>Ga0187777_10002391_pt1 | contig 12015 bp, 10 predicted proteins | sample 1015_Q2_SP5_10_M_FD_132416 | JGI IMG/M metagenome (GOLD analysis project Ga0187777, IMG submission 132416) | Tropical peat soil microbial communities from peatlands in Department of Meta, Colombia - 1015_Q2_SP5_10_MG | ecosystem: Environmental > Terrestrial > Soil > Wetlands > Peat | place...
ACGGTGCAGCGCGTGCCGGCGTGGCACGACAATCTGACCGCGATCGCCAACCTGCTGGACGACGCGCCGCTTTCCTACCGGACCTATGATCTCGCCGGGTGGCAGCTCTTGTGGGCGCGGCAGACCGACCGGGCGCTCGCCTCGTTCCTGCATGCGGCCGATCTCTACCGGCACGACCAGCGCGTCTATCTCGCCGCCGCCGATGCCGCGTTCACCCTCAAGCGGCCGCTGCTCGCCGACTCGTTACTCGGGATCGCGGATCAGATCTGCCCGCAGTGTCCCGCGAGCTACGCCAACCAGGTGGGGGCCGCGCGCCTGCGCGGTGACTCGGCCTCGGCGGATTCTCTCGCGGCACACGCCGCTGAGCGCAAGGCGGCACCATGACACTCTCCAGGCCCCGGCTCTTCGGGATCGTGGGCGGGGTCGCCGTTTTCGTGTACCTCGGCGCGCTGTGGAACGGCTTCGCCCTCGACGATGTCTCCATCATCGCGACCAATCCCTGGGTACACCGCTGGGCCGAGCTGTGGCAGGCGTTCGGGCAGCCGTACTGGCCGCCGTGGCTCGGCGCCGCCATGTACCGGCCGCTCCCGGTCGCCTCCTACGCACTCGACTGGCAGACCAGCTCCGTAATGTGGATGCACGCCGTCAATCTGGCTTGGCACGCGGGCACGACGATCGCGGTGGCGGCGTTTCTCCTGCGCCTTACCGAGTCGAATCGCGCCGCCCTGCTCGGCGGGATGGTGTTCGCCGTGCATCCTTTGCATGTCGAGGCAGTGGCGAACATCGTCGGTCGTGCCGAGCTGATGGCGGCGTTGTTCACCGTGCTCGCGGTGTACGCCGCGCTGGAGCGCGATCGGCTCTGGTGGAGCCTCGCGGCGCTCGTCCTCGGCCTGCTGTGCAAGGAGACGGCGGCGACGGCGCCCGCCCTCGTGGCGTGGGGGTGGATGCTCGGGTTCGGTCGTCCGCCACGGCGCCGCATGATCGCCTACGCGGTGGGGTGGGGAGCCGTCGCGCTCGCGTATCTCGCAGTCCGCTGGACCATCCTGCATCCGTACGCGCGAATGGAGCACCTCGCCGCCGTGTTCATCGAGGCGAGCCCTCTCGCGGTGCGTCTGACGACGATCGCGGCGCTGACCGACATCACGCGCCTGCTCGTCTTTCCGCTGGTGCTCCGGGTGGACTACTCCCCGGCTGAGCGGACGCTCGTCACCTCGCCGCTCGATGGCCGCTTCCTCGCCGGCGTGGCGTGCTTCGTGATCTGGGCCGCGTTGCTCGCAGTGGCGTGGCGGCGCGGGCGGCGCGTGGAGGCGTTCGGGCTCGGGTGGATCGCGATTGCGTTCCTCCCCGTCGCCAATCTCTTCTTTCCGACCGGCGTGCTCGTCGCCGAGCGCACGCTGTATCTGCCGACGGTTGGGTTGGCGCTCGCGGTCGGGGCGTTCATGCAGCGGGTCCCGACCCGCTGGTATTGGGTTGGGCTCGGTTGCGCCACGCTGTGCGGCGGCCTGCGCACCTGGCTGCGCGTGCCGGTCTGGCGGAATTCCCGCACCGTAGCGCTGAGCGTGCTGGACGACTCGCCGAATTCCTTCAGCGGGCCGGCGCGCATGATCGGCATCTATCTCGCGGACCATCAGCCGGCCAAGGCGCTCGAGGCGTTCCGCCAGTCGACGGCCATCTTCGACCGCGTCCCCCCGGTGTTTCTCCAGGGAGCGGACGCGGCATTCGCCGTGGGCCAGCCCAGGCTGGCCGACTCGCTGCTCGCCCGGATGGAGCAGCTCTGCTATCGCTGTCTCTACTACTACCAATACGAGGCCGGCACCGCTCTGGCACGCGGGGATAGTGCGGTCGCCGATTCGATCCTGGTCCGCCTGCGGCGGCTGGGCGGTCCCACAGACAACCGGTGAATCGACAACGCCTGGGGCTGTGTGGCGCCGTGCTGGCGGCCGCGGTCGTCGTATATCTCCCCACCCTCGCCTACGACTACGTCCAGGACGACCGCGCCATCATCGTGTTGAATCCCGCCGCCCATTCCCCCGCCGCGGCCATCGCCGCATTCGGCCAGCCGTACTGGCCGGCCCCCGGAGAGGCGGGGTTGTACCGACCGGTCACGATTCTCAGCTTCGCGATCGACTGGGCGGTGTCGCACGGGAGCCCCGCGGTCATGCACCTGGAGAACGCGCTGTGGAATGGGGTAGTGGGAGTGCTCGTCCTGCTGGTGCTGGTCCGCTGGCTGCCATGGCCGGCCGCGACGGCGGCGGCCGTCGTGTTCGTCGTCCACCCGGTTCACGTCGAGGGCGTGGCGAACATCGTTTCCCGCAACGAGCTGCTCGCATCCGCGGGGATGCTGGGGGGGGTGCTCCTCGCGCGCCAGCGCCGCTGGGCGCTCTCGCTCTGCTGCATGCTGCTCGCGATGCTCAGCAAGGAGCGGGGGGTCGTCGCCGGAGCGCTCGTCCTGCTGGACGACTGGTTGCGGCCGCCGGAGGGGTCCCGCTACCCGCTGGCGTTCTACGGCGGCATCGCGGCTGTGACGCTCGGCTATTTCACGGTGTGGCGGCAGATCGGGCACAGTGCCGTTTCGGACGTCGCCCCCCCCTTTCTCGGGGCGAGCACGATGGGGCGGCTTGCCATGGCGCTTCCCGCTTCATGGCGCGCCACAGGTCTCCTCTTCTGGCCCGCCGACTTGTCGGTCGATTACGGGCCGCAGGTCATCCCGTATCGCACCGGACTCTCGGCGCCCGCGCTGCTCGGGGCGGTGGCAGTGGCCGCGATTCCGTGCTGCGCGCTCATGCTCCGCCGCCGCGCGCCCGCCGTGAGCTTCGCGGCCGGGGCAACGGTCGCCGCCGCGCTGCCGACGTCGAATCTGCTGTTTCCTTCGGGGATCATCCTCGCCGAGCGCGATCTCTACCTGCCGGTGCTCCTCCCGGCGGCGGCGATCGGAGCGCTGTGCGCCTGGGGGGCGGGGCACTGGCCGCGCTCACGGGTCACCAGTGCTGTGGTCCTCGTCGTCTCGCTGCTCGCGGCGCGGACGCTGGTCCGATTGCCGGCCTGGAGGGACAACCGGGCGTTTCTCCTGACGCTCGTCAACGATCACCCGGAGTCGTATCGCGGTCAGCAAGCTGCCGGGGCCGTACTCTCGGGCATCGGTGACACGGCGGGGGCGCATCGCGCCTACGCGCGCGCCGAATCGATTTTCGCCGGCGATCCACACTTCAACGCCGGCTACGCGTTCTTTCTGATCAACCAGGGGGATAGCGGGACGGCCGCACGGCTGGCGAGCGGCGCCCGCCAGGTCCTGCCGCGTGAGCGCGTGGCGTTGCGGGTGGAGTACCTGCTCGCGCGACTGCGCGGGCAACCGGAGCATGCCGCCGCGCTCGCGGACTCCGCGCTGCGCTGGTTCCCCTCCGAGGCTCCCTGGTACGCACAAACCGATAACACCCGGTGAGTTAGCTGACGGTCACCTGACCGGTAGCTGAACGACCCGTAAGACCGTATAATTCAGGCTGTTGCGGCAAAGCTGCCGCTGGTCCTGTTCACCTCGTAACACCCCATCGCGTGCGACTGCAGAAGGGACGGACAATGCCCCGTAACGGATTTACGCTCATCGAGCTATTGATCGTGGTGGTCATCATCGGGATTCTCGCCGCGATCGCGATCCCGAAGTTCGCCAACACCAAGCAGAAGGCGTACATCGCGTCGATGAAGACCGATCTGCGCAACCTCATAACCGCCGAAGAGGCCTATTTCGCCGACTCGGTCAAGTACACGAGCAACCTCGGCACCGCCTACGCGGTGACGACCGGCAACGTGCTGGGCGCCATCACCGTGACCGGGTCGGGCTGGAACGCCACGATGACCAATACGAACCTGGCGAGCCCGCTGCACACCTGCGCGATCTTTATCGGCACGACGTCCGTCGCCCCGGCCACAAAAGAGGGCGAGCCGAAGTGCAATTGACCCGGACGGCTCGAGGGGTCGACGTTTGAGGCGCGTCTTGCAAAAAGCGCGAATTCCGCCCCGGCCTCGGATCCATGAAGAGCCCTTTCTGATAGCTTAACACGTTGTGGGACATATAGTTGAACAATTGGCCCAGAGGGGGCACGGGCTTTGCCTTATACGCGCCCGGAATACACAGCGCCCATTCAACTCCATAGCCGGGAGAGTTCAGATGAATCGGAAGGGTTTCACGCTCATTGAGCTGCTGATCGTGGTGGTCATTATCGGCATTCTCGCCGCCATCGCGATTCCGAAGTTCGCCAACACGAAGCAGAAGGCGTACATCGCGTCGATGAAGACCGACATGCGCAACCTCGTGACCGCGGAAGAGGCGTATTTCGCGGACTCCGTGAAGTACACGAGCAACCTGGGCACGAACTTCGCCGTGACGACGGGCAACGTACTCGGCGCGATTACGGTGACCGGCGACGGTTGGAACGCGACGATCACCAATACCAACCTGGCGAGCCCGCTGCATACGTGCGCGATTTACATCGGCAGCACGTCGGTGGCGCCGGCCGTGAAGGAAGGCGAGCCGAAGTGCAACTAAGCCTCCGGGCTTGAAGCGCACCACAGGAACGGCGGGGATCTTCCCCGCCGTTCTTTTTCTCATGAAGCCTTCCCTTCGCACCGTCCTCCTCGTCCAGCTGGCGTTCCTCGCGGCTACCGCCCTCATCCTCGGTGTGGCGACCAGTTTGCTGGCGAGTCGGCTCGCCCCGGATCAGGCGTTCCCGCTCGTCCTCGGGGTCGTCGGCGTGGACGTCGTCATCTTCATCGCGTTCGGCCATTACCTGGTCACGCGCCTGGTGCTGCATCCGCTGCGCCGGCTGCGCGAGGCGGCGGACGCCGTCATCCAGGGAAACCTGGAGGCGCGCGCGCCCGAGGCGGAGACCTCCGATTTCACCCTGCTGGGTGACCGTTTCAACCGCATGACGGATCACCTGCTCGATGCGCAAGGTCAGCTGGTGCGGGCGGAAAAGCTCTCCACCGTGGGGCGTCTCGCCGCGGGTATCGCGCACGAGATCGGCAACCCGTTGGGAGGGGCGACCGCCTACGTGGAGGTGTTGCAGCATCGCGGCGCCGAGCGCGAGGTCGTCGCCGCGCTGGGCCGCGAGCTGGTCCGTATCGACAAGATCATTCGCAGCCTCCTCGACTACGCGCGACCGCGGGAGGAGGCGCTGCAACCGGTCGACGTCATGATCGTACTGCGCGCCGCCTACGACCTGCTGCGGGCCCAGGGAGCGCTGCGTGCCACGCGCGCGGAGCTCGACCTGCCGGATACGCTGCCGCCGGTATTGGGTCGGGCGCACTGGCTCGAGCAGGCGATCGTGAATTTGCTGCTCAACGGCGTCGACGCGGCACCGCAGGGCCAGCTCGTGCTCGGAGCTCGCGAGTGGGCGTATGCCCCCGAGCGCGTCGCTCCACGGCGCGCGAGCGACGCGTCCGACGCCTTTTTCCCACGCGGCAGCGGACGGCGCGCGGCGCGGCGCGACATCCAGCCGGGTGTGCCGGGGGTGCTGATCTTCGTCGCCGATTCCGGCCCGGGAGTTCCCGACGCGGACCGCGAGAAGGTGTTCGAGCCGTTCTTTACGACCAAAGAGCCGGGCCGCGGCACGGGGCTCGGGCTCGCCATCGTGGCGCGTTCCGTCTACGAGATGGGCGGCGTGATCTGGCTGGAACAGGCGCGCGAAGGCGGCGCCGCCTTCAAGCTGTTCTTCCCGGCGGTCGCGGCGTGAGCCGCGTGCTCGTCGTCGACGACGAGCCGGGACTGCGCCAGTCGCTCGGCCTGCTTCTCGGAGACGCGGGGTACGAAGTCGTGGCGGAAGGCGACGGCCGGCGTGCGTTGGAGCGCGCCACGACCGAGTCGTTCGACCTGGTGTTGTGCGACGTCCGCATGCCCGAGATGTCCGGACTCGAGTTCCTGCGGGCCTATCAGCAGCGCGGCGGGTCGGCGCTGGTGATCATGATGAGCGCATACGGCGGCGAGGACGCCGCGCTCGCGGCCATGAAGGAAGGGGCGTACGACTACGTCCCCAAACCGTTCCGGCCCGACGAAGTAGTGCTCGCGTTACGCAAAGCGGAGGAACGCGAGCGCCTGCGCCGTACCGTCGCGGGGCTCCGGGCCCAGCTCGATCGCGGCCCCGAGTCCCGGGCCCTCGTGGCGGCGAGTCCGGCGATGCAGTCCGCCCTGGACCTGGTGTCGCGCGTCGCGGAGCACTCGACCACCGTGCTGATCACGGGGGAGAGCGGCACCGGCAAGGAAGTCATCGCCAACGCCATCCATCGAGCCGGGCCCCGCGCGGGCGCGGCGTTCATCGGCGTGAACTGTGCGGCCATCCCGGAAAACCTGCTCGAGTCCGAGCTGTTCGGGTACGTGCGCGGAGCCTTCACCGGCGCCACCGCCGACAAGGCCGGGCTGTTCGAACAGGCGAGCGGCGGGACGCTGCTGCTCGACGAGATCGGCGAGCTGCCGCTCGGGCTCCAGGCGAAGCTGCTGCGGGTGCTGCAGGAAGGAGAGGTCCGTCGCGTCGGGGACCATCGTACGCGGCGCGTGGACGTCCGGGTCCTCGCGGCGACGGCCCGCTCGCTCGGGGCCGAAGTGGCGGCCGGCCGGTTTCGGGAGGACCTCTACTACCGGCTCAACGTCGTCACCATCGAGCTGCCCCCGCTCGCCGCCCGGCACGAGGACGTTCTTCCGTTGGCGCGCCATTTCGCCGCTCGGCTCGCCGGCCGGATCGGACGCGCGGTCGATTTCACGCCGGCGGCGCAAGCATGGCTCGAAGCCCAGCCGTGGCCCGGCAACGTGCGCGAGCTGGAGCACGCGATCGAGCGGGCCGCCATCCTGTCCGATCACCCGACACTCGACGTGCCCGATTTCGCCGCCGGGGGCCCCGTGCTCGTGTCCCGCCCGAGCGGCGCGCCGCCCGTCACCTTGAAGGACGCGGCCGAGCAGGCGGAGCGGGACGCGATCCTGGCAGCGCTGTCTGAGGCTCGTGGCAACCGCAAGGTGGCGTCCGAGCGTCTCGCCGTCAGCCTCAGGACGCTTTTTTACAAGATGCAGCGGTACGGGATCGAGTAGTGCAGCTTTTTGCAGTTTGCGCAGGGAATTGCGCGGTTCCAGCCGGGTCATCATCATCTAACTGCTTGTACAGCAAGATTATAGCTTCAGGCATGGTTCCTGAATAGGAACGCCGTCCGAACCGAGGGAGTGTGTCATGCGGTCGTTCAACAAGGGCTTTACGCTGATCGAGATGCTGATCGTGGTCGTGATCATCGGCCTCGTGGTGGCGTTCGCCGCACCGAAGATCGACGTCACGCGATTCCGCGTGCAGTCGAGCATGAACGGCATCGGGATGGTGTTGATGGCGGCCGAGCGGCAGGCCATCACGCAGCAGCACGACGTGATCCTGATGTTCGACGTGACCAACAGCAAGATCAGCATTCTGGATGACGCCAACGACAATGGGCTCGTGGACGCCGGTGAGCGGCTGCGCGGCGTGTCGCTCGGCGAAGGCATCGTGTTCAGCCGCGCCTCGGCGAATCCGCGGCCGATGGGTGCGGGTCCTGTGACGTTCACGAAGATCGTCAACGGGCTGCCGGCGGTGACGTTCCATCGCGACGGCAGTGCCAGCGAGGCCGGCGGTTTCTACCTCACGTCGATCCGGGCGGCGACGTCGGGGGTGCACCTCGAAGACACCCGCTCGATCGAGCTCGAACGCGCCACCGGGCGCGCGTCGTGGTGGAAGTATTCGCCGCAGGCGGCGACCTGGGTAAGGGCCTTCTGACATGAAAAACACACGCGGTTTCACCCTGATCGAGGTCATTCTCGCCCTCACCATCCTGATGGTGGTGATGGTGATGCTGGCCAAGACGACCGGTAACACGGTCCACACGAACGCCGTGGGCGCCAACCAGCAGGCGGCGCTCGAGCTGGCGATGGACCGGGTGGAGCAGGTGCGGTCGGACCCGGCCTACGACTCGCTCGAGACGCGCTACGTCGCGACCGAAAGCTCCTTTCCCACACTGCCCGGCTTCTCCCGCGTGACGGCGATCGTCCACACCGGGGGCGCCGGGCTGGCCAACGACTACAAGAAAGTCACGGTGACGGTGTCCGGGCCCGGTCTCACGACCGCGCTCACCCGAACTGTGACGGTGGCGGCCCCATGAACGGCTTGAAGCGGTTGAATGAGCGCGGCATGACGCTCATCGAAATGATGGTAGCCCTGGTGGTGTTCTCCGTGGTGCTGGCGGGGGCGCTCGCGTTCCTGCGCGCCCAGGGGCGGAGCTACTCGCTGGGCAACCAGCGCGTGGCGATGCTGCAGAACACGCGCTTCGCCATGGACGAGCTGGAGAAAGACCTGCGTACCTCGGGCGCCGGAGCGCCGGACATCCAGCCGCCGCTGATCTACCTGGGTGCCTCGGTGATCGCGTTCAACGCCAACTACGAGACGAACACGCCGGGCGACGTATTCGCGGTCTACTACAACCCCGACGCCCCGAACGGGACCACCGACGCGGTGCGGAAAGTCAACGCGTTCACGATCCCGATCGCCGGAATCACCTATCCCGATACGGACTATCTCGACGGGGGCGTGATCAACAGCGCCGCCGAGACCATCGTGTTCTACTTCGCGCCGGATTCGACCACCACGCGGACCGACGACTACGTGCTGTATCGCCAGATCAACAACACGGCGCCGGCGGTGGTTTCGCGCAACATCCTGCAAACCACGGGCGTGCCGTTCTTCCAGTACTACTGGCTCGCGACGGTGGGCGGGACGCCGACGCTCACGCAGGTGACGAACGCGTCGTTGCCGTGGCGGCATACCGTGCCGATCCACCTGTCGACGGCCGACACGGGTGCCGTGTCGCGCATCGACAGCGTGCGCACCGTGCAGGTCAGCTTCACCATCACCAACGGACTGACGGGAACGTCCGAGCGCAAGCGCGCCGTCAGCCGCTTCATCCGGCTGCCCAACGTCGGCCTCGCCAGCAAGCAGACGTGCGGCGATCCACCGCTGCCGGCGACCGCGGTGTCGGCGGTGTGGAATCCCGCCGCGCCGGGCGTCACCCTCACGTGGGGCGCCTCGACCGACGAGCAGTCCGGCGAACGCGACGTGGTGCGGTACGTGATTTTCCGCAAGCTGATCACCGACGCGACCTGGGGCGACCCGTATCTCAGCCTGCCCCCGGCCGGAACCGCGACCTACACGTATACCGACCAGGTCGTGACGTCGGGAGCGAAGTACTACTACGCAGTGGCGGCGCAGGATTGCACACCATCGAACTCGAGCGTCACCTCGAGTCTCGAAGTCGATATTCCTTGAGCGAAGGAGAGAGGACGGTCGTATGCGGACGGATCGGATGATCGGGAACGAGCGCGGCATTGCGCTGGTCGTCGTGCTGCTGGTGGTGCTGGCCGTGGCGGCCATCATCGCGGGCGCCGCGCTCCTCGGGTCGAGCAGCAGCCTCATCACGAAGAACGAGGCCCGGCTGTCCGTCCTGGAGACGGTGGCCGATGCCGGCGTCGAGGAGGCACGCAGCGCCATCAATGGCAACAAGGCGCTCTACCCCGATTCCGGCTTCAACACCCTCGAAGCCGGAGTGGCGGTCACGACCGCGAGCGGCACCACGATTACCGGCGTGAAGCGCTGGACGTACGTCGGGCCGAGCGGTGTCACGACCGGCCAGTACGGCGTGTTCGGCAGCATCGTGTCGGTTGCACAGGATGCGCAGGGCAACCGGTCGATCCGCCGCGGCGAGGTCTACCAGGACCCGTTCTCGAAGTACGCCTACTTCACCACGATCGAAGGCGCGATCGTGTTCGCGAACGGCGACCAGATCTTCGGCCCCGTGTTCTCGGACGACATCATCAACATCGTGAGCTCGGGCGCCACGTTCTGGGGTCCCGTCGGCACCGCCAAGACGATCAGCGGCATCCCCTACGGCACCTTCAAGCAGGGGTACAAGCAGAACCAGCCCCAGATTCCGATGCCGACGACCGCGGACCTCGCCAAGCTCAAGACCCAGGCGACCTATGGTGGCACGTCCATCAACGGGACGATGCTGGGCGGCGGCGGCCAGGCGACGACGCGCATCGAGTTCGTGGCGCTCGATCTGAACGGCGACGGCGACTCGAGCGACGCCGACGAAGGGTTCATGAAGATCTATCAGGTGACCACCGCGGCGCGGGCGTGGTACGTCGTCGCCGATACGAACGCCTACGCGGGAACCGGCAACACGGCCGGCGTCCGCAATTCCGCCAATTGCGGCCACACCTACGACTCGACTGGTCTGTCGAACCACGTCGGTCAGGGGTTCGTGCCGTTCTCCCGGCATCCGACGACGTGGACGACCGGTAACGACTCCAAGAGCAACGCCCCGTCGCACGGGTCGCTCATCCGCTGCTACCTCGGCGGCTCGGACAGCCTGAACAACCCCAAGGTGTTCACCCCGGTGGATACGATCGGCCAGTGGCTGGCGTGGCCGGGAGTGGTGGATCCGCGCGTGACGGCGAAAGTCGGCGCGCAGGCGCAGTACCTCTGGCCCATCACGCGCGCCGAGAATCCCAACTTCCGCGGCGTGGTCTACGTCGAGGGCAAGGTCGCCGTGAGCGGCAGACTGCGCGGTCAGGTGACGCTAGCCGCCTCGGGGAGGATCCTCATCGTCGGGGACCTCACCTACGTGACGAACCCCGCGGTGGGGTCGTGCGCGGACATTCTCGGCATGTTCAGCGGCGACAGCATCCTGGTCGCCGACAACCTGCTCAACGACCCGATCCCTTACTACCAGAGCGCGGCGGGGCCGACGCACTGGGATGCGACGCCCGACGTGTGGATCAACGGGTTCGTGTTGACCCTCTACAGCTTCGGCGCCGAGAGCTATTCGACCGGCTCGCAGACGGCGACGCCCTGCAGCGGCGTGAACTCGGGACGCGGGTGCCTCTACCTGACCGGCGGTCTCATTCAGAAGCAGCGCGGCGCTGTCGGACTCACGTCCGGAGAGGGATACATCAAGCGCTACCAGTACGACGCGTGCGGGCTCAGCGATCCGCCGCCGTACTTCCCGACCACCGGGCATTTCGCCCGCGGGCACTACTACGAGGTCGAGCCGACCGGGTTCAACATCAACTCCTACTGGAGTCTGCTGGTCCCGCATTGATCGGGAGCGCTCCATCACCATAGCTCCGAGCCCCGCGCCGCGTTGCCAGCGGCGTGGGGCTCGTGGCGTTCGCGATAAAACACCCCACACCGCGTTGATATGCTCTCTACGCGCTCCGGTGCCGCATCCTATCCTGGGCACCTGTGAGCATACGCCCCACCCCTCCTCCCGCCGGGTTCACCCTGGTCGAGGTCCTGGTCGCCCTCGTCGTCTTCGCCGTCGGGGTCCTGGGGCTCACCGCCGAGGCGGCCTCACTCACGCGCACCCTCGCGCGGGCGCGCCGCACGGAAGAAGTGACGGCTGCGGCGGCCAGCCGGCTCGAGCGCCTGCGGGCCGGAGCCTGTACCGCCCGGAGCGACGGCCGGGCGCCCGTCGTGCTCGGGGCAGCTACCATCGCCGACCTCGTGTGGCAATGGAGTACGACCGGCGATTCGATCTACGCGCTCCGCCTCGTCGTCACTCCCGCGCCGGTTCCCGCTCCGCAGCGCCTGTCGGCGGAGACGCTCGTGACGGTGATCGCATGTCGCTGACCGGTCGGCTCGGCACCACGCTCGTGGAGCTCCTGGTCGCACTGGGGCTGCTCGGCGTGCTGTCGCTCGCCGTCGTCGGCGTGCTGGTGCGGACGCAGAACGGCTATCGGGAGATGACGGCGCAGATCGACCGGCGTCAGAGCCTCCGCGCCGCCGCCGCGCTTCTCCCCGCCGAGCTGCGCGAGCTGGATGCGGCGGAAGGAGACCTGATCGCCCTCTCTCCCACAGCGGTCACGATCCGGGCCCCGCGCGAGCTCGCCGTCCTGTGCCGCGACTTGGTGCCCGGTCCGCCCGGGCCCGTGTCGCTGACGCTGCGCAGCGCGCCGCGCTACGG
>Ga0187777_10002392_pt1 | contig 12013 bp, 10 predicted proteins | sample 1015_Q2_SP5_10_M_FD_132416 | JGI IMG/M metagenome (GOLD analysis project Ga0187777, IMG submission 132416) | Tropical peat soil microbial communities from peatlands in Department of Meta, Colombia - 1015_Q2_SP5_10_MG | ecosystem: Environmental > Terrestrial > Soil > Wetlands > Peat | place...
CGATCTGAGCCTGGACCGCGAGGCCATCAACCAGGTGGCGTGGGACGGTCAGTACACGCCGGGCTGCACGCCGATCGCGCCGGTGAGCCCGTTCTACGACAAGACCCGGAAGTGTCCGGGCCGGGACGTGGCGCGCGCCAAGCAGCTCCTCGCCGCGGCGGGACTCGCGGGCGGCTACGGCTTCGAGCTGACGATCGTGAACGATCCGCAGAACCGTCGCCTCGGCGAGGTGATCCAGGGCATGGCGCGCGAGGCCGGCTTCAACGTCACGCTGCGACCGGCCGAGTTCGCCTCCGCGCTGACCGACGACGACAACGGCAAGCTCCAGGCCTTCGCCATCGGCTGGAGCGGGCGGCTGGATCCGGACGGCAACATCCACCCGTTCCAGACCTGCGGCGGGAGCCTCAACACCACGCTGGCGTGCGACGAGTCGATCGACGCGCTGCTCAACCGGGCGCGGGAGGTCGGCGACCAGGGGCAGCGGGCCAAGCTCTACCGCGAGGCCATCGACAAGTTCACGGCCCGGCGCAACGTTATCTACCTCTATCACCTCAACTACATCGTCGCGTTCCCCCGGAACGTGAAGGGTTACCACGCGGTGCCCGACGGCCTGATCCGCGTCAAGGGGGTCACCTGGAACTGACGTAGCCCGGTGATCGACTTCCTGGTCCGGCGGGCCGCGATCTCGATCGTGACCCTGTTCGTGATCAGCGTGATCGTCTTCACCGGCGTCCGGATGATCCCCGGCGACCCCGCGCGGGTCATGGGCGGCACGGACGCCGACGCGGCCGGGCTCGCGGAGATCCGGCAGAAGTACGGCCTCGACGACCCGATCCCGGTCCAGTACGTGCGCTGGATCGGGCTGGCCCTGCGGGGCGACCTCGGCGAGTCGATCCGCACCCGGGAGTCGGTCGTTCGCACCGTCGGCCGCAAGCTGCCGATCACGTTCGAGCTGGCCGGCCTCTCCCTGCTGGTCGCGCTCGGCATCGCGATCCCCGCCGGGGTCTTCTCCGCGGTCCGCCGCAACACGGTGTGGGACCTGCTCGCCAACGCGGTCTCGCTCTGCGGGCTGTCGGTCCCGAGCTTCTGGCTCGGCATCATGCTGATCCTGCTCCTGTCGGTTCGCCTGCACTGGCTGCCCGCTTCCGGTTTCGTCCCACTCTGGGAGAATCCTGTGGCGAACCTCCAGCGCATGCTCATGCCCGCCTTCGTGCTCGGCGCCGGGCTGGCCGCGGTGCTCATGCGTCAGACCCGCAACAGCATGATCGACATCCTCGGCGCGGACTACATCCGGACCGCGTGGTCGAAGGGCCTGGCCGGGCGCGCCGTCATCTTCCGCCACGCGTTCCGCAACGGGCTGATCCCGGTGGTCACGATCCTCGGGCTGCAGACCGGGGCCCTGATGGGCGGCGCGGTGGTGACCGAGCAGATCTTCGTGGTGCCTGGCTTCGGGCGGTTGATCGTCGAGGCCGTGTTCACGCGCGACTACCCGCTGGTACAGGGCGTGGTGCTGATCACCGCGAGCGCCTACGTGCTCGTCAACCTGCTCGTCGATCTCTCCTACTCGGTGCTCAACCCGCGCATCCGCATCGGAGGCGCCGCCGGTGGCGGCTGAGTCCGGCGGTCGGCTGCGACGGCGGCTCTGGCGCCGGCCGCCCGCGGTGGCCGGCGCGGCGGTCGTGCTCTTCTTCCTCGCGCTCGCGCTCGGCGCGCCGTGGATCGCGACGTCGGACCCAGACCGCTCGGACTACGGGCAGATCCGCAAGCCGCCCAGCGCCGCGCATCCGTTCGGCACCGACGACCTGGGCCGCGACGCCTACTCGCGGGTGGTGTGGGGCACGCGCGTGTCCATGCAGGCGGGCGTGTTCTCGATCCTGCTCGCGATCGCGATCGGGGTGCCCGCCGGGCTGCTCGCCGGCTCCCGCGGCGGCGCGATCGATCAGCTCGTGATGCGGCTGACCGACGCCTGGCTCGCCTTCCCGTTCCTGATCCTGGCGATCGGGCTCGTCACGATCATGGGCGCGTCCCTGACCAACGCCACCGTGGCCATCGGCCTCGCCGCCACCCCGACGTACATCCGGCTCACGCGCGGCCTCGTGCTCTCGACGCGGGAGGAGGACTACGTGCAGGCGGCGCGCGCCCTGGGCGCGGGCGGCCTCCGCACGATCCTGCGCCACGTCCTGCCCAACATCGTGAGCGCTCTGCTCGTCCAGGCCACCGTGTCTATCCCCGCCGCGATCATCGCCGAGGCGATCCTGTCCTTCCTCGGCCTGGGCGTGCAGCCGCCCACCCCGAGCTGGGGCACCATGCTGAACACCGCGCAGCAGTTCCTCGAGACCGCCCCGTGGATGGCGTGGTGGCCGGGGCTGGCCATCTTCTCGCTGACGCTCTCGTTCAACCTGGCCGGCGACGGGCTGCGCGACCTCCTCGACCCGAAGGACTACTAGCCCGCGCCTCCCGCCGAGCCGGCCGGCGCCAGCAGCGCGGTCAGATCTCCCACGTCCTTGAGGGCGTCGGCCTGCTCGAGCACCAGGTGGGCGACGTCGCGCGCGCGGCCGGCGCCCAGCGGACCCGCGGCCAGCGAGAGGAACTTCTCGACGACCTCGCTCGCCGGCACGGGGTCCTCGAAATCGCCGCGCACCACGCTGGTGGAGCCGACGAGGACGCGCCCGTCGCGGCACCGAACCTCGACCCGCGCGGTCGTACCATCCGTTCGGCGCGGCGACATGGACGGATCCGCCCGCACCTCCACGCGGCGCGCGAGCGCGCGGATGCGGGCGTCGCCGAGCGCCGGCTCGGTGAAGGCCGACACGTCGGCGCGGCCGAGCACGAGCGCCGCCGCCACCGCCCAGGGGATGGAGAACTTGGCCCCGAGCATCGAGTCGGGGGCGACGCCGGCCATCCGCGGGCCGAACGGGATCGTGGTGACGACCACGCGCTCAACCTGGTCGGCCGCGAGTCGCTCGGCGCGCGCCATGGCCAGCAGCGCGTCGAGCGCGAAGTGGTTGTACCGGCAGCAGGCGTAGAACTTGAAGTAGTTCTGCTGGATCCGCAGCGGGCCCCCCAGACCGTCCAGCGCGCGCTCCGGCTCGAAGCGATCGGCCAGGATCGACCCGTAGACGTCGCCCGGCGCGTCGGCGAGCCCGGTGAAGCCCGCCCGATACAGGTCCATCGCCAGGAGGCCCTCGAGGCCGGAGCGGCCGGGATACGCGTTGCGGATCGTCACGCCCTCGAGCGCGGTGGTCCAGGTGTTGGCCGGGCTCATGCTGGCCGCCAGGTTGATCACCGCCCGCACGCCGGGCGCGTCGAGCCCGGCCAGCTTGGCCACCGCCACCGCGGTGCCGATGGTCCCCCACGTGCCGTGCGAGTGCACGTTGGGCCGCGCGGAGGTCGCGCTGCCGAGGCGCGAGCAGACCTCGTAGCCCGCGATGATGCTCTCGAGCAGGTGACGCTCGTCGGCGCCGCCGGCCTCGGCCACCGCGAGCGCGGCGGGCACCACGTGGATCGCGGGGTGGCCACCGCCGAGCCGGCTGCCCTCGTCCACCTCGAGCGCCACGCCGGCGGTGGCGTTGGCGAAGGTGGCCAGCAGCGGGTCCACGCGGGCGCCGTGGCCCACCAGCGTCGCGGCCGGTCGCGAGGTCCGCGCGTGCATCGCCTCCGCGAGCCGCCGGTTCTCGGGCAAGACGCTGCCCGCCACCATCGCGCCGATGGTGTCGAGCAGCACCAGGCGCGTCGCGGCGAGGGCGCCGTCGGGGAGCCGGTCGAGGCTCGTCTCCTCGACGAACGCGGCGAGCCGATCGAGGTAGTCCATGCCCGGCCCCGCTCCCCTACCCGGCCATCCCGGCGAGCGGAGGCACCGGGCCCGTTCGGGCCAGGTACTGGCCGTAGCCCGGCTTCTGCTCGAGGCGCCCCTGGTTGAGCAGCACCTGCCCCCGCAGCACGGTCATCCAGGGGCGGCCGCGGGCCTTCCAGCCCTCGTAGAGCGTCCAGCCCGCGATCCCGTGGTGATCGGCCACGTTGATCGTCCCGTCCGCGTCGGGGTCGATGATGGTCAGGTCGGCGTCGGCGCCCACGCGAATCGCACCTTTTCGAGGATAGAGCCCGAAGATGCGGGCGGGGTTCTCGGCCATCACGCGGGCCAGCCACGTCACCGGCAACTGCCGCCTGACCACGCCCTCGCTCCACATGAGCGGCAGCAGCGTCTCGATCGAGGGGCTGCCGAACGGGATCGGCTTGCCCTCGCCGTCGACGAAGATGTTCTTCCAGCCCGGCTCCTTGAGGGCCTTGCGGCGCGGCGAGTGGTCGCTCGCCACGGTGGCGATGTAGCCCTCGCGCGAGCCGCTCCACAGCGCCTCGCCGTCGCCGCCGTCGACCGGACGGAGCGGTGGGCCGATCTTGGCGAAGGGGCCCCACGCCTCCATCTCGCGCTCGGTGAGCAGCATGTACTGTGGACACGTCTCGGTCCAGACGCGCTGCCCGCGGGCCTGCGCCTCCTTGATGCGCTCGAGCCCGAGCCGCGTGGAGAGGTGCACCACGTAGACCGGACAGCTCGTCATCGCGCCGATCAGGATCGCGCGATTGATCGCCTCCTCCTCGGTCCAGGGCGGACACGTCGCGGGGAAGTCCGTCGGCTTCACCCGGCCCGCCGCGATCGCCTTGTTCTCCAGGTGGTAGAGGATGTCGCCGTTCTCGCAGTGGAGCTGGCAGACCCCGCCCAGCGCCGCGATGCGCTCCATGACCTGGGCAATGAACTCGTCCGAGCACATGCGGTTCGGCCGCCGCTTGTAGGTCATGAAGAGCTTGTAGGACGTGACACCCTGCTCGAAGGCTTCGGCGAGGCCGTCCAGGATGTAGGGCTGGTTGTTCAGGATGAAGTGAAAGCCGAAGTCGACCACCGACCGCTGCGATGCCTCGTCGCGCAACCGCTTGAGCGCCTGCGGCAGGGTCTCGCGCGCCTGGTCGTCGTATTCCACGAACGACAGCAGCGTGGTGAGGCCGGCGTGCGCCGCGGCCACCGGGCCGGTGTGCCAGTCGTCGTAGACCGCGCCCAGGTGCACGTGGCAGTCGATCATGCCGGGCAGGACGTACTTGCCGGCGGCGTCGATGGTGCGCTCGGCGGGCGGCAGCAGGTGCGCCGGGCCCAGCGCCACGATCTTGCCGCCGCTCATCGCCACCGCGGTGTCGAGGACCGCGGTCGGCGTGACGACCCGTCCGCCCTTGACGATCAGGTCCAGCCCGGAGGTCGCGGCGGGGCTCATCGGGCCGCCTTCCGGTTCGGCTGGGTGAGCAGCCCGTAGTGCTCGGGGTGACGGCGGCCGAGGAAGTCCCAGCGCTTCCGGGCCGGCACCATCTGATCGAGGTCGATGCGCGCGACCACCAGCTCGTCGCCGGTGGTGGCGGCCTTGGCCAGTACCTGCCCCATCGGGTTGACGATGCACGAGCCGCCGATCAGCTCCATCCCGTCCTCGATCCCGGCCTTGGCGATGCCGACCACGAAGAGGTTGTTCTGATACGCGCCGGCCCGCAGGCAGAGCTCGTTGAGGTCCAGCGCCAGCGGCGACAGCGGCGTGTTGTAGCCGATCAGCACGATCTCCGCGCCGAGCAGGCCGAGGCTCCGGTAGGACTCGGGGAAGCGGCGGTCCTGGCAGATGGCGATCCCCACCTTGACGCCGACGGCGTCGAACACGCGGTAGCCGCTGTCGCCGGACTCGAAGAAGTGCGGCTCGTAGACCTGCGCGTGGCCGTCGGGCACCTTCACGCCGGGAAGATGAATCTTCCTGAAGATCCCGGCCAGGTTGCCCGCCTCATCGGTGAGCAGCGCGGTGTTGAAGTAGTGGCCGCGGTCCTTCTCGCAGAAGCCCACGTGGCAGGCGATCCGGGCCTCGCGGGCCCGCTGCAGCAGTGGGGCCAGCGCCTTCGGCGGCATCTCGGTCTCGAAGAACTGATCGAAGTCGTCGCGGACGCGCTTGGGAAAGTAGGTCGTGAGCGCCATCTCGGGGTAGGCGAGGATCTGGACGCCCTCCGCGACGGCTCGCTCGAGCAGCGCGAGCATGCGCTCGACGATCTCCTCGCGGCTCGTGCCCTCGTTGTTGGGGCCCATCTGAGCGGCGGCGACTTTGACGTGGCGTGCCATGGGTTGTCTCCTGGAATCGGGTCAGATGATGCCGAGTCGGGCGACTTCCTCGCGCACGAGCTGCTTGAGCGTGCGCTCGAGCGAGACGAACGGGGGCGTCGAGCGCTCGCGCGGATGCTCGAGCGGCACGTCCACCACCTCCTTGATGCGGCCGGGGCGGGTGCCCATCACGACGATGCGGTCGGCCAGGAAGATGGCCTCCGAGATGCTGTGGGTGACGAAGACGACGGTCTTGCGGTCCTGCTGCCAGATCCGGAGCAGCTCCTCCTGCATGACCTCGCGGGTCTGGGCGTCGAGAGCGCCGAAGGGCTCGTCCATCAGCAGCACCGCCGGGTCGTTCGCGAGCGCCCGGGCGATGGCGACCCGCTGCTTCATGCCGCCGGACAGCTCGGCCGGATACTTGCCCATGTGCTCGGCCAGCCCGACCAGCTCGAGATAGCGCTCGGCGGTGCGGCGCCGCTCCGCGCGGGGCAAGCCCCGGATCTGCGGGCCGAACTCCACGTTCTCCACCGCGGTCCGCCAGGGGAACAGCGCGTACTCCTGGAACACCACGCCGCGGTCCGCGCCGGGGTGCGTGATCTCCCGGCCGTCGACGAGCACGCGGCCGGTGGTGGGCTCCACGAATCCCGCGATCACGTTCAGCAGCGTGGACTTGCCGCAGCCGCTCGGCCCGAGCAGACACGTGAAGCTCCGCTCGGGCAGCTCGAGGCTCACCTCGGCGAGGGCGAGCACGTCGCCCTCGTACGTCTTCGAGACTCGATCGATCACGATCCTCGGCTCGGCCATGCCGCCGCTCAGGCTCGCCCGCGGCTCTCGCGGCGCCAGCGCAGCAACCGGCTCTCGATCCGCCTCAGCCCGACGTTGACCCCGAAGCCGATGAGCCCGATCACCGCCGCGCCCAGCAGCATGTTGGCGACCAGGAAGAACGTACGCGCGTCGTTGATCAGGAAGCCCAGGCCCCGGTCCGCGGCGATGAACTCGGCGGCCACGATGACGAAGAAGGAGAGCCCGAATCCCAGCCGGAGGCCGGTGATGATGCTGGGCGTCGCCGCGGGCAGGATGACGTGCCAGAACACGCGGCGATCGCCGGCGCCGAGGCTCGCGGCCGCGCGGACGAGGAGGGGATCGACGTACTTGATGCCCTCGAGCGTGGTCGTGAAGATCGGGAAGAACGCGGCGTAGGCGATGAAGGCCACCTTCGACGCCTCGCCGATCCCGAACCACAGGACCATCAATGGCAGGAAGGCCAGCGGCGGGATCGGCCGGAGCATCTCGATCGAGGGGTCCACGAGGTGCTCGAGCACACGCGAGCGGCCGACCGCCATCCCGACCAGCACGCCCGCCACCGCCGCGATCAGGAACCCCTGCACCACCCGCGCGAGGCTGGCTCCGATGTGCTGGAACAGCTCGCCGGTCGCGGCCATCGCGATCCCGGCCCGGAGCACCACCCACGGGTCCGGCAGCAGCACCGGGTTGAAGACCTTGAAGACGTGGGCGTTGAGCAGGCTCACGCCCCACCACGCGGCGAAGAAGAGCACCACCGACGCCGCGCGCAGCGACGCGGCCGTCCCGGGCGAGAGCGGGCGGCCGCGCCGCGAGCGGGCGGCCGGACGGGTGGGCGCCGGGACGGTGGGCGGCGCGCTCGCGCGAGCGGCCGGTCGGGAGACGTCGCCTAGGGCCGGGGCTTCCATGTGACCAGCTTCGGATCGATCTCGGCGAGCAGCTTCGGGGCGAAGACGTCCTCCGGGGATACCGGGTTCGGGATGCGCTTGATCTGGAGCGCCCAGTCGCTCTGGAAGCGGATGCTGTTCGCCACGTCGTCGGTGATGGCGAGCCCGTAGCTGTTGGCGTCGACCATCACCTCGATGGCGTCGCGGTCGATGCGGAGCTGGCTCACCAGCACGTCGAGGGCCTTCGCCCGCTCCCGGACGATCACGTCGTTGGCCCGCATCAGGGCCTGCAGCACCGCCTTCAGCGTGTTCGGCTTCTCGCGGATCCAGGTATCCGAGACCATGAGCACGGAGTGGTTGAACTGGAGCCGATCGTTGGCCGGGAACGGCTCGGCCTTGCCGCCGATGAACGACACCGTGCCGGTCGTGTACATGGTGCCGCCCAGCTTCACGAGGCGAAAGAGGTTGGGCTGCCAGCCGAGCAGGCCCTGCACGTCGCCCTTGGAGGCGGCCACCACGCCCTCGGAGGGCTGCATGTTCACGAGCGTGACCTTGGCCTGATCGAAGCCGTAGAGCTTGGCGAGCTTGGCCAGGATCAGCACCTGGGAGTTGCCCTGGGTGAACGCGAGCTTCTTGCCCTCCAGCTCGCGCGGGTGCGCGAGCTTCACGCCCGGGCTCAGCACGAAGCCCTGCGTGCCCGCGATGTCGGCCAGCGCCGCGATCGTCTTCACGGGCAGCCGCTGGCCCCCGAGCACGATCTGAGCGAACGTGCCGCCGGTGCCGATGTTCTGGTTGCCGCCCGCCATCAGCGTGATGACGTCGGCCGCGGACTGCTGCCAGCGCACGGTCACGTTGAGGCCCGCGTCCTTGAAGAGACCCAGCGCGTCGGCGACCGCGACCTGCGAGCCGAGCTGCGGATCGCGCACTGCCGCGATCTCGAGCGTGGGCTGCTCGATCCTGGCCTGCGCGTCGGCTGGCCTGGGCGCGGTGGGCACCGTGGCGAGCGCGCCGAGCGCGGCCAGGGCCAGCGCGCCGAGCACGGTGGGAGCGAGGATGCGGGGTCGGACCGTCATGCGAGCCTCCTTGGGCGAGTCTTGCTCCGGCCGGGTGTTGGCTGTCATACGCCAGCGTCGTGCGCTCCGCAAGGTGCCGCGCGGCCAGGCGCCGACCCGCGGCCTGCCTACCGGCTGCGCATCGCTAGCCGCCGCGCAGTCGAGCCCGGCACTCCTCGAGCATCTCGATCAGCACGGTGCGCGACTGCCCGGCGCTCGTCACCTCGCGCGGGAAGGCGACCCGGCAGCCGCGCGGACCCTCGGCGGTGGCCACGCGGAGCTTGAAGCCGAGGCGATCGACCGCGACCATCTCGGCCCCGGTCGCCTCGACGCCGCCGAACCCGCGGGCGTAGAGGACCAGCGCGTCGGCGTGATCGCGATTCATGTGCTCGATGATGCCGGCGGCCGCGTCGGCCAGCGGGTCGGGCCGGGCGTCCTCGTACCCCGCGACGGTCAGCCAGTCCATCGATCCGAAGCCGCCGACGAAGTACACGTCGGTGAGGTCGAGCCGCCAGAACGCGAAGTCGCCGAAATCGACCCAGTGGACCGCGTTCGGATGGCGGGCGAGGTAAGCCTCTCGCGCGGCGGCCCGCTCGGCCCCGGCCAGCCGCGCGGCGCGGCCCATCAGGGTGACGCGGGCCAGCGCGAGCGGATCCTCGCCGAGCCCGGCCTGCACGACCAGCAGGCTGGCGCGGGGATCGGCGTCGAGGTTCTGGGTGTGCATGGCCAGCCCGCTGATGAGCACCAGCGGGCGCCCGCGGCCGTCCGGCGCGTACGGCATCACCGACACGAACGGATGCCCCGGGTGCCGGCGGGAGAGCGTGCCGAGGGTGCCGGTCCGGCCGAGGTGGGCGAGCGTGCGCGCCTGCTCCGCGAGCGCGGGCTCGGGTGGACCCGGATCGGGCGGCGCGCCGCGATGACCGTGGGACGTCATGCGGACTCGACTCTACCACCCACGGGCGCGAGCCGGTCGGCCACCCGGCGGGCGCTCGGCACCACGAAGACGGCGAGCGGCGCGTCGCGATTGCGCACCGTGATCTCGTGGCGCACGTGGCCCGACACGTCGAGCGCCGCGCGCGACCGGACCTCGTCGGACAGCACCAGCTCGCAGCCGTAGTCCTTGGTGAGGGCCTCGAGCCGCGCGGCCACGTGCACCGTGTCGCCCACCGCGGTGAGATACGTGGTGTCGGCGTAGCCCATGCGGCCGACCACCGCGGGACCGGCGTGGATCCCGACCCCGAGGCTCAGCGGGGCCGCCAGGTCCTCGGACAGCGCGGAGCTCAGCTCGTGCACGCGGGCGACCATCGCACCGGCCGCGCGCACCGCGTCCCGGCAGCCCTGCTCGGGGCCAGTCGCGACACCGAAGAGGGCCATCACGCCGTCGCCGGTGAACTGGTTGACGATGCCGCCCGTGTCGCGGATGGTACCGCCCACCGCCTCGAAGTACCGGTTCAGGATGAAGACCACGTCGTAGGGAAGCTTGCGCTCGGCCAGGCGCGTGAAGCCGCGCAGGTCGGCGAATAGCACCGCGATGGTGAGCTCCTGGCCCTCGCCGTGCCCACCCGCGCCCAGTGCGCTCTCCGGCCCCGCGCCCGCGGGGACCAGCGGGATCACCGCCACGTCGCGACCCGGGCGCACCTGGCAGGCGAGACGCACCCACGCCGGCGCGCCCACGCGGCCGAGCACGCGCAGCTCCTCGGCGGTCGCCGCCGGCAGGTGCTCGGCGCCGCGGACCACCCGGACACGGCAGGTGGAGCAGCGGCCCCGCCCGCCGCAGACGGAGGCGTGCGGTATCCCGGCGAGCCGGCTCGCCTCCAGCACGGTGAACCCGGCGGGCACCAGCGCCTCGCGGCCGTCGGGATAGCCGATGCGCACGCCCTGCCGGCGTCGCACGCGATCGCGGACCGCGCGCGCGCCCAGCACGAGCGCGATCGCGCCCAGATGGCCGCAGAAGATCCCGCGCGCCACGCGCCCCATCACGAGCCGCGGGATGGGACCCGGCGGCCGCGTGGCCGCGATCAGCCTCGGCAGGAACGCGGGGTCCTGGGCCAGGCGCGAGACCTCGCGACCCGCCTCGGCGAAGCCCAGCCAGGCCAGCACCGGCAAGAGCAGGAAGCCGCTCTGGATCAGGCGGACGTGACGCTGGTACCAGGGCCGGAGCCGCAGCCAGAAGTGCAGGCCCACCGATCCGTGGAGCCACGCGACCACGAGGAGCACGGTCTGGCGCAGACCGGCCAGCGGATCGAGCTTCCAGATCGAGAGCACGACCAGAGTGTAGGTGTCGTCGGTGCCGGCGAGCTCGTGGGCGAGCCGGGTGCCAACCGCGTGCCAGACCAGCAGCAGGGGGATCGAGAGGCCGAGCGTGAGCTGGGTCGCTTCCCACGCGGGCATGCGGAGCGTGCGACGGCGGTAGAGAGACCAGTAGGCGAGCAGCAGGTGGACGGTGATGGCGCCGTAGAGCGTGACGGTGCCGAGCCGGCTTCGCCAGATCGCGACGAAGACGTCGCGCCCCGCGGCCATCGCGTCGAGTGAAATCAACCCGAGGGCATGGTTGAGGTAATGCGTCGTGAGATAGGTGAACAGCAGGAGGCCCGACCAGAGGCGGATCTGTCGCACCACCGCCGCCGCCGATCGGGCCGCGGGCATCGAGCGGGCCGCCGGGCGCTAGAGCTTCGTCCTGCCGCGCGCCTTGTCGAGGAAGCCGGCGAGCACGCGATTGAACTCGGCGGGCTGCTCGAGGTTCGACAGGTGCGAGGCACGGGTCAGCACCGCCAGCTCCGCGGTGGGCAGCGCGGCGTGAATCGCGCGCGCCATGTCCACCGGGGTGCCAGGGTCCTCCTCGCCCACGATGACCAGCGCCGGGCAGCGCACCTCGTGGAGCCCGTCGGTGACGTCGATCTTGGGCAGGGCGTGGCAGCACCCGACGTAGCCGGGCGCCGGTGTCGCGCGGATCATCGCGCCGACCCGCTCCATCATCTCCCGGTGCCGCGCCCGGAAGGGCGCGGTGAACCAGCGCTCGAGGGTCGGAGCGACCATCGGCTCCATGCCCTTGGCGGTGACGGTCCGGATCCGGTCCTCCCACACGGCGGCGGCGCCAGGCGCGTAGCGGCTGGTCGTGTCACAGAGGGCGAGGCTCTGCACCATGGCCGGGTGCTGCA
>Ga0187777_10002395_pt1 | contig 12007 bp, 12 predicted proteins | sample 1015_Q2_SP5_10_M_FD_132416 | JGI IMG/M metagenome (GOLD analysis project Ga0187777, IMG submission 132416) | Tropical peat soil microbial communities from peatlands in Department of Meta, Colombia - 1015_Q2_SP5_10_MG | ecosystem: Environmental > Terrestrial > Soil > Wetlands > Peat | place...
AAAGCTGACCGAATGAACCTGCTCAGCGCACCTTGGGAATTACAGGGCATTTCTTGCAGGCCCTTAAGAAGCCATCACTTGCTGGTGTCTAGAGCAAAGGGGGTTCGGCGGTCCCAGTTGGTGTCCAGTTTTTGGCCGTGCAGAATAGTGCGATATTGTGCGATAAAATCAGAAGTGATGGCGACCGCCGTGTTAGAACAGCGTGTTTTTCGCTCTGAAAAAGCCGCTTTCAGAGGAAGCAAGGCACTACTGCCGGCGGAGGGACTTGAACCCACACGATCTTGCGATCACTGGATTTTGAGTCCAGCGCGTCTGCCATTCCGCCACGCCGGCGTGACAGGAAACCGAGAATACGAGTTTCGAGACGAAGCTCAAATGGTTCCGACGAGATCTAATGGTTGCATGCTGCGCGGCGGCCCGAAGATTTCCCGAAGGATGATCGCGTCCCGTAGACCGGATGCTGATCTTAACATTATTGCGACGTTGTAAGCCTTGGTGGTCTCGGGCATCGCCGGCGCTGTTGACGGAAGCGTCGCTTTGAATTGTGATTTGGTAATCCGTTCCAGAGGTTGCGGCTGAACTTCGAATGCCGGCGCTGGCATTTGGGTAGCCTCATGCAGAATAACAGCGCCTTTGCGCCGCTCGTCCTGTGCAAGGCGACGTTGCGGAAATGAAAATGGCCGCATGCTCGCTGGTGGTTGAATTGGCGCAACCGGCCGCGGCGGGATATTCGTGCGCGGCGCGACCGGCGGTGGCGGTTTCGAAGCCGTTGGCTGGCCGAGCGCCTCCAAAAATTCTCGAATGCGATCCTCGTCCGTCTCTCCGGTCGGCCCGGGTTGGGGACGGATGGTCTGCAATCGCGAAGTGGATGTTCGTTTCCTGTCGTCGCCGGGTTTGCGTCCACTTTTTCCCGCTGCCCGGGTCAGAATTTGAAATAGCAGCGCAACCCCAACAAAGATCAGGAAAATAAAATTGTCGATGTGAGCGGCGGCCAACATCTTTTTTAATTCTTAATTCTTAATTTCCTTTAGCTCGCTTCAGTGCGTGGTTTGTCCGAGCCGGCGATCGACTCACGCATCGACGTGTCGGCCTGCACGTTTTTCATCCGATAATAGTCCATGATACCGAGGTGACCCGCGCGGAATGCTTCGGCCATTGCCAGTGGGACTTGAGCTTCTGCTTCCACAACTTTCGCCCGCATCTCCTGGGTCTTGGCTTTCATTTCCTGTTCCACTGCCACGGCGGCTGCGCGACGCACCTCTGCTTTCGCCTGCGCTACGCGTTTGTCGGCGTCGGCCTGTTCACTCTGTAATTTCGCGCCGATGTTGTCCCCAACGTCGACGTCGGCGATGTCGATCGAAAGAATTTCGAACGCGGTATTACTGTCGAGCCCTTTCGCCAGCACTGCTTTGGAAATGCGGTCCGGATTTTCCAGCACGTCTTTGTAGGAATCAGCCGAACCGATCGCACTGACGATGCCCTCGCCGACGCGCGCGATAATCGTCTCCTCGGTCGCCCCGCCGACGAATCGATCCAGATGCGAACGCACTGTCACCCGCGCCTTCACTTTGGCGCCGATCCCGTCTTTGGCCACACCGTCGATCGTCGCCCGGCCCATCGCCGGATTTGGTGCGTCAATCACCTTCGGGTTGATGCTGGTGCGCACCGCTTCGAGAACAGTCTTGCCGGTCCCTTTGGTAGCGAGATCGATGGCGCAGGCCCGATTGAAATCGAGAGAGATTCCGGCTTTGTCCGCTGCGATCAAGGCAAGGATAACCTGTGTGACATCACCACCGGCGAGATAATGCGCTTCGAGTGGATCGCTCGGCACTTCGATGCCCGCTTTCACCGCGGTGATTCGATTGTCCACGATCAGCCCGACCGGCACGCGCCTCAGCCGCATCCCAATCATCTTTCCCATGCCGACCGGGGCATTGGCGATTCGCGCGCGCAGCCAGATTCCGAAAAAATTGAAGAGGATGATCGCGAAAATGAAAACAAAAACTGCGGCAATCACGCCGCCGATAAGGATAAAGGGAGACTCCATGTCGGAACTTTAGTCGCTTAGCGGTGTGAAGCGCAACGTCGAGTTTGGTTGGAGCGACATGCGCCGGCATGTCCCCATTATTTGTTGCGGCTAGCGCGGCGCCTTTCAAAAGTCGTTGCAATCCGCGCGAGACGGAATACGCATTGCCCGTTGTGGCAATGACAAAAACAAGAGTCGCGGTGATTGGCGCTTCGGGTTACACCGGCGAAGAACTGGTTCGTCTCTTGCTAGCGCATCCGGGCGTTGATCTTGTCGCGGTCACTTCGCGACAACTGGCGGGCAAATCGCTGACCAAAGTTTTTCCGCGTTTTGCTCAGAACAAAAAAGCGATTGGGTTGAAGTTTTCCAACCCTGACGCAAAGCAGCTCGCGAGCGACGTCAGGATCGCTTTCCTTGCCCTGCCACATGGACTCGCCGCGGAATTTGCGAAGCCTCTGTTGTCGGCGGGCGCACGCGTGCTCGATCTCAGCGCGGATTTCCGAATCAAGGACGCCAGTGTATATCGCGAATTCTACGGACAGGACCATCCCGCGCCAGACTTGCTGGGCCAATCAGTTTATGGATTGCCGGAAATTTATCGCGACCAGATCAGGGACGCGCAGCTGGTCGCGTGTCCTGGCTGCTACCCGACGAGTATTCTCATTCCACTTCGGCCGCTGATTCGCCGGAAAGCAGTCGATCGACAATCCATCCTGGTCGCGAGTATGAGCGGGGTGAGCGGTGCCGGGCGCAAAGTCGAGGCGGATTATCTGTTCGTGGAATGTAACGAAAGCGTTCGGCCGTACGGCGTTCCGAAACATCGCCACCTGTCAGAGATCGAGCAGGAATTGTCGATCCTGGCGGGAGAACAAATGGTTATTCAATTTACTCCGCACCTGGTGCCGGTGAACAGGGGGATTGTCACAACGATTTATGCCAACATCGCGAGTAACGTGGTGAACATTGATCCCGCGATCATTTTTAGTGGCGCTTACGGCGAGGAACCATTTGTGCGACTACTTGACGAAACGCATTTGCCCGACACGAAACACGTTGTCGGCACCAATTTCGTTGACATCGCCTGGAGGATCGACCAGCGCACCAACCGTCTCGTGCTCATGAGCGCGCTCGATAACATCGTTAAAGGCGCGAGCGGTCAGGCGGTTCAGTGTATGAATCTCATGCTTGGTCTGCCCGAGACCGCGGGATTGCTGTGAGCATGGAAATCCGGGGAGCGCACCCGCCTCGGGTGCTGGCGATTGCGCCCTCGCGATCGCGAACTTTTTTCGCAATGCACGTCTGCGAGACAGCAGTCCGAGTTGGACTCGCATTTCCACGCAACGGCTCGGGCATTCGCCAGAAATGAAGTCTCCGGCTCTTTTCAAACAGATTCCCGGCTCGATCTGCGCGCCGCTTGGTTTCAAATGTGCCGCGGTTTTCTGTGATATTAAGAAACTCGGGACTGGCAAAGGTTCGGAGAAGGGTTGCAAGGACGATCTGGCGTTGATTGTGTCCGACGTGCCCGCGGCAGTCGCGGGAATGTTCACTACCAATCAAGTCTGCGCCGCGCCCGTGAAAGTCAGTCGTCAGTGTTCCGCAGGGAAATTGGCGCGCGCAATCGTGGTGAATTCCGGCAACGCAAACGCCGCGACCGGGCAACAAGGCTTGCGCGACGCGCGAGCGATGGCGCGAATGACTGCCGAGGTTGTAGCGGAGGTCTCTGAGCGTCGAACTCAAAAACGTTCGGCGGTCGGAGACCGCCGCTCCAGGATCCGGGCGAGCGATGTCCTGGTTTGTTCCACCGGCCGGATCGGTGTGCCCATGCCGATGAAGAATGTGGAACGCGGAATCCGCGCCTGCGCGGCAAAGATTGAGAGATCGAATACGAACGCGCGCGAGGTCGCGGAAGCGATTCTGACCACCGACACGTGTCGCAAGGAGATCGCAATCGAAATCAAAATCGGGCGATCGACTGTCAGGATCGGCGGGATCTGCAAGGGCGCTGGGATGATTCATCCCGGGATGGCGACGATGCTAGCCTTCATCACCACCGACGCGGGAATTGGATCGGTCGCGCTCAAGCGCGCTTTGAAAATCGCCGTGCGGCAGAGCTTTAATCGGATCACGGTCGACGGCGACATGAGCACAAATGATTCCGTCATTGCTCTGGCCAACGGGCTGGCGGCAAATCAGGAACTGGTCACCGGTCACAGGTCACAGGTCACTTTTCAAAGTCGAGCCGGCTCGAGAGGACTCTCGCCCGACCAGCAATTCCAGAGTGCGCTGAACTTCGTGTGTCTCGAATTGGCGAAGCAAATTGTCCGCGACGGCGAAGGGACCTCGCGCGTCGTCGCATTGCGGGTCTGCGGTGCGCGCAACGATCGCGAAGCGGAAATCGCGGCCCGAGCGATCGCAAGCAGCTCGCTGGTTCGGGCTAGCTGGTGCGGCGGCGACCCAAATTGGGGTCGAATTTTGTGCGCTTTGGGCTATTCGAAAGCAAAATTCGACCAGGCACTCGTCGATGTCGGTTATGCTCCGACACGCAGTAGGAAAATTGTTTTTGCATTTCGGCGCGGCCGTCCGACAAATGTCGCCTTGAAAAAATTAGCCAGGATTACCTCAGAACCGGAATTTGATCTCCATGTCGATCTTCATGCTGGTCGCGGCGAGTTTGTGATTTACGCTGCCGATCTCACTGAAGATTACGTTGCGTTTAACAAAGGCGACGTGACCGATCCAGCGACGCTCGGTGGTTGATGAAAAAGTTTATTTCGAAAGCGGCGACGCTACTCGAAGCGCTGCCCTACATTCAACGGTTCCGAAGTCAGATCTTTGTCGTGAAATATGGCGGCAGCTTTATGGATTCGCCCGATCCGGAGGAACGGCATCGAGTCGCGCGGGATGTCGTTTTTCTTGAAGCGGTGGGGATCAATCCGGTCGTTGTCCATGGCGGCGGGAAGGCAATCACGCGCGCCCTCGAGAGATCGAAGCTCAAGTCCGAGTTCGTGCGTGGCTATCGCGTGACCAGCTCCCAGGGCGCCGAGATTGTGGACCGAGTACTATCGCGCGAGATCAATCCCGAAATTGTGAAGGCGATAGAGGCGTTTGGTGGCAAGGCACGAGGTTTTGCCGGTCCGGATATTTTCAGGTGCCGAAGATTCTCGACCACGGATGAAAATGGCGAGGCCGTCAATCTTGGATTTGTTGGGGAAGTTTGCGACGTCAATGTTGAACCGTTGCGCGAGTGTATTCGGCGGAGCATCACCCCGGTCATTAGTCCGACCGCGCGAGGTGACGACGGAAAAATCTACAATTGCAATGCCGACATCGCAGCCGCCAAAACAGCGATTGCATTGAAAGCGCGCCGTCTTGTTTTTATGAGCGACGTACCCGGTTTGCTTCGCAATCCAAAGAAGAGCTCGAGCCTTTTGAGCCATCTGGCCGTCAATGAAGTCCCGAAGTGGCGAAAAAAAGGCGTGATTGGCGAAGGGATGATTCCAAAAGTCGACAGTGCAGTGGCAGCTATCGAGAGCGGCGTGGAAAAGGTTCAGTTCGTTGATGGCCGCATTCCGCATTCCGTTTTGCTTGAAATCTTTACCGACGCTGGCGTTGGAACCGAGGTCGTTTTGTGAAGGAAGTTCTTCCAGCGCCGTCTTCCGCGATTGTGCAGAACGAAACGAAACGCGTCCGCGAGTTGTTCGAACAGTTTGTCGTTCCCTCCTACTCACGGTTTGATCTTATGCTGGAACGCGGCGAGGGAAGTTACGTTTGGGACGTGGACGGAAAGCGTTACCTCGATTTGGCCGGCGGAATCGCGGTGTGCTCGTTGGGCCACGCCCATCCGGAGATAACGAGAGCGCTGGCGGAGCAGTCACGGAAACTGATTCACGTTTCCAATCTCTATTATACCGAGCCGCAGGGGCAGCTGGCTAGGCGGATGGTTGATCACATTGCGCCCGGCCGAGTTTTCTTTTGCAACAGCGGCGCCGAGGCCAATGAAGGTCTTTTCAAACTGGCGAGAAAGTTCGGCAGCGATACCAGCCGCTACGAAGTCATTACCACGACTAATTCATTTCATGGACGAACCCTTGCGGGCATCGCGGCGACCGGACAGGAAAAAGTGAAGAAGGGGTTCGCCCCCGAAGTCGAAGGGTTTCGTCAGGTTCCGTTTAACGATCTCGAAGCGATGCGAAGGACGATCACAAAATCGACAGCTGCCATCCTGGTCGAGCCGGTCCAGGGTGAGAGCGGAGTTACAATCGCAGCGCCGGAATACTTGATTGGATTGCGCCGCCTTTGCGACGAGCACAATTTGCTCCTGTTGTTCGATGAAGTGCAAGCGGGACATTTTCGAACGGGAACATTTCAAAGCTGGCAGCGCATTTTGGAGAATAACGCCGTTGACTCGAATGCGTCCGAAGCCAGACGGGCGATTGAGGGCAATCGCCCCTACTTGCCGGACGGGATTTCAATGGCGAAATCATTGGGCGGCGGATTTCCGATGGGCGCATTTTGGGTCCGGGAGAAATTCGCCAACACTCTCGGCCCGGGAACGCATGCGAGCACCTTTGGCGGAACGCCGCTGGCCTGCGCAGTGGCCATGACGATTTTTGACGTCATCGAGCGGGAGAATCTGGCCAACAACGCGCGTGAGACGGGCGAATTCCTCTTGCGCGGATTACAAGGACTTCAGGAGAGATTTCCGAAAGTGATTAAGGTCGCGCGCGGATTTGGATTCATGATCGGAATAGAGTTTCAGCCGCGGTTCAATGCGGTCGATATCGTAAAGACGTTGCACAGGCGTAACTTGCTTACCGTCCCGGCCGGAACGTCGGTAATTCGACTGTTGCCGGCGTTGAATCTTTCGCGCACGGAAGCCGGGGAGGGACTGAGTGCGATCGAACAATTGGTGGTCGATCTTGCGGAGGAGAAATAGCGACAGATGGACACAGATTTTCGCAGATCAGAGCAGGCTAAACATTTTTGTATCCGTGTTTCATCTGTGTGAATCTGTGGCAACGGGAATGAAACACCTACTCAGCATCGAGCAGCTTTCACGGGAAGAAATCGAACGGATTTTGCAGCGCACCGCTGAGGTCAAAACAAACCGCGGCAAAATTTCGGCGCAGCCGCTCGCCGGGCAAACCTGGGCGCTCATTTTCTCCAAACCCTCAACTCGGACGCGCGTTTCGTTTGAGGTTGGCATTCGCGAGCTGGGGGGCGAAACGATTTACCTGAACGCGGCAGATGCACAGTTGGGTCGGGGTGAATTAATCAAGGACACCGCGCGCGTGCTCGCCCGAATGATCCACGGCGCGGTCATTCGGACTTATGCCCAAAGCGACATTGAGGAGTTCGCCGAATTTTCCGGCGTCCCGACGATCAACGCGCTGACGGACGATGAGCACCCGTGCCAGATTCTCGGCGATATTTTCACGATCATCGAAAAACGCGGCCCGCCTTCGCAGGCGTCCGGCGCGGCGAGCAAGATCGACAATATGCAGGAAGTCTTTCACAAACTCGTCGTCGCCTATGTTGGCGATGGTGTTTCTAACACGGCGCGGTCGTGGTTGTTTGCGGCGGGGAAACTTGGTTTCGAATTGCGGATCGCGTCCCACAAAAAGTATCTGCCGAAGAAAAAAGTGCTCGCACGTGCCGGCGGTAGCGTGACTTGCACGGACGACGTGGCCACAGCGGCAAAGGGCGCGGACGTGCTCTATACTGATATTTGGGTCTCGATGGGTAAGGAAGCCGAGGAGGCGCGCCGTGGGGCAGAGCTCGGACCCTACTGGATCAACGACTCTGTGGTTAAGCTAGCCAAGCCGGAGGCATTGGTAATGCATTGTTTACCGGCGCACCGTGGCCAGGAGATCGATGAGAAGACTTTTGAGAACCACGCGCAGACGATTTTTGATCAGGCAGAAAACCGATTGCATGTGCAGAAGGCGATTCTGGTTGAGCTAGCCAGCTGAGTTACGGCGCCGGCCTTGGATTTCGGTGCGGCAGTTTTTTGCAAGCCGCGCAGATGCTGTAAATAACGGGTTGTTCCGCGCCGTCCGTGATGGTGCGTCCGCACAACGCGCACACAATTCTTCCGTTGGCCTCTTGGCCGGCTTTTCCGCTGCGGGATGGGCCCTTCGACTTTCGTTGACGCGGCACTGCGAAACGGAATCGCATTTGCGTAGAGCAAAGGACGGAACGTTTTCGTTTCTATTGAAGATGCAGGGAACGAAATATTCCCAAACGGCCTCGCTGGACAGGCTTTATGGCCAAGACAACAAAATTGGTGCTCGGGGCGGGACTTGAACCCGCATGCCTTTCGGCATACGCCCCTCAAACGTACGTGTCTGCCATTCCACCACCCGAGCGCCACAAAGTGGCCAGTGACCAGCGATCGGTGAATAGTAAAGAATCGGCGTTTCGTCGCAAGTGTCTGCGGCCGGACCTCCTCTTGCTCTTAATCTGGCTCATGCTCGATTTGTCTCGATCAAGAGGAAGAGCACGAGCATGAGTGAAGAGAATTGGATCAAGGTCGATCTCCATATCCATACCCTCGACGACCCGAAGGACGTGATCGATTATTCGGCGCATCAATTACTTGAGCGCGCGCAGCAACTCGGTTTCGGCGTTCTCGCGATCACATTGCACGACGCCGTGTTCGATCGCGCGGAAGTCTTTGCCGACGCCGCTGCGATGGGAATTCTTCTCATCCCGGCTGCTGAAATGCGACTGCAAGGCGCGGACATAATTTTGCTAAATGTGACCCCGAACGAAATCGCCTCATTAAAGACGTTCGACGACGTCCGCGAACTTCGGTCCCATCGCGGGTCGTCGATTTTCACGATCGCGCCCCATCCGTTTTATGTGCTGGGCGGTTCGATTGGTGCACGACTTGTTGATGAGATTGATTGCTTTGATGCAATCGAGTTGTGTCATTTTCACAAAGGACTGGTCAATCCGAACCGGCGCGCGGCTAGCATGGCCAAACAATACAGCAAGCCGTTGATCGCTACGTCGGATGCGCACCGGTTGGAGGCATTCGGCCGCCATTACACCAGCGTTCCGCGTCCGGTTGAGTTAAGCACTGAGGGTGTTTTCTCCAGCCTGCGCAACGGTCCGCTGCGCCTGACAAGTCCCTCCGCGTCTCTGGCTGATTTTGCGAGCGCGATTTACTGGATCTTTCTCGCGCATCCGTTGAAGTGCCGGCAACGTGGTGCCTGCAAGGTCGGCCTTGAATCCAAATCGCAAACGTGACAGACGTTAGTCCGATGAGAAACCTGATCACGGCTCTTCTACTGTCTGCCTTTGTCTTCGCGGGCTGCCAAACGCCCGAGCAGAAAGAAAAGAAACTCAAGGAAGCGGAGCTCAAGAAGAAAGTTAACCCCAATCTACGCGAAAGTGGGGATATCGATTTCCAGGCCTTTGTCGGCCGTCTTCGCAAAGCAGTGGCCAGTCGCGACATGACAACGCTTAAATCGATGATGACGGACGATTTCGGTTACAAGCTCGACCCGGCGATGGCCGGTCCCGGCGTTTTTCAATACTGGGACCAGGAGAATTTGTGGCCGGAATTGGAAGGCATCTTATCCGAGAGATTCGTCAAGAAGGGCGATTTCTTTGTCGCTCCGCCGCAGTTTGCCGACCCGTCGTTGAACTACGACGGGTATCGCGCCGGCATTATGCGAGTGAGGGGCAGCTGGAAATTTGCCTACTTTGTTAATGGGTGAAAGCAGTGACCAGTGACCAGTGACCAGAAAAGAAAAAGAAGCTGAATCTGGTCACTCATCACTGGTCACTGGTCACTTCCAGAGTTTGCCCCACCGGCCGCCGTTCGTTTTCGTACGGAAATTGATCGCTCGCCAGCCAGGCGTCTCGGCTGAATGCGAAACCGAGTTCTCGCGCAAGGATCCGATGTTCGCAGGACACTTTCCCGACGATCCGATTGTTCCCGGCGTGATCCTAACCGAAGCGCTCGCGCAAACGGCAGGAATCGCAGGGCATCAGGAAAATTCGGAGACGCGGTTCCTGCTTTCCGCGATTCGACAGATGAAATTTTTCCGCCCGGTGAGACCGGGGGAAAAGATTGTTTTGCGGGCGCGAAAGATGGGGAGCGCTGACCAACTTCTGCAATTCGAGGTCGAAGCGCGCGTTGACGATCAACCAGTCGCGGCCGGCCAGCTTGTGCTTAACGCTCTGCCGCCAAGCGAGAAAACTATTGGGTGATGGCGGGCGGCGGAGTCTGGCCGGGCACCGGACCCTGGTCCAAGTCGTAAATCGCGCCCCAAGTTCCGGACGCCACCAGGGCCGCAGTTTTTTCCCACGGCTTGGTACTGGTTTGATAGTTCGTTTTTTCTTCGCGTCCCCAATAAATGTACCGGACGTGGAGAGTCCTGGCGAGATCTCGCCAATCGTTCGTTCCTTGCATTAATCTAGCAAGCAATTCGTTCGTTTTACCGTAATCATCGAATCCCTGGGTCCAGAGATGACCGGGGTATCCCATCACGACCTTTCTGCCGTTCAGCAACAGCGGATGATTGTAAGTTGGCCACGAAGCAAATCGCGCCTCGAGTGGCATGCTATGAACGGCGGCGGCCACGGCATCGACTTCGCCGCGTTGTGCGAAACCGAAACCGCCCTTACCGGCCGCCAATCCACCGAACAAACTAATGAACCCGGATGCGAACAACCCGAAGCAGACCGCCCATCGAATCGGCCGCTCCCATTGAACGATCAAATCCCGCCATAAATACGGCAGCACGATGAAGTAGGACCAAACCATAATCTTGAGGTTGTCCCAGCCCCATGGCGCGGTTTTCACAAAGAAGGTAAAAAGAAAAATGGCGGTCGCTCCAAAGACAAATGCGATCTCCTCGGGCTGCTTGCGTCCTGATTTGAATCCTTCCTGCCACACTCGGTAACCGAGCATCCCGACCAGGGTCAGCACCACGGGCACCAGCATTCCAAAGTTAAAAAACCAAAAACGAAAAAACGGCATTTTGAATTCGCCATCGTTACGTTGGACCCAGCCCCAGTTGAATTCGATCACAGACCTGGCGTGGAAATGGTCGGTGATTAGCCAGACCAGAAACGTTGCCGGGATCAGCGCGCCAACAACAAGTTTCAAGATGTGACTGCGCAGCGGCGAATCGCCGGCGATGAACAGGCAAACGAGCAGAATGCTAAGGGCCATGAAAGTGTGAATGTGGAAGAGGGGCAAGGCCGCATACAACGAGAGCTCCACCCAAAATGGCAGTGGGCCACTGCTTTGATACTCTTCCCTGTCCCTGTAAAACTTTTCCCGCCAGTGCCACAAAAGAATCAACCCCGCCGGAATGGCATAAAGGAGACCCCGTTGAGTCACGAACATGGTGAGGGGAATGCACTTCCAGGCGACGTGATTGACATCTTGATAATCGTTGACCTCGAATCCTTTGAGAAACTGAAAGCCCGCAATGCCGCCGTTGAAGAGAAAACCGGCAACTGCAAACGTGCCACCCCAGCGATAAAACGCATAAAACGTCGCGATCGATGCGATCAAACCGACCCAGACCAGTCCTGGAATTAAACTGATGTTGATGTTCAGGAGCAACGCGTTGAACAAATCAATCCCGGCCGGATACCGCAGATGCTCGCTGCCAACATAGATCGGGTTCGATGGCCAGAGGCGAACGCCGTTGGCGAAGAACTTAATGTGAGTGAGGTGAAGACCCAGGTCACCGAGATTCATCGGCGATTGGATCTTGAATTCGCTTCCGTCGACGTAGAGAAGCCACACGAACGAACGCAGCGCGAAGATCGCGAAGATCGCCCCAACGATCCAGGTGATCACGTTTCGGTATCTGCCCTGACCTGGTTCACTGGCTGGAGGCGAACTTATGTCCTGGGTTCTTACATAAGCAACCACCGCTAGCGCCAAGCCCACTACGATCGCGATTAATGCGGTCGGGGTGCTCAAACCGCCAGCCACTATTCCAAGCAACA
>Ga0187777_10002396_pt1 | contig 12004 bp, 11 predicted proteins | sample 1015_Q2_SP5_10_M_FD_132416 | JGI IMG/M metagenome (GOLD analysis project Ga0187777, IMG submission 132416) | Tropical peat soil microbial communities from peatlands in Department of Meta, Colombia - 1015_Q2_SP5_10_MG | ecosystem: Environmental > Terrestrial > Soil > Wetlands > Peat | place...
CGCATCGTCCTCGACAACACCTACCTCACCCGCGCCTCGCGCAGCTACGTGATCGAGGCCGCGACGCGACACGGGATCGCGGCGCGGTGCGTGTGGCTCGACACGCCGCTGGCAAACGCCCAGGTCAACCTCGTCGAGCGCATGCTCGAGCAGTTCGACAGCCTCCCGGCACCGGATGAGCTGCGCAAGCTGGCGCGCCGGCACGCGGGCGTGCTCGCGCCGACGTCGCAGATGCGGACGGCACGCGAGCTCGAGCCGCCCTCGGCCGATGAGGGATTCGCGAGCGTCGAGACGATCGAGTTCGTGCGCCGCCCCGCGCCGGACCAGGCGCGGCCCGGCGTGTTCGTCGCCGGGGCCGCGCTCGAGCGGCCGGGCTGGGAACACGCGCTCGAGCAGGGCGACCGGCACGTCCCGCACCTCGTATTCGACTGGAGCCCGGACGGCACCCCAGACGCGCTGAATCCGGCCATCATGAAACTCGCGCGCCAGGTCGCCGGCCCGGTGGAAGGTGCGCTTTGCCCGCACTCGGGCGGTCCCCCGACGTGCTGGTGTCGCCCGCCGCTGCCTGGACTGCCGCTCGCGTTCGCGCGTGCCCACGATCTCGACCCGGCGCGCTCGACGCTGATCGGCACCGGCCCGGCGCACCGCAACCTCGCGGCGGCGCTCGGCGCGCGCTACGTCGCGGCGTGACGAGGCCAAGAGCCCGTTCGGTACAGGCCCTGCTTACCGTTCGCTGAGCGCGTAGGATGCGCCCGTGGGCTTCCTCGGGCGCAGAGGACGGCCGGGCCGGGACCACCCCGCGAAGACGACGGCGCTGGTGGTCGAGGCGGCCGCGCCTCCGGAGGGCGGCCCGAGCCTCGGGCCCGGGTCGAGTGGACCGCTGCGCATCGTCGCCGACCTGGGGTCCGGGCCGAGGGTGCACGACGGCAGGATCCGGATGACCGGGGCGCACTGGCTCGTGCCCGGGATGGAGGTCGAGGTGACGTACGATCCGGCTCATCCGGACGGGCGGTTCGAGGTCGATTGGGAGGCGGTGCCGAGCATGGCGGCCCGCGCCGCCGCAGGCGACCCGGCGCTCGCCGATCCGATCGGGGCGCGACGGAGGGTCGCGCATGCGCTCGGCCTGACCCGGGCCGACACGGGGTCCGCCCGCACCGAGCGCTTCGAGCGAGCCCTCGAGCGGGCGGCGACAGAGCCGGCGCCAGCGGGCAAGCTCCGGGCGGTGGTGCTGATCGCGACGATCCGCGGACGGCGCCGGATCGTCGGCGATCCCGAGAACGCTTCGACCCACGACCAGGTCACTTACAGGCGGCCCAGCGCCGCGGTGCTCGCGGTGAACATCCCGGGCCGAGCCCCATACCCGGTCCACGTGGAGCGGTTCACGTGTGAGGTTGATCTGCTCGAGCCGCTGTGGATGCCGCTGCCGGCGGTCGTCTTGACCGGCGACGCGGCCGACGTCGAGATCCTCTGGGGTGAGGTCCCCGCCCACGAAGCCCAGCTCGCGGACCGGATCGCGGGCTCGCGCGCCGCCCGGCAGGCCCGCACTGCGCAGGTCGACGCGTTCTCCAGTCAGGCGGTCGCCGACCCGTCGCTGATGCAGCAACTCGCGGCCGAAAGCGCCAAGCGCGCGCTGCAGTACGTCACCGATCCCGCCATGCGCAAGCTTCTGATCGACCAGTACCGAGCCGCCGGCATCGACGTCGGCGGGGACTCGTGACGCGGGCCTGAAATCCTCGTCGGAGATCGCCCCGATCGATCAGCGGACCTGATCGAGGCGTTCGTGGGTGGGTCGACCGCGAGCGCCGACTCGATCGGGGTGGCCCTCAGCGAGGCGTAGCCGCCTCCGCCGGCGCCCACGGAACGACTACGGCCTCGGCCTTCCCGAGCCGGACCTGGGTCACGAACTCATCGGCACCGCTGCCGTTGCGAGCGGCTCGCCGGCTGATCCATAGCCGCAGCGGCTTGCGCCGCTGCGAGCGGTCCAACAACCGCCGAACCTGAACCTGGGAACCAGGTGTTGTAGCCATCATGCTGCCTCCAGTTCGAACGAAACGGGCTCATCCTCACGGAGCTCCACGACCTCCTCAGCCGGGCGGGCAGGCGACCGCAGCCACACGAGCGCGATCAGCGCCCCAACCAGCACGGTGCCTGCACCGATCGCCCAGGCCAGGTGGAACCCTCCGGTGAGGGCCTGCACGTGGTGCTCGCCGAGACCTGCCAACACCTTCGTGCGCTCGGCCGCGATCGTGCCCAGCGCCGCGATCCCGATCGCCGCCGAGATCTGCAGCGAGGCGTTGACAATCCCGGACGCGAGTCCCGCGTCTGCGAGCGGGACCTCAGCCATCGCGATCGTCATCAACGGCAGGAACGACAGCCCGGCGCCGAGGCCGAGCAGCGCGAACGGCACGAAGATCGTCGGGAAGTACCTGGCGTGCGCCGGCAGTTGCGACAGCAGCACCAGCGAGCCGGCGATCGCGGTCAGGCCCACCAGCAGGACCCTGAGCGGACCGAAGCGACCCATCAACCGGGCGGTCACGCCCACCGACATCACGCCCATGATCAGCGTCAGCGGCAGGAACGCGAGCCCGGTCTCGAGCGCGCCGTAGCCGCGCACGTGCTGGAGATAGAGCACCCCGAGCAGGAACGTCGAGAACATCCCGGTGACCAGGAACGCGCGCACCACGCTCGACGCGGCGAGACCCGGGACGCGCAGGATCCGGAGCGGGAACATCGGGTTCTTCAGGCGCGACTCGACGGCGACGAACAGCGCCAGCAGCGCCAGCGCGGCCCCGCCGAACCCGAGCGTGTGGGCCGAGATCCAGCCGTACTCGGTGGCCTTGACGATCGCGTAGACGCCGAGCATCAGCGACACGGTCACGAGCAGCGCACCGAGCACGTCGACGCCCTGACCGAGGCCGGGCCGTTGCGTCTCGCTGATCAGCCACCGCCCGAGCAGGAACGTGACGATTCCGATCGGGACGTTGATGAAGAAGATCCAGTGCCAGTTCAGCGACTGCGTGAGCACCCCGCCGGCGAGCAGGCCGATCGAGCCACCGCTCGAAACGATGAACGTGTACACGCTCATCGCGATCGCCCGCTCGGACGGCCTCGGGAACTCGGTTACCAGCAGCGCCAGCACCGCGGCCGATGCGACCGCGCCGCCGAGGCCCTGGATGAACCGGGCGACGATCAGCACGATCTGATCGTCGGCGATCCCGCAGGCCATGGAGGCGAGCGTGAACAGGACGAGTCCTCCGAGGAACATGCGCTTGCGCCCGAGCAGGTCGCCCAGCCGCCCCGCCAGGAGCAGAAAGCTCCCGAACGCGATCATGTACGCGTCGATCACCCACGCCAGGTTCGCCTGCGAGAAGCCGAGGTCACGCTGCATCGACGGGAGCGCGACGTTCACGATGGTCGCGTCGAGCACCATCATCAGCTGACCCATGCACACCACGGCGAGAGCGACCCACCGGCGGCGCTCTCCACTAATTAGACTATTGATAGTGATCATCCCCTATCTGAAGCTTGTCGCTGTGCGATTGATGATCACTGTATCATGGACTATCATTAGTCGCAAGATGATAATCCTGATACGCTGCAAACCGCGATGGCTGTAGACACCTCGCCCGGGACGGTGGTGATGTTGCTGCGGCTGGCGAAGGTCATCCACAAGCGCAGCACCGACGAGCGACTCGGCATAAAGCTCCGGCAGCTGATGCTCCTGAGCTACCTGCGATGGGGCGCTCCCGCGCTCCAGCAGCAGCTCTGCGAGGCGCTCTGGCTCGACCCTAACAACTGTGTGCTGCTGCTCAATGAGCTGGAGGACATGGGGTACGTCGAGCGCCGGCGCGACCCGTCCGACCGCCGCCGGCACGTCGTCGACATCACCGACGAAGGCCAGAAGGCGCTTGAGCGCGCCGAGCGCGCCCAGGAGGAGATCGGCGACGAGCTCCTGTCCGCGCTCAGCGACGACGAGCGGGCAACCCTCCGGTCGCTGCTGAGCCGCGTCGTCACCTGAGCCTCGTCATCGCTTGAGCCCAGCCCGCCGCCGGATGCCCCCCGACACCGACACCAGGAGCCGGGGCGTGCTCGTGACCGGCGCCTCCCGGGGCATCGGCTCCGCCGTTGCCGGCGCATTCGCGCGGTCGGGTGACCGTGTCGCGGTCCACTACCGGACGCGTCAGGAACAGGCCGTCGAGGTGCAGACGTCACTGGCGGGCGACGGCCACGTCGTGGTCGGCGCCGACCTGATCGACGCCGGCGCCGTCCGCCGCATGGTCGACGAGGTCGCGGAGGCATTCGGCGGGATCGACGTGCTCGTCAACAACGCGGGCATCTTCGAGCCGCACCCGATCACGGACACCTCCTACTGGGAGTGGCAGGAATCATGGCGGCGCATGCTGGGCGTCAACCTCGTGGGCGCCGCCAACGTGACCTGGTGCGCGCTGCAGCACATGGGCGGCGGCGGTCGGATCGTCAACGTCGCCTCGCGCGGCGCGTTTCGCGGCGAGCCCGATCAGCCGGGATACGGCGCGAGCAAGGCCGGCCTGATCGCGTTCGGCCAGTCGCTGGCCCGCGCGCTCGGGCCGCGCGGTATCTCGGTCACGGCGGTCGCGCCGGGGTTCACCGAGACCGACATGGCCGCGAGCGAGCTCGAGGGCGAGCGGGGACGGATTCGTCGCGCCGAGAGTCCCCTCGGGCGCGTCGCCACACCCGAGGAGGTCGCCGCTGCCGTGCTGTATCTCGCCTCGCCGCAGGCCGAGATGGCGAGCGGGACGGTCCTCGACGTCAACGGGGCGTCGTATCTGAGGATGTGACGTCGCGCTGACCCGCGGCGACGCTGGCCCGGAGCAGCGCCCTGACGTCCGCCAGCGGCCTGAGGTGGGCGAGCTTGTCTGGATTGACGACCGAATTGATGCCCTGGATCTCACCGCGGCCGATCTCGAGTTCCCACACGCCGATCAGCCGGCTGTCGCCGTCAAGCAGCAGCGCGCCGGGCATTCCGTTGACCTCGACCGGGCGCAGCGAGGCGCCGGGAATCCGGGCGCCCATCCTCACCCAACTCATCAGCGCCCGAGCGACGCGGTTACGGCCGTGCAGCTGGTGCGCCAGGGCCGGCACCTTGCCACCACCGTCTCCGGTGAGGACCACGTCGTGTGCGAGCAGCGCCTCGAGTCCGGCGAGATCGCCTTCGGTGGCCGCCGCGAAGAACCGGCGAGCGAGCTCGTCGCGCTGCTCACGCGAGGTCTGAAACCGGGGACGTCCAGCTTCGACATGGGCTCTCGCCCGGGTCGCGAGCTGGCGCACGTTGTCCTCGGTCTTGCCGACGATGCCGGCGATCTCGCCGTAGCCGTAGTCGAACACGTCGCGCAGCAACAGCACGGCGCGCTGCTCCGGGGAAAGCGTCTCGAGCAAGACCAGCATCGCCATCGACAGCGAGTCGGCGATCTCGGCGTGCTGCGCCGGGTCGTCGTGGCTGTCGGTCAGAATCGGCTCCGGGAGCCACTCCCCCACGTAGCGTTCCCGGCGCGCCCGCGCCGAGCGGAGCTCATCGATCGCGAGCCGAGTCGTAATCGTCGCGACGAACGCCCGTGGCGACTCGATGCGCTCGCCGGCCTCGAGCGCGCGGTGGACGCGGAGCAGCGCCTCCTGGACGATGTCCTCGGCCTCGGCGACGCTGCCGAGCATCCGGTAGGCGATCGCGAACGACGTCGGCCGCAGTTCGTCGAGCAGCTGCTCGCTCGAGCCCGGGCTCATGCTGCAAACCCCTCGCGCCAGCTCGGGTGCCGGGGCTCCCAGCCGAGCTCCTGCTTGGCCTTGGCGTTCGAGGCGCCGCGGATCTCGGTCATCATCACGATCGCGGCCTCGCCGGCCATCACCCGCCCCACGAACAGCGGCACGTGCCACGGCTTTGGCGCGCCGATCGACTTCGCCAGCGCCGGCAGCCATTCGGCGACCGCGGCCGGATCGTCGTCGACGACGTTGTAGATCCCGCGCTTGCCGTGCTCGACGGCCGCCACGGTCGCCTCGGCGGCATCGGCGATGTGCACGAACGACCACATGCCGCCGCCGTCGCCAACCACAGGGAATTTCCGCTTCCGCACCATCTCGAATTGCTCGCCCCCCGGAGACAGGGACGTGCCCGGACCATAGAACCCGCCGTACCGCAGCACGATCCCCTCGGTCCAGTCGGCGCCGATGACGGCCTCCTCGAGGTGACGGATCGCGGCGAGCGACTCCCGCATCTCGCGTGCCGGCGTCGGGTCGAGCGGATCGTCCTCGGTCTTGACCGGACCGCCAGTCCGCGCGTACGGCCAACTCGTGTAGCTCTGGATCACGAACCGCTTCACACCGACCGCACGCCCGGCGGACAGCAGATGATCGGTTCCCTCGGTCCTGAGCCGATTGGTCATCGCGAAGCTGCGGTCGAAGTGGCGCATGTCGAGCGACGCAATCGAAGTCAGCTCGTGGACTATCACATCGGGTTGCGCTTGGGCGACGGCCTCGGCGACCTGCTCGGGGTCGAGCGCGTCGAGTACCACCGGGGTCGCGCCGAGATCCCACACCGTCGCCTGGTTGGCCTCGCTCCGCGTGGTGCCGACGACCCGATGGCCGGCGGCGACCAGCCGGGGCACCAGCTGCTTGCCCATTGCTCCTGTCGCGCCGGCAACGAAGACTTTCATTTCTGCCTCCTCATACTCGGTTTGCACCAGCTCTGACGAGGTAGCCCCGGCGGCTGTGACAGTTGGCGTCGGACGCTCACCGCCGCGGTCAAATCTGCACCGCGCTCGCCGCATACGAGCGCTCGCGCCGGAACTGCGGCGCTCAGCTCGCGACGTCCAGCGCGGTCCGCAGTCCGGCCAGGTCGGCTGACCCGAACACCACGCGGTTGCGGGTGGCGACGTAGACGAGGTCGAGGTCGACCCCGGCCTTGGCGATCTTGCGAGTCAGGTCCGCGAGCACGCCGGGGCGATCCTCGACGTCGACGACAACGACCTCGCGCTCGCGGCTGACCGCGAGATGCGAGATCGCGAGCGAGTGCCTGGCGGCCTCGGCGTGCGGGACGAGGATGTGAAGCTCAGCCCGCTCACCGGAGCCGATGCAGGTGGCGGCGGCGATGTTGACGCCGGCGTCGCTGATCGCCGCAGCCACCTGCGCCAGCGCACCGGGCGTGTTCTCGATGTCGATGACCAGGTCGAACGCCATAGTCGCGGTCGCGCTGCAGCCTAACCGCTGGCCGCCCGTGGCCGCGCCAACGTCACCGCGCACGCCCGCTGCGTGCGCCCACGGCCAGGATCAGCGCCGGCTCGCCGCCGGCGGTGACGGGTACGCCGTCCTCGAGCGTGGCCTCGGTCACGCCGTCACAACGCCGGACCGCTGGCCGGTGATCGCCTCGAGCGCGTCTCGGAGTGCGGCCACACGCTCGGCGCCGAACCGCTCCGCCCATTCCTGCTCGATCTCGTCGATCAGTCCAACGCCGAGCGTCTGCGCGGCACGCCCGCGCTCGGTCAAGCGGATGATCTTCGCCCGGCCGTCGCTCGGGTCCGGGACGCGCTCGACGTAGCCGCGCTGCTCGAGGTCGCTCGTGACCTCGCCCACGGACTGCTTGGTCATGCGAGCGCGCGCGGCGAGGTCGGTGAGCCGCGTCCCGTCGGGGTCGATGTTCCCGAACACGCAGCCGTGGGTGACCCGGATGTCGTTGTAGGGCGTGTCGGCGACGCGCCGTTCCAGGTCATCGCAGAAGTCGTCGAAGGCCACGTTCAGCAGCCGGATCATCAACGGCGGACGGGACGTTTCGTGATCGATTGACATTTTGTCAGGACTCCTGATAAGGTGAGCAGACAGTTCGGAAGCCTTACAAGGTTGCCTGACGAGTTTAGCACCAAGAGCGGAGGTATCTGAAGATGTCTAGAAAGTGGTGGACCCTACTGGCGGTGAGCGTCGGCACCTTTATGTTGCTGCTCGACATCACCGTCGTGAACACGGCGCTCCCGTCGATCGAGAAGGACCTGTCGGCGAGCTTCACCGACGTGCAGTGGGTGATCGACGCCTACACGCTTTCGCTGGCGGCGATCGTCCTGACCGCCGGGTCGCTGGCCGATCGCCTCGGGCGTAGAGCGGTGTTCGCGATCGGGCTTGGGATCTTCTCCGCGGCCTCGCTGGCCGCGGGCCTGGCGCCCGACGCGACATTCCTGAACATCTCGCGCGCGATTCAGGGAATCGGGGGCGCCGCGATGTTCGCGGTCTCGCTCGCGCTCGTCGCGCAGGAGTTTCCGGCGGGACGTGAGCGGGCGAGCGCGATGGGGATCTACGGCGCGACGATCGGCGTAGCGGTCGCGATCGGGCCGCTTGTCGGCGGCGCGATCACGAGCTGGATCGGCTGGCGCTGGGTGTTCTTCCTGAACGTCCCGATCGGCATCGCGGCGATCGCGATCACGTTCCTGCGGATCCGCGAGTCCCGCGATCCCAACGCGACCCGGATCGACTGGCTCGGGCTCGTCAGCTTCAGCAGCGCGCTGGTGATGCTCGTGCTGGCGCTCCTGCGCGGCAACGACGAGGGCTGGGGCAGTCCGCTGATCCTCGGTCTGTTCGCCGGCGCCGCGGTGATGCTGTCGGCGTTCACACTGATCGAGCAGCGGGTCCGGGAGCCGATGCTCCCGCTCGAACTGTTCCGCCGGCGCGCGTTCACCGGCGTCCAACTCGCGGCGGCCGCCGTGTCGGCCTCGCTGTTCGCGCTGTTCCTGTACCTGACGCTGTATCTGCAGAACTACCTCGGCTACTCGCCGCTGCAGGCGGGACTCCGTTACCTGCCGATCACGCTGGTTCCGTTCCTGGTCGCGCCGCTCGCCGTCGCCCTGATGGCTCGAGTGCGCGCGCGCATCCTGATGGCGGCCAGCCTGGCCGCCATCGGCGGCGGGCTCCTGCTGATGTCCGGACTGACCCCCAGCGACGGCTGGACAGCGCTGCTGCCCGGCTTCATCGTCGCCGGAATCGGGGTCGGCCTGCTCAACCCGGTGATCGCGGACGTCGCGGTGAGCGTCGTCTCCAAGGAGCGCAGCGGAATGGCGGCCGGAATCAACGACACGTTCCGGCAGGTCTCGATCGCGGTTGGCGTGGCCGCATGGGGAGCGATCTTCCTGGCCCGCGGAGCCGACAAGATCTCCGCGGTCGCAGCCGGGACGCCGGCGGCCACCGGCGATCATCCGCGCCAGCTGATCGAGGCGGCCTCGGGGGGCCGGCTGCAGGCCGCTCTCCAGTCCGTGCCGCACGGAGCCCGTGCGGTCGTCGCAAACGCGACTCGCGACGGGTTCCTCAGCGGGCTGAATACGATCCTCGTGATCGGCGCCGCGCTCGCGTTTGCCGGCGCGCTGCTGGCCCTGTGGCTGGTCCGCGAGCACGAGATCGAGCGCGAGCAGCCAGAGCTCGTCGCCGGTCGCGAGCACGAACTCGAGGCGATTACGGCCTGATGTGGCTGACGGCTAAGCCGGCCCGCTCCGGCGGATTCAAGCCCAGGCGGGCTCGGCACCTTGCTCGCGCACCCACTGGCCGACGAGCCCGCGCAGATGCTCGACGAACCGCTCCTGCTCGTGCGCGGGGTACGTGGCGCTAACCGTGCTCACGAGCAGCCGGTCGAAGTCGTCCGACCTCACCCAGTCGAGCACGAGCTCGTCGACATGGCCCAGGCGGCTGTCGCAGAAGTCGTGGTAGCGGTCGGACTCAAAGTAGTCGTCGGCCAGCCGGCGGTAGGCCGCAAGTTTGTCGGCATAGCTCAGATCCTCGCGGTCGCCGATCTCGAAGTACCGCCTGGTGTCGAGGTCGACCCGCGGCCGCCGGCCGGTCACCAGGCAGAATGTGCACCACTTCAAGAGCGTCTTGATCGCCCAAGGGAAGTAGTAGTGCAGGCTTGTGAGCGCGACGTCCGGCGACGCGTTGGCATAGTCGATCGGATACACGTCGTCGCCGCGCACGAGGCACTCGCACGAGTTGAACTCCCAGCGGAAGAACGCATTGACGAGCCGGCTGATCGTCAGCACCTCGTCGCCGCGCTCGGGCGATAAGAAGTCGTGGGCGACCTCGTACCGGTCGTGCATCGGCTGATCGGGGCGGAACTTCATGACCATCGTCTCCGGGCCGATCGACAGCGAGCGCGCGAACACGTCGAAGCCTTCGATCGACGCCTGCAGGTGCATCAGCCGCTGGCCCGAAGCGTCGTAGGTGCGCTCGAGCTCGGCGCGGTCGCGCACGCGGCTGACGCCGATCCACTGCCCACCGTCGTAGGGCTTCATGAACAGCGGATAGCCGATCTTGTCCGCGATCGCGGGAAGGTCGAACGGGAGGTTGTAGCGCGCGGCCGTGTATTGGAAGCGGGCGTTGTCCGGCGGGTCCTTGTGCGGGACCAGGACGGTCGGCGGCACCTTGAGCCCGAGACGAATCATCGCGCAGTAGGCCGCGTGCTTCTCCATCGACTGGAACGTGAACGGGCTGTTGAGCAGGTACACGTCGTTCATCAGCGCGACCTTCTTGAGCCACTCGCGCGGCAGGTAGTACCAGTACGCGAGTCGGTCGATCACGAGCTCGTAGCGCGGACGGTCGCGCAGGTCGAAGGGCTCCATCGTGATCCGCTCGGTCGCGATCCGGTGCGTGTGACCGGAGGCGTCGGTGATCGGACCAAGCCGCGAGACCAGCGTCTCGAACGCCGCCGGCCAGTCATCCTCGGTGCCGAGCAACAGCCCGATCAGGTGCGTCGTCTCCGCCATCTAGCGGCAGCTCGTCGTCGTCATCAGCAGAAGCGTGGCAGATGGTGGGCCAGCTGCGCGCGCCAGGACGGCCAGTCGTGCGCAACGTCGTGCCCCCAAAGGTCGAGCTCGCAGCGGATCCCCCTGGACTGGAGCAGCGCGGCGAACCGGCGTGTTGACTCGAGCGCGCCGGTCGTGTCCTCCCACTGGCCCTGCCCGCAGACGAGCAGCAGGCTGACCCGGCCGCGAAGCCAGTCGAGGTGGTCGCCCCCCAGATGGCCGACGTAGTCCATCGGGTTGTTGAAGTAGGTGGCGTCGCCGCGCTCGCCCCATCCGTCCCACGCTGCGGGGTCGTAGTTGCCCGACATGCAGATCGCCAGCGGGAACACGTCGGCGCGCTTGAGCGCGAAGTTTGCGGCGTGGAATGCGCCGAGGCTGACGCCGCACGTGATCAGTTCGCTCGCCCCCCCACAGTCCCATCGGACGAACGGGACGACCTCGCCGAGGATCCAGGACTCATAGAACTGATGGCGGCGGGCCCGTTCCTCGAGCGGGATGCCGCGGTTCGACCACGACTCGGAGTCGAACGAGTCGACGCAGTAGAGCTTCACCCGCCCGGCCGTGATCAGGTCGCCGACCGCTCCGATCATCCCGCGGCGTTCGAACTCGCCGGCGTCGCCGCGCTCAGCCGGGAACACGAGCACGGGACGACCCCAATGGCCGTAGACCGCGACCCCGTTCATCGCGGCGACCAGACACGAGCTAGCAGTTCCGTCAGATACGGATCGAAGGCGTCCCGCCAGGCCGTGTAGTTGTGCAAGTCCGGCACCTCGGCGAGTTGTGCGTCGTAGCCCTGAGCGGCCAGCGCGCTCGCCATCAGGCGATTGTTGTGAACATTCTCCTCCTCGGCGCCGCAGGTCATCGACACCGGCACCGGCTCGTCGAACGTCGCAGTGCGCAGGACGCGCCCGACGAACCGTACGATCCTCGCGTACCGCGGAAACCCGGACTCGTGGCGATCGAAGCGGTGCACGAAGAAGCTGCCCGACTGCAGGAACAGCCCGGCGAGCGCGCCCGGCCAGGTCCGCTGCGCCTGGAGCATCGCCAGGCCGCCGAGGCTCGCGCCCATGCCCACCGGCAGGCCCGTGACCGGAACCAGCTCGCGCAGCTTGGGCAGGATCCGGTTGCACAGTGCGCGCCCGTACGCGGCTGAGGCCGAGTACCACTCGTCGTGATCTCCCGGCGGCAGCAGGGTGACTCGAAACGGA
>Ga0187777_10002397_pt1 | contig 12001 bp, 12 predicted proteins | sample 1015_Q2_SP5_10_M_FD_132416 | JGI IMG/M metagenome (GOLD analysis project Ga0187777, IMG submission 132416) | Tropical peat soil microbial communities from peatlands in Department of Meta, Colombia - 1015_Q2_SP5_10_MG | ecosystem: Environmental > Terrestrial > Soil > Wetlands > Peat | place...
GCTCGTCTGCAAAGAGATGGTTCCACACGCCACCAAGCGGAAACTGGCAAAATTCGTCGATGTCTTCATGGATCGCGGAGCTTTCAGCGGAGAACAAACCGCGAGGATTTTCGAGAGCGCTCGGCAGCACGGACTGGCCGCGAGGGCCCACGTTTGCCAGCTTACGCAAATGCCTCTGCAGCAATTGCTGCAATACCACCCGGCTTCGTTCGACCACCTCGATCAAGTGAGCGAGGCCGACATTGGAGTACTGGCTAAGCATGAAACTATTGCAACGCTAGTACCGGGAGCCAACTACTTCCTTGGACTCGACAGATTTCCGCCCGCCCGAAAGTTGATCGACACCGGAGTACCGGTCGCGTTAGCCACGGATTTCAATCCAGGGTCCTCGCCAACGCCGAGCATGCCTTTTGTCATGTCGCTAGCCTGCACGCATATGAAAATGTCGCCCGCCGAGGCAATCTCAGCCGCAACCATAAATGGCGCCTGTGCACTCCGGCTGCAAAATCGAAAGGCATCGATCGAGCCGGGCAAAGACGCCGATCTCTCAGTTTTCGAGGTTACAGATTACCGGGAGATCCCGTATTGGTTTGCTTCGAATCGTTGTGTAATGACTGTAATGAACGGAGTTGTATGCGTCGCCCAATAAATTACATTAACGAAAGATTCTTGCCGCGATGAGATCTTTTCCAGACTTCGGATCTTGGCTGTCGATTGGGCGAACTGTAGCTCCGGTTGTTATAATCAGGTTGTTCCGAAAGGTGCAGGCTTTGTGTTTGAGGTTGTCGTCTGGCCTGTTTGCCCATGAAAAATGGGACTCGACTCTGACAACCGGGCGGACTGAGATGGCCAGGTAGCTCAGGTGGTAGAGCGCAGCCCTGAAAAGGCTGGCGTCGGCGGTTCAACTCCGTCCCTGGCCACCATCATTCCAAAGAACTTAAGTCGAATCACCTTAAAACCCCTCAGCCCACGGTCAGCCCATTGAAACCGGCACCATGGTCAGTTCACTGCTGCACTTCCGGACTGCAGGATAGCGTCGAGCACCTGTCCTTGTGCCGCAAGGCGATCTTCGCTCACGCTGTGGGCGTAAAGTTGAAGCGTCGTCTTTACGTCCGAATGACGGAGCAACGCTTGGACCGTCTTCGGATCGGTTTTCGAGCGCACAAGGAACGAAGCAAGGCTGTGTCTCAGATTGTGGAAACCGAAACGACGCGAGTCATCTTCGGTTAGCACTTTTGCTTTAACTGCCGCTGGCCGCAAATGATCTTCCACAAGCATATTTGCGGTACGCGGCTGTTTGCCTTTGCGCCTTGTGGATGGGAACACCCAATCCGTTGGTTTCGAATAGGCTGTCGTGTTCTTCCACTCCTGCATCGATTCCGCGAGCAGGGGGTGCAAGGGTACGGGTGCCTGCGACGCTTTGCTCTTCGGCACTCCGACTGAACCACAGGTCCAGGTCCGGCGAACATGAATCTGCGACTGCTCGAAGCTGACATCCTGCCACTGCAAACCCAGGCATTCGGAAATCCGAAGTCCGGTTGCCGCGGCAAGTAAGGTAAGTGTCCGCTCCGGTTCTTCGAGTTTCGCTAGAATCGCAAAAGCTTGTTGTGGCGTTAGGATCATCGCTTCATAGCCGCTGGTCGTTTTGCAACGAACAAACCGCATGGGATTCGATTCCTCACTGCGAGGAATCAGCCCATAACGCTGTCCGTGCTTGTAAACCAGATTCATCACCCGGCGGATTTTATCGAGCGTCAGGTTTTCGAGCTCTTCTTCACGCTTCAGAGCCTTCAACCATTGCTCGATTTCAAGTGGCTCGATACTCAACGCATTCCGCTTTCCCCAGCGATCCAGACAGCGGTTCTTCAGAATGCGCTTATATCCTGTAATCGTGGTATGGGACTTCGGATCTACGGCTTCCACCTGCTCACCCAGCTCATGCTCTATGTAATGCCGAGCCAGATCAGCAAAAGTCACACGCGTCCGAACGTCCGCTTGATTGATTTGTGAAGAAAGATGCTGCTTTTCTACTTGTCCCCAGGCGGCAGATTCGGTTGGAAAGTTATGCACAAGCCCGATTGGCAGCTTATGCTCGACTCTCTGTCCGTCTGACTCTCGGGTTACGTAGTAACGCAACACCCAGGTTGGTCCTTTCTTGCGGGATTCAATCCGCAAACTGCCTCTCTGAAACCGCGCCATGTTAGCTCGTCTCCTCTCTTGGCGCGGGAGACTGCCGGGGGTAGTTTACACTTGCTGCGCGCAGGGCAGCGGCAACTTCGGAGAGCCGAAAACGCCACACACGACGCGAACCTGTTCCCAAGGGATAAGCCGGAATTACGCCCTGGCGAGCGAGTTCGAGCACCCGGCGAGGGCGTAGTTGCAGAAACCGTCCGGCTTCGACGGCATCCACAAACGGTTCGCGATCTGCATCGTTTACCATGGTTCGTCGCTGCTCGTTGCCTTTGCTGGAGCACCGTCCCAGTCGTAGGCCGATGCAAAAAGAATGAGGGCCACTGCCGTGACGACCGCGATCATTCCTACTAACGTGATCCTCATGCAGCCTGCTCCGGTTTAGCGACTCCGTCACAACTCTTTTCTGGACAGCGATAACCTTCCAATTTGCCGTTCAACCAACTGGTCTTGATTAGCTCTTCTGTGAGCCAAAACCGCTTGCCGCATTTCGGGCACTCGAACTCGTAGCGGTGTTCGAGGTCGGCAAGACGTTTCCAGATGTCGTTGTTCTCTGCGTTCGCAACCAGCGCCTCAAATCGTTGAATGCCACTTTCAATCCTCACGAAGATCTGCACGCCACAAGGATCGCAGTGCACGTAAGGCTTACCCTTCTTCGTAGTCCGCACGTCGCGGGGCTTGCCACAGATGCAGCACGGAAAAAATCTTGTTGGTTTCGCTAGTATGGGTTTCATTTGGACTCCTTACCGCTACGTTTCTCAACAGCGCGTTCAGTGCTCTTCTGCAGTTCGGATAATGCCTTGTCTGTCGAGCTAATCCATTGATAAGCCTTCAGACCGTTTATGGAAGCAACGACCCTGACGTCACCACTCTGTATCAGGCGCTTAAGTACGGTATGAATGACCGCCAAGGGACTCGCGTATCTATTAATGTCGAGCTTTCTCGCCTCGATCTGTTTCTTAAGATCCACAGCGGTCATGGGAAAGAAATTCTCTTGCAAAATGACACGTACAGCTTCAGTGATCCCGACTTTCAGGTGTGCTTTGACAAGACGATCAGCGCCGCCCCAAAACTCTCTTTGATCCTGGTCGGCGCAAAGATTCTGCAGCTCGGTTACGACTCTATGCGCGCGTGCGATCTCCTGATCGAGCGCCTGACGTTGGGTCAATAGTTGCGCCAGGTTTTGTTTCGCGTCGTAGAGCATGCGGTGATAGTCGCGCTTCGCCATGCCACAAATAATAACACAGTTTATGTGACAACAAGAATCATTTCCTACGCATTGACTCAGAACGGGCTGCGGATAAGGGCGGGCCAGCAGATAGGGGGAAATTAAAGTCAGAAAGGACATGGCCCATACGGTGTGAAGATTCGATCCGACACTCCGCCGAAGAGGGCCTTACGTTACGTACGTATGTAACGTTGGTGGCACCCGAGGGCCCGGTACTGAGCGACTCGCCATCTTTCACGCGGTTCCTGACCGCCGGAAGTATTCCAGGCGAGCCAGTCCACGAGAGGTCAGCCGGTAAGCCAAATAACCCCGGCGGGAATTGGGGTGGCGTTCTAAGAGACCTTGTTTTTGGAGCCGCCCCAAATAACTGTAAAAAGAACGACGGTCGGGAATTGGTCTGAGTTGATTGCGGACATAATCCGGAGTTAAGAACTTGCCGCTCTTTGCAAATATCGTTAATACGATGGATTTGGTCATTTCTTGATATTCAGGGTCTTTCCTAATTAAACACATGCTAGTGTATGATAAGTCCACCAATTTATAAATTTAAGCACCATGGAATGGCCGAATTCATAATTACGAATAAATTTAGGTGAACTGAGATCAAATTATCGATCTCCATTTGTAATTTGGGTTATTTCTTGACGAACGTAATATCGTTCCAGACGTCCCGAGATCAATTTCCCATCGTTAAATTGTCGCTTTTAATTCGTTCCATCAGAACGCTGCATATTGACGGGGAAGTTGAGTACGGATTTTTCCGCTTGTTGCCAAACAAGTGAGGAGTCCTCGGTTTCGACATCGAGAGTACTGCATAATGTACCCCACCGTCCCTGAGTGGAGTTGCAGCACTGCGGGAATGTCGGTTTTGTTTGCCGCAAACGTTTAAGGGGGATCCAACCGTGGAAACCACAAAAGCTTCATTAAGCGATCTTTTGGCGGCGGAGCGGACCCTTTCCGGCCTGGATTCGCACCGGCCTAGCTTTGATGGGCTTCTAAGAGTGGCCTGCTTCCCCAACGAAGCGAGGTCAACTGCCTCATTCGAATCACGATGGAAACCGCTTCGGTTGAAGTGGTTCCACGAGTCTAAGCGGCTGGTGACACGACAGTCAATGACATGCGGTGATAGCCAAGTCACCACTCTTTGGGTGTTTGCCTCTCGCGTCGCCAAGGGTATCTTCAATCCCTTGAACCCTGTTGCTGTTTCAGTCCCCGCATGATTCCGTCGACATAGCTGTACTCCAATTCACGAATCCGCTAGCGCTAGCACAGCGCCACTACAGCTACATTTTGAGCATTTTTCTGCTGCCACAACCGTTACCGAGGTGCTAGCGGGCAACCTGGACATCATTGATATAATCCACCTAGAAGGGATGGGTGAGGTTACTTCGATGAATGCTTCGCGTCGGACGCCACACTGCTATGTGCTAGTGGTGTTTCTGGCGATTGTCGCGCTGACCGCGAGTCTCGCAACTCGAACATTTAGCCCGACCACCTCCCCTGGCAATACGTCACAAGTCCGAAGCATTTCGGCGCAGGGCATGCGCCAGCACCTCGACCGCGACGCATCCCGCTGGATGCCGCCGGTCCTCGTAACCACAACCCTGCAGGCCCCCCCGGTATTCTATCCGCGTTTTGCGGCGGCGGGGCCTCCGCTACCGAACACCCTGTTAGACGAAAGCCTCTACAATCGACCGCCCCCTTCCTGCTGACCATTTCGTTCTCGCGCTGACATTTTGATTACTGATTAAGTGCGGTGCGTGCGCTGGTATGTTCAGCGTCCAGCCCATTTTCCCGCCACACTGGAAATCCCAACCCTCAGGAGAGGATGCCAACAAAGGAGAGATTTCATGAAATGCTTAAAAAACGTGATTTTGGCGGTGTGCCTTCTGATCGCCGCCACGGCGTTTGCACAACAACCATCGGCTATGTCGTCTGCGAACGAAAGCCCCACCCCACGCCAGATTGCTACTGTCCGCGGATGCCTCAACGGCGAACGGGGTAACTACGTTCTGATCGAAGATGGTAGCAGCATGATTTACGTTCTGAAGGGCGTTGGCAACAAGCTCGACAACTACCTTAACCACGATGTCGAAGTAAAGGGCAGGATGCGACCGGGACTAATCAAGACCGGCGTTCGTCCGGAGAAAACCGGCAGCAATCCGAGCGATACGGTGCACGGCGTGGATGGCGTTCCGTTGCAGGTGTACGACGTCCAGAACGACATCCGAGTCGTCTCAAAGCACTGCAAAGCTGCTGACGCCGAGTGAGGAAGAATGGGAGAGTTCTGCGTCAGTGCACGCAAATTGCTGCCGCAAGATCTCCGATTCGGGACAGACCGATGAAAATGCCCAAACGATATTCCCTGATTGGCGCCGGAACTCTTGCGCTGATCGCACTCATCGTGGTGATTGAATATCGCGTGCGCGACCGCGACGTGGACCCGAGAGCCGCGGAGATCCCCTCCGCCACCGTGGTTCTGGCCCTGCGAGGAGTGCTCTCCAATACGCTTAGCTTGGCTGGGCAATTCCAGCCTTATCAGGAAATCGATGTGCACGCCAAGGTCTCCGGCTACGTCCAGCACATTTATGTGGACATCGGCGACCGCGTGCGTGCGGGCCAGACTTTGGCGGTGCTCGAAGTCCCGGAGCTCGATGCCCAGCTTAAGGGCACCCAGGCGCAACTACGGCACAGCAAGGATGAAGTGGTCAGAGCCCAGAACGAAGTCGCCCGCGCTGAATCGGACCACTCTGCCCTGCACGCCGCGTATGCACGCCTGCAACAGGCCGCTGCGGCCCGGCCAGGACTGATTGCCGAGCAGGAACTCGACGACGCCCGGTCCAAGGATCTCGCCGCCGAAGCTCAAGTTGACGCCGCCAAAGCTGCGCTTTCGGCTGCGCAACAGCAGACGGCAGTCGCCGACGCCGACCGCATGCGGGTCAGTGCGCTCGCCAACTATGCCACCGTCACCGCACCGCTCAGTGGTGTCATCACCTGGCGCTATGCGGACACCGGTGCCCTGATTCAGGCTGGCACAGCATCAAGCACGCAATCCCTGCCGCTGGTCAAACTCGCCCAAAGCGATATCTTGCGGCTTCGGCTGCCGGTGCCCGAATCCGCAGTGCCTTACATCCGCCAGGGGGCCAACGTACAGGTGGAAGTCAAGGCAATTCACCGCACGTTTGTGGGCACCGTCGTGCGTTTCACTCGATCCGTCAGTCTTGAAACGCGCACGATGGAAACGGAGATTGACGTCCAGAACGCCGATCTCTCGCTGACTCCTGGCATGTACGCCGACACCACGCTGGAACTCGACCACAGGGAGAATGCCCTGTCAGTACCCGTGCAAGCGGTGGTGCAAAGTGCGAGTGAGCAGTACGTGCTGGTCGTCGATGGCCAGGACCGCATACAAAAGAGATCGGTGGAACTGGGCGAGCAGACCTCTGCGCGCGCCGAGGTTGTACGCGGCCTTTCAGACAATGATCGGGTTGTGGTCGGTGGCCAGGCGAACTACCAGATTGGAGAACTGGTGAAGCCACGGCTGGAGAATGAGCCTGCGCATGATCAGACGGGAGAGCAGCCCTAATGCCGAGTTTCGCCCTCAAACACCCGTTCTTCATCATCATGCTCTGCTTGATGGTGGCTGTGGTTGGCGTTACAACCGTCGTGCGCATGCCCGTCGACTTGTTCCCGCAGATCAAGATTCCCGTGGTAGTGGTGGCCACTTTCTACTCCGGCATGCCACCCGAGCAAATCGAAGCCGACATCACCGATACGTTTGAGCGTTTCTTCACCCTAGGAAGCAACATCGACCACATCGAATCGAGGTCGCTGACCGGCGTCAGCTTGATCAAGATCTATTTCAAGCCAGGTACAGACGCGAATGCCGCCCTGAGCAACATCGCGAACCTCGCGATGGCAGATTTGCGCCGACTTCCTCCCGGCACACTCCCTCCGGTAGTACTTAAGTTTGACGCATCCAGCATGCCCGTGTGTCTTGTCACACTGAAGGGTGAGGGACTGGACGAAACTCGCCTCAAGGATCTGGCGCAATTCCAGGTGCGCAACCAGATCGCCAATGTTCCAGGCGCGTCGGTGCCGCAGCCATTCGGTGGACGATATCGCCAGATCATGGTGTATGTCGATCCGGTAAAACTTGAAGCTCACCAGCTCAGCCTGATGGATGTGGTCCACGCGGTGAACGAGTCGAACCTGATTCTGCCTGCCGGCGATGTCCGCATCGGCCCGAAAGACTACAACATTTACGCCAACGCGCAGTTGCCGGACACCGTAGAAATCAATCGCATTCCCCTTAAAACTGTGGGCAACGCATCGGTGATGGTCGCAGACGTTGGTGAGGCCAAAGACGCGGGGACCATTCAAACCAACATTGTCCGCATTGATGGGCAGCAGTCCGTGTACATTCCCATCCTCAAACAAGGTGGAGACAGTAACACGATCACTATCGTGAACGGCATCAAAGCGGCAATTCACGACCTGCTCGATGTGCCGAAATCTCTCAAAACTGCCGTGGTCTTCGATCAATCGATCTTCGTGAAGAGTGCCATTAAGAACGTGCTTAAGGAAGGCGGGATTGGATTATTTTTGACTGCGGTCATGATCCTGGTTTTTCTGGGAAGTCCGCGGGCAACAATTGCTGTATTGCTGTCGATTCCACTCTCCGCGCTGGTTTGCTTTCTGATCATGAATGGAGTGGGCGGCTCCATCAACGTTATGCTGCTCAGCGGCCTGGCATTGGCCTTTTCACGGCTGATCGACGACTCCGTGGTTGTGCTCGAAAACATATTCCGTTACCTAGAACTCGGCGAAACGCCAGGAGTCGCAGCCGAAAAGGGCGGGATGGAAGTGTCGCTCGCCGTCTTGGCCGCCACCTCGACGACTTCGATTGTCTTTTTCCCCGTTACTCTTTTTTATGGAGTCAGCCGATATCTGTTTATCGATCTCGCACTGGGCGTGGTGTTCTCCATCTTCGCATCCTACATATTTGCGATGACCGTTGTGCCTCTGTTTTGCTCGAAATTCATTCATCTGGAGGACGTCGAAGAAGAGATCGAGCATGAGCGTGAGGACTCACCTCGGGCGAAATCTCCATTTCACAAATTCCTCCACGGGTTCAATGAGCTTTTTCAGCAACTCCTTGAGTTCTACGAGCGTGCGGTCACCAGCGCTCTGACACGTCCTGGCAGAACCGTGGCTTGGATTGTGGGTGGAATAGCGATCGCGCTGATCGGGACCTTCCCCTTTGTCGGTACGGCATATTTTCCTCGCACGGATCCAGGCCAGTTCGTCATCGATGTGAAAGCGCCGAGCGGATCGCGGCTTGAAGTCACCAATCAATACATTGCCCGTGTGGAGCAGGAGATCCGGAAGGTCATTCCGTCTGATGATCTGGGGATGATCGTTTCCAACATCGGCGTGACGCCCGACCTATCTGCGATCTACACCAGCAATTCTGCCATGGACACAGCATTCGTGCAGGTCAGCCTCAGAGAAGACCGTTCTGTCGGAAGTTACGAGTACATGCGCCGTGTGCGCCGCAAACTCTCCGAAGATGTGCCGGAACTGAACACATATTTTCAGGCGGGCGGACTGGTTGACTCCGTGATCAACCTGGGACTCCCTGCCCCCATAGACGTGCAGATTCGCAGTAACAATCTGGACAATGCATTTGACTTTGCGACCAACATCGCGCGTCAGATCAGAAACAGCAAGGGCGTAAGCAGCGTTTTGATTCCCCAGGACCTGACATACCCTGGGTTGGAGCTCAACATCGATCGCGAGCGTGCCAGCCTTGTCGGGCTTTCTCCCAAGCAAGTGGTCGACAACGTGATCACAGCCCTCACGTCGAACGGCATGATCGAACCCAGCTACTGGATCGACCCCAAGAGTGGCAACAACTACATGCTTACCGTTCAGTATTTCGACAAGCAGATTCAGAACATGAGCATGGAGGATTTCAAACAAATTCCCTTGCGCGGAACCGACGTTCCTCAGTACACGCCGCTGCAGTCAGTGGCCGATATCAAAGTCATGAACACTCCGACCGAGGTCGACCACTATCAACTGCAGCGCGTGATCGACATTTACGTGATGCCTACAGGCGAGGCCCTGGACTCAGTGAACAAAGAAGTGAAGAGAATCGTTGGCCAGACCAAGCTGCCGCACAACATGCGCGTGAGTATCCTTGGATCGGTAGTTGGCATGCAGGAATCATTTACACGCTTTTCGATCGGCCTGGTGCTGTCGATCGTGCTTGTCTATCTGATTCTAATGTCACAATTCTCTTCCTTTATCGATCCGTTCATTATCCTTCTGGCAATCCCGCCCGGGCTGGCAGGGGTTGTCCTTATCCTCTGGCTGACACACACAACATTCAACATCATGTCGTTGATGGGCGTGATCATGATGACGGGCATCGTGGTTTCAAATAGCATCTTGATCGTCGAGTTCGCCCGCCAATTACGCGAGCGAAATCATTCGCTGCATGACGCCCTCGTTCAGGCATGCAAGATCCGGCTGCGGCCAATTCTGATGACGTCGCTCGCAACCCTGCTGGGCATGCTGCCGATGGCGCTCGGAATAGAGACTGGCAGCGAGCAGTATGCTCCGCTCGCTCGCGCCGTTATTGGCGGACTGGCCGTCTCAGTCGTAGTCACAGTGTTTCTGGTACCCGCGGTCTACCTGATGATTCACAGCAAAGATACAGAACAGCGGGAGGAACAGCCTGCATGAAATCGAAATCCATATTGCTTCTCGGTTGGATGACGGTCGCAACCCTGAGCTCCGCGCAATCCACCATCAACCTGCAGAATCCCAGTGACGCGCCCTCGGGCCCGCTTTCTCCTCCAGCTCAAACGATGGTCGCGCCGCAGCCGCAGGCTCGGACCACGCCTACGCACTTATCGGTGAAAGAAGCCGAGGCCATTGCTCTCAAGAACAATCCGGCGATTTCCGCGGCGCGACTGAACGCACTGGCCTCACAACAGGTGACGCGGGAAACACGCTCCGCGTTGTGGCCCCAGGCCTACTCTGACCTCACGGCGGTAGATGCCCGCAACAACAGCCGCATCACGGCCGGTGCGCTTAATAATCCGATCATTTTCACCAGAGCGGCCGGCGGTGCCACGCTAAGCCAACTCATCACCGACTTCGGTCATACCACAAATCTTGTAGCCAGCGCCCGTTTGGAAGCGAAAGCCACCGAGCAAAATGCTATTGCCACAAAAGAAGACATTCTGGTCGCCGTGGACCAAGCGTTTTACAATGCGCTGCAAACTCGCGCCGTATTGCGGGTCGCCGAGCAGACAGTAGCTTCGCGGCAACTGCTTTCGGACCAAGTATCTGCCCTCACCAAGAGCAAACTGAAATCGGACCTCGATCTGAGCTTTGCTAACGTGAACCTCGCTCAGGCCAAGCTTCTGTATCTCGACGCACTCAATAACAATAAGGCCGCGATGGCAAGCCTGTCGGCGATTCTGGGATTTCCGAACTTGCAGAGCTTCGAGTTGGTCAACGAAACCGATCCGTTATCGCCACCTCCAGCAGATGTGGACCAGTTGATCGCCACCGCTTTCACCCACCGTCCGGAAATTCTGGCGCTGGAGTTTGAATCTGAGTCGGCAGAGAGGCTTCACCGGGCGGACCGAGACGAACAACTTCCGTCGATCAATGCTCTGGCGGCGATTGGCGATTCTCCGGTGCGAGACGATCGTGTATATGGGCCTTACGGGGCGGTAGGGGTGAATGTGCAGATTCCTGTGTTTAATGGCTTTCTTTTCTCTGCAAGGACGCGGGAAAGTGAATTGCGCGTACGGGCCACGCAACAACGGCTGGCGGACCTGCGAAACCGCATTGGGCGAGATGTGCGCACAGCCTGGCTTGCGGCCAGTACAGCGTTTGACCGAGTAAGTGTGAGCGAGCAGCTATTGGCGGAGGCCAATCTCGCTCTTGATCTCGCACAAACGCGTTACAAACTCGGCCTCAGCTCGATTGTTGAGCTAAGCCAGGCACAACTGCAGCAAACGCAAGCTGAGATTGGCAACGCGACGGCGGGGTATGAGTATCGCCTGGCTCAGTCAGTGCTGAGATACCAGACAACGGGACTTTAGTGCATACAAGCTGGGCAGCTGTTCAAGTCTAAATGGGGAAGCGCTGCTCAGCTCATCACTAAGCTGGAGCTATTAGATGGAGGAGATTATGAAATCTGCAGTGTGGACTGCCGTGCTGCTCTCGGCGAGTTTCGCACTCGGTGAGTCAAACCAACCGTCAAACAATAAAAACAACAACGGCGAGGTCACGGTTCGTGGTTGCGTGAATATCATGAATGGCGATTACGTGCTGACCAAACAGGACCCCGGCGACACTTATCAGCTTGAGAAAGCTGCCAAGATGAAGTTCCGGAATTATTTGGGGCAGCGGGTTGAGATCACCGGAACACAATCAACCACTGTTCCGACGAGCGAGGACGACATCAACAGGCAAGGCACCGCAAGCCCCGTCTCTATCAGAGTCAAATCAATTAAGACGATTGATAAAGAGTGCCGGAGTCACTAGTCGAAAAGC
>Ga0187777_10002398_pt1 | contig 11999 bp, 8 predicted proteins | sample 1015_Q2_SP5_10_M_FD_132416 | JGI IMG/M metagenome (GOLD analysis project Ga0187777, IMG submission 132416) | Tropical peat soil microbial communities from peatlands in Department of Meta, Colombia - 1015_Q2_SP5_10_MG | ecosystem: Environmental > Terrestrial > Soil > Wetlands > Peat | place...
ACCGACCCCTACCACCGCCTCCGGGACGCAACGCGAACCGCCCGGTGCGGACCCGCACGCCGGGTGGTGTGGGAGGGGCCGGGGTGATCCCGGCCCCTACCCGATTCACTTGGATCTGAACCGCGCCGCCTGCCGCACGCATCCAGTCCCGCCGTGAAATCACGACTGCCACGCATCGAGCGGGCAATGCCCGATTAGCAGACGACTGCCCGCCACGAACCTGGTCGCCCGCTGAGCTGAACGGCCTCCCCCGCGGCACCAAAATCGAAACTCGGGCGCGTTGTCGAGAACCACAAGACTGCACCGGTCGGGGTCCGTCTCGAGTCGCGGCGCAGCAACGATGAGCGGCGCTCAGGCGTCGGTACCGACGACGTACGCTCCCGCGTCGACGGGAACCATCGAGGTTCTGCTGGGCGACGTCTTTTCAGCGAGTCTTCAGCGAGTCTGGAGCGCCCCGTCATAGCGTCCGGCGTGTCAAACAGCCATGGATCCGAGGGGCGACGATCAGCGGGTGCACGGACGACGCGATGACGATCTCGTCCGGCACGCAAGTGCTCACGCAGCCCGGGCGGTCCTCCTACACCGCCGGATGAAGGGAGCCGACGTTCATGACCGGATTCGTGACATACCCAAGTGAGAACTCTGCCCGACAGGCGATGCGCGCCCCCGACACTGGGCAGGAGGTGCGGCTGCTGGTGGGACACGCTGTTGACGACACGCGTCGGGAACTGGTCGGCGGCTTCGCCGGCCCGGTCGCTCCGGACGACCTGGTCGGGAGCTACGCGAACCGGCCGGGCGAGCGCCGCGGCGGCTGCGGCAGCTTTGCTGGAGACGCCGATGACCGCCGCCAAGGCTGTTTCGCAGACACGGACCGGGTCGTCGTCGTCACGAAGAAGGACGGCGCCGAGTGTTTGCGCGTGACTGGCGAGCCGGGCGTCCGGAAGCTGCTGCGGCGCACGACGCTGAGCGACGACGCGATCGAGCGCGTCATCGGCGAGGTGCGCGCCCGACATTTGGTCTTGGTCGTCGAGGGCTCCGTGGTGGCGCCGACCGACGCCCCGGCCCGGTCCGAGCACGTCCGAGAGGCGGCGTGAACATGCTAGCCGGCAGGTTGCTCGAGACGTCTCCGGACGGTGATGATCGGTCTCGCGGACCAGAAGACGGTGGCCTTCACGGTGTTCGCCGCGGTGGCTCGGACGCGCACCGTACTCCTGCTTCCGCCAAGCGTTGCAAATCTATAGCGGCGTGGGGGATGATTGCTCATAGACGTTGCGGCGTTGGGCCGCGATTCGAGGGCTGGAGGCACATGTGCCGACAGAAGATGGGGCCGGGTGTGTGCGCCGACTGTGCATGCCGTGGTGGTAGCGCTCGCGGGCCGCGGTAGCTGTGACCGCGCAGACGACCTACCAAGTGTCCGGGGATCAGCCAGCCGTTGTCGGGGCCCCAGGCAAGTACGCGGGGCAAGTTGGGCTGATCGACGATTCCGCCATCCCGTCGTTCAAGGAGATCGCGGCGGGCCCGATTTCCCGCTCTACGGACGCTAGCGGCACCGCGCTGTTCTCAGGTTGTCTGGACGTCGAGCGTGAGACGCGTGCGGGGGCGATCCGTCCGGCACGATGCGCTCCGGCTCGAGGTAACGGGGCCAGTTCGACGAGCACGGCGGGGTCGTCTCGGGAACCCGCACGGATCCAGTCAGCCGGGGCGACTAGGGCCTTCGCGGGTGCCGCCGGCGGGGTGGCAATGGTCGACACGCCGGCCGCGCACGGTGTCTCGGGCTCCCATATCGCGAGGCTGACGCTGCGCGGCCCGACTCGGTCACGTGGCGGCGGACCGCAACTGCGCCGCCGCGCCGGCGTGGTGGGTCAGGGCCGTAGGGGTGCGCGCTGGAGCGACGCCCACCGACCCTCGGCCTGCCGTCGAGGGCTCGGTCGGAGCCGCGACGCCTCAGGAATCGGTCGAGGAGCAAGAGGCGGAAGGGTTCGGTGAGCCAGGAACATGCGCTAGAGGGCACCTCGGTCGGGATCTACGAGGTGCGAGCCCGGATCGGGCGCGGCGGCATGGGCGAGGTCTACCTGGCGCGGGATACCCGGCTGGGACGTCCGGTCGCTCTGAAGGTGCTGGCGGAGCGCTTCGCGCTGGATGAGCGCTTCCGCGAGCGGCTGGTGCGGGAGTCGCGGCTGGCGGCGAGCCTGGATCACCCGAACGTGGTCCCGGTGTACGACGCGGGCGAGGCTGATGGGCGCCTGTTCATCGCGATGCGCTACGTAGACGGGGTTGACCTGAAGGCGTTGCTGCGAGACGCCGCGCCGCTGGCGCCCGAGCGGGTGGTGGACATCGCCGGCCAGGTCGCCGAGGCGCTCGACGCCGCGCACCAGCGTGGCCTGGTGCACCGCGACGTCAAGCCGAGCAACGTGTTGCTGGACCAGCAGGGCGATCGGGATCACGCCTATCTTGCCGACTTCGGCCTAACCCACTCCCCGGCGACTGCGGGTCCTCCGGACGGGCAGCTTATGGGAACGGTCGACTATGTCGCGCCCGAGCAGATCCGCGGTGACGTCGTCGACGGCCGCGCGGACCAGTACGCGCTGGGCTGCCTGTTGTTCGAATGTCTCACCGGGTCGTTGCCGTTCCGCGATCGCTCGGAGGTGGCGGCGATCTTCGCCCACCTCGAGGAACCACCGCCGGTCGCGAGCGAGCGCCACGAGGCACTGCCTCCCGCGGTGGACGCGGTGCTCGCGCGCGCGATGGCGAAGGAGCCGGACGAGCGTTTCGACAGCTGCCGGGAGCTGGTAGCGACGACGCACGACGCGCTCGGGCTGGGATCGTCGCCGCGGCGGCGCGCACGTTGGCTAGCGCCGCTGATCGCACTTGCGGTGATCGTGTCCGCCATCGTCGCGGTCGCGGTCACGCTCGGGTTAGGCCGCGGCGGGCCGGCCAGCCCTGCGGGGCCACACGGGACGCTTACACGAATCGATCCGCGGACGAACCGCGTCCTCAGCACGAAGGTGGTGCCAGGCTATCCGCAGGCGGTCGCATGGAGTGTCGGCGGGATTTGGGTTGCCGACTTCCGGGAGGGTGTGCTGTGGATTTATGACGCGAGCACCGGGCGCCTGACGCGGATCGCGTCCAATGGCGAACCGCGCGACATCGCCGCGAACGGCGATCAGGTGTATGTGGCGGTGGACGGCAATGCGCTCACCGGGTCGGTCGCCCGTTACGATGCCGCGAGCGGCCAGCGGATAGATAGCGTTCCCCTACTCGTGTGCGCGGTCGCGTCCGGCGAGGGTGTGGTGTGGGCGGCGGGCTGTCCGGACGTTGACCGCCTCAGCACAGACGCGCAGGGGCTGCGCACGCTGCGCCAGGTCCCCCTGCCATGGCTGCTTCCCTTGACCGCGTCGACGACTCGGATTCAGTTTCGTGAGATGGCGGTCGGCGCCGGCTCGGTGTGGGTTCTCGGTGACTTCCTCGACCGCCGCGTGTGGCGGCTGGACGCGCGCTCCGGCGCCGTTCAGGCCACGATCGCGTTGCGCTTCCCGCCGCGGTCGGTGGTGGTCGAGGACGGGATGGCGTGGATCACCGACGGCCTGGATGACACGGTTGTGCCGATCGACGCGCGCTCCAACCGTGTGCTGCCGGCGGTCGCGGTCGGCCGCGGAGCCGCCGGCGTCACCGCTACGCCTGGCGCGGTGTGGGTCGCCAACGTGATCGACGGGACCGTGTCGCGGATCGACCCGCGAAGCCGACGAGTCGTCAAGACCATCCCCGTCGGCGGAAGCCCGAGCGAGATCGACGCCGGGCCGAACGGAGTCTGGGTGACCTCGCATGCGCTGTAGGTTCGCTGGCTGGGTGGCGCTGGTCGCGGTGGTGCTGATTGTGTCGGCATGCGGTGGCGACACGCGGCGGCCGTTTCGGATCGGCGTCATCGTCGACTGCGTCGGCGCCTGGAGCACCCTCGGGGACGGAGAGCTCGCGGCGGCGCAACTGCCGCTGATCACTCGCGGCGCCCGCACGGTCGACGAGGATCCGAGCGACGGCATAAGCGGCGGACGCGTAGCGGGGCGGAGCGTCGAGATCGTCCCTGGCTGCAGCGAGTCGGGCGAGTTGAGCACAGTCACGCAGGTCGCCCGGCAGCTGATTGAGCGCGAGCATGTCGGCGCGGTCGTCGAAGGCGGCTACTGGCCGTCCGACGGGATCGCGCTGCGTGAGCTCGCCCACCGCTACCCCACCGTCGTGTTCGTCGCTGCCGCCAGCGGTCCGCGCGAGGTGACGCTCGATCAGCCCGCCGGCAACCTCTACAGGGTCGCGCCTGACTACGGCCAGGGCGTCGCCGGGCTGGCGACGTACGTATACCGCCGCCTCGGTTGGCGGAGCGTGGCGCTTCTGCCCGACGAGTGGATCGCGGGCTGGAATGCTGAGACCGCGTTCGTGCGCGAGTTCTGCTCGCTTGGAGGTCGCATCGCGCGCCGGATTCCGCTGGTGATCCCGGCCGACCCGCCGTCCGCGGTCGTGAAGCGCATCCCGCGCGACGCCGACGGCGTCGTCGTGCTCGGATCGTGGCTGACCGTCACCTCCGATCTCCTGCGCGCGCTGGCTCGGCGTGGGACCAACACCATGGTGCTCGGCCCCGAGGTGATCGGCGACACCGACCTGGTAAGCCAGGACGCGGCGCTCACTGGGGTCGTGGGAGCGTCGTATTCGGCTAACACGAGCTCGCCGGCCATGCGCGCCTACCTGCGCGACCTAGCCAAGGCGTATCCCAGCACGCCACAGGGCGAGCCGCGCGACGCAGTGGTGATGGCATACCGCAACGCCGTCGAGGCGGTGCTCGAGGCGTTCGAGCAGGTCCATGGCGATCTCTCAGACGGTCGCCGTCGGCTACGCGCGCAGCTTGCCCGGCTTAACACGACGCTGCTCGGCGTTCCCGTTCGAATGGACGGCAACCGACAGGCCGTGGTGTCAGCGAACCTCGTGCGCCTCGGCCCGGAGTCAGCCTCGGGCGTCCCCGAGCTGCGCGCGGTGCAGTCGACCCCAGCGGTGGACCAGTCGATCGGAGGACTGATACCGGCGAACTATGCTCCGAAGTACGGGGGCGAGCCCTGCCGGCCAGCGACTCCGCCGCCTTGGGCGAGGTAGTCAGCCCGCGATCGTCCAGGTAAAGCGCGTGCCCTCGTGTCGCGGCGAAAGGCCGCCTGGTCGCACGCCGCGGCGCACCAGGACCGTCGTCACGTGAGGCTCGACCGCGAGGGCTGTGCGAGTTCGACCCAAGCCGGCGGTTCGCCAGCGATCGGGCAGGCCCACGACGACGACTCCCGCGGCGCGCGCGATTGTCACAAGCGCCGGTGGAGAGGGCTCGACGATGGCCGGCTCCGCAGCGATGCCGAGCCCCCGTTGGACCGCGAGCGACGCGTTGGCGAGCAGCCGGCTGGCGTCGCGCCCGCCGCTGCCCGTGCTCGCTCCCGCGAGCTGCAACACGCGCCCGTCGCCGCGCGCGATCCAGGCGCCAAGCTCGACGGCCGACCAGTCGTGCTCTGACCCTGAGAACGGCACCAGAACGGGTCCCGGGTGCACTGGTCGCGCGCCGACCAAGATCGCGACATCGCATGGCGCGTGGTCCAGCACCGCGAGCAGGCGCGCGTCCTCGAGCAGGCCATCGGGAGCATCGACAACGAGCAGCTCGACATCCTGCTCGGCGGCGAGACGAGCGAAATCATGGCCCGGCGTGACCGACGTGAACGCCGCCGTGCGGGCCGTCACCCCCTCCTCGCCCAGTCGGTCGCGGACGTGGCCCAGACGCCGCACCGCGTCGCCCAGCGCGGCCGCGTTGGTGACCGGACTGGCGATGACGAGCTCGCGTTCCGCTTCGCCCGCCAGTCGCACGCCGAGCGCGACCAACGACGGCAGGGACGCGTCCCCGAATGCCGCCGTCATGACGCGACGCGGATCGTCGGCAATAGGTGCGCTCGCAGGCGAATGCGGGCGCGTGGGCGCAAGCGCCGGATCCTGCTCGAGAATCGCGCGCTGTACATCGCGCAGCGCCGCACCAGGCTCGATCCCGAGCTCGGCCACGAGCGTCCGGCGCGCGCGCTGAAAGGCCTCAAGCGCGTCGGCTTGGCGACCGCAGCGATACAACGCCACCATCTGCTGTGCCCGAAAGCGCTCGTGCAAGGGATGCTGTGCGACCAGCTCCTCGAGCTCGGCGACCAACTCGGCATCGCGTCCACACGCCAGGTCCGCGTCAATGGCGCGCTCTAGCGCCACCAGGCGAAGCTCGTCAAGACGCACCGCGACCGTCCGCGCGCACGGCTCGTCGGCGAGATCGGCGAGCGCCGGCCCGCGCCACAGCGCCAGCGCCCCGCGGAACTCCACCGCGGCCACGCCAAACCGCCCGTCATCGAGCGCGCGCGCGCCCGCGCTCGCCCGGCGCTCAAAGACCCTCAAGTCCAGCGCGCCATCAACCACCGCGGCGACGTAACCGCGCCCCCGCGTCGCGATCACATCGCGACCCAGAACCTTACGCAGCTGTGAGACATACGTCTGAAGCACGTTCCCAGCAGTGACCGGCGGCTCCTCGCCCCAGACCTCGTCGACAAGCCGGGCGACGGGCACGACCTCGTTCGCGTGCACGAGCAGAAGGGCCAACAACGCCCGCTGCCTCGGGCCGCCGAGACGCACCGGCGTGCCGTCGACAAGCGCCTCGAGCGGCCCGAGCACCCGAAAATCAAGTCCGAGACCCGGCGAGCCTAACCCCTCCCGAGCCCCAACGGTGACAACGCCCGGGAACTCACCGCACGCCCACGCTCCCATCCCAGGCCGCGATCCCGGCTGCCTCCGTCGTCAACTCGTGACCCCCCAGTCAGCGAGCGCAATGATCGACAACACCAGGCCACCAGCGAGGAAGTCGACGATCGGCCCATCGCCACCATCGAGCTTCGGGCACAAAGCATCCCAGCGATCCCCCGAGGACGGTTGGTCTGATCGCTCCACGCCGCGGGCGCGGCCGACGCCGACGCTCGCAGCGCTGCGCGCACGACGCTGCTCAAGAGGGCGGACGCCACGATAACCACACGGGAGGGCTGCCACGCGAGTCGGGGTCACCTTAAACACCACCGGCGTCCAGCGCAAGCGGTCGCCACCCCTGGTCTCAAGACGCCGACCGGGACATCACCTTCGGGTGGTTGGAGGCCGGCCGCTCCATGGACCCGACTTCCGTTCTCGCGGGCATCGGCGACGACGGCCATCGGAGCCGCACATTGACGGCTGCGCTGAGTGTCGCTCTCCATGGTCAGGGGACGCTTGGTGGCGGTCCCGACGCGGCAAATCAAGGAAGACCGGGGTGGGCGACGCAGCGGCAAGGGTCGTCGCTGGCGCCGCAGGGGGTCGTCGGGGTCCGGACCCGAAGGCCTGGCGGGGATGCGCCGCGCCCGGCGCGATCCGTCCGGCCGGCGGTTTTGGTCCGGGGGATCAGAAGTCTCACCCCCCAAGGCGGCGCTCAGATGTTCGTCGTCTCTTCCGGCACCGCCGCGGAAGGACTCGCGCCGCGGGTGCGTCTGTACAACGTTAAAAAGGCATCGGACGTCTGATGACTATCAGATCGGCTGCCAACACATGCGAGGTACAGGAGGGACCATGCGGCACCCGCTCCACAAGCTCACGCAGGTCCGTAGTCCGTGGATCGTGCTCGCGGTGCTCGGCACTGCGCAGTTCATTGACATACTCGACGTGACGATCGTCAACGTCGCGCTGCCTCATATCAGCCACGACCTGCACTTCGGAGCAGCGAGCATTCAGTGGGTGATCAGCGCCTACACGCTGATCTATGGAGGGTTCCTTCTTCTCGGTGGTCGTCTGGCAGATCTGTTCGGCCGCCGGCGGCTGTTCCTCACCGGCCTAGTCCTGTTCGGCTCGGCGTCGCTGGCCGCCGGTCTGGCTCCGGACGCGTCGGCGCTCGTTGGGATCCGCGCGGTGCAGGGGCTCGGCGGCGCGCTGATCGCCCCGGCCGCGCTCTCGCTGCTCACCGTCACCTTCCCCGCGGGCCGGGAGCGCAACATAGCGCTCGGTGTCTGGGGGAGCCTGGCCGGACTCGGCGGTACGTTCGGCGTAATCATCGGCGGTCTGCTCATCGATTCGCTGTCATGGCGCGCGATCTTCCTGGTCAACGTTCCCATCGTGATCGCGCTGCTCGTGATCGGCCCGCTCGTTCTGCGCGAGAGCCGCGCCAGCCGCGGCACCAACCACACGCGCCCCGACGTGCTCGGGGCGCTACTGGGCACCGGCGGTCTGCTCGCCCTCGTACTGGCCGTGGTCCGGGCCGAGCCGCTCGGCTTCGGATCGTTCGAGGTGCTGAGTCTTGCGGCGATCAGCGCCCTCCTTTTCTCGGCGTTCGTAGTCGTCGAGCGTCGCAGCGACGCGCCGCTGGTCCCCCTCTCGCTGTTCCGAAGCCGCAGCCTGACGGTCAACAGCGCGATGCTGGCCGTGAACGCCGGCGCATTCCTGGCGATGTTCTTTCTCACCGGCGTCTACCTCCAGGGCAGGTTGCATCTTTCAGCACTCCACGCCGGCTTGGACTTCCTCCCGATGGGTATCGCGGCGATCCTCGCTGCGATCTTCGTTGCGCAGCTCGTCACCCGCGTGGGCACACGCCCGGTTCAGCTCGGCGGTGCGGCGCTGGGCGCCGCCGGGCTCTTCCTGCTCGCCCGCAGCCGCCCGGAGGGAGCTTACGCCGTTCAGTTGCTACCCGGGCTCGTCCTGTTCGGCGTCGGCGTCATCAGTGTGGGCGTCCCTACCCAAGTGGCGGCGGTCAGCCAGGTAAGCCGCAACGACGCCGGCATCGCAGCCGGCGTGGTTAATACCGCATGGCAGGTCGGCGGCTCGCTTGGGCTGGCAATCGCGAGCACACTCTCTGCCAGCCATGTGACGCACCGGATCCAGGCTGGCGCCAGCCGGGCCTCAGCACTGGCGAGCGGCTACCACTACGGCCTAATCATCGCGACAGCGCTAGCAGTGCTAACAGCCCTGCTGGTGCTCGTCGCCCCGCAGCTGCGACCCACCGCCGAACAGGTCGCCGCCGCCACCGCGTAGCTCACCAAAACAACATCGTTTACAGCCGGCTCTGCCGGTCGTGGCCCGGGTCCGCCGGGGCTTCAGGGATAGACGACGCCGACTTCGAGCAGACGCCAGCTTCCCCTGATCCTGGCGACGGTCACGAACGCCGACCAGCCGGGTCGGGCGAGATCGCTCGCCTGGCGTGGCACCGTGATCGGCCCCACGCCGCCCTCGAACCAAATCCGGCCGGGCTCGACGTCGGTGATCTCAAGATAGTCCTCGACCCAGTCCTCATCCGCTACATCATCAGGGTCGACCACGGGCGCGGTCTCAGCCATGTCGTGCAGCAACATGCCCAGCCGATCAGCGATCGGCAGATCGCGCGCGGCCTCACGGGCTCGATCAGCTGCGACATCTGCAGCCTCCCCGTCGATGTAGCCGCGCTCGGCAAGCCACCGGACCAGCTTGCCCGTCACCGTGCCGGACGCCTTCAGCAACTCCTGGCCAGCGATCACTTTGCGCACCATGAAGTAGTCCAAGAACTCGTCGAGGTTCGCGGGAATCTTCTGCGGCCCGAACAGCCGGCAAAACGCGCCCTCCTCATGCGCCTCGAACTCCGCCTCCCAGCGTCGACGCTCGTCCTCATCAAGACGCTGGTAGGCGTATCCCTCCAGGCAGTGGCGTAGCAACTCCACCACCTCCTCGTATTTGCGGAAGGTACGGGGCGAGAGCCGCTCGCGTTGCTCGGCGAGAAACCTCGGGAGTACCGCGTCGATGTTCGTGTCGGGTGGCGCTATCGGCATCGCCGTCGAAACGTATCGCGCCTTCACGACGGAAGCCTGCCCCGGCTCGCCGCGGTCCATTCCCCCGCGAGATCGTCGCGCAGACCCAATGTCCGGCGGCCGTCCGGCTCATGCGCCTTGCCCTAGCCGGCTGAGGCTCTGAGGAGCACCCACTGGTTCGTGTAGGTCGATCCGACCATGAGAAGGCATGGCCACGCTCGCTCTCCGGGTCCAGCCCGAGCGCCTCGTCCGCGCGGCACCGAACTCCTCGATCCCTTAGACCCCAACCCAGGACTCTGTCGTCGAGGCCGTTTGACGGGATCAGCGACAGCTGTCTGCATCAGCTCTACGATCGGAGCCCATGGTTCGCGGGGCTCGGTCGGGTGACGTTGATGACATCGCTGAGTTATTCGAGCGCTCGTTCGGGACTTTGGGCTTCTTGCCGATGTTGCACACGCTGGAGGAGCACCGCGCCTTTTTTGCTCGAGTTGTCGCTGAGCGGGAGGTGTGGGTCTGGGAGGAGGAAGGGGCGGTTCGGGGATTTATCGCGCTTGGCGATGCGACCGTCGACCACCTCTACGTGGAACCGGGGATGAGCGGCCGAGGCATCGGCAGCGCCCTTCTTGATCAGGCAAAGACGCGGCGCCCGGATGGATTCAGTCTGTGGACCTTTCAGCAGAACGAGGGCGCCCGTCGCTTCTACGAGCGACGTGGGCTGCGCCCGATCCGATTGACGGATGGTGAGGGGAACGAGGAGAAGACACCGGATGCGCTCTACGCCTGGCGGCCCGACAGCATCGCCGGGCCTCAGGTGTAACGCCCCGCTTGCCGACGAGCAGATCCTCACTTGGTACGACGCCGTCAGCGGCCAGCCGGCCGCTCAAGCGACGGCAGTTGATCGCTCCCCCTACGATCGACAGGCCAAGCCTGGTAATCGTGGGCTCGGCAGGGGACGGCTGCCTCACACGTTAACCCGTGGTGAGAGGTGCGAAGATCGGGTGATGCAGCGGGCGAACGTGTATGAGGCGGACTTCGAGTTCGACCCGGACGATCCACCGGGGTATCGCGGAGGCGTGATGCGCCTCACCCAGGCTCTGGGGGCGCAGGAGCTGGCGGTGAATGTATTCGAGATACCTCCAGGCGAAAGCGAGGGTCCATACCACTACGAGTACGTCGAGGAATGGCTTTTGATGCTCGAGGGCGAGCTGGTCCTCCGCCTCCCCGACGGTGAGCACCGGCTGGGTCGCGGCGACATCGTGACCTTCCCGGCGGGCGCGGAAGGCGCCCATACGGTGACCAATCGCGGCTCGAAGGCGGCGCGGATCATGATGTTCTCGAGCGGGCGCACCCCCGCCGTTGCGGTGTATCCGGACAGCGACAAGATCGCCGTCTGGCCGGGCAACGACGCCGACAATGTGATGATGCGCCGCGGGGAGGCCCATCTGGACTATTACGACGGGGAGGTCTAGGTCGAGCGCCGGGACGACTAGCGCCGCGCCTAGCAGTCGATCACGGAGCAAAGGCAGTCGCTCCGCCTCCCGGAATGATCGACCGAGAACCTGCAGTCTCGCCACGATTGCCGAGACGCGACTTTGGCGAGTCGGCGTTGCGGTTGCTCACCTGCCGTCGCGCGGGAAACGAGGGGCGCCGCTCGAGGTCGAGGCTCGCGCCTTTGCGACTAGGATGGCGCTCCGTTGGCGGCGTTTGACATCTCCTCGTGGAAAGACCTGTTCGTCGCAAGCGCAGGAGCTTCTGCGGCGCTTGCCGGTCTCGTATTCGTTGCCGTGTCGATCAACATCGACCGCATCCTGAAGTTCAAGGGGCTTCCGGAACGAGCGCTGCAAACCGTACTGCTACTGCTCAGCGTCGTGCTGGTCTCAATCATCGGCCTGATTCCTGGTCAAAGCCACGTTGCGCTCGGGGCAGAACTACTCGGCGAGGCGCTGTTCTTCGGGGCCGCAATCGCGATGCTTTTGAGGCGGAGCTTGCCTCCTCGCTCCAGCCCGCACTCCTGGCGGCTCAGCCGACAGGTCGTTATGGCCGCGGGGACAGTGCCACTGATCATCGGTGGTGCGAGCATCCTTGCCCAATCCGGCGGCGGGCTCTACTGGACCGTTGGCGGCATTATCTTCGCGATCGCGGGCGCGGTGGGCAATGCCTGGGTGCTCATGGTGG
>Ga0187777_10002399_pt1 | contig 11995 bp, 9 predicted proteins | sample 1015_Q2_SP5_10_M_FD_132416 | JGI IMG/M metagenome (GOLD analysis project Ga0187777, IMG submission 132416) | Tropical peat soil microbial communities from peatlands in Department of Meta, Colombia - 1015_Q2_SP5_10_MG | ecosystem: Environmental > Terrestrial > Soil > Wetlands > Peat | place...
AGCCGCGGCGTCCGCGTCGGCGCTGGTCGGTGGGGGCGCGGAGGCCACGGCGTCGTGGAGGCGCGAGAGCGAGTCGACCGACGTCGCCAGGCGCCGCAAGACGAGGGCCTCCGTCCGGTGTGTGGTGTCCGCCGAGTCGGCGAGATAGGCGTCCAGCTCCTCGACCGCGCCCCGCGACGTTCCGCCACGGTTCGCCGGATCGAGCTTCAGGACGCCGCGCCAGTACGCGGTCTCGTGCGCGTCCGCCGTTCCGGGGTGGGCGGCGGCGTAGGCGCGAAGAATACTGTCGGCCTCGGCGTAGTGCCCCGTAGCCACCGCCTGACGAGTCGCCTCGATCGTGGCGTGCCAGGCCGAGGGCGGGTCGCTCGGCGCCACCGACGTCGGGTGGGTGCAGGAGGCGAGCGAGACCGCCAGAGCGGCGACGAGCGGCCGCGTCACGCCGGTGCGCCCACCGACGGGCGCGCGGGGATGGGCCGCGCGCGCGCGCCCGGGCGAACGGGCATCACGATGTGGAACGTCGTCCCTTCCCCTACCGAGCTCTCCACGGAGATGCGGCCGGCGTGGGCGTGGACGATCTGATTGGCGATCGCCAATCCGAGCCCGGTGCCCCCCTGCGTGGCCGAGGCCTGATTGTCGGCCTGATAGAACTTCTTGAAGATGTGCGGCAGCTGGTCGGGGGCGATGCCGGCGCCGGTATCGCGAATCGTCAGGCTCACCGCGCTTTCGTTGGCCTCCACGCGCAGCTCCACCATCCCGCCCCGCCCGGTGAACTTGAACGCGTTCGAGAGGAGATTGCCCAGCACCTCGTTCATCCGATCCGGGTCCCACATCACCTCCGGCAGCGACGCCGCCGGACGATCGATGCGGAAATCGATCCCTCGTTGCATCGAGAGCACGCGGAAGGTGTCCTCCAGCTCGTCGAGGAAGCGCCCCAGATCGATGGCCCGCAGATCGAGCTTGCCGCCGCCGGCTTCGAAGCGGCTCACGTCGAGCAGCTGGTGGACGAGGCGCGAGAGCGCCCGCGTCTGGGCGTCGATCGTCCGCAAGGTCTCGCGCAGCTTCGGCGCGATCGCTCCGTACAGCCCCTCCTCGATCAGCTGCAGGTAGCCGAGGACGACGTTGATCGGCGTCTTGAGCTCGTGCGACGCCACCGAGATGAACTCGGCCTTGAGGCGGTCGAGCTGCGCCAGTTGCTGTTCCATCGTCTGGAAGCTTCCGGCCAGCCGGCCGAATTCGTCGGGACGCTGCGCCGACACCGTCAGGCGATAGCGGAAGTTGCCGTCGGCGACGGCGGCCATTCCCGCCTCGAGATCGCTGACCGGACGGCTGATCGAGCGCCAGAGGCGCACGGCGATGATCAGCGCCACCACCGAGGCGAAGAGCAAGCCCAGAACGGCCCCCGTCCGCGCTTCATCGGCGAGCGTGTTCGCCCGATCGACGACCGCGCTCGTGCGATCGGCGAGGGTGAAGCCGAGCGACCGCATGGCGAATTCGGCGTCGCGAATGGCTGGCAGCACGTGCTTGGCGGAGATGCTGTCGGCGTCGCGCGGTCGGGGGGCGGCGGCGGCGAATTCGAGTTTCGAGTACTTGTCCACCGAGTCCATCGCCTGGCGAATCGTCCGCCGCTCCGCATCGACGCCGTACGTGGCCAGCGAATCGTTCATCGCGCGTAGCCGCGCGACCGACGCCTTCATCGCCGTGGCGCTCGCCGAATCGTGGACGAAGAGGAGCGCGACCTCGCCCTGACGGATGTCGTCGGCGGTCGCGCGCATCCTCGTCAGGAGCATCGACGCGCTGAACTCCCGCTCCTTGAGACGCTTGCTGATGGCGTGGAGGTTCTCGAGCGAGCGCAGGGCCAGCGCCAGCGGCGCGATCATGATGATCGCGATGGCGAACAGCCCGAGCGCAAGCTTCGAGCGAATCGTCACAGTCGAGCGGTCTCCTCGCTGGTCGGCGCTCGCGTTGCGAGGCACCGACAGTGCGGAACTCGATGAGAGATACGGGGCGGCAAGGTGGATGCCCGGAAGTGCAGGCTCGGTTGTCGTGGCACCGTTACCGGGGCCGCTCCGTCGACCGGCCGACGGACGCCAGCCGGGGCCGCGGCGAACCCAGAAAATGCCGCGCGTCCATGTCCATCGTACACCGCGGACACTCCCTCCGCCAGCGTCCGGTTTCGCACGCGTTGCGCGTGCGTCTCACCAACGGCGTTGACAGCCTCTTCGTGTCCGGGTAGCTTGCCGCTCCACTCTCGTAAGCTCCATGTTGACAATGACATTGGCTTCCTTGCGCATCGGCGAGCTCCCTCAGCACGTCGGGGAGACGGTCACCGTTCGCGGCTGGGCGACGCACCTCCGCTCGAGCGGTAAGGTGGCGTTCATCGTGTTGCGCGACGGCACGGGGCTCATGCAGTGCGTGATGGTGAAGTCGGCGCTCGCCCCGGACGTCTGGGAGCGCTTCGCCACGCTCACCCTCGAGACCTCGGTGGCGGTGAGCGGTGAGATCCGCTTGGACGCGCGCGCGCCCGGTGGGGTCGAGATGGGCGTTCGCGACCTGCAGGTCGTCGGACCGAGTCCGCTCGACTATCCGATCCAGCCGAAGGAGCACGGCGTCGACTACCTGCTCGACAACCGGCACCTCTGGCTCCGCTCGAGGCGTCAGCGGGCGATCGCCATTGTGCGCAACGAGGTCGAGAAGGCGATCCACGACTTCTTCTACGAGCGCGGCTTCCTCCGTGTCGACACCCCGATTCTCACGGGCGCGATCGGGGAGCGATCGGGGCTGTTCGAGACGCAGTACTTCGATGAAGGGAGCGCCTTTCTTGCGCAAACGGGGCAGCTCTATGGCGAGGCGGCAGCCGCCGCGTTCGGGAAGATCTACACGTTCGGCCCCACCTTCCGCGCCGAAAAATCCAAAACGCGCCGTCATCTCACCGAGTTCTGGATGATCGAGCCTGAGGTGGCATGGAACGATTCCGACGACAACATGCACCTCCAGGAAGACTTCGTCTCCTACCTGGTGCAGCGCTCGCTCGAACGCTGCGCCAGCGAGCTGGCGGAGCTCGAGCGAGACACCACGCAGCTCCAGCGCGTCGTCCCTCCCTTCCCGCGCGTCGCGTACAGCGAGGCGGTGACGATCCTGCAGCGCAAGGGAAGCCAGATCGCGTGGGGCGAGGACCTCGGCGCCGAAGATGAGTCTCTCATCGTCGAGGACCACGATCGGCCGGTCTTCGTCTACAACTATCCGAAGGACGCCAAAGCCTTCTACATGAAGGAGAACCCGGAAGATCCGCGCACGGTGCTGTGCGACGATCTCTTGGCGCCCGAGGGCTACGGCGAGATCATCGGGGGGAGCCAGCGCGAGGACGACTACGACAAACTGCTCGCCCGCATCCGTCAGGAGGGGCTCCCCGAGCAGTCGTACGGCTGGTACCTCGACCTTCGGAAGTACGGCACGTTCGTGCATGCCGGCTTCGGGCTGGGTCTCGAGCGCACCATCGCCTGGATCTGCGGCCTCGCCCACCTGCGCGAGGCGATCGCCTTTCCGAGGCTGATGAATCGGCTCCGGCCGTGAGCCGGCGCGCGCGTCCGGCTCAGCCTTCGACGCGCGCTCGCTCCTCCCGCTTCACCTCGTTCCAGAGCGCGTCCAACTCCTCGAGCGTCGCCGCGCCCGGCGCGAGGCCTCGCTCGCGAGCCAGTCTCTCCATCGCGCCGAACCGCCTGACGAACTTGTCGGTGGCCCTGTCCAGGGCGACCGACGCGTGCACGCCGGCTCGGCGGCAGAGGTTGACGACGGCGAATAGCAGGTCGCCGAGCTCGACCTCGAGCTCGGCGTGCTGCGGATCGGATCGGGGAAGCGGCTCGCCCCCCGCCGTCATCGCCGCCGGCGGCTGCGTCGCCAGAAGTGCACGCACTTCGTCCAGCTCCTCGGCCACCTTGGCGGCTGGTCCGGCCGTGTCGCTCCAATCGAACCCGACACCCGCGGCGCGCTCCTGCAGACGGTGGGCGCGGTGGAGCGACGGCAGCCCCGGGGGGAGCCCCTGGTCGATCGCCTCACGCGTCTTTGCTTTCATCGCCTCCCACGCCTCGCGGGTCCCGCCGCTGTAGAGGTGCGGGTGACGCCGTCGCATCTTGGCGATGAGAGCGGACGCCACACCACCGGCATCGAACGAACCCGCCTCCTCGGCGATCACGGAGTGGAAGAGCACCTGCAGCAGCACGTCGCCAAGCTCGTCCCGCATGGCGGCCGGCTCCCCACGACGAATCGCCTCATCGAGCTCGTGCATCTCCTCGATCAGATACGGTCGCAGCGATTGGTGCGTCTGGGCGTGATCCCAATCGCAGCGTGCGCGCAGGTCGCGCATCATCGCCAATGCATCATCGAGCGTCGATTCGTCTTGCATGACTCCTCCGGGGCCGGTATACTATCGGCGCCGAACGATATGCGTCAACGCACATGCACCTGACACGCGCCTGGGTCGAAATCGATCTGGGCGCGTTGCGCCGTAATGGAGCCGCGCTGGCGGCGCGCGCCCGCCATCTCCTCCCCATGCTGAAGGCCGACGCCTACGGTCTCGGAGCCGTGGCCGTCGCGCGCGCGCTCGAGTCGCTCGCGCCATGGGGCTACGGACTGTCGACCGTCGACGAAGGCGCCGAGCTCCGGGCGGCCGGAATCGATCGCCGCCTCCTCCTCTTCACGCCGCTCTCTGCCGACGATCTCGCCACGGCGCGCGCCGAGCGCCTAACGCCTATGCTCTCCCACGCCGACGATGTGGCGCGATGGGTGGCACTGGGCGGCGGCCCCTGGCACTTGGGGATCGACACCGGGATGAGCCGTGCTGGAGCCCGCTGGGACGACGTCCGCGGCCTGCGGGCGGCGGTCGCCCAGTCGGCCCCGGAGGGAGCGTGCACACACTTCCACTCGGCCGAGCTGGACGACGGATCGATGGAAGAGCAGGAGCGTCGCTTCGAGAGCGCGATTGCCGCGCTCCCGACCCGCCCGGCCGTGCTGCACGCCGAGAACTCGGCGGCTCTGGCGCGGCGCGCGACATCGCGGTGGGACCTCGCGCGTCCCGGGATCTTTCTCTACGGCGTGGGGACGGGCGCCGCGGCGAGGATCGAGCCCGAACCTATCGTCACCCTGCGCGCGCGGGTCGTCGACGTCCGGACCATCGCCGCCGGCGACACGGTGAGTTACGACGCCACCTACCGCGCGCCCGCCTCGCGGCGGATCGCCACCCTGGCCATCGGCTACGCCGATGGGTACCCGCGGGCGCTGAGCAGCCGCGGCGAGGCGCTCTTGCGCGGCCGTCGCGTGCCGGTCGTCGGGGTCGTCACCATGGACATGGTGATGCTCGACGTGACCGACACCCCGTGCGAGCGCGGCGACACGGCCACGCTCATCGGCGCGGACGGAGGCGAGCGCATCGATGTCGACGCGGTGGCCGCTCGAGCCTCCGCCTCTCCGTACGAGATACTCACCCGACTCCGCGGCCGGCTCCCGCGCACATACCGGAACGGCGCGTGAGCCGTCGCGCGATCATCGTCGTACTCGACGGCGTCGGGATCGGCGCTGCTCCAGACGCGTCCGCGTACGGCGACGAGGGGAGCAACACTCTCGGTAACCTCGCGCGCGCAGTGGGCGGACTCTCCCTTCCCAACCTCGAGCGCGCTGGGCTGGGGCGCATCGCCGCGCTCGACGGGGTGGCGGCGGTCGAGTCGCCGCTCGGCGCCTGGGGCTCGATGCTTCCGAAGTCGGCGGGGAAGGACAGCACGAGCGGACACTGGGAGATCTGCGGGCTCCACGTCAGTCGCCCTTTCCCGACGTACCCGAGAGGTTTCCCGGCCGACGTTGTCGCCGAATTCTCGCGTCGGACCGGGCGTGGGGTGATCGGCAACGTCGTGGGGAGTGGTACCGAGATCATCCAACGCTTCGGTCAGGAGCACGAGCGCACAGGCGCCTGGATCGTGTACACGTCGGCGGACTCCGTCTTTCAGATCGCCGCCCATGAGGGTGTGGTCCCGCTGGCGGAGCTCTACCAGGGGTGTCAGAGCGCGCGCGAAATCCTTGTGGCCCCCAACGACGTCTCACGGGTCATTGCCCGACCGTTCTCGGGACGCGTGGGCCACTACACGCGCACGGCGAATCGACGCGACTTCGCTCTCCCGCCGCCCGGAGAAACCCTCCTCGATGCTCTGGCCTCCGCCGGAATTCCGCGGCAGGGGGTCGGGAAGGTGGACGACCTCTTTGCGGGGCGGGGGATCAGCTCCGAACACACGGCCAACAACGCCGCTGGGGTCGCCGCCATCCATAGGAAATTAAAAGAGATGGACGGTGGGCTGCTGCTGGCCAACCTTGTAGATTTCGACCAGGCGTGGGGGCACCGTAACGACATTGCGGGGTTCTACCAGGGTCTCCGTGCCTTCGACGAGGAGCTTCCCGGACTGGACGCCGCGTTGCGGCAGGAGGACCTGCTGTTCATCACCGCCGACCACGGAAACGACCCCACGACGCCATCCACCGATCACGCCCGCGAGCGGGTTCCTCTTCTCGCGCTCGGGCGGCCGGTGCATCCGGTGTCGCTGGGGGAGCGAAGCACCTTTTCCGATCTCGGGGCGACGGTGGCGGAGTGGCTGGGTATCTCCTTCCGAGGCAGAGGGCAGTCCTTTCTTTCCGCGTTGCTCCGTTCGTGACCGGGCGAAGGCCCGGAGCCGCGGGGCGGTGCGCCAGCAGCTCTAAGCGACGCACCGCCGCCCGGTACGCCTCGTTCAACCTCTCGCTACGATCTCCGAGCCACGCCTAACGGCGCGGCGCCCCTCTCGTACAGACTCGATACAAAGGTTGGAGTGAACTTCGCATTGAGACCGCGCCCCGTCCTCGCGGCTGTCACCCTGCTCGCCATCCTCGCCTCTGCGGGCTGCCAGGAGAATCTCTCCGGCGGCGCCGCCTGCCCGCAGATCTGTCCGGAGCAGCAGCTGGTGATCAAAGACACGACGTTCGTGTCACGCGACCTCTTCGACACCGCCGTCACTGTGCCCGGAATTCCGGCTCTGGGGACGGAGCCGCAGGTACTGGTATCGGATTTCGTGCAGAGCGGCGGGCATATACGCACGTTCGGCGTCTTCCGCTTCGACACTCTCCAGCGCTTCTACCTTCCCCCCGACACGACCAAGCCGCCCGTCCCATTCGTGCGGATCGACTCGTCCTCGCTCTTCTTCAGTGTTCTGGTCGCGCCGTCGGGACAGGACACGCTCTTCGTGAACGATTCGGTGACCTTCCTGCTCTACGATGTCGACGTCAACGCCACCGATTTCGACACCGCCGCCACGCACGCTCGCTTCAATACGCCGGCGATCGCGGGGATCAAGGTGTCGAAAGACTCTGTGTTGGGCCACCAGATCAAGATTCCGATCGATACCGGCTTCGTGGCGAATCACGTCCGCTCCGGCCAACGCATCCGGCTCGGAGTGCGTGCCTTCTCGAACAAGAACGTGAAGCTCAACGTGCTGTCGCAGGAGGGAGCGAGCCTCACCACCATTGCCAGCGCGACCACCCTTCGTTACTTCGGCTACACGCCGCCGGGGCCCGATTCGGTCAAGGTCTTCATTTCGAACACGACCAGATCGGGGGCCACCGTGGGTCCGAGGGTACCGGCGCTCGGCGACTACACCCTGGTCGACATCGGCTCGCCGCCGGCGCCCGCCGGTCTCCTGTCCGCCGGCGGCATTCCCGCCAGTCGCATATTCCTGCGTTTCAAGCTGCCCCCCTCTCTCGTCGACTCGTCGACGACGATCGTCCTGGCGAACCTCGAGCTGCATCAGGCTCCCGACTCGGAGTATCTCGACAACACCGATTCGCTGACGATCACACCGCGCGTCGTCGTTGCCTCGCCCCTCACGACGGATCTCAACCAGGCATCGGTGCTCCTCGGCGATCCGACGGTCTTCATCCTGCGGACCGTATCGACCGGGCCCGAGAAGTCAGGGTTGGTGACGGTACCGTTGGCGGCCCAGAGCGGCGCGCTCATTACGTACTGGCGCGCCGAGGGTCCGAACGCGGTCCAGCGCGCCGTTGTCCTGCAGAGCACCCCTGAAAGCACTGATCCGCGACAGCTTCGCTTCTACGGTCCCGACGCGCAGCCGGACTCCCTCCAACCGCGCATGCGGGTCGTGTACATCCCTCGCAGCGGATTCGGACTCCCGTGATCCGGCGCGGACTCGCGATCATCGTCGTGACGCTCGCTGTGGGCGCGCGCGCCGCCAGGGCGCAGGGGACGCTCAGCACCCAGGGGTTCGGCTACGCCCCGGGGCAGATCTCGGCCCAAGCGCTCGGCCTCGGTGGGGCGACGGCGGAGTCGGATCCGCTCTCGACGATCAACGATGCGGCGCTTCTGAATTGGGGAAGGTCCGGCGTCTACTTCCAGGCCACACCGGAATTCCGCTCGGTAGAGACGCCCACCGGGAGCGACAACACGACCACGATCCGCTTCCCGATCTTTTCCGGCGCCTTCACCGCCGGGTCGCGGCTTGTTTTCGGAGTGTCGTCGTCCACGCTCCTCGATCGCTCATGGGAGACGTCGTTCACCGGATACCTGCACCTCCCCGCCGGTGACAGCGCCCTCTACACGCAGAACTTCATCAGCAAGGGCGGAATCAACGACATCCGCCTCGCCGGGGCCGGAGCGGTCACCGACTGGCTTCACCTCGGGGCCGGGATGCACTTCTTCACCGGCCAGAACAGACTTCAGGTGCAGGCGCTCTTCGTCGACAGCGCCTTCACGGCGTTTCAGCAGACGACGAACCTGAGCTTCTCCGGCACCGGGGTGAGTGCCGCGATCGAGCTGCGACCGCTGGCCAACCTGGCGATCGCCGGCTCCTATCGGCATGGCGGCACGATCTCCGCGTACAGCGGAGACACCCTTCTCTCACACGCGAGTATTCCCGATCGATATGGCGGGGGCATCTCGCTCCTCGCCTGGCCGGTGATCATGATCGCCGCTCGGGCCGAGTTCGTCGGGTGGTCCTCGATGAATGGTCTCGCCACCAGCACGGTCAAGGCGGTCGACTCCTGGGAGTACGACGGCGGGATCGAATTGCGAGGGAAGTCGCTCATCGGCGTCGACATGCCCATTCGCCTCGGCTACCGCCAACGCACGCTTCCTTTCCAGGTTGTGGGCGAGACGGTCACGGAACGGTCATACTCCTTCGGCACCGCGCTCAACCTCGCGCGCGGCCGGTCGCGCATCGATTTCACAGTCGCTCGAGCGGACCGGTCGGCGGACGTGGACGTGAAGGAGCACGGCTGGATCGTCGCCTTCGGATTCCTCGTGCGCCCCTGAGTTGTGGGCGAGACTGTTTCGCAGTCTCCGCTGATTCTCGTCGCCGACGACGTGCCGGCGAATGTCGAGCTTCTGTTCGACCAACTGACCACGCTCGGGTACCGGGTGGCCACCGCCATGGATGGGCCGTCGGCGATCGAGGCGTGCTTCCAGCACCGCCCCGACCTCTGCATCCTGGACGTCTCGATGCCGTCGGGCTCCCTCGGATGCGATGACCGAGCGACGGGATTCGAGGTTTGCCGCCGCATCAAGCGCGACCCGCGCACGGCCCGCATCCCGGTCATCTTCGTGACCGCGCTCAACGACACGACCGACCGGGTGAAGGCGATCGAGGCCGGCGGGGACGACTTCCTCACCAAGCCGCACAATCGTCAGATCCTGAGTGCGCGCGTCCGCTCTCTCCTCCGGCTGAAGTTCGCCACCGACGCGCTCGAGGACAGCTTCCGGAAGCTCCGTGAGCTGGAGAAGGTGCGCGATGACCTCATGAAGATGATCGTGCACGATCTCAAGACTCCGCTCACCTCGGTCCTCGCATCGCTCGAGATGGTGCTCGACGAGGAATTCGGCCCGGTGACCGACGCCCAGCGTCGCGCGCTCGGGGACGCCGAGGCGCGCTCCGAGGACCTGCTTGGGCTGATCGAGGACCTGCTTGAGGTCGCCCGCATCGAGGAAACCTCGATCTCCCTCGACCTGCGCCCGATCGCCCCGGGAGCATTCGTGACGGAGATCGCTCACGAGTGGGCCGTGCGGTTTCAGCAGGAGCAGGCGCGGGTCTTCGTCCATATCGCCGAGGATGCGCCGGTGTTCGACGGCGACCACGGGCTACTCAAGCGCGTCTTCTCGAACCTGCTTCAGAATGCGATCACCCACACGGCGGGCAACGTCGAGATCAATCTCGCGGCGCGCCGGGAGTCCGGGGGTACCGGCGTGCTCTTCACCGTCTCCGATAACGGTCCCGGAATCCCCCCGCAGTTCCACGAAGTCATCTTCCGGAAGTTCGAGCGGGTGAAGAATCCCGAGCTCCCTCGCGTTCGTAGCTCGGGACTCGGCCTGGCCTTCTGCAAGCTGGCGGTGGAAGCGCACGGGGGGCGGATCTGGGTGCAGTCGAGCGAAGGGCAGGGGAGCCACTTTCACATCGCGCTGCCATCGCATCCCCCGACGGCGTCCACTCCCATGGCGTGACGCGGTGTGGTGCAGAGGCGTCAGCAGCAGCCTCGCCGCTCCCTGTTGGTGCCGCTCGGCGGTCAATAGCTTTCGGGATGCCCCATCAGGATCGTGGCACCGTCTATATCGAGACGTACGGGTGCCAGATGAACGTCAGCGACTCGGAGCTCATGTACGGGCGGCTCGCCGAGCACGGATATCGCCCGGTGGATGCCCCCGAGGGAGCAGACGTCATTCTGGTCAACACGTGCGCCATCCGCGACCACGCGGAGCAGCGCGTGCTCGGCCGGATCGGTGAGCTGAAGCGTCACATGAAGCCCGACACCGTGCTCGGGGTCACCGGCTGCATGGCACAGCGCCTCGGCCCGCGCCTCCTCGATCGGGCACGGCATGTCGACCTGGTCATCGGACCGGATGGATACCGCGCGCTGCCGTCGCTCATAGAAGGGGCGCGCCAGGGGACGCGCGCGGCGAAGGTGGAGTTCGACCTTGAGGAACACTACGAGGACTTCCAGGCGCGGCGCTTCGACGAGGCGCGCGCCTGGATTCCGGTGCAGCGCGGATGCGACTACAAGTGCACCTACTGCATTGTGCCACTCACCCGCGGTCCGGAGCGGAGCCGCGCCCTGGCCGATGTCGTGCGCGAGGCCGAAGAGGTGGTCGCGCAGGGGATCACCGAGGTTACCCTTCTCGGCCAGACGGTGAACTCGTACAACGATGGGCGGCACGGCTTCGCCGACCTCGTGCGCGCGGTCGGTGCCGTGCCCGGGTTGCGCCGCCTCCGCTACACGAGTCCCCACCCCAGTGATTTCTCGGAACGGGTGATCGAGGCGCTGGCGACGACCCCGACGGTGTGCGAGCACGTCCATCTTCCGTCACAGTCGGGGTCCGACCGGACGCTCAAGCGGATGCTCAGGCGCTACACGCGCCACGAGTACGAGCGTTGCGTGGAGCGGTTGCGGGCGGCGATCCCGGGGCTGGCCCTCACCACCGACATCATCGTCGGCTTCCCCGGCGAGACCGAGGCCGACTTCGAGGAGACCCTCGATCTGGTGCGGGACGTGGGATTCGACGATGCGTATACGTTCAAGTTCTCGCCGCGCGAAGGGACGCCGGCGATGCGCCTCCCGGCTTCGTGGACGGTGCCCGACGATGTCGTGAGCGACCGCCTGACGAGGCTGATCGACGTCGTACGCCGCGGCGTGAGCAGTCGGAATCTCGCACTCCTCGGCACGACGCACGAGGTGCTCGTGGAGCGGATCGCGCGCCGCGGGACGCTCATGATGGCACGGACGCGCCACCATCGCACGGTCCTCGTCCCCGGCGAGGACTCACTCATCGGCCGCTATCTCGACGTGCGGCTCACCGGCACCACCGGCTCGACGTTCACCGGGGCCGTCGTCTCACCGCGGCAGGAGCTCCCGCTCGCCGGATGAAGATGCAGAATCGGTTGGAAAGCACGGTGCTCGAGGTCTACGACGAGCTCCTCGGTCAATA
>Ga0187777_10002400_pt1 | contig 11993 bp, 12 predicted proteins | sample 1015_Q2_SP5_10_M_FD_132416 | JGI IMG/M metagenome (GOLD analysis project Ga0187777, IMG submission 132416) | Tropical peat soil microbial communities from peatlands in Department of Meta, Colombia - 1015_Q2_SP5_10_MG | ecosystem: Environmental > Terrestrial > Soil > Wetlands > Peat | place...
TCGACAAGATCACCTGCGGGCTCGACGAGCTCGAAAAGCGCGCGGCCGACTTCGGCGACCGCGTCGACCTCGGCACCATCGCCTTCGCCTGCGCGCTGGGCTACCTCGACTTCCGGTTTCAGCACCTCGACTGGCGCAACGGCCGGCCGAATGCCGCGGCCTGGTTCGAGTGGTTCGGCGGCCGCGATTCTATGGCGACGACGCGCCCGCCCGCAGCGTAGGGGCGATCAGACGTCGAAGAACACCGTCTCGTCCGGGCCCTGAATCCGGATGTCGAAGCGATAGACGATCTTCCCGCGCCGTTCCTCGCGCTGCGCGATGAGCGTTTTGCGGCGCACTTCCCACTCGATGAGATTGAGCACCGGGTCCTTGGCGTTTGCCGCGGTCTCGTCCGAGAAGTACATGCGCGTGGCGAGCCCGAGGTTGATGCCGCGCGCGACGAGCCAGAAGTTGATGTGCGGCGCCATCGGACGTCCGCGGCGTCCCATGACCGAGCCAGGCTTGATCGTGTCGAAGGCGTACACGCCAGTCTCGAAGTCGGAACAGGCCCGCCCCCAGCCGCGGAACGTCGGATCGATCGGCTTCGCCTGCCTGTCGGCCGGATGGTTGTAGCGGCCCGCAGCGTTGGCCTGCCAGATCTCGAGCAGCACATCGCGCAGCGGCGTGCCCGAGCCGTCGATCACTCGGCCCTCGATGCGGATGCGCTCGCCCTTGGTCCTGGGCCCGACCAGTACGTTGGAGAAGTTCTTCTCGAAGATCTCGAACCCGGCCTGCTTCGGCGCGAGCCCGATGTGAACGTACGGGCCCGCGGTCTGGGAAGCGGTCTCCTTCAGGGTCGGCGCGGGATCGATCATTGCTTCGCTCCCTGAATGTAGTCCTCGAAGGGCGTCGCGCGCCGGCCGCGCAGCACGACGTCGAAGCGATAGGCCCGGCTGTCGAACTGGACGAACGCGTTGCGGTCGAGCGGCGCGACGAGCCGCCGGATCGCCTCTTCGTCGGAGATGGTCCTCACGATCGGGCAGGAGGCGATGAGGGGGTCCCCCTCGAAGTACATCTGCGTGACGAGTCGCTGCGCGAAGCCCGTGCCGGAGATCGAGTAGTGAATGTGCGCAGGGCGCCACTCGTTGACGCGATTGCGCCAGGGATAAGGCCCCGGCTTGATGGTGCGGTAGACGTAGTAGCCGTTCGCGTCGGTCAGCATCCGGCCGCAGCCGCCGAAGTTCGGATCGATCGGTGCGATGTATTGGTCCTTCTTGTGGCGGTAGCGACCGCCCGCGTTCGCCTGCCAGACCTCCACCAGGGCATTGCGCACCGGTCGTGCATTCTCGTCGAGCACGTAGCCGTGCACGATGATGCGCTCGCCGATGGGCAGCCCATCCTTCGCGTAGTTCATGATGAGATCGTTGTCGAGCGGCCCCAGCTCGCTCTTCGAGAACACCGGACCGGTGATCTCGGAGAGCGAGTTCTGCAGCGAGATCAGCGCGTTTCTCGGCGAGCGCAGGACGCTCGTCTTGTAGCCTGGCGTGTAGGCGGGCGGCTGCACGCTCGTGTCCCGCTGGTAGAACTCGCCGTATTCGCTCGCGGCTTGCTTCATGGCTTCCTCGCTGGAACCGTCGGCGCTCCTGCGGTTGCGCGCAGGGCGCTGCGATGCTGGTTGCTCAGAGACGAATGAACTCCTTGCCCTTGTTTGGCTCGACCACGTACTGGTAGAAGGCCTCGTTCACCTTGGGCCAGCTCTTCAGCGCCTTCATGTTGCCCAGCCAGCGATAGATGTTGGGGTATGCCCGAAGGTTGCAGTCGATGGCCTCGCCGCCCAGGACCATCATCGAGCCGAGATAGTCGGCGAGGGTGATCTCGTTGCCGCAGAGGAACGCGTTCTTCGGGCCGAGCAGGCTCTCGTCGAGCACCTTGAGCCAGCCTGCCGCTTTGTCCTTGCCCCAGGCTACGGTCCCTGCCTGCACGCGATCGTCCGGTCGCTTCATGAACGGGAAGATCTGCGGATACAGAAAGCCGTAGGAGAAATCGCGGTAGAAACCCGTGTTCAGCCAGTCCATCCGCTCGTTGACGCGGGCCCGCTTGCGCAGATCGGGCGGATACGCCGGCGAATGAATCTTGTCGGCGAGGTACTTGAGGATCGCCGAGCTTTCGGTAAGGCGGAAGTCTCCGTCTTCGAGCACGGGTACCTGATGGCTCGGATTAATGGCCGAGTACTCGGGCTGGTACTGCGCGCCGGTGAACAGATCGACCAGCTGATAGTGGAGGTCGATTCCCGACTCGGTGGCGAACAGGACCACGGGCCGGCTCGTCGTCGACACCGGGTGGAAATAGAGTTTCATCATCGCTCCAGGGAGATTGCGACGCCGCGTGGGAAGCGCTGGCTGGCGGCGGGTCGCCATCGTGACACGCCTCGCGAGCGCGAGCAAGCCCGAGGGGCTCGCTTTTCAGCCCTGACCGGACCCGGGCTCGGCTATGTCGATCGCGGCGAGCGTCTCGACGGGAAGGCCCGCCGCAATCCAGGCCTCGAGTCCCCCCGCGAGCGGGCGCACGCGAACGAAGCCGTTGTTGATCAGGATCTTCGCGACCTGCGCTGCAGACGCCTCGTTCGGGCAAGAGCAGTAGAGGATGATCTCGCGATCGCGCGGCATCTCCTTGATGTGCTCCTCGAACCCGTGCAGCGGCAGGTGAACGGCGCCGGGAATGTGGCGAGGTTCGAGAGCACGCCCGGTCGCCGAGCGCACATCGACGATGAGAGGCGCCAGCCCGGCGTTCATGAGCCGATGCAGCTCGTGGACGCTGATCCGCGCCATGCGCAGCATCGCGTAGAAGCGGTGCCGCTCCCACCACTTGAAGGCGACGTAGCCCGCGACGAGCGCAACGATGAGCAGCAGCGCGTCGCGTCCGTATCGCGCAAAGTAGGCGAGCAGCTCCTCGATCTGCGAGCCGAGCAGCATGCCTCCGCCCACGCCGGCAGCGACCCAGAGCGCAGCGCCGGCAGCGGTGAAAGCGAGGAACGGCAGCCACTTGATGCCCGTGGCGCCGGCGAGCGGCGGAGCGAGCAGCGAGAGGCCGGGGACGAACTTCGCGACGAGCAGCGCGTTGACGCCCCAGCGCTCGAATCGGTTCTGCGTCTGGCTGACGCAGGAATCCGGCGTGAGCGAGATCAGGCACAGCATCCTCATGACGCCATTGCCGTAACGCCGCCCGGCGAGGTACCACGCCGTGTCCGCGATGAGACTCGCGAGGACCGCGACGGCGAACACCGCGACCATAGACAGCCTGCCGCTGGCCGCGAACGCTCCCGCGACCACCAGGGTCGGGATCGCCGGCACCGGTACTCCGAGCTGCTCCACCAACACGTTCGCGAAGACGAGCGCCAGCCCGTATTCACTGACGAGGGAGGACATCTCGTGGCTCATGCGCGGCGCACCGTGGTCGACGATCTTGGGTTACATTCTGCCAGCCTTGTGCCCGCCGTGGATCGAACCGGGTCACGATGACCGCACTGCTCTCCGATCACGCCTTCTGGCTGAAGATGTTCCTCGCCGCGGAATGGGTCGTGCGGCTGGCGATGATCGTCGTTGTGCCCTTTCGCCGCTCGCCGGAGGCAGCCAAGGGCTGGTTGCTCCTCATCTTCCTCGAGCCGACGCTGGGCTTGATCCTCTATGCTCTGATCGGCCGGCCGACGCTGCCGCAGTGGCGCCTGCAGCGGCACGCCGAGTTCGAGCAGTTGAGCCGCCCTATCTTCGAGCGCCTCAGGCAGAGCACCAACATCTTTCACCCCGACGTGGGCGCGGAGCTGAACAAGGCGGTGACGCTGACCGAGAAACTCGGCGAGCTGCCCATCCTCGGCGGAAACGCGGTCGAGGTGCTGGCCGACTACGACGCCTTCGTCGACCGCCTCGTCGACGACATCGCCGCGGCGTCTGACCACGTGCACCTGCTCTTCTATATCATCGGCGACGACGCTACCACGGCTCGCGTCGTCGAGGCTTTGGGAAACGCGGTCGAGCGCGGGGTGGTGTGCCGCGTCCTCGCCGACTCGCTGGGCTCCCGGCCGGATTTCGACCGCTTGCGGCCCACGCTCGAAGCGGCCGGGATCCTCGCGGAGGAAACCATGCGCGTGGGTCTCTTCCGGCGCGCAGGTCGCCTCGACCTGCGCAACCATCGCAAGATCGCGGTGATCGACGGTTCCATTGCCTACACGGGATCGCAGAATCTCGTCGATTCGACCTTCATACCCGGGCTCACGTACGAGGAGCTCAACGTGCGGCTTACCGGCCCGGTCGCACTCGAGCTGCAGGCGGTGTTCGCCGAGGACTGGTATCTCGAGACGGGTGAATTTCTCGGCGATCCCCGCTACACCCCCGATCCGGAGATTGCCGGCGACGTCGCGGTGCAGACCCTGCCGAGCGGGCCCGGCTACCAGCGCGAGAACAACCAGCGCCTGATCGTATCCCTGATTCACGCGGCGAACCGGCGCATCTGCATCGTGATGCCCTACCTCGTCCCCGACGACGCCCTGCTGCAGGCGCTCCAGACTGCGGCCCTGCGCGGCGTCGATGTCACGCTCATCGTGCCGCTGCAGATCGACCAGTATCTCGTGGCTCTGGGCCAGCGCTCGTACTACGACGAGCTCATGGACGCCGGCGTGCGGATCTGCCGCTACGGCACGCGTTTTCTGCACGCGAAATGCGTCACCATCGACGATGCGATCGCGTGGATCGGCTCGTCGAACCTCGACATCCGCTCGTTCGCTCTGAACGCCGAGGTCGTGGTCCTGCTCTACGACGCGAGAGTCGCCGCCGCAGTGATGGCGGAACAGTCGCGCTACATTCGCGACGGGAAGCCGCTCGAGCTCGAGACCTGGCGGCGCCGCCCGCTGGCGATCAAAGTGGCCGAGAATCTCGCGCGACTGTTGAGTCCGCTCCTCTGAGCAGGCGCGGGCGCGCCTCAGCAAAAGCGCGCAAGCCAGGCGACGATCTCGGATGCGACGTCGGAGGCGCGCTCGCGCTGCGGAAAGTGACCCGCGCCGGCGACGAGGCGCCGCTCGTAAGGTCCCGTGAAGTACGCTTCCTTGTTCTCGCTCATCTGCGGCGAGTTGACAGGGTCCAGCGCCCCGTGCAGCGTCAGCGTGGGCACGCGCTGCTTGGGCACCGGATCGAAGCGTCTCTCCAATTCCGCGTATCGCAGATCGAGCGCGGCATGGCCCCAGCGTGAGCGATACGAATGCAGGGTGATGTCGGCCCAGTCGGGATTGTCGAACGAAACCGCCGTGCGCTCGAATTCCGTGTCGTCGGGCTTGTACGCGACGAACCATTCGTTCCAGACATGGCGCGTGAACGCGCGGCGATCCTCGCGCACCAGCCGCTCCCCGCGCGGCGTGGCCATCAGCCAGTGATACCAGTAGTTCTGCGTCTGCCGGTAGCTCAACACCTGGCCGGGCACGTTCGTGCCGTAGCCCACCGACAGCGCGACGCACGCCGCGACCTTCTCCTCGTTGAGCGTCGACGCCGTGTACGCCGCCCGCGCGCCCCAGTCATGGCCGACGAGCGCATGCCGCCCAAGGCCCAGCGCGGCGACGAACTCCACAAGATCCTGGCCGAGCGCAACGAGCTGCCCGCTGCGAAACGTACCCTCGCGCAGGAACCGCGTGGGCCCGTACCCGCGCAGCCAAGGTACGTACGTGCGGTAGCCGGCCGCGTGCAACGCCGGAAGCACCGGGTCCCAGGTGCGCACGTCGTCCGGCCAGCCGTGGGCGAGCATCACCGGGAAGCCGCTCGTCGGGCCGGCGACCTCGTAGGCGATTCGAAGCAGGGAGGTGTCGATGAATCGGGTCGTCATTGCGGCGGTATCGCTTCTGGATCTCGCGTATCGTGGTCAGTCGTGCGTGCGCCCTCGCTGCAGCCGCGCCTCTAAGCGCCGCAGCAGCACATCTATCGCGAAGCCCACCAGGCCGATCGCAATCATCCCCGACATGACGATCGAGGTGCTGATGCTCGCCTGTCCTTTGACGAGCACGTAGCCGATCCCGCTCGAGGCGACGATCAGTTCTGCTCCGACCAGCGACTGCCAGCCGAGACCCGCGCTGACGCGCAGCCCCGCGACGATCGAAGGCACCGATGCGGGCAACAATACCTCGGAGATGATCCTCCAGTTACGCGCTCCCAGCGTCTGCGCGGCTTCGACGAGCCGCCGATCCACGTAGCGGGCCCCTCGATGTGCGTTGATCACGCACGGCGGAAACGCCCCGGTGAAGATGATCAGCACGGGGCCGCCGATGCCCGTCCCGAACCACAGTGCGGCGAATGGCACCCACGCGATGGGCGCGACGAAGCGCAGGGCGTCGAACAAGGGGGAGAAGATCGCGTCGAGCCAGCGGAACCAGCCGAGCAGCAGGCCCAGGGGGACGCCGACCAACGCGGCCAGCGCGAATCCCATGCCGAAGCGCGCGAACGAGGACAGAAGATGCTGCTGCAGCGTGTATCCGGAGAACGGCTCGTAGGTCAGCTCCACGAACTTCGCTGCAACAGTCCATGGCGGCGGCAGGAACTGACGCGAAGTGAGACCGGACAGCGATGCCAGCGCCCAGAGCCCGAAGAACGCGAGCAACCCCGCGCACCCGAGCAGCGCGACCTCGCTCCGCGACAAGGGACCGCGGCTGGCTATCGCGGGTGCCACGGCATCGCCCGAACCTCGAGCCATCCGAGGGCCGCCGTCATCAGCCCTCCCGCGATGGCGACCGACACCATCCCGACGACGATCATCGCCGGAAAGATGTCCAACCCGGCCTGGTAGAGCACGTGTCCCAGCCCGAGGATCGCGCCGATGAGCTCGCCGGCGACGAGCGTCGTCCAGCAAGCCTGCAACGAGAGTCGGAGTCCGGTGAAGATCAACGGCAGCGCGCCCGGAACAAGGACCTCACGCACGAGCTGCAAGCGGCGAACGCCGAGCGAGCGCGCAGCCTCGATGAGATACGGCTCGATCGAGCGCACGCCCGCATAGCTGTTGATGACCGCCGGAACGAAGGCTGCGAACCAGATCACCAGCACCTTCGCCGCATCGCCCAGACCCAGCCAGACGATGGCGAGCGGAATCCAGGCGAGCGGCGGGATGGGGCGCAGGAGCAGGAACACCGGGTTGATCGCTGCCTCGGCGCGGCGGCTCCAGCCCATGAGCATCCCGAGCGGCACGCCGATGCCCACGGCGACGGCGAATCCCAACAGCACGAGCCAGCAGCTGTGGAAGAAGTGCTGGTAGAGCAGCCCATCGGCATAGCCCACGAAGGAAATCTGCCGCAGCGCCTGCAGAGCTTCGGCCGGCGTCGGAAAGTAGACGCCTGGAATGATCTGCGCAGCCGAGGTGGCGACGTACCACAGCAGGATGACGGCAACGAACGTCACCCCGCCCACCGCCAGCCGGGAAGGACGCAGCCGTTCTCCGCTCATCACCGCTCGCCGTCAGTTGCTGCTATTGGCGAACTCCTTTAGCTTCGGGTCGCGGTCGACCATGCGCATATATTCGTCAGTCACGTAACCCGACACCTGTGGCGTCTCGGGAAGCGTTCCCGTGCTCTTCATGAACTCGGTGATCTGAGTCATCCACTTGTCGACGTCCGAGGGCCCGGCGGCGCGGTTCATGATCTTGAGTTGCCCCGCCAGGTCGAACGTCGGCCGCGTGTCGAACTCCTTCTCCATCGACGCCTGCGAGATGCTCACGCCTCCGAGGTCGTAGAACTTCTTCATCATCGCGATCGCCTCGGGGCGGTGGGCTTTCATCCACTTCCAGGCGCGCAGGTACACGGCGAGGAACTTGGCCACGTTCTGCGGCTGCTCCTTGGCGTAGTCGGCGCGCACGACCAGCGCTCCGGGAATCACCGTGCCGGTGTCCTTGCCGGAGCAGATGACTTTCGCTCCCGTTTTCTCTTCCATGGTGTAGATGTTTGGGGCCCACAGCCCGCCGAGGTCGGCGTTGCTCGACGACATGGCGGAGATTATTTCCGCCTGTCCCATGCTCTTCACCGTCACGTCGGCCTTCTTGAGGCCCCATTTGGCGAGGCAGGACTGCACCGCGTAGTCGCCCGTCGAGTTCGCGGTCAATACGATCGTCTGTCCCTTGATCGTCTGCGGGTTCTTGGCGAACCCGTCCGCCTTGGCTGCGGTGGCCACCAGCGCGTTGCCTGCCGATTCGTCGTTGGTCAACCCGATCGTGAGGAGGTTGTACCGCGCCGCACCCAGCACGGCCGGTACCGAGCCCGTGCCGCCCACATCCCAGGACTTCGAGGCCGACGCCGCGATCTGCGGCACGCCGGCAGGGAAGGTGCTGAAGGTCGGCTTTAGCCCCAACTCGCCCCACCAGCCCTTCTCGGTCGCGACGTAGAACGGCAGCGCCCAGTACAGAGCTGGCTGGTAGCTCACCTTAATCTCCGTTTGCGCCTGCGTTGCGGGGGCGACGACCGCCAGAACCGCCGTCAACAGCAGTCGGCGCAGATTTCTTTTCATGGCCTGTTCCTCCTCGTGATGAATCGGGTCGTGCAAAAACGCCTCAATGCTCGTTGCGCGCCTGCTGCTCGCGCAGGAGGCGCCAGATATGTGTTCGAAGATGGACGAAGGATGCCTCGTCCATCACGTCCTCGATGCGCTCGTGCCGGTCCCATCGTTCCTCCGCGCGCACTCTCGCCACGTCGATGATCTCCCCGACACGGCCGGGCCGGCGCGTCATCACCACGACGCGGTCGGCGAGATAGACCGCCTCCTCCACTGCATGCGTGATGAACAGCACCGTGCGCGGGCTCGCGCGTGCGAGCTTGACCAGCTCCTCCTGCATCACCACGCGCGTCTGCGCGTCGAGAGAGCCGAACGGCTCGTCCATGAGCAGCACGTCGGGATCGAGCACGTAGCTGCGGGCGATCGCAACGCGCTGCTGCATGCCGCCGGAGAGCTGATGCGGAAAGGCGGATTCGTACCCCTGGAGCGCCATCAACTCGACGTAGCGCGCGACGCGCGACTGGCGCTGCGCCGCGTCCACGCCCGTCGCGCGCAGGCCGAAGTCGATGTTCTCGACCACCGTCTTCCATGGGAACAGCGCGAACTGCTGGAAGACCACGGAGCGGTCCGGTCCCGGCGCAGTGACCGGCTTGCCACCGACCCTCACCTTTCCGGAGGTCGGGAACTCGAGGCCTGCCGCCATGCGCAGGCAGGTGGTCTTGCCACATCCCGACGGCCCGACGATCGCCACGAACTCGCGGGCGCGCACCTCGAAGCTCACGTCATCGACCGCCGGGACGTCTCTTCCATTGTGGCGAAAGTGCCGTGCCACATGATCGAAGACGATGTTGCTCACGGTCGCAGCACGATCTTCGCCGCCGCGGCGCGTCCCTGGTCGAGATCGCGGAACGCGCGCGCGCCGTCGGCCAGCGCGCGCTCCTCCACCCAGGAGAGGTCGCCGAAGGCACCCTCGTGCAAGGCGAGCGCGGCGGCGCGCAGGTCCGCGGTCGAGTACGTGTAGACGCCGATCAGCGTGATCTCGGCAAGCGTGAGTCTGCGCATGTCGATCTCCGAGCCTCCCTCGGCAAGCCCCACGTGGATTATCACGCCTCCCGGCTTCACCGCGGCGAGCGCGGCGTTGCGCGTCGCCGCCGCGCCGACGGCATCGATGACGAGGTCGACGCTGCCGGCCGTCGGTGCGGGCGCCTGCGCGGGGTCGTAGGTCGAGCAACCCGCCGCACGGCCTGCCGATTCGCGCCGCAGCTCGTTGGTCTCGGCGAGCCGGACGCGGCGGCAGCCATAGCTCTTGAGCAGCAGCGCGATGAGCAAGCCGATCGCTCCGCCGCCGAGGACCAGCACCTCGCACTCCGGCGGCGGTCGAGACAGAACCCGCGCCGCGGCGTTGAGCGCGTGCAGCGCTGTCGCCGCGGGCTCGGTCAGCGCCGCGGCTCGCGCCGACATCCCCGCAGGGAGCTCGATCACGCTCGAAGCGGCGGTGGTCACGTACTGCGCGAATCCCCCGGCGCGCGTCATGCCGATCATGGTGCGATTCGCGCACAGGTTGTTGCGGCCCTGAATGCAGAATTCGCAGTGCCCGCAGGTGATCAGCGGATTCACCGTGACCCGGCCCCCGGCACCCGGCCCGGCGAGGATTTCGCCGACAAGCTCGTGACCGAGGATCAGCGGCGGCACGCGGCGCGGATCGCGGCCGTGATAGGCGTGCATGTCGGAGCCGCAGATCCCCACGGCGTCCACGCGGATGAGCACCTCGCCCGGCGCGGGCGTGGGTTGAGGCTCGTCGCGATAGATCACCTCGTTGGGGGCCGTGTAGACGAGCGCCTTCATGGGTTCAGCCCGCCGAAAACCCGCCATCGACGAAGATGATCTGTCCGGTGACGTAATCCGACGCCCGGCTCGCAAGAAACAGCGCCGTCCCCCACAGGTCGCCAAGCTCGCCGTTGCGCTTCTGGAAGGTACGCGCCGCCATCTGCTCCCATCGCGGTTTGTCCTTCACGACAGGGGCGGTCAGCTCGGTAGGAAAGAACCCCGGAGCGATCGCGTTCACGTTCACGCCGTGCCGCGACCAGGCTTCCGCCTGCGCGCGCGTGAGCTGCGCGATTGCACCTTTGGACGCCCCGTACGGCGCGCAATCGGCGAATGCCCGAACGGACTGGAGCGAGGCGATGTTGATGATGCGGCCGAAGCCGCGCGCGATCATCGCCGGCACGAGCTGCTGCGCGAGAAAGAACGGCGCGTCCAGATTGATCCTCATCGTCTCGTCCCAGTCGTCGTCAGTCACTTCGAGGATCGGCTTGCGGCGGTTGGTCCCGGCGGCCGAGATGAGAATGTCCGGCGGTCCGAAGGGCTTCGCCGCCTGTGCGGCGCATGCTTTGATGGCGCCGCGGTCCGCGAGATCACAGGAGGCGGTCGCTGCCCGTCCGCCGGCGCGCTCGATTTCTGCGCGAACTTCGTCGAGCCGCGGCGCGCGTCGCGCTACCAGCAGCACAGCGGCGCCTGCGTCGGCAAAGGCAATAGCCAGCGTCCTGCCGATGCCGGAGCTCGCGCCCGTCACGAGGGCAACGCGGCCCGAGAGATCGAACAAATCCGAGCGCGCCATGCGCGGTCAGCCCCGCACTGGAGCGCCGCGCTCGAATCGCTCGTCGGGAAAATATTTCGCGAGCCGGTCGTCCGCAGTGCGCGCGTGCGCTTCCATACCCTCGAGCCGCGAGATCCGCGCGGTGACTTGCGCGATGTCGCGATTGGCTTCGCGCGTCATGCGCTGCCAGGTAACCGTCTTGAGGAACTTGTGCACTGACAAGCCGCCGGAGTAGCGCGCCGCGCCCTTGGTCGGCAGGATGTGATTCGGCCCCGAGGTCTTGTCGCCGTAGGCCACGGTCGTCTCCTCGCCGAGGAAAAGCGACCCGTAGCACGTCAACCGTCCGAGCCACCAGTCGAGGTCTCTGGCGTGCACCTCGAGGTGCTCCGGCGCGTAGCGATCTGACGCCTGCGCAAGCTCCTCGCGGGTTTCGGCGAGCACCACTTCTCCGTAGTCGCGCCATGCCGCGCCCGCCGCATCGCTCGCGGCCGGCGGCAGGCCCGCGATCAGCTCCGGCACAAGCTGCATGACTTTCTCGGCGAGCGCCCGCGAGGTCGTCATCAGCCACGCCGGCGACTCGTGGCCGTGCTCGGTCTGGCCCACGAGGTCGGCGGCGACGATCGCAGCGTCGGCGCTCTCGTCCGCGATCACTGCTACTTCCGAAGGGCCGGCGAACACGTCGATGCCGACCTTGCCGAACAGCATGCGCTTCGCCTCGGCGACGAACTTGTTTCCCGGCCCCACGATGATGTCGGCCGGCTTGCCGGTGAAGAGTCCATAGGCCATCGCCGCGATCGCCTGCACGCCGCCGAGGGTGAGAATCGCGTCGGCTCCGGCTATCTTCATCGCGTAGAGCACGTGCGGATGGATGCCTGCGCTGCCATATGGGGTCGAGCAGGCGACGACGAACGGAA
>Ga0187777_10002401_pt1 | contig 11993 bp, 10 predicted proteins | sample 1015_Q2_SP5_10_M_FD_132416 | JGI IMG/M metagenome (GOLD analysis project Ga0187777, IMG submission 132416) | Tropical peat soil microbial communities from peatlands in Department of Meta, Colombia - 1015_Q2_SP5_10_MG | ecosystem: Environmental > Terrestrial > Soil > Wetlands > Peat | place...
CGAAGAATTGTACGGCAAAGCCCTGGGCATGGCCACGGCGCAGAAGGCGAAGCTTTGGGAGTTGCGCGCCGTCATGAGCCTTGCCCGGCTTCGCCGCGACCAGGGGCGGCGTGGGGGCCGGGTTCCCGGTCGACCCCGCCGCGGGCGTCACCACCGTCTGGAGGTCGGGGTTCGGGATCTCGCTCGTTCCCCGGCCGGCGTCGGTGATCGAGGCACCCGGGCGGTCGCACACCGGCCCGGCCGCCGGCAGGTCGACGTCCGGCCGGCCCGCGAGCGACGCGTCCATGAACGCCTTCCACACTCGGGCGGGATACGTTCCGCCGAACACCTCGATGCCCCCGACGTCGGTCATCGGCTCGCGCGCCTGCGGCGCGCCCATCCACACGACGGTGGCGAGTTGCGGCGTGTAACCGAGGAACCACGCGTCGCCGTGGTCATCGGTCGTGCCCGTCTTCCCGGCGGCGTCGCGACCGTCGTCGAGCGCAGCCGCGGTGCCGGTACCGTCCTGGATCACCCCGCGCAACATGTCGGTCTCGCAGTCGACGACGTCCGGCGCCACCACCTGGGTCCCCCGAGGATGCGTGTTGTCGACCACCGTGTGACCGTGGGAGTCGACGACACGCTCGATGAACAGCGGAGCGTGGTGGACGCCGTCGTCGGCGAGGGTGGCGGCGACGGTCGCCATCTCGAGCGGCGTCGCCTCCTTCACGCCGAGGGTGATCGGGAGGTAGTCGGGCACGGGTTGCGTGATTCCCAGGCGGTGCGCCATGTCGACGACAGCTTGGGGCCCGAGCGACGCGATCACGTGCGCGAACGCGCAGTTCACCGAGTCGGCGGTCGCCTGCCGCAGCGTGAGGATGCCGCCGCCCGGCTCGGCGTTCTCGGTGTTCCAGATCGGGACACCGGGCCGGTAGGCCGTACACGGCGACGTGCCGTCGACCATGTCGTTCGGTGAGTAGCCCGCTTCCAGCGCGGCCGCGAGCGTGATGACCTTGTACGTGGACCCGGGTTGGCGGCCCGGGAGGTGGGTGGCGAGGTCGTACTGGAGTTGGCTGAAGTCCACGCCCGAAGCCGCCGCGCGCACGTACCCCGTCGCGGGATCGATGGCGACGAGCGCGGCGGTGAACGGCGGCTGGTCAGGGAGCACCGACCGGATGGCGTCGAGCGCGCGGGCCTGCGCGGCGGGATCGATCGTCGTGTAGATGCTCAAGCCGCCGCTGAACACGGCGCGGCGCCGCTCGAGCGGCGTCGAGCCGAGGCGCGGGTCGTCGAGCAAGAGCTGCTGGACCTCGTCGACCACGCCGTCACGCGGGCCGAGCTGTGTGTCCATCGGGGTCGTCGGGAGCGGGGTCAGGGCCGCGTCGTAGGCCTGCGTGCGCGTGACCGCGCCCGTCTCGACCATCTGGGTGAGCACGAACGTGCGGCGCGCGAGCGCGAGGTCGGGATGTGTGAACGGGTCGTACAGCGTCGGGCTCGCGATGAGGCCTGCGAGCAGCGCAGCGTCGGGGAGCGTGAGCTCGTCGAGCGACTTGCCCGGCGCCGCCGAGGAGAACGGCCCGCCCGGGAAGTAGCGCGCGGCCGCGGCCTTCACACCGTACGCGCCCTCACCGAAGTACGTACCGTTCAGGTAGTCGGCCAGGACCTGGCGCTTGCTCAGCTTGTTCGCGGCGCGCACGGCGAGGACGATCTCCTGGAGCTTGAGCGCGGCGTTGTGCTTCGGGTCGAGCAGGCGTTCCTTCACGAGCTGCTCGGTGATGGTCGAGCCGCCCTGCTCGATTCGTCCCGACTGCGCGTCGGCGAGCAGCGCCCGCGCGATACCGCCGACGTCGATGCCCGGGTTCGTCCAGAAGCTGTGGTCCTCGGCGGCGATGACCGCGTTCACCAGGACGCGCGGGATCTGCGGATAGGTCGCGAGCTCACGGTCCTTGGTCCCGAGGTGCGCGAGCACCGATCCATCGGACGCGTAGACCGTGCTGACCTGCCCGATGCGCGGGATGGTCAATCCGGTGTCGTGGTACAGGCGTGTGTGCGCGATGGAAACCGCGACGACCGCGAACCCGCTCGCGCACAGAGCCAACGCGGTCGCGGCGCCGACGATCGTCGCGCAAACGCGCCCAGATCTCCGCAGCGTGCCGATCCTTCGCAACCGTCGATCAGGCCGCCATGCGGTCGAGCACCGAGGCCATGTACGCGACGGCCTGCGCGCGACTCAGGAACGACGGCTGGGGCGCGAGGTCGAGTGTGCGCCAACTCCAGATCAGGTTGCCGGTGTCCGTTTCGCGTTGGATCAGATCGATCCCGTGTGCCCGCGCACGGGCGATGACGTCGGCTTCGCGACTGCTCGAGTGCACGTCCGCTCCTTTCCGCGCGCCATACTCACCAGTGTTGGCGGCATTCACTGAACGGGTCCTGAAATGGAGCCGTCGCGTCGCCCTGCTGCTCGTGCTGTTGGCGTGCCCCGCGCTCACACCCGCGGCTGCACGAGCGTCCACCGCGAAGTGCGCGACGAACGACGACGGCCGGGTCGAGCAGATGGCCGGCAACGAGGCGCCCGGGGTCGCTCGCTTCGTCGTGACGTTCGTCGATCGTGGTCCTCCGTGCCGGGTGCTCCGGTCGGCGGTGCACGTCCCCACCGGGTCGCCCGGACCTCACCCGCTCCTGCTCGCGGTGCACGGGCGCGACGGTGACCCGGCCGACCTGCGACCCCTGCTCGACACCTGGACGCGCGCGGGCTATGTCGTGGTCGCGCCGTACCTCCCGATTCCCGACAAGGACGCCGACGACATCCCGACGCCCGACGCGGTGGCCGACCAGACCGCAATCATGCGCTTCGTGCTCGATCGGGTGCTCGACGCCGACACCGAGCCCGCGAACCCGCTGCACGGACTGATCGACCCGTCGAAGGTCGGGGCGGCCGGCATGTCGCTCGGCGGGATGGTCACGTACGGCCTCGTGTCGAACACCTGTTGCCGTGATCCCCGCATCCGCGCCGCCATTCTCATGGCAGCCGTCCGGCGCGCCTTCCCACACGGCAAGTACGTGCCCCAGAAGGTTCCGGTGATGCTCGTGCAGGGTGACGCCGATCCCGGCTACCACAACAGCGTGACGGCCTACCCGCAGCTCGCGTCCCCCAAGTGGTTCATCACGCTACGCGGCTCACAGCATTCGCCGCCGTTCGAGACCCCGCGTGGTCCCGAAGCCCCCCTCGTCGACGCCGCCACCACCGCGTTCTGGAACCGGTACCTGGGCGGTGACACGGCGGCTGCCGACCAGATCGTCGGCGCGGTCGACGCGTCGAACGGAAAGGCGACGCTGCAACGCGGTTGACACGACGATGGCGAGCAGCACGAGCACGGCGACGGGCGCGACCAGGGGGCGCGCGTCGACGATGGCCTCCCCGACCGGACCACTGATGGGATGGCGGACCACTTCGTACGACGCCACCAGCACCACCCCTTCTGCGGCGGCGACGCGTGAGATCCGGCTCCGATGGTCGAGCGACGCGCTCGGGAGCGCCCACGCGACGTATCCGGGCAGCATGTAGGCCGCGCCGAGCGTGAGCGTGGTCAGGCTCGCGGTGACACTCCCGACGGGGTCACCGGCGAACGCGAAGATCACGAGCAACGTCAGCACGGCCAGGAGCGCGAGCGCGACGTGCGGTGCCGGAAGCTGGACGTTGAGGATGTTCAACGTCTGCCACACCGACGCGCTCGAATAGGCGACGCCCGCGGTCCTCATCGGCGCGAAGACCGCGGCCGGCCCCGCGACCAAGTACCCACCGGCGACGCTCGCGAACGCGGCGACGCTGAGGCGCCGCGCCGCATCACGCCCACGGGTTGCGTAGGTCGCGGCCGCGAGCGCGACGATGCCGACCACACCGGTGAGCTTGACCAGCGCGCCGAGCCCGCCGACCACGCCGGCGGCGGTGTCGTGGCCCTTGCCCGACAGCACGAGCGCGCCGAGCATGGCCAGCCCGACCAGGATGTCGTTGTGGCCCCCGTTCACGATGTAGATCGCGATCACAGGGTTGGCGGCGAGGAACGCCACCGCGCCCGGCGACCGCGTGCGGCGCCAGATCACGACGCACGCCACGAGGAGCGCGATGGTGGCGACGCCCTGGTAGAGCAGCCGGGTGGGGAGCTCCGCCACGCCGACCACGGGTGAGGCGACCGCCGAGAACAAGGTGAACAGGGGGCCGTACACCGAGGGCACGTGCGCCCAACCGTGCCCGGTGATCTGCAGGAGTGGGTCGTGCGGGAACGCAGCCGGCACGTGGGTGTACGGGCTCGCGTGGTAGGCCGACACGACGCGGCCGTAGATCGCGTACCAGTACAGATCACCGGTTTCCCTCGGGAACACCGCGACGGCGGCCAGGCACGAGCCCACGGTCGTGAGCGCGACGAGCCGGATCGACAGACCGCCCCACCGGCTCTCGGCTGCGACCATCGCCACGTACGCGAGACACGCGAAGAAGACCAGCGCGGTGTGGAATTCGCGCGACACGACGAGGTCGAACAGGAGCGACGCGGACACCGCACCGACGCTCGCCACGAGCGCGATCGGCGCGATTCGCCGCGCACACGATTGACGCACGGAACCAGCGTCGACGCCGCGTGCTGAAGCCACGCTGAAGCGCAGCCGCGCGTTCAGCGACGTTACGTCGTGGACGCCTCGACGGGTTCCGCGACACCATCGGCAACCGGGAACTCGACGGTGAAGCGCGCGCCGGGAACGTTGTCGAGGGAGATCGAGCCACCGTGGGCCGCGACGATGTCGTGCGTGATCGCGAGACCGAGACCGGCACCCCCTGTGTCGCGCGCTCGGGCGTTGTCGAGCCGTGTGAATCGCTCGAAGATTCGCTCGCGCTGGTCGGCGGGGATGCCGGGACCGTCGTCGGTCACGGCGAGCCGGACGGCGTTCGCCGTCTCACCGAGCGAGACGCTGATCGTGGAACGCGCGTGCCGGGCGGCATTGTCGAGCAGGTTCCGCACCGCGCGCCCGAGCTCGTCGGGATTCCCGTCGAGCTGCGCGCCCGACACCCCCGACGTGTCGACGTGCAGTTCGCTCCGCGCGCGGATTCGTCGTGCCTCACTGAGCACGATCTCGTCGAGGTCGACGGTCTCCCGGTGCGACAGCTCCGGGATCCCGTCCGCACGGGCGACCGCGAGCAAGTCGTCGATGAGCCGTTGGAGCCGGATCGTGTCCTCGAGCACTTCACGGTCGGTTGCCTGCCAGTCGGCACGCTCGGGATGCGCCAGGTCGACCTCGAGCTGAGCGCGGATCCCGGTCAAGGGGCTGCGGAGCTCGTGGCTGGCGTCCGCGACGAACCGCCGCTGGCGGCTCGTCGCGCCCTCGAGGCGATCCAGCATCGCGTTCATCGTGTGTGCGAGCCGGCCGATCTCGTCACCGGTGCGCGGCTCGGGGACTCGCCGCGACAGGTCCTCGGCGCCGATGGCCTCGACTTCGGCACGCATCGCCTCGACGGGGTGCAGGGCGCGCCCCGTGACGATCCACGTGGTCACGCCGACGAGCAGCAGCAGGATCGGCAGGCCGATCAGCAGGGAGCCGTACAGGTTGTCGGCCGTCTTCTGCACCGGATCGAGGCTCCCGGCGGCGTAGACGATGAACGTGCCCTTCTTCGTGGTCACGCGCTGCGCGACGACTCGGAAGGGCGCGTCCCCACCGGGCAGGCGGTCGACGCTCCCGGCGGCGTACCCGCTGCGCCCGGGCTCCAGGTGGCTGATCCGGACGTCGTACCCGATGTTGCTCGACGCCGCGACGATGTTGCCGTCGGAATCGACGACCTGCACGAGGTTGTCGTCGCCGCGCGGGGCGGCGAGCGAGCCGGCGAGCTCGCCACTGGCCACGGTTGCCGCGACGTCGCGGGCGCGGAGGCGTGCGGTCGTCTCGACGTCGTCGGTGAGCGCGTTGCGTTGCGCGCGCACCAACCACGCCCCTCCCGCAATCAGCGCCAACGCGACGACCACGACCGCCGCCAGGGTCACCCGGACGCGGACGGTCGCCAGGTGGCGCACGGTCACCCGCCCGAGGGATCGAGCCGGTAGCCGGCGCCGCGAATCGTCTGGATGAGATGGCGCTCGAAGGGCTCGTCGAGCTTCTTGCGGAGGTGCCGGATGTACACCTCGACGATGTTGGGGTCACCCTCGAATGCGAAGTCCCACACGTTGTTGAGGATCTCCGTCTTCGTGACGACCTCTCCCCCGTGTCGCAAGAGGAATTCGAGCACGGAGAATTCACGGGCTGTCAGCGCGACGTCGAGGCCGCCGCGCTCGCACCGGTGGCGCGCGGGATCGAGCTTCAGGTCGCCCGCCTCGTAGACGACCGGCGCCGCGCGCCCGGTTCGCCGCAGCAGCGCCCGGAGGCGGGCCAGGAGGACGACGAAGGAGAAGGGCTTGGTGAGGTAGTCGTCGGCCCCGGTGTCGAGGGCCTCCGCCTGGTCGTACTCCCCGTCCTTGGCCGTCAGCATCAGGATCGGCGTCCAGTCACCTGCCTCGCGGAGCTGCTCGCACACTTTGTAGCCGTTCAGGCCGGGCAGCATGATGTCGAGCACGATGACGTCGTAGTCGTTCTCGTTGGCCAGCCAGACGCCGTCGGGCCCGTTGAGGGCGACGTCGACGGCGAAGCCCTCGGCTTCGAGGCCGCGCCGCACGGCCGACGCCACCTTCTTCTCGTCTTCGACCACGAGCACGCGCATGGGACTCCCCGATCCCGCGCCATCCTCGCGCGGAAAGCTGAAATGCGGCTGAACCGCAGACGTTCTCTTCACGTCGCCCGCGTTCAGCGGAGGGTCAGCCGGGCGGGTCCATCCTGATGCCTGCGGAGCAATTCCCCCCGCGACACCGGGAGCGACCTTCGTGGGTCGCTCCCGGTGTTCGCGTCAGGGACCACGGGTTGGGAACCGGTCGGCCACCCGGGACGTTCACGAGGTGGCTCGCCTCGCCCGAGACGCTCGGTTGGGCTTCCTGCCGATTTGCCCCTGCCGCCCTCGTCGTCGCGCGAGGCGAGCCCCTTCTCGCGCCGTCAACGGTTCCTCCACTCGGGAGGCCGGCGCTCGAAGAACGCGTTGATGCCCTCGCGTGAGTCGTCGGTCTCCACGAGTTGCTGGTGGAGCCGGTCACTCGTCGCCCACGACTCCTCTTCTGCCGCGGCGACGACCTCGTTCGCGCTCGCGAGCGCGGCCTGCACGGCGCGTGGCGCGTTCGCGCAGATCCGAGCCGCGAGCGCGACCGCTGCCGCACGCGCTTCCCCCGGTTCGGTGAGGAGGTTCACGAACCCGAGACGTTCGGCGCGCGCGGCTTCGAGGAACTCGCCGGTGAGCAACAGCTCGCGCGCGACGTTCGGCGGCAGCATGCGAACACTGCGAAAGGTCCCGCCGTAGTCGGGCATGAGGCCGCGCTCCACCTCGGGGAACCCGAATCGCGCGGTGGTCGAGGCGACGACCAGGTCGCACGCGAGCACCAGCTCCATGCCTCCGCCGACCGCGTACCCCTCGACTGCGGCGATCAGCGGCTTCGTGCGGCGCCGGCGTACCAGACCAACCTCGCCCCCACGCTCCGTCGGCCCACCGGTTCCGCTGCCGAGGTCGGCCCCGGCCGAGAAGACGGTCGGGGTGCCGGTGAGCACGCCGCACCAGAGATCGGGATCGTCCTCGAGCGCGTTCATCGCCGCGTCGACACCCGCGGTGATCGTGGCGTCGATCGCGTTGCGCTTCGCCTCGCGTTGCATCGACACGACGAGTACCCGATCGATGCGTTCGACGCCGACCGTCATGTGCGGCTCACTTCGACAGCGTTTCTCCGATGTTGGTAGACCACACTGTCGCAGACCGACGAACGAGGACAGGGGAATGGGATCGACTCCGCACGACGGCGAGGCCGCGAGGGGCTTCCGGATCGGCAAGCTCTTCCACCTGACACCCCTCGTCGACTCGCTGGCCGACGCCGAGTTCTTCTTCAACACCGTGTTCGCGCCCGTGTGCATGATGCGGAACTACTCGTCGCACTGGCACCGTCATGCCGCGATCTACGTGATCGCGGACCTGTCGATCGAGCCGATGCAGCCCCTTGCCTTCGAGGACGGTCGTCCGGACACGAGCTGGTACCGGTACATGGATCGCTACGGGCCGCACATCCACAACATGGCTTTCTACGTCGACGACCCGAGCGCACTCGCCGAGCACCTCGAGCGTGCCGGCGTGCGCACCACCGACGGCGGCGCGCCCGGTGGAACGGTCTTCGCGCACCCGAAGGACACCCCGGGCATGCTCGAGTTCAGCGAGTCGGGAGGGCGCTTCCCGTGGGAGAGGATGGACCCGCGCTTCGCGCCGACCTGGAAGGCGTTCCGCGACGACTACTGGCCGAATCGCCACCCGCTCGGTCTCGAACGGCTCTCGCACCTCACCGTGGTGGTGCACGACGTGGCCGACGCCGCCCGCTTCTACACCGACGTGCTCGGTGCTCGCGCCCTCGATGGGCAGGAGTCGACGGTGCCGGAGGCCGACGCCGCGTTCGTGCTCGTCGGTGAGGACACCGTGTTGGAGCTGGTGCACCCGCGTGATCCGGAGTCGGTGGCGGGTCGCGAGCTCGCCAGCGTCGGACAATGCGTCGTCGCCGTCACGTTCAGGGTGCGCGACCTGGCGCGCGCCGAGGAGTTCCTCCGGCAGCGGGAGCTCCCTGTCGTCGGCATGTCCGACCACATGGTGAGCCTCGATCGCGCGCGCACGTGGAACACCGACTACCGCTTCACCGACCGCAGCCTCGCCGGCGACCCGCGCTGACGTCGGCGCTCGCCCGTCAGAGCGACGTGCCGAGGTGCTCGTGCACCGAGCGCACCGCACTCGATCCCTCCCCGACCGCGGCTGCGACACGCTTCATCGATCCGCGGCGCACGTCGCCGACCGCGAAGACGCCCGGGAGCGACGTCTCGTAGGGCAGCGGGTCGCGTCCTCCGAAGAGGTCGTCGGAGAGCACCTCCGGGGGGAGATCCCGGTCGGTCAGGACGAAGCCCTTGTCGTCGAGGGCGACCGCGTCGGCGAGCCAGGTGGTGGCTGGAACCGCGCCGATGAAACAGAACAACCCCGCGCACTCGACACTCCTGCGATGTCCGGTGCTCGTCTCCTCCAGGGCGACCTGCTCGAGGTGGTGGTCGCCGCGGAGCTCCCGAACCTCGGTGTTCGTGAGCACCGCGATCCGCGGGTCGGCGTCGATCCGTTCCACGAGGTACTGCGACATGTTGTGCCCCAAGTCGGCGCCCCGGATCGCGATCGTCACGCGGCAGCCCTGTTGAGTGAGGAAGATGGCCGCCTGGCCCGCCGAGTTCCCGCCGCCGACCACGAGGACGGCATTGCCGGCACAGACGCGGGCTTCGAGGTCGGTCGCCGCGTAGTAGACGCCGGCGCCCTCGAACCGCTCGAGGCCCGTGACGGCGAGTCGCTGGTAGCGGGCACCGGACGCCACGATCACCGAGCGAGTGGGGACCTCGCTGCCGTCGTTCAGCACGATCACGTGGAAGCCGTGCTCGGACCGCAGCCCGGCGACCTCGCACGGGAAGTTCAGGCGGGCGCCGAGCCGCTGCGCCTGCATCGCCGCACGCGAAGCGAGCTCGTCGCCGGAGATGCCGTTCGGGAAGCCGACGTAGTTCTCGATCCGCGAGCTCGCGCCCGCCTGGCCCCCGGTCGCGACCGCGTCGAGGGACACGGTGTCGAGGCCCTCGGACGCGCCGTACACGGCCGCGGCGAGCCCGGCCGGGCCTCCCCCGACCACGACCAGGTCGAAGGCGTAGCCGGGCTCGGCGTGGAACGTGAGGCCGAGCTGCTCCGCGAACTCGCCGGGCGTCGGCCGCCGCAGCACCGCAGTCGGCGTGATGACAACCGGCGTGTGCACCGCACGCAGGCCCATGCTGGCCAGGAGGACGTCGACGTCGTCGGCCTCTTCCAGGTCGATCCACGTGTACGCGAGGTGCGCGCGGCTGGCGAAGGCGCGGAGCGCCATCGCCTCCGCCGAGAACCGCGACCCGATGATGCGCACGGCCCGGCTCCCCGAGCCCGCACGGAGCATCTGCCGGCGCGCGACGAACGCGCGGAAGATCACGTCGGCGAGGTCGACGTTGGAGCTCATCAGGCGGCGGAACTCGTGCGGTGAGATCACGAGCACGCGACCCGGGCGCCGCACCCGCGCGCTCAGGTATGCGCGCTGCCCGGTGAGGAGGTTCAACTCTCCGAGGAAGCGTCCTGCTCCGTGGACCGCGATCACGTCCTGATCGTCGTCCTCACGGATGATCTCGACCTCTCCCTCGAGGATCACGATGAAGTCAGAGGCGCGGTCACCGGCGCGGAACAGGAACTCTCCGGCGGCGACGTCGCGCGCGGTGCCGTAGGCCGCGAGCTCCGCGAGCGCGGCGTCGTCCAGCACCACACCGGCAGCGGGATCCACGCCGCTCGTGCCGGACATCGTCTGTTCCGGACGGACGCCCTGACCCACCGCGCTCACGCTATCGGCTCTCACCGCCGATATCGTCGGGGGACGACTCCGCTCCGGAGGCGCCCGGGACGACGAGCAGGACCGCGCCAGCGTGGAGGTGATCCATGAGCATCCGAGAGCAAGGGCCACCGGACTTCTCCCACTCGCGCCGTGGCTACGACCCTGCGCAGGTCGACGACTACGTCGCGCAGCTCCGTGAGTACGCCATCCAGGCCGAGGAGCGCGCCGCCTCCGCCGAGCTGGCACTCGGGCAGTGCCAGCGCGAGCTCGCGTCGCCGGGGAGCGGTGGCATCTCCCAGCGCCTCGCCGGGATCCTCGATCTCGCGAACGAGGAGGCCGACGCGATCCGAGCGAGGGCGACGAGCGAGGCCGAGGCCATGCACGACGCGGCCGTCGCGGAAGCCGCCGACATCGTCAGCGACGCCAACGACCAGCGTGACGCCGCCCAGCGCGAGACGGACGCGCTCATGGCTGCGCACTCCGAGCTCCTCCAACGGCTGCTCGACCTCGGGAACGACCTCGGCGCCGCCACCGCGCGCTACACCGCAGTGGCGTCGGCCCCCCAGGCGGTCGAGCTGTTCGACGGCGAGGCCGGGGAACAACCGGTCGAGGACGCCGTCGCGGGCGAGGAGCAACCCGAGGCCGCGCCGGCCCATGAGGAGCCCGAGATCGGGCCGGTCGACCCCGAGGCCGAGACGCAGCTGATCACCCAGAGCACACCCACACCCGAGCCCTGAGTCGCCGGGCTCGGGGTCAGCGGGCGACCCGCTCACGGAGCGCGCGAGCCCGTTCGGCGAGCTCCGCGGTCTCGTCGTTGCCCGCCACCGCGGCGAGAGCGTCGGCGAGGTCGGCAACCAGCGCCGACAGGTCTCTCACGTCGTCGCTCGACTCCTCGACGGCGATCTTCGAGAACGGCAACGCCACGGTCACGCGGTTGGCGTTCACGATCCGCGGGGAGATCTTGCGCTCGTCGGCGCCCGGTTCGTCCTCGTCCACGTCTTCCTCCTCTGCCTCGCTCGGCGCTGCCGACCTACTCGGCGAGCTCGCCCCGCTCACCGCCGAGGTACTCCTCGAGCAGGGCGTCGTTCGCCTCGGCGCTCGGACCCTGCCACCCGACGCGGCCGCGCCGCAGGATGGTGACCTGGTCGGCGAACGCGAGCGCACGATCGACGTACTGCTCGATCAGGAGCACGCTGACGCCCTCCGTCCGCGCCCGCTCCAGCGACTCGAAGATCAGGTCGACGACGAGCGGCGCGAGCCCGAGTGAGAGCTCGTCGGCGACGAGCAGCCGCGGCGGCGCGGCGAGGATGCGCGCGAGGCCGAGCATCTGCTGCTCACCGCCCGACAGCGTCCCCGCGAGCTGGCGGCGCCGGTCGGCGAGCTGCGGGAACGCGGCGAACGCGCGGTCGACCGCGTCACCCCGCTCCGACGACCGCACGACGTGGAGGAGCGAGAGCCGAACGTTGTCGAGCACGGTGAGGCTCGGGAAGATCC
>Ga0187777_10002402_pt1 | contig 11993 bp, 11 predicted proteins | sample 1015_Q2_SP5_10_M_FD_132416 | JGI IMG/M metagenome (GOLD analysis project Ga0187777, IMG submission 132416) | Tropical peat soil microbial communities from peatlands in Department of Meta, Colombia - 1015_Q2_SP5_10_MG | ecosystem: Environmental > Terrestrial > Soil > Wetlands > Peat | place...
CCATCCTCCTCCCCGGCGGCCAGTGGTTCGAGACGCCGGAGGCGACGATCGCCGGCCGCTCCGACTATCCGAGTCCGGTCGCCGAGGAGGCGCTCATCAAGCAGCCGGAGCTGCTCTACGACGCCCTGAACAACCTGGACGAGAGCGAACCGGGAGAGCCGGGTCTTTACTTCGTGGGCTTCGCCTCGTTTGCCGCGGAGGATGTGTTTCGCAAGGACGTCGAGACCGCGCGCGATCTGTTCGACAGCCGCTTCGACACGGACGGCCGTTCGGTTCTGCTGATCAACAATCCGCGCACGGTCCTCGACGAGCCGCTCGCCACGGTGAGCAACCTGCGCGCGACGCTGTCCATGATCGGCGATCTCATCGACCGCGACCAGGACGTCGTGATGGTCTACCTTACGAGCCACGGCACGCGAGATCATCGCCTGTCGGTCGCGTTCCCGCCGTTGCAGCTCGACTCGCTTACCCCGGACGCGCTGAAACAGATGCTCGACGACGCGGGCATCAAGTGGCGCATCATCGTCGTGTCGGCCTGCTACTCGGGCGGGTTCATCGACGCGCTCAAGGACGAGTACACGCTCATCATCACTGCATCGGCCGCGAATCGGACGTCCTTCGGTTGCGGCAACGGCAGCGCAGCGACTTACTTCGGCGACGCGCTCTTCGGGCACGCGCTGCGCTTCGAGGATTCGTTCGTCAAGGCGTTCGAGAAGGCGCGCGAGAGCATTGCCGCCCGCGAGAAGGCCGAGCACCGCAGGGCATCGGAGCCCCAGCTATACATCGGCACCGAGATGGCCGCGAAGCTCCCGAAGCTCGAAGAGGAGCTCCGCGCGCGCCGCGCCGGGACGCTCATCTGATGGCGTCGCGGGGCCCGCTCGTCGGGCTGAGGGTTCTCGAGTTGGGGCAGCTCATCGCGGGCCCCTTCGCCGGCAAGGTGTTCGCCGAGTTCGGCGCCGAGGTGATCAAGATCGAGCCGCCTGGAGATGGCAAGAGCCCCGGCGGCGATCCGCTGCGGCAGTGGCGCCTCCTGCATGACGGTACCTCGCTGTGGTGGTACGTACAGGCGCGCAACAAGAAGTCGGTGACGGTGAACCTGCGCTCGGGCGAGGGCCAGGAGGTCGCGCGCCGACTTGCCCGCGATGCCGATATCGTGATCGAGAACTTCCGCCCCGGGACGCTCGAGAAGTGGGGGCTTTCCTACGAGGCGCTCGCCGCCTCGAATCCGGGACTGATCATGGTGCGCCTGTCGGGCTTCGGCCAGACCGGCCCGTATCGCGACCAGCCCGGTTTCGGTGCGATCGGGGAATCCATGGGCGGAATGCGCCACGTGACGGGATTTCCCGACCAGCCGCCGGTGCGCATGAACATCAGCATCGGCGATGCGCTCGCGGCCCTGCATGGCGTCATCGGTGCGCTCATGGCGCTGCACTACCGCGATCGGAACGGAGGGCGGGGACAGATCATCGACGTCGCGCTGTACGAGGCCGTCTTCAACATGATGGAAAGCCTGGTGCCCGACTACGATCTCTTCGGCGAAATCCGGGGCCGGATCGGCACGGGACTGACCAACATCGTGCCGTCGAACACCTACGCAACCCGGGACGGGAAGAGCGTCGTGATCGGCGGCAACGCCGACAACATCTACAAGCGCCTCATGCACGCCATCGGTCGCGACGATCTCGGCAACGATCCCGCGCTCGCGAACAACGCCGGGCGCGTCAGGCGCACGGCCGAGATCGACGGCGCGATTGGCGCCTGGGCGTCGGCGCACGATCTCGACGCCATCCTGGATGCGCTCAAAGCCGCGGACGTGCCGCACGGCAAGATCTATACGGCAGCGGACATCGTGACCGATCCGCAATACCTGGCCCGAGAGATGATCCGCCAGATGAAGCTGCCGGACGGCACGCCGCTCAAGCTCCCCGGCATCGTGCCGAAGCTCTCGGCAACTCCCGGCGAGATGGAGTGGATCGGGCCGAAGCTCGGAGCGCACACCGAAGAAGTGCTCCGGGCCGCCGGCTACAGCGGCGAGGAGATCGCACGCCTGCGCGCGATCGACGCGATCTGAGGGAGGGCGCTGCCGCTTCGTTGACAGCGCGAGGGCCCTGTGTGAGCATCGCCGCTCGAACGAGGGCGCCGCCGGCTGCGGGCCGTGCGAGGAAGACGCCGCGAAATTCACCGTCGGAGGAGAAGTGATGAAACCGTTTCGTCTGATGGTCGCCGCATTCGCGGCGATGCTGCTGGCGCAGCCCCTCGCGGCGCAGGCACAGGGCAAGCCCGAGAAGCCGAAAGTGAGCATCGCCGTGGGCGGCAAGCCAGCCTTCTACTACATCGCGCTGACCATCGCCGAAAGGCTGGGTTACTTCAAGGACGAAGGACTGGATGTCGAGATCAGCGACTTCGCAGGCGGATCCAAGGCGCTGCAGGCGGTGGTCGGCGGCAGCTCGGATGTCGTCTCGGGCGCCTGGGAGAACACCATCGACCAGCAGCCCAAGGGCCTCAACCTGCAGGGCTTCGTCAAGATGGGCCGTTATCCTGCGATCACGGTCGGCCTCGTGAAAGCGAAGGCCGCGAGCTACAAGTCGCCGAAGGACCTGAAGGGCATGAAGATCGGCGTCACGGCGCCGGGTTCGAGCACGAACCGTGTCGTGCAGCATCTGATGGTCGACGCCGGGCTCAAGCCGGACGACGCGTCGTTCATCGGCGTAGGAACCTCGACCGGCGTCATCGCGGCGGTGAAGAGCGGCGAGCTCGAAGCCGTTTCCAACATCGATCCCGTGATCACGATGATGGAAAGGGCGGGCGACATCGTCGTCATCGCCGACACTCGCACCGAGGAGGGCACGCGGAAGGTGTTCGGCTTCTCGGACCTTCCAGCCGCTGCGCTCTACGCGCCGGTAGACTTCGTCAAGAAGAACCCCAACACGGTCCAGGCGCTGACCAACGCGATGGTGCGCGCGCTGTTGTGGCTGCAGACCGCGACGCCGGACCAGGTCGCCAATACGGTGCCACCGGACTATCTACTCGGCGACCGCGGGCTCTACATCGCCGCCTACGCCAGGTTCAAGCCGGCGATCTCGCCCGACGGACTTTTCACCAAGGAAGGCGCGGAGAACACGCTCAAGTTCCTGGCCGCCTTCAATCCCGCGATCAAGCCCGCGGAGATCAAGCTCGACCAGACGTACGACAACAGCTACGTGCAGAAGGCGCTGGCGAAGTACAAGAAAGCTTGAGCACAGCCGCGCTCTCGCTCGAACGCATCACCTGTACGTTCGCTTCGCGCGAGCGGCAAGGCGATCGCTACACCGCAGTCCAGGACACCACACTGTCTGTCGGCGGCGGCGAGTTCGTTTCGGTGGTCGGCCCGACCGGCTGCGGCAAGTCGACACTGCTCAACGTCGCGGCAGGGCTGCTGCAGCCCTCGTCGGGAGCCGTGCGCGTCCTCGGCGAGCCTCTCACGGACATCAATCGCCACGCGGGCTACATGTTCCAGGCCGAATCGCTGATGCCCTGGCGCAGTGCGCTCGACAACGTCACGGCAGGGCTGGAGTTCGCAGGTACCGGACGCGCCGAGGCGCGGTCCCGTGCGCTGGACTGGCTTGCCCGCGTCGGTCTCGCGGGCTTCGAGGGACGTTATCCGCACGAGCTCTCCGGCGGGATGCGCAAGCGCGTAGCGCTGGCGCAGATCCTCATTCTCGACCCGCGGCTGCTGTTGATGGACGAGCCGTTCTCGGCGCTCGACATCCAGACGCGACAGCTCATGGAGAACGAGCTGCTCGACCTGTGGTCGGCGGACCGCAAGTCGGTGCTGTTCATCACTCACGACCTGGAGGAGGCGATCGCACTGTCGGATCGTGTCGTCGTGCTTTCGGCCGGACCCGCGACGCGTCCTATCGGCGAGTACGCCATCGATCTCCCGCGACCGCGCGACGTCAACGAGATACGGCTCACGCCCCGCTTCGTCGAGCTGCACTCGGAGATCTGGCACAAGATGAAGAACGAAGTGCTGAAGAGCTATGCCCGGAGCCGAGAGCACTAGCAGCGATGCGGGGGCGAGGCGGAGCGTTGGCCCGTCGCGCCGGCGGCTGGCCTTTTATCATCTCCTGCTGCTCGGTGGCCTCCTTCTGTTCTGGTATGCAATGACCGAGCCCGGGTTCATCCCGCCGTTCTACTTCGATGATCCGAACCGAGCCAAATTCTTCTTCGGCCAGCCGGTCAAGGTGCTGGAGCGCATCTGGATCTGGTTTGCCGGCGGCACGATCTATGTGCATCTGGCCGTGACGCTGCTCGAGACGCTGCTCGCGTTCGTGATCGGCACGGCGCTTGGGCTCGTGCTCGGGCTGTGGCTCGCACTTTCCGCCACCGCATCGGCGCTCGCCGATCCGTACATCAAGGCGATGAACGCCATGCCGCGCATCATCCTGGCGCCGATCTTCGCCGTGTGGTTCGGGCTCGGCATCATGTCGAAGGTCGTGTTCGGCGTCACGCTCGTCTTCTTCGTCGTGTTCTTCAATGTGTACGAGGGCGTGAAGGAAGTGAGCCCCGTCGTCCTCGCCAATGCCCGCATGCTGGGCGCCACCGGTCGGCAGCTCCTGCGTTACGTCTACCTGCCCTCGGCAACGAGCTGGGTGTTCTCGAGCCTGCACACTTCCATCGGGCTCGCCTTCGTCGGCGCGGTGGTCGGCGAGTATCTCGGCTCGGCGCGAGGTGTTGGCTATCTCATTCACCAGGCCGAGGGTGTGTTCGACATCGATACCGTGTTCGCCGGCATCCTCGTACTGACGATCTTCGCGTTAATCCTGGACCTCATCGTCACTCAGGTCGAGAAGCGGCTTCTCGTCTGGCGTCCGAAGGCGGCGGAGACGGAGGTCCTTTAGTCCAGGAGACTTGCCATGTCAGCGACAGCCGAAGGATTGCGCGTCATCGTTACCGCCGGAGCAGCCGGCATCGGCCTCGCGTTCACCCGGACGTTCGCCGGTGCGGGAGCGAAGGTGTTCGTTTGCGATATCGATGCCAGGGCGCTCGACGCAATGAGACGCGAATTGCCCCAGGTCGGAGGCATTGTCGCCGACGTCTCCGATCCTGCGCAGGTCGATGCACTCTTCGCGGCAGCAGCACGAACCCTTGGCGGGCTCGACGTGCTGATCAACAACGCCGGCATCGCCGGGCCGACCGCCCGCGTGGAGGACATCAGCGTCGACGAATGGAACCGCACGATCGCGGTCGATCTCAACGGGATGTTCTATTGCACGCGCCTCGCGGTGCCGCTGTTGAAGAAGGCGGGAGGCGGTTCGATCATCAACCTCTCGTCGGTGGCCGGCCGTCTCGGGTACGCATTGCGAACGCCCTATTCATCGGCGAAGTGGGCGGTCGTCGGTTTCACCAAGAGCCTCGCCAACGAGCTGGGCCCGTCGAACATCCGGGTCAATACCATCCAGCCGGGGCTGGTCGACGGCGCGCGGCTGCGCAACGTGATCCGTGCGAAGGCCAAGGCGCTGAACGTGACAGAAAAGGAATTCGAAGCCGAGCTGGTGTCGCGCGTGTCGCTGCGACGGATGGTGAGCGAGCAGGACATCGCGAACATGGCGCTGTTCCTGGCCACCGCGGGCGGGGCGAACATTTCCGGTCAGGCTCTGTCCGTGTGCGGCAACGTCGAATCGATCGTTTGACCACAAAGGAGCAAGCATGGCAGCGCGTCGCGACAAGGTCATCATAACCTGTGCGGTCACGGGCGCGATCCATACGCCGACGATGACGCCGCACCTGCCGATTACTCCGGAAGAGATCGCTGAAGGCGCGATCGGTGCCTGGAACGCCGGCGCCGCGATCATCCACCTGCATGCGCGCGACCCGAAGGACGGGCGGCCGACGCCGGACCCCAAGGTGTTCATGCAGTTCCTGCCGCGGATCAAGGCGGAGACCGACGCGGTGATCAACATCACGACCGGCGGCGGTCACAACATGACCGTGCAGCAGCGCCTGGAGGCACCGCTGGCCGCGAAGCCGGAGATGTGCTCGCTCAACATGGGATCGATGAACTTCGGGCTGTTCCACCTGGTTCCGAAGTACAAGCAATGGAAGCACGATTGGGAGCCGCAGTACCTGGAGAACACGCGCGATTTCATTTTCCGGAACACTTACAAGGACATCGAGTTCTCGCTCAAGCACCTCGGCGAGGAATGCGGCACCAAGTTCGAGTTCGAGTGCTACGACGTCGGTCATCTCTACAATCTCGCCCATTTCGTCGATCGGGGACTGGTCAAGCCGCCGATGCTGATCCAGACCATCTTCGGGATCCTGGGCGGTATCGGGCCCGAAGCGGAAAACCTGATGCACATGCGGCGCATCGCCGACCACCTGTTCGGCGACAGTTTTCATTGGTCGATCCTCGGCGCGGGGCGCCATCAGATGGGCCTCATCACCATGGGCGCGATCATGGGCGGCCATTGCCGCGTGGGGCTCGAGGACAGCATCTACCTGCGCAAGGGGGAGTTGGCCAAGAGCAATGCGGCCCAGGTGGCGAAGATCCGCAGCATTCTCAACGAGCTCTCGCTCGAGATCGCGACCGCGGACGAGGCGCGCGCGATGCTCGCCCTCAAGGGCCGGAACAACGTCGCCTTCTAGCGCGCCTCGAAGCGTCCAGGGTTGAAGAGGGGGCCGCGTGGTTTGACCCGCGGCCGGTGCGCGGACTATAATTACTGACTCGATCGCGGGGTGGAGCAGTCTGGCAGCTCGTCGGGCTCATAACCCGAAGGTCGAAGGTTCAAATCCTTCCCCCGCAACCAATTAACCAAGGAGTTACGCGCGATACGCCGTGACTCCTTTTTGCTTTATGGCATCAATGTAAGCACTGTGTAACCATATTACGGTGATTTCCCGGCTTCCAGCAGCGGGGCTAATAACGATGTGCACTTCACCCCTTTCACTTTCGACTATGCTCGATTGATGTCGTCGAAACCCAACTCCGGCAACGCCGTTAGCGACCCGCAGTCTCAAGAGGACGATCCGCAGATTCCGCATGGCACCAAAATTGCTTGCAGCGCCCGCACGAACGCGTGCGAAGCGTAGGAGTGGGGAGAATTGGATGGCCGCATTAGGTTGCTCAGGATGGGGGAGTTCGTCTGTTCCGCACGGTAAAGATCCCCCGGGGGGGCGCAAGCTGCAAAGAGCGCTCTACGCTGTAGCGAGGGTCAAGTCATACCTCGCCACCACCCGTTGTTCTTGCTCTCCCGGCTGGTTCGTCGTCTTAACTCATGACGGCTAGGTCGAAATTTCGGGCCTCTCCAGGGACGCGAGAAGGCGTCCGGCCCGTGCTCCCTCCCGTTCTCTTCACCCCGGGGCCCGTTGTGCTCGACGGGGCTACGCTGCGTGATGGTGCGGAGCCTATGATCTATCACCGCACGCCGGAATTCTCTGCGTGCGTTCGCCACTGCGAAGAATTGCTGAAGGCCGCGCTGGGCGCGCACGGAGAGGAGCGGATCGCGATCATTACCGGGTCTGGCACGGCGGCGATGGAAGCGTGCGTGCTGAATCTCTTCGCAGCCGGCGAGCGCGTGCTCGTCGTAAATGGCGGCGACTTCGGCCAGCGCTTCGTCGAGATCGCGGCGCTGCACGACCTGCACGTCACGGAGATCAAGCTTGCGCCTGGCCAATCACTGACCGCATCGCACCTGGCGCCACACAGACGCGGCGGGTTCCGTGGCCTGCTGATCAATCATCACGAGACATCGACCGGCACGCTTTACGACCTCTCGCTCGTTGCGAGCTTCTGTCGGGACGAAGCGCTGTTGCTGATAGTTGACGCAATTGGCTCGTTTCTCGCGGATCCCCTGTCGATGTCTGAACTCGGACTCGACGCGCTCATCGTCAGCTCACAGAAAGCACTGGCGCTTCCGCCAGGCTTGAGCTTCGTTGCCCTGAGCGCGCGGGCGCAGGCATGTGTTCAGAGTGTGCCGGTGCGTTCGTTCTATCTCGATCTGAAGAGATACCTCGCCGACGCCACGCGAGGCCAAACGCCGTTCACGCCGGCCGTCGGCCTCGTGCGCCAACTCGAGCGCAGGCTCGAGCGCTTGCATGGCGGTGGCGTCGCCGCGCAGATCGAGGCGGTGCGTACGCGCGCGCTCGACTTCCGCCGCAAACTCAGCGGACTGCCGTTCGACCTCCTGACCTCGACGCCATCCAACGCCGTCACTCCGCTCGTTCCGCGCGGCGTCGCGCCCGCGCGCTACGTCTCCGCACTCGCGGCACAGGGCCTTTTCGTATGCCCGAACGGAGGCGAGCTGCGCGACAGAATATTTCGTGTCGGCCACCTCGGGGACCTTTCCTCCGAAGACAACACGAGGCTGGTCGACGCTCTCCGCGCGATCGGACAGCATTACGGACTTCTCGGGACTTCAGAAGAATGAAGGCAATCATCATGGCGGCCGGCATCGGCTCCCGCCTGCAGAAGCAGCTCGGAAATCAGCCGAAGTGCTGTACCCAGGTGGGCGATGAAATACTTATCGAGCGCATGCTTCGGCTACTGTCCGAGAAAGGCGTGGACGACGTCGCGCTAGTGCTTGGCTACCAGAGCGAAGTCGTAATCGGCCGCTTGCGCGGCAAGACGAGAGCGCGCTTCTATGTCAACCCGTTCTTCCACATCACCAATTCGATTGCCTCCCTTTGGTTCGCTCGCGAAGAGCTAAACGGACAAGATGACGTGATCATCTTCAATGGCGACTTATTTTTCGAACCCGCTCTGCTAGACAAGGTGCTTGCCAGCGAGGGTGAAGTGGTGATGTTCGCTGATCCGCGTCGACTGCGGGAGGCGGACTATCGTTTCGGTTACGAAAATGGTTTTCTGCGTTGCTATGGAAAAAATCTCAAGCTCGAGGACAGCACCGGAGAATATGTAGGCATTGCCAAATTGCATCCCAGCTTCGTAGGTACATTTCGGGCCGGGCTGGAAGTCCTGATCGCAGCGCAGCAGCATACCTTGTGGTGGGAAGACGTGCTCTACAATCTGTGCGCTACGCAGCGCCCCATTCGAATAGTCGAGATAACCGACATTTTCTGGGCCGAACTCGACTACATGGAGGACTATCAGCGGATTCAAGCGTTTCTCAACCGCCACGGGCGATCGGAAGCATCCGAACTGGAGCCGATCATACCACCCGAGCGCGGCGCCCTTGTCTAACTTCTCGTCCTTCCGGCTTCCCTATGTCTCGAACACTAAACAAGCCTGTTGCCTCGTCATCGACCGCGCCTCGTGTTGGATCGCAACAGTGGCGAGATATCTGGATCAAGAAGGGAGTTGTTGAGGAAGGCAAACAGATTCTGCTGCTCGACGCGATCGCACTCGATGGCTTTGACACTGGCGGCGGAAAGATGACCGAGCAGATGTGGATGGAACTCCACTCTCTGGCGAACGCAAAGCTGTCGGTTCAGCCGAGCGATCATTTGTTGGAGGTCGGGTGCGGAGTCGGCGCGTTTCTCCACCCCTTCGCCCAGAAGGGAGTTCGCATCAGTGGCATCGACTATTCACCTCCGATGATCGAGGTTGCGCGCCGCTTCTTGCCGCAGGGGGCGTTCGAGCAAGGCGAGGCGAATCACCTTCCATGGCATGACGCAACGTTTGACAAAGTAGCCAGCATGGGGGTGTTCCTATATTTCCGCGACTGGGCCTATGCCGAGCAGGTACTCGACGAAATGCTCCGGGTCGTCAAGCCCGGCGGGCGGTGCTTCGTCATCGACATCAACGACCGTGCAAAGATGACGCTTGCGGAAGAGATCCGCCGCCGGAACATTGGGGCGGAAAAGTACGATGAACTCTACGCGGACTTGCGCCAGATGTACTACGAGCGCGACTGGTTCCGCGAGTTCGCGTCGAAGCGCGGCTTACCGCATGAGATCAGCGATCAGGCTATCGCTAACTATGACAGCGCTCTGTGGAGATTCAATTTCTACTTTGAAAAGACCGTGTGATCTACGAGGCTGAATAGCTATCAGGCGCTACCGGCGAGCTGCTGTTTCATGAGGACAGTTGGACCGGGTGGCACGCCACGGTGAGGAGCCGAGTACGTTGTCAACGCTTCGTCCGCCCGGCGTGCAGTGACACGGCCCACGCGTGCGGCGTCTTCGTCGGTAAGGTCGATGTGCAAGCGGATCGTGGGCGACGCCGACCAATCTATTTGGGTAACGGAAAGGACATGTATTCGGCTGCGGAGGCGGGATCAACCTTCGTAATCACAGCGTTCGGGAAATCTGTCGCTCCCAGGCCCTTTCTTGGGGTCCGCCAGTCACCATAGACCTCAGCCAAGAATCCTTCTGCATCGACGGGTATCAGGGCCGGGATTGATCCAAGGAACTGGACCGTCACAAAGTCGCTCAACATCCTGGCTGGGTAGCTGTAAGTGTAAAGTTCGGCCCAGCCGACGTTGAATACATGATGAATAAAGGTATCTCCTTGGGGAAAAAAGTAGTCGATGTCCAAGTGGATCAGGTTCATCGGGTCCCGGAACGCCATGCGGTGTCTGCTCTCGCGTGCCACTGGATAGCCCTTTTGCTCGACTGCGCGCATGAGCAACTTCATCTTTGACAGGTCTGCCTCCAGGACGCCGATGTCGATATCCCAATCGTGAGGGATGAAACCTTTGTCGCGCAGATGCCCAAGCAGCGTGCCGTAAGTCAGGAACAAGCGCATTCCTAACGCATCACCGGCTTCCAACACTACCTTCAGAATATTCGGCCCATACAGCCGAAGAATGAGCCCGCCAACGATCTCATTGTTGATGTTTGCAGTCTCCTTGTCGCGCCTGAACATGCTCGAGTAGTCAAGGGCTGAAAGGATCTTCGGCCAATGGCGCGGCTCGACCACCACCAGTTTGGATATCCATTGCAGCCTGAACGGAAGGTGGTCTTCCAAAAAGTAGCGGATTTTGACACGTGTATTCACTGTGATTGGTCTTGCCGCGCACGAATATTTGTCAAACTAAGCATACATCGGTCCCGTATTCAGCAGTGTCTTGACGTCAGGTTAGTTCGCGATCACTCGGAACTGATTTTGCGCGCTCGGCGTAGGGCGGCAATCATTGTTCTCTCCTATAGGTCGAGCGCCACCAATGGACGATTGAGGGATTCTCTTCTCTTTTCGGACGTGGCTGCGGCGGCACGACACCTGCCTGAAGCCGGCGCCGGCTTCGGCGATAATTCTATCAGTCCGTCCCCGACCTTTGCGGCTTCTATCGACTGGCGCTTCAGGCGGATAAGCGACGAAGCCTTCAAGGTAGCTGTTGGCTTTCTCTTGACCGAGCCACCGCGTAAGCAAGTGCTTCGAAGCGGCAGAGTCGAGCTGGAGGACTCGCCGCCAAACAAAAACCTCCTGAAGGCACAGCAGGCTCTGCTGATGGTTCGCCGGATCAGAAACAACCTATTCCATGGTGCGAAGGCTTCGACGCCAGGGTACGGCGATCGTGAGCGCGATATCAAACTAGTGCAAGCGGGCTTGGTTATCCTCAACCGGTGTATGTTGTTAAATCAAGACGTTCATATGGCCTATGAGACCGGTACATTCTAAGTACTCCTTCGAGCGAAGGGCTTCCGGCAACTTCGCTTGTCTACTGAGGCCGCCCGCATTGAACGTTAGCGTGCATTAGACGAGATGGGCGCCTATGCGGAGTGCTGGCATGCGAGCACTTTTGAATCACCTCTGCTTCCGCGCATGTCTGTCGGCATCGGGTCGAAAGCAGACTTCGAAGCGATCAGCTAGTCCGTTCGTGGGCCGTTGTCGTTTGGAGCCTGCAACCAGCCTTCCGTGCCCGGCGTCACTTTAGCCCCGGTATCCGCGGTGCGCGAACCAGTTGGATGTCACCGTCAGCAGGAGCGTGGCCGTCATCAGCACGAAGGATAGTGCGGCGCCGAACGGCCAGTTCGAAAGGCCTGCGAACTGGTTGTAAACCGTCGGCCCCATCATCTGGAACGTGGGGCCGCCGAGGAGCACGGGCGTCGCATAC
>Ga0187777_10002404_pt1 | contig 11988 bp, 10 predicted proteins | sample 1015_Q2_SP5_10_M_FD_132416 | JGI IMG/M metagenome (GOLD analysis project Ga0187777, IMG submission 132416) | Tropical peat soil microbial communities from peatlands in Department of Meta, Colombia - 1015_Q2_SP5_10_MG | ecosystem: Environmental > Terrestrial > Soil > Wetlands > Peat | place...
CCGCGCACTCGCGTAGTCGCGGCCCCACATCGACAGCCCCCGGAACCCCGCGTCGCGTGCCGCGTCGACTCGCTCGCGGAACGACGCGTCGCGCGGCAGCGTCCCGGAGCACAGCACGAGATCGCGGCGACCGAGCTCCATGGGAGTCAGTCCCCGTCCTCGTCGCGATGGTCGTGGAGGAAGCGCTCGAATTCCCTGGCCAGGTCGTCGGCCGAGGGGATCTGGTCCTCGGCCTCGCGGTCGAAGTGCTCCTCGAGGCGTGGGATGTAGGCGCGGGCGTCGTCGTCCTCGGCGACGGCTTCGTCGAGCCGACGCTCCCAGTCGGCGACGTCGTCCGCGAGTTCTCCGTGCCCGGTGGGCACGCCGGTGACGTGCTCGAGGTGGCGGAGGAGCGCCATCGTCGCCTTCGGGTTGTGCGCGCCGGTCGCGTAGTGGGGCACACCCACCCGCATCGCGATCGACGGGAGACCGATGCGGTCGACGGCGACCTGCAGCGCGCCGACGACGCCGGTGATGCCCTGGTACTGCGGTCGGCTCAGCCCGAGACGGGTCGCCAACTCGACGTTGGTCGACGAGCCGAAGACGGGCGGCATCCGCGTGTGCGGGACCTGCGCCGGGGTGGCGCCGAGCGTGACGACCATCTCGCAGCCGGCGCGTTCTGCGACCTCGAGGAGGAGCGTGCAGAAGCGGGGCCAGCGGATGTAGGGCTCGATGCCCGAGAGCAGCACGAGATCGCGCCCCGCGGCGGCGCGGTCGGTGGTGGAGCGGGTGACGTGCACCACGTTCTCGGGCCACAGGATCCTGCGGGTGACGCCCTCTTCGAGGACCACCTGCGGCCGGAGCTGTTGGAAGTCGAAGAAGCCGTCGGATTCGATGTGTGCGACCCGCGTGGCGTGGTGGCGCTCCACGAGCCAGTCGACTGCGCGGGTCGACGCCGACGCTGCGTCGAAGTAGCCGGCGAACGCGGTGACGAGGACGGCACCCTCGAGCTGCGGTTCGTCCTCCCACACGAGCTCACTCATCTTGCTCGCGCACGCTCGCTCGTGCTCCTCCGCTCTCGGCAGGCCGGTCGGCGACCGTGATAGCACGCGCCCCGCGACGACCGGCCATCTCGTGGTGGGCCGCGCTACGCCGCGAGCTCGGCACGACCGTGTTTCACGACGACCCGGCCCGCCGACGTGGCCTCGAACGCGGCGCACCGCCCCCCGTCGGGCATCGAGCCGGCGTCGAAGACCTCCACGACGAGCTCGTGGCGTGGGAACACGGGGGACGCGAACCGGCCGGCGATGCGGCGGAGGATCAGTGGGTCGCCGCCCGCCGCGACCTTCACCACCGCGCCGCTGCACATCGCGAAGGTGCAGAGTCCCTGGAGGAACTTCGACGGGAAGCCGGCACGCCGCGCCGCCTCGTCGTCGATGTGGATGGGCGCGTGGTCGGTGGAAGCGCCGGCGTAGCGGAACGACTGGTCGCGCGTCACCGCGAACGTGTGGCTCCCCAGCGGGTGCTCGCGTGCGGGCTCGGGGAACGTGTGCTCGGGGATCGCGGGCCCGAGGGGTTCGTCGATCGTGCCACCGACGTAGAGGGTGGACCAGAGGTGCTCGACGACCGGCGCGTCCGCGGCGTCGGTGAGCACGATGCGCTGGGTGACCAGCACGCCCGCCGGAGTGTTCGCGGCCGCGTGCGTCACTGAGCTCCAGCGGAGGCGCATCCCGCGGCTGACCGGCTGGTGGAAGAAGACGTCGTGCTCGCCGTGCACGCCGGCGCGCACGCCGGGCATCGCGCCGATGTCGACGCCCTCGTGGTTGCCGCGCAGGAGCGCCGGCAGCGCGAGCGACACGGTGTAGAGCGGAGGCACCGCGTCGCCGTCGACATAGACGGGGTTGGGATCGTCGGTTGCCAGCGCGTACGCGAGCGCGGCGTCGTCGTCGATGCGACCCTCGAACGGCCCGACGGTGTGCCCGAGGTGGATCACCTGGGTCACGGGTGCCCGTGCTTCCTCTCGTTTGACGGTGACGGCGGTGTTCTACACCATGGTCGGATGCCGCCGACCGCCGAGCCGATCGCGTACCGCGTCTTCGACGCCGACAACCACTACTACGAGCCCCTGGACCTGTTCGAGCGCTACATCACGCCCGAGTTCCGCGAGCGCACGTTCGAGGTCCACGTCGATCCCGACGGCTACCGCGTGGTGACCTTCGACGGCACGCCGTTCGGCTTCGTGGGCGGTTCCGGTCAGCGCCAGCGCATCCGTCCCGGAAGCTTGCGCCGGCGGCTGCGCGGCGAGCTCCCGCCTGACGAGGAGGAGGTCGACGACAGCTACGCGGCCGATCCTGCGGCTCGCGTGGAGCTCATGGATCGCCAGGGCATCGAAGCCACGATGATCTTCCCCAGCACCGGGGTCACCATCGAGAACCGCACGCGCCACGACCCCGCGTTGCTCCTCGCGCACGTCGACGCGTTCAACCGCTGGCTCTACGACACCTGGGCGTTCGACTACGAGCACCGGATCTTCGCGCCGGCGATCATCTCCCTCGCCGACGCAGACTTCGCCGTCGGTCAGCTCGAGTTCGCGCTCGACCGGGGCGCGCGGCTGGTGCAGCTGATGCCCGGGCCGGCGACGTGGGGCCGGTCGCCCGCCGACACCGTGTACGACGGCTTCTGGGCACGAGTCGACGAGGCCGGGGTGCTCGTGACCTTCCACTTGGGGAACTCCGGGTACCAGGAGCGCTACTCGCCCGACTGGGGAGAGCACCCCGACCCCGACGGGCTGTACGGCGGGGCACCGGGGCGGTCGGCGTTCCAGTGGACGATGTTCTACCGCGACCGCCCCATCATGGACACGCTGTGCAACCTGATCTACTGCAATCTGTTCGGTCGCTTCCCCAACGTCAGGGTCGCGAGCGTCGAGAACGGATCGATCTGGGTGCCGTACCTCCTGCGCGCGATGGACAACATGAAGGGGATGGGACGGCACGGACCGTGGCCGGGCGGGTACGTGGAGGGTCGCCCGAGCGAGGTCTTCAGGCGCCACGTGTTCGTGTCTCCGCACCACTACGGCGAGGACATCGGCGAGCTCGTCGACCTCCTCGGACCGACGCAGGTCCTCTTCGGCTCCGACTTCCCCCACGCCGAGGGCATGTCCGACGTCGACGACTACCGGCAGTGCGCAACCGAGCTCGCCGCGCGCGTCGACCGCCCCGTCGACGCGATCCGGCTCGTGATGCGCGACAACGGCTTGCGCCTGCTCGGCCTCGCCCCGGCCGGAAAGTAGGATCCGCGCATGGTGTACCGCCGCGCCGAGGGCGTGCTGAGCGAAGTGCTCGATGGCAAGGCGATGCTCGTCGCGTCGGACGGCACGGAGCTGATCACCCTCAACTCCACCGGCACCGCCGTGTGGGACGCGCTGGCGAACGAGGGCGACCCCGCTGCGATCGCCGAGCGCCTGCACCAAACCCGGCCCGACGTCGCCCGCGACCAGCTCGAGGCCGACGTGCGCGTGTTCCTCACCGAGCTCGAAGGCGCCGCGCTGGTCGTCCAGGAATGACGTCCATCGACGTCACCACCGCGAACGTCGTCGAGTACCCGCTGGGCGACGAACCCCTCGTCACGCTCGACGCGCTGGGGAACGCAGCCGATCGGCTGCCCGGGCAGGTCGAGCACCATCTCGGCGACCTCCCCGTCATCCTCCCGGGAGGTGAGAGCATCGCGCTCGACCAGACGCCGGGCGACGCGGTCCGAAACGCGGCCACCAACGGTTGCTGGGTGATGATCCGCTCGCTCGGCGCGCTCCCCGAGTACGAGGCGCTGCTCCGGCGTCTGGCCGCGCGCTTCGAGCTCGCGCTGCGCGCGCGTGGTGAGCAGCCCGTCGAGCACGACCTGATCGCGTTCATCGGCGCGCCCGGAGCGACGGTGCCGGTGCACTTCGACCGCAACCACCACGTCCTGATCCAGGTGCGGGGAACGAAGACCGTCGGCACGGGTACGTTCACCGATCCGCGCGTGCTCCAGCGCCAGATCGAGCGCGGGATGCAGCCCTACCGCTTCAACGCCGACGTGATGCCCGACGTGAGCGCAGAACACGTGCTCCACGAGGGTGAGGCGCTCGTGATCCCCGCCTTCACGTTCCACTGGGTGCAGGGGCACGACGACGTGTCGGTGGCGATGACCTGTGTCGTCGGCACTGTGACCACCGCGCGCATGGCGGCGGTGCACGAGTTCAACCTGCGCGCGCGGAAGGTCGGCCTGCGGCCGTCCCTCCCGGGTACCGATGTGCGGATCGACCGCGCCAAACAGCAGACCTATCGCGTCGGCAAGCGCGTGACGAAGTCGCTCACGAGCATCAAGGACAAGGTGCGCGAGCGCACCTGACGCGCGCTACGGCGCGCAGTGCCCGAGGTGGACGGCCGCGTGTGCGCGGCGCACCGTCGGATCGACCGCGAGGGCGAGCTCCCACCGCGGGAGCCGGCTCAGGTCGCCCGCCACGGGGAAGAACGCGGCGCGCAAGCGCGGATCGACCGTGGCACCGAACGACTGGAGGAGCAGCGGCAACACGCGGAACCCCGGCGCGGTCCGCAGGAAGCCGTCGTCGTCGGCATGCGCGATGAGCACCACGCCGGCCAGCGCGCGATCGCCCGTGGCGAGCACGTCGCGCGGCAGTGCCGCCCGTTCACGCGGGTCGGCGAGGGGCTCCGCCGACTCGACCACGGGGCCGCCGAGCTCCATCGGGATCGTCGGGCGCCGGTGCACGCCGTGGACGCGGAACCCGCCCGCGCCGTCCGCGTGCACGATCACCACGTCGTCGGCCAGGGCCTCCCAACCCGCCTCGAGGGCTGCCGCCACGAGCGTCGACTTGCCCGCGCCGCTCCCACCGAGCAACAGGAGGGCGCGTCCGTCGCGCGCGACGGCTCCGCCATGGAGCACGAAGCGGCCGTGCCGGGCGAGGAACCAGGTGACCGGCAGGTACACGCAGGCCTCGAGGTACGCGAACGCAGCGGGGTCGGGAACGTGAGCGCGCGCGCGTTTCCCCTCGACCACCACGACGATCCCGGGTGCGCTGAGCACGAGGCCGTCGGGCTCCTCCCAGAAGCTGAACTCTCGGAACTGTGAGTGCGGCGGTCTCGACGGTACGACGCCGGCGTTCGCATCCACCGTGATCGCCGCCCGGGACGGCTCGTCGGTGGGGCGGAACGCGGTGAAGGCAGCCGCGAGACCCTCGGCACGCTCGTCGTCGCACGCCTCGAGCGTGACCGGGACCCCGGCAACATCGACGACGCGAACCGGCACGAGCGGAGCAGGCTAGTCTCGTCGCGCTTGATGGCAGAGTCCGCCGAACCGCTGGACAGCACGTCGAACGGCGCACCCATCGCGCCGTTCGACCTCGAGCGCGACACGCTCCACGCCGTGATCGGGGAGCACCCGGTCGCCTTCCGGCACGGCTTCGGCGACGACGCCCGCTGCACCCTCGAGACGCTGGGTCCATACACCGCGCGGCTCCCGAGCGCGTGGATCCGCGCCCACTGGGCGCAGTACTCCCCGCACGAGCCCCGCGGCGTCGACACCGTTCCCGCCGACGCCGACCTCGACACCATCGTGCGCGACCTCGCCACGTCGAACGCGTCGATCCGCGTCTACAACCTCGAGCTCACGTCGGAGTTCCGCGAGGTCGCGGCTGCCGTCGACGGACCGGTGCGCGCGCTCGTCGGCGACGACGAGGGCGGCGTCGAGTCGTTGAACCTCGGGGTGTTCCTGGCGTCACCCGATGCGGTCACGCCTGCGCACCCCGACCGTCACCACAACCTGCTGCTCGGCGTGAGCGGCACGAAAGAGGTGTGGGTCGAGGACGATCCCGACGAGCGGGCGCACTACCTGCGCGTGCTCGACTGGATGGGCCACCCACAGGACGGCGCGCCGGTGTTGCCGCCTGCCCGCCGCTTCGTCCTCCGGCCCGGTGACGGCGTCTACATCCCGCCGTACGCCTTCCACTGGACGACGGTGCTCGACGACGGTCCCGCAGTGGGACTGTCGATCGGGTTCAGCACCCCCGACACCGTGCGCAGCGCGGTGGTGCACGACTGGGACTGCCGGATGCGGAGCAAGGGGATGCGGCCGCGCCCGAGCCCCGCGGGCGGCACGCGCGAGCGCGCGAAGACCCGGTGCGCGGCCGCGCTCGTGCACGTGGCTCGGGCCCGGGATCGGCTCACCGGCAAGGGCGATCGTGCTACCGTCCCCGCGGGACAGGAGGGTGACAATGCCGGGTAGACCCTCACGTCGGGCGTCGAACGAGCCCTACGAGCCGCCGCACGTCGCGGAGCGGGCGCCGATCGCGCTCCCGCTCATCGGTGGTCCCGGCGCGAGCTCGGGCAACTTCTCGGCTGCGTTCCGGGAGCCCGCCCCGGGCTACGAAGCGCCCGCGATCAGGGCGCGTGAGCCGGTCCCCTCGTTGTTGATCGGTGAGCTCACCGTCTCCGAGCCGACCGACGCGTCGGCGGCGTTCCGGCCGGTGACTCGTGCGGAGCCGTACGCACTCCCTGCGATCGACCGGCGCGAGTCGATCGGCGGCCCGTTGGTTGCCGCGGCTGCGTCCGTACCGCCCGCGGAGTCGGCGGTGTTCCGCCCCGTCACGCGTCCGGAGCCGTACGCACCGCCGGCGGTCGAGGCGCGCGAGTCGATCGCGGTTCCGCTGATCGGTGGGTTGGGCGCGTCCGGGCGGCCGCCGTCGGCCGCCTTCCGGCCCGTGTCGACCCCAGGGCCCGCGGACCGGCACACCCCGACGACCGGGTACGAACCGCCGCGCGTGGTCGAGCGTACGGCGATCGACCTCCCGCTGGTCCAGGCCGCCGGTTCCCCCGTCGACATCGACGGCGGCTCGTCGGCGGCGTTCCGAACCGCGATCGCGTACGAACCGCCAGTGGTCGAGACGCGTGAGGGTCTCGAGCTGCCGCTTGCCGGCGCGACGTCCCTCGAACCCTGCGCGTTCTTCCGCAACTAGGTCCCGCGCACCACCCGGCTCAGCCGATCACACCCGACCGCTGGATGCTGCGCGTGTCCGTGCCGAGATAGCTCGCCACGACGCGCGGATCGTGCCGCACCTCGTCGGGTGTCCCCTCGGCGATCACGTTCCCGGCCTCGAGGCAGTACACGCGGTCGCTCACCTGCATCACGAGTGGCATGTCGTGCTCGATGAGCAGCACCGCGGCGTCGAGCTCCCGCCGGACCTGGACGATCAGGGGCGCGAACGCCTCTGTCTCGCGCTGGGCCAGCCCGGCGGTCGGCTCGTCGAGGAGCAGCACCCGTGCGCCCATCGCGAGCTGGCACGCAAGCTCGGTGACCCGTCGCGTGCCGGTCGACAGGTTCGACACGAACTGGTCGGAGAAGCGCTCGAGCCCCACGTACCGCATGATCTCGTCGGCCTCCGCTCGCTTGGTGCGTTCGATCGACGGTGACGGTGGGAGCGCGAACATCGACGGCAGCAGACGCGAGCGCTCGCGTGCCTCGAGCGCGACGAGGATCGTCTCGCGCACGGTGAGGTCGTCGTAGAGGCGAGCGGCCTGGAAACCCCGTGCGAGACCCAGGCGGTGGCGGCGGTACGGGGGCAGCCCGCTCACGTCGTGGCCGAGCACCACCACGTGACCGCTCGACGGCACGAACCCGCTCACCGCGTTCATCAGCGACGACTTCCCTGCGCCGTTCGTGCCGATCAGGCCGACGATCTCCCGCGCGCCCACGTGCAGGCTCACGTCGTTCACCGCGACCCGACCACCGAAGCGAACCGACATGTCGTCGACGACCAGCCAGTCGGCGAGCGTCGCGAACGCGGCGCCGTCCGGTTCCGCGAGGACGGCCGGCACCGGGACCGCCGCGTCGTCGGCGCGCTGGCGGGCGGGCGAGGGCGGCAGCCGCCGCGCGACCCGGTCGACGAGCGCGTCGCGCGCGCGGTACGCGACTTCCACGAAGCCGCCCGGGAAGAACAGGAGCAGCAGCAACAGCCCGGCCGACGACACGAGCAGGGGCCCGGCCGCGAAGTCGGGGAACAACGTCGGCAGCCCGATGACCCACGCCGCGCCGAGCAGCGGGCCGACGATCGAGCCGAGGCCGCCGATCACCGCGATCGCGACCAGTGTGACGGACTCCGACGTCGCGAACGTCGTGCTCGGTGTGTTCGTCGGGAGCGACGTGACGTACAGCGCACCGGCCAGGGCCGCGATCCCGCCCGACACCGCGAACGCGATCAGCTTGGCTCGGGTCGCCGAGAGGGTCATCGCCTCGGCGGCCCGCTCGTTGTCACGCACGGCGATGATCGAGCGCCCGATGCCGGAGCGGCGGATCTGCGCGAGCACCGCGAGGCACACGACCAGGAAGAACAGGCAGAGGTAGTAGTACGAGTGACGCGACGAGAAGTTCACGATCCCGGCGTCGGGGCGCTTCAGCACCGGGATCTGACCAGTGACCGCGTCGACGCCGAGCCAGCGTCGCGTCACGAGCCAGTTCTCCACGAACACCGCGAACGCCAGTGTGGTCACCGCGAGGTAGAGCCCAGGGATCCGCAACGCCGGTATGCCGATGAGCAGCGCTACCGCCGCGCCGATGATCACGCCCAGAGCCACCGCGACACCCCATGGCACGTTGTGGACGCCGAACCACCCCGCGTTCACCATGCGCACCGTCACGAGCCCGCCGATGGCCGAGAACCCGAACTGCCCGAGTGACAGCTGGCCCGCCCAGCCGCTGAGAATGGTGATGGAGCACCCGGCGATCGCGAAGATCACGACCCGGGTCCAGAGGAACGACTGCGAGGCCTCCTGCGCGAACGCGGGGATCAGGACGAACACGAGCAGCGCGGCGGCGACGCCCAGCTTCGAGAGGTTGCGCATCACCCAGATGCTCTGGACGCGTTCCGGGAGCGGCCGCGCGCGTCCGGAGAGCTTCCAGGAGCTGTCGGACTCGGTCGCGACCCGCGCGCGCCGGCCGAGCGTGAGTACGACGACCAAGGTCGCGACGAAGAGCCACAACGAGAACACGTTGGCGTCGATGCCCGTGACGTTCTGCTGGAAGACGACCTCCACGATCCCGAGCGCCATTCCCACCGGGATCGTGAGCCAGAGGATGCGCATGCGGGCGATCATCGCGATGAGCAGCGCCTTGACGAGCACGGGGTAGCCGAGCGTGAGCTGCGCGGTGCCATTCGCCGCGCCGAGCGGCGTCACGAACTGCACCGCCGCGAGCACGATGATCGTCGTCGCCGTGAAGGCCGCGGCGATGCCCCAGACGAACGTCGAGGTGCGCTCGACCGGGATGCCCATCAGGCGGGACTTGTCGGCGTTGGCGGCGGCTGCTCGCACCATGAGCCCGAGGCGCGTCCGCGTCATGAAGAGCGCGAGCAGCACGACGAGGATCGGCACGGCGATCAAGACGCTGATCTCGCGTGCGGTGACAAGCAGATCCTTCGTGACCTGCCAGCTCCAGTCCTTCGGGACGAGCGTCGGGAAATCGCCGCCGGGCGGGACGTCGGGCAGCAGCTCGGCGAAGATCAGCACGAGGAAGCCCAGCAGTTGTGCGATCCCGATCGTCGCCATGAGGAGGACGAGCCGGGGTGCGCCCCCGCCGGTGCCGTGCGACGCCGGCCGGTTCAGCCGCCGGATGACGGCAACCTCGAGGACCATCGCGACGAGCGCGGCGAACGGCACTGCCACCAGCAGGCAGGGCCAGAGGCTCCATCCGTGCTCGGTGAGCACGCCGAAGAGCCCGAGCGCGACGGAGCCGAACGCCACGACCGCGAAGTTGATGATGCCGTTCGCCCGGTAGACGAGGATCAGACCCGCGGCGATCGCGCTGTACGACAGGCCCACGACGGCTCCGGTGAGCACCATCTGTTGGGAGATGTCCCAGCCGTGGACCTCGATCATGGAGCCGTCCGCTTCCCCCCTCGCGCGACGCCGCGCCGGCCTTCGCGAACTCTACGCTGGCCCTCGCTCGTCGGATTGCGCCGGCCGTGTGACACTCGGTTCGCGAGCGGCGCGATCGGAATGCGAGGGGGGAAGTGCGAGGGGGGAAGATGGTTCCATCACAGCGTGTGCTCGTCGGCTTGCTCGTGGCGTCGCTCGGCATCGGAGCACTCGCAGGGATCGGGGCGCCGGCCGCGAGCGCGGCAGCGCCGCGTGTCACCCCCGATCCGTCGTCGTCGCCGTTCACCTCGCGCACGACGTTCTGCACGAAGGACACTGCGAAGCACACCGGCTTGAAGGCGTCGGCGCCGGGTGTGTCCGCCGACAAGATCTCGGTCGTCGCGATCGAGCCCGCGCTGCGGCCGGGCGACTCGCCGCAGGGATACCGGTTCAACCTCGGTGACGAGGTCGACATGCTGAAGACCTTTGCCCAGATGGTCAACAACTGCGGCGGCATCAACGGGCGTCAGATCGACCTCAACGTGATCCAGCAACAGGGAGCCGCCGACGCCGCGACCACGGTCGCCAACGCCCAGGCCGACTGCATCAAGGCCACCGAGGACGACAAGGCGTTCATCGTGATCTCCTGGGCGGCGTTCGCGGCACCACAGTGCATCACCGACGACCACAAGACACTTCTGCTGAGCGGGCTCGCCACGCAGGCCAATTACCTGAAGACCGCCCACGGCCGCAGCATCCTGTTCGGCGAGACCAACGAGGTGGCGCAGTACCAGGCCCCGATGCTCGAGCTGATCAAGAGCGGCCGGCTCAAGGGCAAGAAGGTCGCGGTGCTCTATCCCACGTTCACGTCCGGCACCGATCTCATCAAGGCGAACGTCATCGACCTCCTGAAGGCGAAGGGCGTCGACGTGGTGCAGGCCGAGGCGCTCACACCCGACCCGTCGGGTGACATCTCGTCGCAGTACCCGCTCGTGGTGCAACGGCTCAAGCAGAACGGCGTGAACGTGATCATCACGGGGAGCGCCGGAGGCAACACGTTCCGCTTCTCGGCGCTCACCAAGGAGTTGCGGAACCAGGGGCTCGACCAGTCGGTCACGATGTACAACCTCGACGCGCAGTACGACGCGGTGATCGACCTGAGCCGGCAGGTCGGCGGCGTCGACGGGGCGAAGCTCATCAACGACATGAAGGTCTACTCGTTCTCGGTCGCGGGCCAGCAGGACTGGCGCGTCGGCGCGACCGAGGGCGACTTCGTCACGATGTGCAACAAGGACTACGACAACGCCACCACGATCGCCAAGGAGGACCTGCCACAACCGGCGCCACCGGCGTTCGCACGCGACCCATACGGCACCGTCGCGCTCATCTGCGCGCTGTACCGAACCATGGCACGCGCGTTCTACAACGCGGGCCCGAACCTCACGCAGGCGTCGGCGATCAAGGCGTTCGAGGCGCTGCCCTACCTCGACAGCATCGCGGCGAAGGGCGCGCCGGTGCCGAGGGCGACGCAGATCATCAACCAGGTACCGACCACCGTCGAGTACACGCAGGTGCTCAACAAGGCCGAGTACCCGTGTGCGCACCCGTCGCTCCCGACCGACCCCGTGAACTACCGCATCTGCCTCGTCCCCCAACCCGGCTACGACAAGGGCGGCAAGCTCATCAAAGGCGCCTTCTTCGTCGACAAGAGCTGAGCCTTTCGTTTTGGCGTCTTTGAGTGGGCCTATGGCCCCACTCAAAGACGCCAAAACAGATGGGGGATCAGCCGCCTTCGCCACCGAGGAACACCGCGCGGGCGAGGTCGTCGCGGGCGGCGAGGTCGCGGGTCGGGCCGTCGAATCGCACGCGGCCCTTCTCGAGGAAGACGACGCGGTCGGAGATGGCCGACGCGACGTTGAGTGACTGCTCGACGATCACCATCGTGTAGCCCTCGGCCTTCAGCCGTTCGACGACGCCCAGCAGCGACTGCACGACGAGCGGCGCGAGGCCGAGCGACAGTTCGTCGATCAGCAGCAGCCGCGGCTCGAAGAGCAGCGCGCCGCCGAGCGCGAGCATCTGTTGCTCGCCGCCGGAGAGCGACGCCGCG
>Ga0187777_10002406_pt1 | contig 11980 bp, 12 predicted proteins | sample 1015_Q2_SP5_10_M_FD_132416 | JGI IMG/M metagenome (GOLD analysis project Ga0187777, IMG submission 132416) | Tropical peat soil microbial communities from peatlands in Department of Meta, Colombia - 1015_Q2_SP5_10_MG | ecosystem: Environmental > Terrestrial > Soil > Wetlands > Peat | place...
CAGAATTCCGTGAATAGCGGCGTCCCGATTTAGTTCGTCAACGCGCGCCAACAATTCTGCCTGGCTCGTTGTTTCCGGCAACTCGAGCTTGATGGAATGCAGTCCGAGCTCGCGGCTCATTTTGTCTTTTGAGCGAAGGTAGGCGCGCGACGCCGGGTCGTCGCCGACCAGTACCACCGCAAGTCCGGGCGTCACACCTTTGCTTCGCAGCTGAGCGATTTCGCCGCGAAGATCCACATACACTTTTTCGGCAACCGCACGGCCGTCGATCAGATTCACCATCAGTCGACCTTAAATGAGCTAGCGGCGTTCAACCAGCGACATCAGCGCGTTTTGCAGGCGCAGGCGCTCAGCTTCGAATTCCTGATCGGTCGAGGTGGATCTTATTTGCTCGGGCTGGCCAACGATTATGCGCACTCTTGAAAATGGCCGAGGAATTATAAACCGGTCCCAGCTTTTGACACGCCAGCAGCTGGAATATTCCAGATTCAATGGCAAGATCTGCGCGCCCGTTTTCTGCGCCAGGAAGATGATACCAGGCCCGAGTTCATACGCAGGCCCACGTGGGCCGTCCGGCGTAATAACGACATCGCGCCCGCCCGCAAGTACATCGCTAAGTTGAAGCAGGCCGCTCGCTCCAAGCTTGGAACTTGACCCTCTCACGACATCGTAATTGAAACGATGAATGGCGTCGGCAAGCAGATCCCCGTCACGGCTCGCGCTGATTAGCGCGGCGCCGCGACGATTGGAGAAGAAGCGACGCAGGACGATGGGAAAAACCAATAACCGGTTGTGCCAGAGCGCGCCGATGTAATTCTCCACTACCGGTTTGCCAACGATGCCGGCATTGTCCTGGATTTTGTAGCGCAGGGTGCACCCGAGCATTTTCAAAAGATAAAACCCGAACGCGATCAACCACCGCGCTTTCCAGCCTTCGATCTTCAAGATTTTTTGCGGGCGCCGGGGCGCGTGGTTTGATCGGCCCAGCGATATGCCCGAGAGCTTGGCAGGCCAATTTGATCGAGAATACGCCAGACGACGGTGTCGATCACATCGGCAACGGAAGCGGGACGGCTGTAAAAGGATGGAATCGCAGGAAGCACGACGGCGCCAGCTTCGAGAAGCGTGACGACGTTGCGCGCGTGGATCAAATTCCACGGCGTTTCTCGCGGGACCAGCACGAGTTTACGCCGCTCTTTCAAGAAAACGTCGGCCGCGCGAAGCAATGCAGTGTCACTCGAGCCGGACGCGATTCGGCCAATTGTTGCCATTGAGCATGGGACAATGACCATCGCATCGAATTTCGCGGAGCCGCTGACAAATGGCACGTTAAGATCGTTTTCGCGGTGCAGGGCGATCCCCTTTGGGATTTTGAAAGCGCCAATCTCTTCCTTCGCCACCTGTCTGGCGTGAGCGCTCATGACCAGGTAAATCTCGTGCGCCGAAGGATCGATTTGATCCAGTAAACGCTGCAAGTAAATCGATCCACTGGCACCAGTCGCGGCGAAAACAAGTTTCATGGCTTTAGACACGAATTACACAGATTTCCACGAACAGGAACTAAAGACGCACCCGATTAACCGATCAGTCAAAAAATCTCCTTACAGGAAGCGATCCCGCCCCGGCGTTATGTCGATTGTCACGAGTCAGGGCGGTGGGAGTCAATCCGGTTTGCAACTATTGGTGTGAATTCGCCAGATTCGTGTCTACGGTTATTTCATGGTCAAGAAACTGTTACACACGCGCTACCGGGTTAAAGACTTGGAGAAGACTGTCAGTTTTTACAAGGACGTGCTCGGGCTCCAGGAAACGCGCAGGCACACGTCTGGTCGCGGCTCGCAATTGATTTTTCTCAAAGCCCCCCAAAGCGAAGAGGAAATCGAGCTCTGCAAGTTCGACGAAAGCGGCCCGGTCGTAGTTGGCCCCGATCTGACCCACTTAGCATTTGAAGTAGATGATATGGACAAATTCGCCCGCGAATCGGCGGCGAAAGGTTATCCGCTTTCCGACGGCCCCCACAAGACGTCGGGCGGAAGCGTTATTGCCTTTGTCGACGCCCCGGAGGGATATGAGATTGAATTGGTCCAGCGTGGCAACGATTTATAGGCACGGCTTGCGCAAATTGAATCTTTGTCGCTAATTTGCGGCCGCATGAAACGCTGGTCTCGCATCGCATTCATCTATGTCACCATCTGCGTCGCCAGCCTTTGCTTCGGAGCTGAGCCGACAGCGATTCCGCCGGACGATGAAAATGCGGTTCGGCCGACTGGCGTTCCAAGTCGACAGCATGCGAAACCGAAATCGACAGCCACACCAAGATCCGATTCGGACGCAACCTCGAGCGCAACTCCGCGGCGCACCCGTCGTGCAGCGCCAAGACATAGCGATTCTGACGAGGATGCCGTCCCGATGCAGACGGTTCCCGCTTCCATTCCGAAGACGACGGCCAACTCGGTCATCGTAATCAATGTCAGCAATGGACAGGTGCTCTACGAAAAAAATGCCGACGCGATTCGCGCACCGGCAAGCACGACAAAACTGCTGACCGGATTGATAGTCGCTGAGAGCGGCAGTCTCGATCGAACAGTAACCGTGCAACAGACCGACACTCTGGCCGAGCCGGTGAAGCTAAACATCAAGCCGGGCGATACCTATTCACGGATCGACCTCTTGCGCGCTCTCCTGGTTAAGAGTCCAAACGACGTGGCCCGCTGTTTGGCGCGCGATAATGCCGGCAGCATTGAAGCGTTCGCCGAAAAAATGAATCAGCGCGCATTCGCCATTGGTGCGCGCAACTCACGCTGGGTCAATCCCAATGGGTTGCCCGACGCGCGTCAATATTCGACTGCGCGCGATCTCTCCGCGATCGCCCGGGTAGCGTATGCAAATCCAACAATTCGCTCCATCGTTTGTCTGCCCAAACTGAATTTTCGGTATGCCAACGGGCGGACACGGGAGCTGGAAAGCACCAACAAGCTTTTGACCCGGTTGCCCTACTGCAACGGCATGAAAACCGGGTACACCGAAGCTGCCGGAAAATGCTTGATCGCAAGCGGCTCCCGGCCCGGCAAGGACATCATCGTTGTCGTTCTGGGCGACAGCCACTCCGGGGTTTGGAAAGACGCAGGCGCACTGCTCGCTTGGGCACTTTGGAATCCGGCAGCCGGATAACCGTGTCGGTTATCTTCGTTAATTTCGAACGAAGTCGAATCTCTCTGGCCGCTTAGCCTGTTAAGGCGTGCGAGACGCGGCCCAATAACGTAGAAGCGGACTTGGCATTAAGGCGGGATTGTGATCGACGTTATCGGGAGCATCCGCCGGAACATCTTCCGGGCCTTCAGCTGGAGGCGCTGGTTCCTCACCGGGAACACCGGGTGAGGTTGCGTTGCTGGCGTACTTGGTCGTTAGACGCTGCTCCAGCGTCTGATTGGCAGCTGTGGTCTGAGAAGTGGACGAGCAAGCTGGCAGGAGCGCAAGACCGAGCAGACAGAAGGCGATTTCGATTTTCATGGTGCCGAAAACTTAAACGAGTGGCGGCTTTATAATTACTATAATTGCAGAGCGGATAGCAAGCACTTTCTTGTTTTCACAAAAAACGGTTCAAAATCGGCCTTAACTTCCCGATTGTTGTTTCCGGCCACAAGCCACGGTCTGTTACCAGGGCGGAATCCAGGGCCGAGTGCTCGGGCCAGGTCGGGTCGTTCGGAATGCGAGGTATCGTCTCGACCAGCACTTTCTTCGCCGTCTCCGCATTGGCCGTCAAATGGCCGAACACGGTTTGGGCCGAGACCGGCTCTTCGTCCATTTTCCAGGAATCGTAATCTGTAATCATCGCCATTGTTGCCAGGGCTATCTCGGCCTCCCGAGCCAATTTCGCCTCCGCCACATTAGTCATCCCGATCACGTCGAAACCATGACGTCGGTTCAATTCGGACTCGGCGCGCGTGGAAAACGCCGGACCGTCCATATTTACGTAGGTACCGCCGTTGTGAGCCCTGACGCCAATCTTTTTCGCCGACTCGTAGAGCAGACTCCGCAGCCGCTCACTAATCGGCTCCGCAAATGAGATGTGGGCCGCGATTCCCTCGCCAAAAAACGTGTGGGCCGCTCGTGTGCTCGAGCAGTCGTAAAACTGCGAGGGCAACAGGACGTCCCGCGGTTTGTATTTCTCCTGCAAACTGCCCACCGCCGTGACGGCGATGATCCAGCGGACATTGAGCGACCGCATCGCGAAAATGTTCGCGCGATGATTCAATTCGTTCGGCAGGATTCTATGACCACGGCCATGCCTCGGCAAAAAGTAAACCTGGCGGCCGCTGATGGTGCCTCCGATTAAAACATCGGACGGTGGACCAAACGGCGTTTCGATCTGGCGCTCGGACGGATCCCGCAATTGCTCCATTCGATACAAGCCGCTTCCGCCGATGATACCGATGGCCGAACCCTTCTCGTTCATTCGCATTCCGATTTAATCGGAAAAATTGCCAGGTTGGAAAGTGGATAATCTGGCGATGGCGCTGGCGAAACCACGGTGTATTATTTCGCCCGCCGATGCCCAAGTTTTTCATTAAAACCTACGGCTGCCAGATGAATGAGCGCGACTCGGAACAGGTCGCGCATTCGCTTATCGAGCGCGGCTACGAACGCACCGACTCTGAGTCGGACGCCGATGTTGTGTTGTTGAACACTTGCAGCGTCCGGGACATGGCTGACCAAAAGGCACTCGGCAAAATGAGAATGCTCGGGCGAATTGCCAAAGAGCGCCCGCATGTTGTGTTCGGTTTTCTGGGATGCATGGCCCAGGCCCGCGGGGCTTCATTGCTCAAGAACCTTCCGCATGTTGACCTCGTTGTTGGCACACAGAAGTTTCATCGAGTCGCGGACTACGTAAACAACGCCTTGGGGAAAAAGCATTGTCGCGCGATAGACGACCCACGGTTTTCGATTGTTGACGTCGATGAGGAGACGGGTTCTCAATCCACGATCCGCAGCCAGAAACTCGCACCGAAACAGGCGACAGCGTTCGTGTCCATCATGCAGGGGTGCAACATGCACTGCACGTTTTGCATCGTTCCGCAGACGCGGGGCTCAGAGCGGAGCCGCTCGATTCAGGAAATTGTTGCTGAGGTTAGCCAACTTGTGGCACGAGGCGTGAAGGAAGTGACATTACTCGGACAGATTGTGAATCTCTACGGCCGCCACGAGTTTCCAAAAGTCGACAACAAGAGTCCGTTCGTACAGTTGCTCGAAGCGGTGCATGAGGTCGCCGGCCTGGAGCGGCTCCGTTTCACTTCCCCGCATCCCATCGGGTTTCGGCAGGACTTGATCGACGCCTACCAGCGGTTACCAAAATTGGTCGATCACCTTCACCTCCCCGTTCAATCGGGTTCAAACAAAATCCTGAAGGCAATGCATCGCACTTACACCGCCGAGAAATACATTGATCTTATCGGACGCCTCCGCGAGGCAAGGCCGGAAATCGCCGTAACAACCGACATCATCGTCGGATTTCCGCGCGAAACCGACGAAGATTACGAGCAAACGAGAAAACTCGTCGAGCAAGTGGAATTCGATAATGCGTTCATATTTCGCTATTCACCGCGCCGCGACACGCCCGCTGCGGATATGCCCGGCCAGATTGAGGAACACGTCAAAGAAGCACGCAATCATGATTTACTCGAAGTCGTCAATGATTGCGCACGACGAATCAATGCCCGTTTGATCGGCCAAACCCTGGAAGTTCTTTGCGAAGGTCCGAGCAAAACAAATCCGTTGCGTTTGATGGGACGCACCCGCACTAACAAGATCGTTTTATTTGAGAGCGTCGCAGATCTCGCCGGGGCATTTGTCGATGTTCGGATCGAACGCGCGACCGGGTTCAGCCTTTACGGCACACTCATCGGTCGTTTCAGCCAATCGCGGATGGCCGAACTCATTAGCTGCTAGCTCCAGCACCTGAAGAGCAGAATGGCGGCGGCCATAACACCATTCCTTGCGTCGAAAGCGACCTCTCTGTCTTTTCTGGCGCGGGACGGCGCCGAGATTTTCTTTTTTGCACCGCTCATTGCAGGCCTGATTGGCCTGGCCTTCCTGGCGCCACATAAGGGCCTGCGCTGGTTCCGCAAGGTTGAGCGGGCGTTTGGCCGGCTCGGACGAAACCAGGTCAAAGGCATAGCCTTCGTCGGCGCCGCTGCAGTGCTGGTCACTATCAGTATTGCGGCGATTGCGAAATTGCCGATTCCAAAAGTCGACGATGAATTCAGCTACCTGCTCGCGGCCGACACGTTTGCCCACGCGCGGCTGACAAATCCGACGCACCCATTGTGGACGCATTTTGAAACATTTCACACTATTCAACGGCCAAGTTACGCGTCCCGATATCCGCCGGCGCAAGGACTGACTTTGGCGATCGGCCAGCTCCTCGGACATCCGATCATAGGCGTGTGGCTAAGTTCGGCAGCCGCGGCTGCGGCAATCTGCTGGCTGCTGCTTGCCTGGTTCCCACCGCGCTGGGCGTTGATCGGATCGACGCTGGCACTCGTGCACCCCGAGTTCGTGATCTGGAGCCAAAGATATTGGGGCGGGAGTGTCGCTTTATTCGGCGGCGCCCTCGCCCTTGGCGGGTTCGCCCGAGTTCTGCGCAATTGGCGGCGTCATAAGATTTCGCTGCCTAATGGTGCCTCCCTTCTCATGGGCATCGGGATGTCGATCTTGATTCTCTCTCGTCCTTACGAAGGCGGCACTTTGATTTTGATCTTGATTGCGGCGTTGGCCGCCGAATTCGTTAGACAAAGGCGAATCGTGACTCTTGGACTCGTCGCCCAGATGGCGTGGCCGTCCGCTGTAGCAGTGACAACCACGATTGTTTGGTTGGGTTACTACAATTGGCGAGTGACGGACAATCCGTTCCGCTTTCCGCAACAGGTTTATGTCGCAAGTTACAACGTCGCGCCTCCGTTCATTTGGCAAAAGCAATTGCCGGAACCGATCTATCGCAATAAACAGATGCGAGACTTTCACATGGGTTGGGAGCTTCGCCATTACTTGCAGCAACGGACCCCGGCCGGCTTTGTCACAGGAATTCTGGAAAGGTTTTGGAAGATACTGCGAGGCGTGTTTCGACTTTGGCCGGTGCTCCTGGGCCTTTTGGCACTGCCGTGGGCGCTCAAGAATCGTTGGATGCGTGTCAGTTTGTTCATCTTCACGACGTTCTGCGTAGCGATTCTTCAAGTCACATGGACATATTTTCACTATGCTGCGCCCGCATTACCGCTGGTCTTTGTAATGATTGTGATTTGTCTGCGCCAGCTGCGCCCCTGGAGATGGAATGGCAAACCCGTGGGGCTATTTCTCGCGCGCGGGTGTGTCATTCTGAGCGTTTTGTCGTTGCCGTACACCTGCTGGACGATTGCGGAGCAAAACCGGTATGTCCGAAGGAATCAGATCATCTCTCAAATGCGGCGTTACGGTGGCCGCCATTTGGTCATCGTTCGTTACGCTCCCGATGCAGTGAATCCAATGGAGTGGGTCTATAATCGCGCTGACATTGACAATTCCGAGATTGTTTGGGCGCGCGAACTTGATCCCGCCGGTAATCAGGAGCTCCTGGATTATTTTAGAGATCGCCGCGTCTGGGTGTTGCATGTTAGCAGTCGTCAAACCACACTGACCCCTTACCCTTCTCCCGGCCTGTGATGGTTCTCTTCATATGATTTACGACCTAAGCTTGCGCATCGCCGGACAAATTTCCGGCATTGCGCTGGTGCTCATCGGTATTCCTGGACTAGTCAGCCCAGGGCCGGTCCAAACCTGGATGAAGTGTCTCCCGCGCTCCCGGGTCGCCGGAGTTGCTCTTCTGACCGTAGTTCTGGTTTGGGCGTTCTGGCTGCTCGCCACCATGGAAATGGGCGAATTCTCCAGCTTTCGGCGACCGCTCCTGCTTATCCTTCCCATTGGCTATCTGCTCGTGATTCGATTCGTCGACGAATTCCTCGCTGTCCGTGCGCTTGGCATCGTGTGTCTTCTCGCCGCCGAACCGCTGCTTGAGGCCGCTTTTTTCCGCTATGAGACAAGCCGGCTGCTCGTAACTGTGCTGGCTTATTTGCTAATCATCGCGGGGTTGTTCTGGGTCACGATGCCATATCTGCTGCGCGATCAAATCAACTGGAGCACTCGAAGTATCGTTCGCTGGCGCGGCATTCATATGTGCACGGTAGCCTACGGCCTGGCGCTGTTGGCCTGCGCTTTCACCCGGTACTGATCCCGGATTGAACCGTATTCTGGTGATTCGCGGCGCCGCGATTGGTGATTTTATCCTCACCCTGCCGGCGATCAAAGTGTTGCGGGATGCGCATCCCGCAGCACACATCGAAGTTCTTGGTTATAAGCACATTGCGCTATTGGCAAAAAACAAGTTCTACGCCGATCGAATCCGCTCGCTGGAATCGGGAACGCTCTCCAGGTTCTTTGCCAAAGACGCCGATCTGCCCGATGACCTGGCAAATTATTTCGCAGATTTCGATCTGATCGTCAGCTATCTCTACGATCCCAATTTGATTTTCGAAATGAACCTGCAACGGAGCGGTTCAAAGAGAGTTATCTCCGGGCCGGCAAAAATCGATAACTCCGCTCACGCAGCCAGGCAACTCGCGCGACCGATCGAAGAGCTCGGCTTAACGGTCTCAGATTTTGCTCCCAAAGTCTTCCCTTCGAAAGCAGATCGACTGCGTGCAGATGAATTCCTCGCTGGATTGACCCCACCGATCGTTGCGCTTCACCCAGGAAGCGGAAGCGAGAAGAAAAATTGGCCGATACAAAACTGGATCGAACTCGGAAACTACGTCCAGGAGAATCTCGCTGGGTCGCTCGTGATCGTTTCCGGCGAAGCAGAACAATCGCAGGCCGAAAGACTCCGGATAACTTTCGCGAGCTCGCGTAGGCGACTCGCGAACTTGATGTCATTGCCCAATCTGGCTGCGGTTCTCGAGAGAACGATCTTTGTTGGGCACGATAGTGGCATCTCGCACCTGGCCGCGGCGACGGGTGCAAAATCGATTCTACTCTTTGGCCCTACCAATCCGGCTGTTTGGGCACCGCTAAATGAAAACGCTCGCGTGATTCGCGCTCCAAACGGGGACCCGTCGCGCCTCGACGGTGAGGCAGTACGACATAGACTCGATCAGGCGTTGCTAAGTTAGGAACTGATGCGCATCGGCATCAGCACGTAAAGAAAAGGCGTCTGGATCTTCAATACGCCGGGGCTCATTTCGTCGATCAAATCGAGAAAGACTTCGTCTTCGGTCAGATTGCGCAGTGGGGCCATCAGAAATTCCGGATTGAAGGCAATTGAAAAATCGCGGCCCTTGTATTGCACCGGGAGCGACTCCTTGGCCTCGCCGACTTCGGGAGTATTGGCGGTAATGTCGATGTTGTTCTTGCTGAAATTAAGCTTGATGGAATTCGATTTCTCACTCGCCAACAGGGAAACCCGTCGCAACGAATTAAGCAGAGTCTCGCGCTCGAGGGTCACGCGCTCCTTCGCTTCCCCAGGAATAACCTGTTTGTAATTGGGATAATTCCCCTCGATTAACTTCGAGACCAGGAGGGTCTTGTTTAGATCGAATGCAATCTGGCCGCTGGCCACACTCACTTTTACGTCCCCTTCATCGGTCAGGAGCCGCTGCAGTTCGGTGACGGCTTTGGTGGGAACAATGATGTCGGTTTCCTGGCTACGTGGAATTTCCAATTCAATATCAACCATGGCCAGGCGTCGGCCGTCCGTCGCCACCAGGGTGAGCTTGTTGTCCTTAAAGCAGAACAATAGTCCGTTGAGAACGTAGCGCGTTTCATCAGTTGAAATGGCGTAAGAGGTCTTACGCAAGCCATCGCGCAAATCCTTCTGACGAATCGTAACTACCTTGGCGTCCTCGAACTTCGGCAGCGGCGGAAATTCCTCTTCGGGCAGCCCGAGGATCTTGAAAAAGCTCTGACCGCTGCGAATCGAGGCCGTGTTCTTTCCATCGATGTCGACCTGTATTTCGCTCGCAGGCAATTCCCGGACGATATTAAACAGACGCCGCGCCGGAAGCGTAGTGGCCCCCTCTTTTTCCACTTCGGCCTCAAAGCTCCCTCGAACGCCGACGTCGAGATCCGTAGTGGTGAGATGTACGGTACCGTCGCTTGCCTGAAGCAAAACGTTAGAGAGGATCGGCAACGTTGTGCGAGTGCTGACTACGTTTTGAACCTGTTGCAGACCTTCCAGCAGTTTTTCTTTAGTGGCGCTAAATTTCATGAGAACGAAATCTGGCTAAGATGTTAGGCGGGCGGTGTTATTCGGCAACCGCAAAGTCTTGTGCGTTAAGATCGCCCAGTACACTCAGCGTTGCAGCGAGCTGTCAATGAACGAAATCGTCTGCCGAATGTTGTCCTGCTCCTTCATCCGCTTCTTCACCAACTTGCACGCGTGCAGCACTGTACCATGGTCGCGTCCGCCAAACGCATCTCCGATTTCGTTGAGGGAAGATTTCGTCAACTCTCGCGCCAGATACATCGCGACCTGCCGTGGAAATGCGATGCTGGCAGGTCTGCGTTTGCTGGTCATGTCTGCCAGACGCACATCGAAGTGCTCGGCTACTTTTCGTTGAATTTGTTCGATCGTGATAGAGGTCCGCGCCTCTTCCTGCAAAATGTCCTTGAGTAAATGTTCGATGACTTCCTGGGTGAGTTCCTTGCCGCTCAATGACGCAAACGACGCGACGCGCATCAGCGCCCCTTCGAGACGACGGACATTGCTACGGATGCGATTGGCGAGGAATTCAAAGATCTGGTCCGGCAACTTGATCTGCATCCCGCGTGCTTTCTTGCGCAGAATCGCCAGTCGTGTTTCGATGGCAGGCGGTTGAAGCTCGGCAGTCAGTCCCCACTCGAACCGAGAGACCAGGCGATGTTCGAGGTTCGCGATTTCAGAAGCTGGACGATCGCACGACAGCACGATTTGTTTATGACCGTCAAACAGAGTGTTGAACGTATGAAAGAACTCCTCCTGGGAGCGTTCCTTGCCGGCAAGAAATTGAATATCGTCAATGCAGAGTAGATCGGCCTGACGGTAACGCTTGCGAAACTTGACCAGATTATTGTGCTGAATCGCGTCGATGAACTCGTTGATGAACAGTTCGCTCGAAAGATAGATCACTTTGGTGTTTTTCTTTTTCGCGAGCACATACTGACCAATTGCCTGCATCAAGTGGGTCTTGCCGAGGCCTACGCCGCCGTAAATAAAAAGCGGATTGTAGGTGCGGGCGGGTGCCTGGGCGACGGCAAGGCTGGCGGCGTGCGCAATTTCATTGTTTGGCCCGACCACGAAGGATTCGAAAGTGTTTCGCGGATTGAGCCCAAACGAGCTGCTGTTTAATGGTTTGGCGTCCCGGACTGATTCAGTTTGTCTGGAAGAGCCACCTAGTTTGGAATCTTCGACCGGCGCCTCCGACGAAATGAATTTGATCTCGCGGGGCTCGCCCAGTGCAGTCAGGACGGCTGCTTCCAACGCGGCCATGTGATTACTCTCAATCCAATATTGGTAGATGTTGTTCGGCACGCGAAAGCTCAACGTTTTCGGAGTAACGCCAGCCAACTCGACAGCTGAAAACCAGCGTTTAAACGTGTCGGCGCTGACGTGCGGTTTAAGCGCGGCCGAGAGTTTCTGCCAGAGCTGCGTACATTTCTCGTCCATGGGAGTTGTTAACAGTGTTACACAATCGCCATAAAGGCGGTTATGAGAGGGAATCGTTGCTCCTTGCCAAGGCGTTGTGTTGATACCTTTGCCTTCGCGCAAAGCATTAAAGACCGGTTAAAAATGCCAAAATTACCAAAATACGAGGGGAAATGCCCGTTTAGCGTAGCGACAAACAGTCGCCATGTGGGAACACCGTCATCTCCTTGGAATTTTCTAATCCGAGCGGTTAAGGCCTTTCTCATTCTAGGG
>Ga0187777_10002407_pt1 | contig 11980 bp, 8 predicted proteins | sample 1015_Q2_SP5_10_M_FD_132416 | JGI IMG/M metagenome (GOLD analysis project Ga0187777, IMG submission 132416) | Tropical peat soil microbial communities from peatlands in Department of Meta, Colombia - 1015_Q2_SP5_10_MG | ecosystem: Environmental > Terrestrial > Soil > Wetlands > Peat | place...
AATCCTTCAGGACAAGTTCGATCGGCATCATACGATTCGCCGAATGTTTGGAACAAAACGGAGCCACGCCAATCATGGCGTGATCTTGTTGCCATCTGCTTACGTTAATGTCTCCCGGATGGCTGTTCGTTATGCAGAACTGCTGCCCGAGCAGAATTTTCTCTTGGTGTCTACCAGAAGAAGTGGACAGCTGCAATCTCTTCCGGAAAATGTCGCCAGCGCTTCCCTCGATCCGTATTTTACGCCTCGGGCTGTCCCAGACACACGGCTAATGCACGGCTGGAGTCTGCTCCGCAAAAGACTGCTTGAAACCGAACCGATATTCAAAGCAGCAGAGGATTGTGGGATTCTGGAAGTGGTTGCATCAGATCTTCAATGGTCACTGCGGAGTCGAGATGCCTGGATCAACGTGCTTGATCACGAGAGTGTTATGGGATGTTTTTGTGCTGACGACTCTAATCCGTATACGCGCATAGCGCTTCTGCTGACAAAAGCTCATGGGTTGCCGACTGTCGTGTGCCACCATGGCGCTCTTGATTACTGGATGGCATTTAAGAATCTTGCGGCTGATTGCTACTTGGCGAAGACCGCACTGGAGCGCGATTACCTTATTAAAAGATGCGGTGTTGCGAGACGAAAAGTGGTCCAAGCCGGACCAAATCGGCCGATTGCCTGCATTGGGAGAAAGGAACAGACAAGAAACTGGATCGTGTGGTTTACCGAAGGCTACCAAGCGGCCGGTTGGCGAAGCACAGAGGTTTACCGGGACCTTCTCCCACCGCTTTATTCGCTTGCTCAGAGCCGCGGGTTGAAGCTCGTGATGAAGCTTCACCCTTTTGATAGCGTTCGCGACCACCGCCATAAGCTGCGGAGTATCTTGAAAACCGAAACTGAAGATGTCCAAATCATCGCTGGTCCAATTGGGCCTGATCTTTGGAGAAATGCCTGCTTCGCGCTTACTGCAGAATCTTCCCTCGCTCTTGAATGCGCGGCACGGGGGATCCCAATCTTTCTTTGCACATGGCTGCGGGATTGTTATTCCGGATACGGCGAGCAATACACAAAGTTTGGCGTGGGCATCCCGCTGCAAAGTTCCGAGCAGATCAGAGAGATTCCAGATCTGCTCGCAGGTCATCGCATCTGTCATGTGCCAACCGAGCAAAGCATCGAACCTGAGGTTCTGCAATCTTTGTTCAGCGGAGCCACAAACCGCGAGTCCCGGCTGAGTGCGCAAACACTTGCAGCATGCTCGACCTAAGATCCCCCTACGCGAGAGCATCCCATCCGTCGATGACATCTCGGAATCAGCCGATCACCATTTTCACGCCCTCGTTTGCCGACGAGAACAACACCAATGCACAAAATTTGACAGTGAAAGAGATTGTGTCGCGGCTACCGCCGGAATTGTTTCGGGTGATCATGCTCTCTTCGGCGAACCCCGATCCGCGGATCGCCTCGCGTAAGAACACCAAACTCTTGCGATATTTCCGCCATGGCAACAGCGCACATCTACTTCTGCGTTCTGTGTTTTGTCAGCCTGATATTTACTTCTATCCCCGCGTCGGTCCTCTCGACCGGGCGTGGCTTGCACTTCGGAAACGGTTGTCTCGAAATACAAGCTTTGTGACACACGTAGTTTCCTCACCGGAAGCGATCGATGAGAAGGGCGCATTCGCTCGCTCGATTCTCCAGGCAGACGTAGTGTTTGCGAACTCCCGATTCGTGGCCGAAACAATACGCCAGAGATTCGCAGTAGACGCAGGCACAATCTACAACGGAATTGACAGGCGATTTTTCTTTCCTCGTTTTCGTTATGAAGCTGGGCTTCCTCTACGAGTGTTGTACGCAGGATCGTTGCAGTCGCACAAACGGCCCGAAGTGGTGATTCAAGCAGCGGCCAACTTTCCCGGTGTCTTGTTTCGAATTGCAGGAAAAGGGAATCGCGAAACGTATTGCCGTGATTTGATGCGAGAACTCGGATGTCGCAATGTTGAGTTTCTCGGGCACCTTTCTCTGGCCCAGCTTGGTGACGAGATGCGCCAAGCTGATGTTTTTCTATTTCCCAGTGTCAATGAAGGACACCCACAGGTTCTGGGGCAGGCCGCAGCTTGTGGACTGCCTGCTATCGCCATGAAATCGTATCACCCGGAGTATGTGTTAGACGGTCAAACCGGTTTCCTTTTGAATTCGGACGACGAGCTTGCCAGCACGCTGAAATTACTGCTTACCAATCCAGACTTGCGGCATGCGATGGGGGACGCGGCAATTCACCATTCAAAGAAATTTGATTGGGACCGAATCGTCGAACAGTGGATCGCCGTCTTTATCCGGGTCGTTACTCAAAACACTAACTGACATGTGTGGCATCTTTGGCATTTTTGACCCAGAACGCCGCTTAGAAGAATCGCACCTGAGCTGGGCGGACCAGGCTGCGGCGCTTCTGCGCCACCGAGGCCCGGACGGGCAAGGGCAAAAGATCATCATGGATGAACGTTGTTTGCTGGGACATCTGCGCCTGGCAATTATTGATCTCATGCATGGTGCGCAGCCCATGAGCAACGAAGACGGCACAGTTTGGGTCATCTGCAACGGCGAGATTTACAACTATATAGAGCTTCGGCGCGATCTTGTGCATCGGGGACACGCCTTCTCAAGCGACGGCGATGTCGAGATCCTCGTTCACCTCTACGAGGAAAAGGGCACAGCGCTTCTCGACGAGCTAGAGGGCATGTACGCGTTCGCCATCGTTGATACAAAGAAGCGGCTGATTTTGTTGGCACGCGACCGGTTCGGCGAGAAGCCTTTATATTGGGCGCGAGTGGGAACTCAGGGCCTGACGTTCGCGTCCGAAATGAAAGCCTTGTTGCCGCTTTCGGAAATCAAGCGACACTTTGATGTTCCTGGGTTGGCGCAATTCCTGGCCCAAGGATATATTCCAGCACCGCGAACTCACCTGGAAGGAATCCGAAAGTTGCGGGCAGGAGAAGCACTGGTCCTGAGTGCTGGAACTGGATTGCGCACTTTTCGCTACTGGGAACCGGAGTTCACGCCCGAAACGGCTGGCGATTTGACCAGCAAAGAAGCGAGCGACATGCTTACCGACCGCTTCAACGCTGCTGTGAGATTACGTTTACGCAGCGATGTTCCGGTGGGGGCGTTTCTTTCTGGCGGGATCGATTCGACTCTGGTCGCTAGCACCATCCGGCAACTTCGGCCGGGAATTCCTCTCAAGACGTTTTGCGTCGGTTTTGATGATGACACGTTCAATGAGGCGCCATACGCGAGACAAGTTGCCGAACGATTGGATTCTGAGCACTGTGAACTGCATTTTTCGTCTGCGGAACTACTTCAGATTTTTGATGCTCTGATTTCTCACTACGACGAGCCCTTCGCCGACGCCTCTATGTTTCCAACCTTTGCGGTGTGCCGGGCGGCCCGTCAGTCCTGCAAGGTGATGCTATCCGGAGAAGGCGGGGATGAATTGTTTGGTGGCTATCGTGGGATGTTCTCGTATTTTCATTTTCATTCGCTTCGCCGTTTCCCTGGCCTGAACCAAGCTGCCAGCCTCGCGCTGCGGAATTGGCCAAACCAGTGGCGGGGTCGCAATCTCTTGGGATTTTTGCAGAAGTCCGACTGGGACCTCTTACATGCTGACGAGACACAGGACGTGCTCTCCTGGTTTCAGCCGGCCTACAGGGATGAGGCGAGACATGGGCTGCAAGAAGTCGAAGAGTCGGCCAAACGTCACGCCCGACTTCGTTTTCCCAGTTCTGCCATGGAGTCTGAGTCGAGTTCGTATCTTCCGGAACAGATCCTAGTGAAGGTCGACCGTGCCAGCATGCTTTGTGGCCTCGAATGCCGAACTCCTTTTCTGGATCGGCAACTATTTGCGTTCGCCGCCAGCCTGCCGGCCAAGATTCATTTTGCTCACGGGCAAGGAAAGGCGCTTCTACGCCGCTCCCTGCCTGATTTCGTGCCCCCGGAAATACGCTGGCGAAGCAAGCAGGGCTTTACTCCCCCGCTCGCCAATTGGTTTCGTACCAGCCTGCGCTCTCAGTTGGACAGTGCCATTGCTGAAATCTCGACGAGACTCAACGATTTCTTTGTCCCCGAATTTGTCGCGGACCTCAATCGCCAGCATTTGGCTGGGGCCGACCATAGCCCAGCTCTTTTCCGCTGGTTGGTGCTGAGTAGAGTTGCAGGTATCAACTGCTAATCACGCGAAGAGGTTGAATCCTGCTTCGAATTGCCAAAATGGTGGTAAACCGGGTTTCATTCCAGCGCTACGCGGGGTACTTGTGTTCTGTAGCTGGGGCGAAGGCTGCCGGAATGTTCATAACCGCGTTGACGTTTCCGTACCTGGTGCGCCGACTTGGCGTCGAAGTTTACGGACAGTGGAGTTATGTCGTTGCGGTTTGTGCCTTCGTCAACATCGTTGCCGATCCGGGTATGAATGTTTTTTTAACCCAACGGTTGGCCGCGCGAAGGGAAGCTGCATTCGAATTCATTCCCGATGTTCTCTTCTTGCGCCTGTTGGCTTGTCTGATCGCGGCCGTAGCGGTTTCAGCGGTGGCTTCGCACGAACCGAACGAAAGCGTGCGTCATCTCCTGCGCTTCTATGGAGTCGGAGTATTGGTTGTCAACCTTGTTTTCGCCGATCACCTGCTGACCGCTTTGGAGCTATTCCATATCCGTTCTCTGTTGAACGTGATGCAGCAATTAATCTACGCATCAATGATCTTCATGTTCGTGCGGAACACCGGAGATGTGGTGTGGGTGCCAATCAGCATCTTGTGTTCCTCGATCTTGTGCAGCGCAATCGCTTGGACTGTTCTGTGGCGCGATGGTTTGAGGTTTCGACTACGACTGCGGCCGCGCTATTGGACAGAAATCTTGCGGCCAAGCTTCCATTACGCCGGCTCTACTCTGATGTCCAACCTCTATCATCGAACGGGCCATGTCGCGGTGCGATGGTTCCTGGGAGACTTTGATCTCGGGCTCTATGCGGCCGCGGTTCGCCTCGTGGACATCGTGCGAGGGTTGATCATTACTTTCTGCCAAGTCTTAATGCCACGAATCGCGGTGGCGGACTCGCTGGAACGGCTGCAAAAACTGGCTCGCTTTGCGACGTCAGTTATTGCGGTTACCAGTATCCCCTTGACGTTCGGGCTGATCGGTACCGCGCATTTGATAGTCCCTTGGGTAATGGGAAATAGATTTTCGTCAGCCGCTCCGGTGCTGCAATGGATGTCGCCTTATCTGATCACTGCATCCGGTGCGTCTTTATTTTGCGGCACAATTCTCTTTGCCATGGGCAGACACCGGGCTTATCTCGCCTCGACGGCTGCTGGCGCGATAGTCGGAACTTCTCTTTATGTGATCCTTGTGCCGACGTTCGGCTTGCGTGGTGCTGCGCTAGCGCTGGTAATCGCAGAATTGGTTGTGGCCACAACAGCCTTGTCGAAACTTCCGGAATTGCATGGTTCCTGGAGGAGTCCATTGCCGTGGGTTGCATTTGGTTCTGCGATGCTAATGTTGTTCGCCATCAGGGTTACCACAACCTATACCTCTCAGATCCTGATTGTGTTGTTGATTGGCGCTGGTGTTTACGTAATGACTTGTGGTTGGTACGTCCGCAGGCTATTGATCCATGCATAAAACCATGCGGGTTCTGACCCTCACTCCCTTTTATCCGAGTGCGTCTGACGATGCCTGGGGATGCTTCGTTGCGGAACCGCTTGCCGCGTTGAGGAAGTTTGACATTGAATCGTACGTGATCGCTGTTGAGCCGTTCTACCGGCCGCGATCAACGCCAAATGGACATCCGGCACACTGGGTTCGATACGCAGCAATTCCCGGGAGTTTGGGACTAGCTTCGTCCGGAACCCTCCTTTACCGGCGAATTGTCTCGGCTGTTGGTAGATTGCACTCGGTCCGGCCGTTTGATCTCATTCACGCACATGCGGCCTTACCCTGTGGACATGCTGCGAGCCTACTGAGTCGGAAACTAAGAGTGCCCTTTGTTGTCACGATCCATGGTTTGGATGTCTTCTTCACCAATCAAGTGCGAGGCTATGCAGGCCAATGGTGCAAAGATGCGGCGGAAGCAGTTTACGGTTCCGCAAGGCAGGTTGTATGTATCAGCCAGCGTGTAGCCGATGAGCTAATGGCACACGGGAACAATATTAAGGCTACCGTCATTCACAATGGCGTAGATGAGCAGCGATTTTGCCCTGCTGAGGGTCGTAACGAACGCGTGATCATCCTCAGCGTAGGTGACCTGATCCCGTCGAAAGGTCACCAACTGCTGTTGCAAGCGTTCGCGGCTATCCACGAAAAATATCCGGAAGTATCTTGCGAAATTATTGGCGATGGTCCGCAGTGCCTCCTGCTAACTCGTTTGGCAGAGCGACAGAATATTGCGAGCAAAATTCGCTTTCTTGGGCGGAAAAATAGGCAAGAGGTTGCGAATGCGATGCAGTGTTGCGCGATTTTCGCTCTACCTAGTTGGTACGAGGGGCTTGGGTGTGTGTATCTGGAAGCGATGTCGGCAGGGAAGCCTGCGATTGGATGCCGAGGGCAGGGAATTGAAGACATTATGCAGCACGGACACAACGGATGGCTGATAAACCCTGGCGAACTGGAGAACATGATTTCAGCTCTTTCCGCACTACTAGACGATGCGGTGCTGAGAAGGCGTATTGGCACCGCAGCCCGGAAGACCATTACGGGTGCGTTTACGTTGCAACATCAGGCGGCACGACTCGTGCAGGTTTACCAGGAGTGCATGGCTTGATTTGTCGCTTGGTGCTGATCACCGAGATTATCGCGCCCTATCGTGTGCCGGTCTTTAATGCTCTTGCCCGTCAGCCCAGGATTGACCTGCACGTTATCTTTCTTGCTGAAACCGACCCGACACAGCGAGAGTGGTTGGTACCAAAGGGTGAAATTCAATTTTCTTATGAAGTCCTGCGGTCGTGGCGACGAAGGGTGTATGGTCGCAACGTTCTGCTCAACTGGAGCATTAATGAAGCATTGCGGAAGGCTTCGCCAGACGTGATTGTTTGCGGTGGTTATAACTACATTGCATCGTGGGAAGCCCTGCGTTGGGCAAGACGTCATCAAACGCCTTTCTTGTTATGGGTCGAGAGCACTGTCCAGGACAGCAGGAATGGATCAAGCGTCATAGAGTCACTCAAAATCCGATTTATTGGGAGATGTAACGCTTTCGTAGTACCCGGGAGAGCTTCATTCGAGTATCTCCGGGACTACGATATTGCTGAGGAGCGGATCTTCACTGCGCCCAACGCAGTAGACAATGCATTTTTCTCCCAAGCAACTGAAGCCGTCCGCGCCGCGGCCAGCGCGCATCGCAAAATGTTTGACCTGCCGGAGCGCTATTTTCTGTTCGCAGGCCGCCTTGAAACGCAAAAAGGCGTTTTCGATCTGATCGAAGCCTATGCAGCGTTGGCCGGCGGAGTAAGAAGCGAAGTGGGGCTGGTGTTTGCAGGCGACGGGTCCGCTAGAGCACAACTTGCAAGACGGGCTGCTGCGATTCGATCGGGTTCAATTCGCATCGCGGGGTTTTTGCAACGCCAACAGCTGGCAATTTTTTACGCTTTGGCGGAGGTGTTTGTCCTTCCAACGCATACGGATCCCTGGGGCCTGGTCGTAAACGAAGCGATGGCGTGCGGACTGCCGGTGATTTGCAGCAGGGCGGCTGGGTCTGCCGCAGATCTCGTGAACGATGGGAATGGCCGCTTGATCGACAAAGGCGATGTTAGCCAGCTCTTGTCTGCTATGAACGAACTGGCACGTGATCCTCAAGGCCGGTTGTTGATGGGGAAAAAAAGTCTGGAGAAAATTCAGCCGTATTGCCCGGAGTCTTGTGCGGAAGGAATCGCCGACGCTGTGCTTTCGTGCTCGGAGGCCAGTTATGTGTGCGCCTAGAGTCCGGCGAGTGCTTGGAATTTTCACCAGCTGCGTCCTTGCAATTTATCTGCTTTTCAAGCGCCCCTTCTACTTCACTAATCCGACCATTCTCGGTGGTGTAATATTCCTGCAACTGTTGCTGGCAGTTTTAGCGAAATTTCGCGATGCATTTTTTCCCGCGCTGATCACTGTATTTCTGCTAGCCGGCATGTGGGTGCCGGGGCATGCCATGTGGATCTCTGCGCGTTGGGTCATTCTGGCGGCCGGTACCATTGTCGGACTCCTGGCGTGGCTCAGGCACAATTACTCCCACATGAGACTACCCCACTTAATAGCATTAGCTTGCGTCCTGACGGCGATGGTCTCGGCACTCGTGTCGAGGTACCCCGACGTAGCGCTGCTCAAGGCGCTGAGCCTCTTACTGCTTTTTGTTTATTGTATTACGGGCGCGCGCGTAGCTGTGATCGGGAGGGAAGATGCGTTCCTTCGTGGCCTGATATGGGGATGCGAAGTTTTGGTTTATATCAGTGCAGTCGCTTATTTCGGGTTGCACCTGGAGCTTTTTGGGAACCGCAACTCTTTGGGAGTTGTAATGGGTGTGGTGGCGCTACCATTCCTGCTATGGGGGGCGCTGGTCAGCGAGTCTCGTCCGCTAGGCCGACGTAGAATTTTGGCGGTATTGCTTTGCCAATTGCTATTGCTCAGCAGCTATGAGCGCGCAGGCATAGCAGCGGCCCTGACCTCTTCGATCCTGCTCTTCTTCATGTTGCGCCGCTATCGGTTGATGATCGCCGGACTCGCGGTCGCTTTAATTACAGCCGTCCTAGTCGCTACTCTTGTGCCGCTGCCCGTACTCAACCAACCCGATGATGACTCCATCACCTCCAGGTTTGTCTACAAAGGCAAACGCGAAGGCGGGGTCTTGGCGTCCCGCAAAACGGTATGGGAAAAGACGATTTCGTCTTTGCAGCAACATCCGTATTTTGGCGCCGGATTTGGCACCACTGCCACAGCATATGACAAAACCCAAATCAATATTCAGTTCGCATCCTCTGGGCCAGTCAGTAGAGAACATGGCAACAGCTACCTGGAAATCACCGAGTGGATGGGGTTCATAGGCGTGGCGCCATTTGCTGCTTTGTTGCTTTGGCTTGTGGGCAAGATCGGTGGTGCCTGTGCATGGGTCCGCCGTACCCGGATCGCGTCCTCTCCGGTCGTTCCGATTGCGGCATTTCTGGCGGGCGCACTTGTGCATGCTGGATTTGAAGACTGGCTCTTTGCTGTCGGCTATCACACTTGCGTCCTGTTCTGGATTTTGGCTTTTATGCTGCCGGATTTTTCGTTCACAACTCCGGCGCCACGGCTGCAGCAGTGGATGCAAGCCAATGCCGTTGCAGACTTTGCTCGACAGCAGAGTCTGGTTGCGGAAGTCCCATCTTGCACATTTTCCTGAACGCGTTAGGAGCTACTTGCGCCAGCGGAGTTACCTACCTTCGCAATGTCCTGACACTTTTGTCTGCGGACTCGAATGTTCATACAACCGTTGCAATGAATCCTAAGCTGGGGCATCAATTTTCTGGTTTAGCAAATATTTCCTTTTGCGATTGTGCCGCTCCATCGGAAGTCGCTCAGCGCTTCTGGTTTGAGCAAACTGAGTTGCCCCGCCTTATTCGAAGTTCCGGAGCAGATGTGCTCATTTCGACAGGCAATTTTGCGGTACGAAATCCACCAGTTCCGCAGATATTGCTTTCCGGTAACTCGCTTTACACATGCGCTGATTTTCGTCGCGATTTACATTCCAGGCGAGAGTACCGTCTTTTACTCGAGCATGAGATTAGGAGGTTCTTCGCGAGACGATCGATTTACTGGAGTGACGCCACGGTCGCTCCCAGCCAAGCTTTCGCCGATAAGCTGCGGCGATGGACGGGAAGGGAAATCCTCAGCATTTATCACGGATTTGATCCCGCGGTGTTCTTTGCCGATGACAGGCCACTACTTCCGGAAATACAGCAGAAATTTGATTCGGCTCGCGGCAGTCTGCGACTGTTATTTGTCAGCCACTACAATTACTACCGCAATTTCGAAACATTGCTGGCGGCTATTCCCATGCTGCGGGCCCATCTGGGAAAGAAGGTCCGTTTATTTCTCACCTGTCGTTTGCGCACCGAAGAGAACCCTGGATCGCATCGCGCAGATCGGGCTGCCGCGTTAGTGCACCAACTCGGGATTGAAGAGGAAGTGATAGAACTAGGGTTGATTCCCTACGGCTCTTTGCACCATATCTACAAAGCCTGCGATCTTTATGTCACCGCTTCCTACGCTGAGAGTTTTGCGCATCCGCTGGTAGAAGCAATGGCTTGCGGTAAACCCGTGGTCGCTTCGGATCTTCCAGTGCACAAGGAGGTATGTGGTCGAGCCGGTCTCTATTTTCCACCCTTCTCACCAGAAGATCTTTGCGCACAAATCATGCGGGTCGCGGAATCGCATACTTTGCGTGAAGAATTGTCGAATGAAGCGCGAGTACGATCTCAGAGCTTCTCCTGGGCCAAACACGTGCGGGAATTGGTTTCTGTCGCCTTTGAACTTGTCCAGGAAGCCAGAAATGGAAATCCCGTCCTAGCGGGTCACCGGAGTCGTGATATAGAGGCAATCCACAAGATCGCGTGACCAGAACTACGAACACAGATTATCGATGCACCTGCTCGGTCAATATCCTTCGCCGAACTGGGCGGTACGATCATTCCAAATTCAATGACATGTGAAACGCAGGTACCTGAGAGGCTTCCCGCTCCCACCACCCGGGAGAGCAGGGTTTTCCTGCCACTGAGTGTGATCATTCCCGTCCGCAATGAATCTCATAACCTCGCCCGCTGCCTGGCGTCGGTGCGTGGGGCCGGCGAAATCTATGTGATCGACTCTCAGAGTAGCGATAATACGGTCGAGATTGCACGCTCATTTCAGGCAAACGTGGTGCAGTTCTACTATCACGGAGGCTGGCCCAAGAAGCGGCAATGGGCTTTGGATACGCTTCCTCTTACTTACGACTGGGTACTTCTTCTGGATGCTGACGAAGCGCTAACGCCCGATCTGGAGATGGAGATCCGGCGAGCCATTCAAAGCAGTCAGTTCGACGGATTCTACATTTCTCTTCAGATGAACTTTCTGGGGCGTCAACTTCGCCATGCTGGCGCCGATTTCTGCAAACTGTCACTTTTTCGCCGAGGCAAAGGTCGCTTCGAGTGCCGAGTCCGCGACCAGAATTCGTCGATGGGTGACATGGAAGTGCATGAACATGTGATCGTAGATGGTAAAACTGCGAAGCTGCGGAATTCCCTTCGTCACTGCAACGTAGAATCGCTTTCCCGCTACATCCGCAAACATGATGAATATTCAAACTGGGAGGCGAAAGCCTGGCTCGATAAAGAAACCGGTCAACGCGAGCTTCCTCCTTCGCTTTTTGGAACTCAGGCGCAGCGGCGCCGCTGGCTGAAATTTAGACTGTTCGCCTTGCCCGGATCGTCATTTCTGTTTTTCCTTTATCGATATTTATTCCGTATGGGATTTCTGGACGGTGTGCCCGGCCTGATTTACTGCGGGTTCCAAGGCATTCAGTTCTTTCATATCAAGGCCAAGCTCTACGAAATGCGAAGTAAGCGGACAGCACGCGCTGAATGAATAGCCTCGCAGCCGATGCGATCGCGTATCACCGCTCTTTGGCAGATGAGTGGGAAGAGCGGTATCAGAAGCCTACTTTCCGTGCGCGCGAAACTGTGTTAGCGCAATGTCTGCAAGGGCGCGATGTGGCAGGCACTCTCTGGCTGGATGCCGGTTGTGGAACGGGTACGCTTTCGCGATGGTTGGCGGCACGGGGTTGCCGAGTGGTAGGCCTGGATGGGGCTCCCGAGATGATTCGCGCAGCCCATGGAATCGCGGAAATCTCGGAAGACTCCCCTCGCACCCAATTTGCCCACATCGGCACGATTGCAGAGCTTCCTTTACCTGACAGTTGCGCGGATGGGATCCTGTGCTCGAGCGTGCTGGAGTATGT
>Ga0187777_10002408_pt1 | contig 11980 bp, 8 predicted proteins | sample 1015_Q2_SP5_10_M_FD_132416 | JGI IMG/M metagenome (GOLD analysis project Ga0187777, IMG submission 132416) | Tropical peat soil microbial communities from peatlands in Department of Meta, Colombia - 1015_Q2_SP5_10_MG | ecosystem: Environmental > Terrestrial > Soil > Wetlands > Peat | place...
CCCATAAGGAGCCATGGCGGGCGTTGCGAGTAGGTAGGACACAATCAAACATATCTATTCCGTGCTCTATGGCATAGCGCATGTTAGAGGGCTCACCTACGCCCATCAGATAGCGGATTTTGGCCGGATCGTATTGCTTGGCCAGGAATTTCAGCATGCCGTGCATATCCTCTTTGCTTTCGCCAACAGAGAGACCGCCGATACCCAGGCCGTCTATCTCTTGGGATTGCACGAATTCAACGCTTTTTGCCCGGAGTTTTTTATCTAAGCCGCCCTGGGCGATTCCGAATAACAACGGCCGTTCAGTTTCTTTCAGGCCCTCAGTTAACCTCTTGAATTCGGTGATACAGCGGATAAGCCAGCGGTGGGTGCGCTTTACCGCTTCTTCTTCGCGCACTTGGGCTTTGGCGGGGTCCAGCCCGGTCAGATCGTCAAAAGCCATGATGATATCGGCGCCCAGGTCCAGCTGGATACGCATGGACTTTTCAGGGGTAATCAGCACCTCCCGGCCGGATTTGGGGTCTTTGAAAGTGACGCCTTCTTCGGTGATTTTACGCACGTTGGCCAGTGAGAATACCTGAAATCCGCCGGAGTCGGTCAGCATCGGGCCTTTCCAACCTGTAAAGGCATGCAGCCCGCCCAGCTTTTTGATGATTTTTTCGCCTGGTTGCAAGTGTAAATGGTAGGTGTTAGCCAGCAGTACTTGGGCCCCCGTAGCGGCCACTTGGGCCGGCTCCAAACCGATTATCGCGCCGCGGGTAGCCACCGGCATGAAAAAAGGCGTTAACAATTTGCCGGCGCGGGTGTTGAAAATTCCACTGCGACTGCTGGATTTACCCCTTTTTAACTCCTTAAAAGGTGTTTTTGGCATCCTGCTAATTGTAACAGATGAGTAAGTTAAAAATCAGAGCAAAGCATGAGCAGTAACAGAGGTCAGGGATATTGACATCAACCTTGTCCTGTGTTAACATAACCAAGTTAACGTGAGGTAGTTAGTGAGTAAGAAGCGTAACACGCTTGACCAGTTCAAGCTGTTTTACGAGGAAATCACTACTGTTAAACCGTCTCGCACACGCATCAAACGTCTGCGAGCGGCAAACGCTAACAGTTAGGCTTCCGCACAAGATACCGGCCTTTGGGGCCGGTTTTTGTTTGGATAATCACGGGTCCTGCCGCTCGAGGCACCTCCCACCGTGCTCCAAAGTGCGCGCGGCGGGGTGCCCTCCTCCCGCGTCACCCCTGATTATCCACTTATCCATAACTTATCCACTTGAATTATTAATAGCGTCGTGTCAACATATTGACATGGTTTGCGTATATTGCGGGCACCGGACCCAAGTTATCAATAGCCGGCGCCAAAAACGGAATAATCAGGTGTGGCGGCGGCGGAAATGCGGCTTTTGCCTGGCGGTTTTTACCACTCATGAGGCTGTTGACTTGCCTTCAGCCCTGTTAGTGCGGTCTGGCGCCTCTACGCGCCCATTTTTGCCCGATTTGCTCTATACGGAGGTTTTACTGGCCCTGCAGGACCGTAAAGACGCTTATGTAGCCGCGCGCGAGGTCACCAACACCGTCATTAAACAGTTATTAAAGCTGCCGGAGCGGCCGCTGTTCACTCCCAAACAGATCAGCCAGACGGCCGCTAAGGTGTTAGGGCACTTCGATAAGCGTGCCCAGCTACGCTTTAACGCCGAACACCCTTCACTTCAATAGTTCAGCGGTGTCTAACCTTTTGGATTTGGTGGCTTTAGGCGTGACTACAAAGCCCAGGTACCAGCCAAACATCAGGCGGGTTTGCGAGTTGATGGCGGCGAAAGCGCTGTAAGCGATAGAGGTGAAAGGCAGATAAACCCATTGTATGACCATCCAGACGGTGCGGTGGCGGCGGTAGCGTTCCGGCTTGGGCGGCAAGGCGCGCATACTCAAGAACAAACTGATCAAGATGCCGACCATGGCGATGCGCTGGAGAGCGCTGGCGAACTGCGGCAACTCGTTACCAACGAAACTGTTGCTGTAAAAAAGTAGCGGCGGGTAGGCCGCGAAGAGAAGTATTATCGGCGCCGTGGACCAGCTGATGTGACCTTCCAGCAGCCGCCAGCCCTTGGCGATTTTTTTGTGCAGCGGGATATTATTCATCTTAAAAAAGGCCTGATTGGCAAAATAGGCGATGTCGGAGGCGCCCCAGGCCCAGCGCCGTACCTGCAAAAACTGCATTTTAAGGGTTTTGCGGTAGGTCTCGGCCAGCACCGCGTCCTGGTAAATGGGTACATATATAGGATAGACCTCGTGGCGGCCGTCGTAGCGGAACCAGGTGCGCCAGAACTGGTGGCCGTCTTCTACGATGGTCCTAACCGACCAGAAATCGGTGTCTATCAGTGCGGCCATCGGCTGGGCGTGGCTGGAGAAATTACGCAGCATGTGCGGCCGGGTTGATAAAATGACGTTCCAGAAGGAGTTACCGGTGGCGATGACGCGCATCGGCGCCGGCGCGTCCCAGATGTTATTCAAAAACATCGGTATCGGCTGATAGGATGAGTATTTGGGTTCCTCGGTGGAGCAATAGGTGTAAGTCAGAGCGCCCAGATACTGCGGGTCGGGGCGGTTATCGGAATCCAGCGTAGTTACTACTACGTGCATGGGGTCAATCTTTTCATCTTCCAGATAGGTTTTCAGCCAGCGGCCGGCACAGGTGATATTGCCGCCCTTGCCTATCAGCTCGCCGGAAATGTCTGCGGGGTGCCTGACGGCCTGGATGTGATAAAACTTGTTGGCGTACTGTTTAACCAGCTTCTTGGCGATGGCTTCAGACGCCGGGCCGCCGCGCTCTTCATAGGCCAGTACCAGGATGATTTTCTTGGGGTCGTAATCGCTGTCCAGGACCGATTTGACCGTCGGTTCCACCACCTCTATGGATTCGTTATAAAAAGCGATGATGATGGCGTGGTAGAGTTCCGAGGGCTTGATGCGGCTGTGCGGGATGTTGCGCTCAACCCGCGCCAGATTGCGGGCGTGCCAGCGCGGAGCGTTTTTGGTCCTGGGCTGCAGTACTTCCAGGTCGGCGTTGAGTTTTTTCCAGGGCAGGTTTTTGTGCTGGTTCATATTGTGCCACCCCTGAAGGGAGCGGACATCTATACCGATGGCCCTGGCGAACCATAGCAGTAGGTAGCCGATGACAAAGAAGGCGGCCGCCCGCGGGCTGAGAAAGCTGAGCCATATCGGGATGCTGAGGATCGTCCAAGTCAGAGCGCCGGGCAGGATTTCGAACAAGCGGTACTTAAAATCGCGGTCCTGGGGCTGGGGAATTTCAATGGAGCGCATACGCTAATTTTACAGCGTTTACCGTTTACCTTTCACTTTTTTTCCGTGCGTTTACCGTTTACCCTTCACCTTGAATTAAGGATAAGGGCTAAAGGTAAAGGCAAGGTTAAGGGTAAAGGGTTAAGGATAGAAAGTTATTGGAGGGAGATGATGCTCCAGGCGACGCGGGTGGCCAAGATGAGCAAAAAAACCGTCGAGGCCAGCAAAAAAATGGCTACTGAGCGGCGGACGCCGTAGGTGCGGGCGCCCAGAACCACGCCGGTGACCGAGACCAGCACCATAAAAACCGCCAGGCTGTAGATGTCTATCGGCTTGCCGTTTTGGTAGACCAGGCCGGAGATGTTGGGGCGGTAAGCCACGATGGTTGTCGGGTTTTTGGAGGAATCAAAACGCAGCAGCACCACGCTGACGCCGATAACCAGCAAAATTGCCACCAGAGTTACCAGCAGCAGCACCAGACGGTCGTGAAAAAATTTTTTCGGGACATCCATCAGTTTCGTTTCTATTTTACACTCTAAAGCTGGAGTCCCCAAGCCACGGGATTATAGCCTGGTGCGGAATACGAGAGTCGAACTCGTACCTCTTGCTTGGGAAGCAAGCGTACTGCCGCTATACTAATCCCGCTCTGGAGCCACCTCGGGGACTCGAACCCCGGACTTCCACTTTACGAAAGTGGCACTCTAGCCAGCTGAGCTAAGGTGGCGTATTTACAGATTGAGTATAACAGAGGAGTAGCGGCTATTCATCCCCGCCCGGGTCGGTAGGTTCTGGGCTTTTTTGCTTAAGGGTCTCCAGCTCGGCCAAAACCCGTGCGCCCTCGCGCTCAGTTTGTTCATTAACAGCTCTCTCGCTTATTGATAACTGAAGGTAGCCGCCACCGATGTGATGAGGCTGGACATGCTCGTCTCCACCTAGTTGCCTGGATATTTTTTTAAGTTCAGTAACGGGTCTCAGAAAATCGCTTTCGTCAGGAGAAACAGGCGCAATTATTATATCTGATAATACAAACGATTTAACAACATCGGGGCGCGGAGGACCAAGAGAATCTTTGGACTCATGGTCGGAGCCCGGCGTATTGGAGGCTTTCACTAAAAAGCCATTGTAGCAGAGACCTTAGCGGAAATTGAAGTGGCGAATTTGGTTTAGCTGGCGGACCAAGTGACCGAGAAGCTTTCTTTGGTGCTGTCAAAGGCTGTGGGCGTGGATTTCATGCCGTAGGGGTCAATCATAGTCAGCGGATCAAGGCTGGTAAAACCGCCCAGCGGCTGGCCGTTGGCCAGAGCGGCGCTAAAGTTGGCGGTGCCGAAGTTGGCCAGCGGCAGTACTCCCCTGCTCCACGGCGCCTCGGCGATAGCCTCAGCCGAGCTTAGTTGGGGCGAGGTCATCCTTTGGGTGGTGGAGTAGGTGAGGTGGCTGGTGCTATCGCTAAGTTTCAAAGAAAAAGTATTTTTGGCGCTGTAAACCACTGAAGCGCTGAGGCTGTCGCCGGCTTTCAGGGCCGTGGTGATCAGAACAGTGGAATGCGGGTACATTTCGTACCAGGCATAGTATTGGGCGTGGCCGCGGCTGCAGTCGGCTTCGGTGCCGATTTGCTCTACTGTGGAGTCGCTGTAGCCGTCCAGGCCGACCCAGAAAGATGAATAACTGTTTTGGCGGTTGGAACAGGTTACCAGCGGCTGAACCCAGTTGGCCGAAACGCTGTTAAAACTGCCGGCGGCGCCATAAGCGGCGTAGCCGGACCAGTTGGAGCTGGTGCTGTGCAGCAGGCGGCGGAATGGCATGTGGTTGGGCAGGCTGGCGGCCCGGGAGCTGAAAGCCAGGCCAAGAGCCAGGGCGGCGACGTAGGCAGCGGCCAGAACTGCCGCCAGCCAACTAGTTTTAAAATGGCGGAGTTTATTGGGGAAAATGGTATTGGTATTCATAATATAAAAATTACTTTACGCTTTATAAAACACTTCGTCAAGTGGTGGAATTTTTGTTTTTTACCCCCGTTTTTAAACTATAAAAGCTATATACTTGGCGGGGCGGACGGGATAGCGCTCCGGCTTTCCGACCTCCCGATCGCCGCGCGGGGCTAACCCGCCGCGGGTTCAAATCGCCGCGCCCAACTACCGCCAACAAAAAAGCCCCACCTAGCGGTGAGACATTTTTGTTGGCGGGGCGGACGGGATTTGAACCCGCGACCTTCTCCGTGACAGGGAGACGAGCACTCCGCTGCTCCACCGCCCCTCGTCAGAGTCGGGACGCCGGCCTCCGTAAGTAACTTGTGTGACTTACTTCCGGCCTTGGCCCGCCTCTTCCTCTCAAAAACGCGACTCGGACAGATCTCGCGTTTTTGTAATAAAACAAGAAAAGAACAGATGTATTCTAACAGATACGGGAGTCAAAATAAAGCGGCGGATAGTGTATCTTAAATAGTTAGAAATCCGCTAAAACATATAGGAGAGAACATCCTTAGAACTACTAAAAAAATCGGTATCACTGTAGTCGTGATGATGATGGTTTTTGCAGCAGCCGGGACGGTTTACGTGTTTATCAGCGACCGCGACAGCAAAAATACATCGCCGGCGATTTATAATGTGCCTGCCGAGCAGTCGCCGCTGCCCAAGGCTGTGGCGCCATCGCCGAACGCGCCGGAAGGCGTGGCCATAGAGACTTTGGTATCACCGGTGGCCGCCGGCGACAATTCTACAGTTTCGGCCAGGACCAACGCCGGCTCAAGCTGTACCATATCAGTCACTTATAACGGCATTGCCGCTACTGATTCCGGTTTGGCGCCCCAAAAAGCCGACGCTTACGGCAGTATACAGTGGTCGTGGACGATTCCTAGTTCTACACCTCCCGGCAATTGGCCAATTAAAATCATCTGTGTGTATAACGGCCGCAGCGGTGTGGTCGATGGCAGTTTACAGGTGACTAAAAGCCAGTAAAGCTTGTGCCAAAAGACAGGAATGCTATATCTTATATAAGTAATGGACCAAGATTTTAGGGGCGGTTTGGCAGCCGGCCAGCCGGCGGGCGCCCAGCCATATCGGCCGCCGGCACCAGTGCACCAGCCAGCCCTGCAACAGCCGTTAACGCCGCCTCAGCCAGTTGTGCCAGCGGCGCCTGCCGCGCCGGCTGTGCAGACGCAGCCAGCCGCACAATCACAGCCGGCGGCGTTTTTCCCGCCAGCGGCGCCCGCCGCGCAGCCTACCCCGCAGCAACCGCCACAGCCGGCCCAGCCGTTCGCGCCCCAACCGGCACCTGCGTTCGCCCAGCCCGAAGAAACTAAAAAAAGCGGTAAGTTCAAACCGGCGGCCGTTTCTTTGGCGGTAGTGGTTCTAGCAGTCGGCGGTTTTACGGTAATTGACCATAAGATCAACTCTAATAGTTCGGCGCTGTCCGGTTACTTCCCGCCAAGCGTCAGCCAATCAAAGCTTAGCATCCCGGCTTATTATCCGGTGAACCTGCCGGCCGGTTTCAGCGTCGGCGGCTATAAAGTCATCAACCAGAAAATGCTTAATTATGTCGTCGCTAACAAGGATAAAGACCAATTTTACGTGAGCGTACAACCGCTGCCTTCAACGGCTGAACTAACGGCTTTTAGTAAGAAAGTGAGCAATCAGACACTGGCTGACACCCCGGCAGGCAGCGGGCTGGTCGGGACGTCCGGCGATACTCTGGTTGGCAGCGTCCAGACTACTAAGAATGTCTGGATACTGATCAGTTCTACGGCTATCAGCAAAGCCGCCGACCTGGAAACGATCATCCATTCCTTTGAACAAGTGAATAAATAAACCCTAATGACCGATGATAACTTAAGAAACCGCTACAGACGCAACTTTACAGCTGAAAGAATCGGGCCCGCACGTCTGAACAAACAAGTAAATACTGCTAGTTCGGCGCCGCGAGCATCTGATTATCGCGCAGATGCAAAGCCATTGGGTTTAGGAAGCTTACGCTTTAAGTTTTTAAAAAAAATGCCGCAATCACCTTTATTAATAGGTATGTTGATTGGTGTATCCGCGGCTGCTGCCGGCTGGCTGGCGTTTGGCGGCACCAATTCAAATAAAACAGCCCCTCCGAAACCGCAGGCTCAATCCTCCCCCGTCAGCCAGAAGAAAACCGTTTCAACCAATAATACTTCAACTCTGGGCGCAAGCACCAATCCAGCATCCAAGCCTGCTCCTACGCCCAGCTACACCAGCTCCCTGCCTACTGGTTTCTACCTTAATAATGATGCACAAAACCTGGGTAACGGGGTTATAACCTACTCAATAAATGACAGTAACGGCAACACTTATTCTGTAGTGCAGGAACCTTTGCCGGCCAATTCCAACGCCACGGTTTTTGCCCAGAAACTCACTGATACGGAAACATTCACTGCTCCGGTGGGCAATGCGGTGATTGGTGATAGTGGTTCTGAGCTTCTGGCTGGCGTAAACGCTCCGAATAACACCTGGATTATAATTGAAGCTCCAAACACAAGCTTACGCCCGCAGCTAGAGGAGCTGGTCCGAAGTTTGAGAAGCTAAGTTAAAACAGGATATAGATATAACAAATTTGGCCGGCTGGTTGCGGTTTAGCTGTCGGTTTGGAGGGAGTTAAATAGTTGGCGCCATTGGGAATCGGTAAAATTACTGTCCGGCTTAATAAATAGAAAGGTGCCTTTTGAATTCATTACTCCCACTTCTTCATTACTTTGTTTGCCTGGGCGAGTCAGGTATACAGTTCCCTGCGGCGTATTAAACGTTTCGTATTGATTCCAACTATCCAGCACTTTCTGATAGACCTGCGGAATATCTGTAAAGCTTTCGGGCGTCGGCTGTTCGCTAATTACAGTGTTCACACCGAAGATTGTTGCCTGGTAACTTAAAAGCTTTAGATCACTATCATATTTAACCGTCCCCTTTTTGTTTATCACTTGAGGATTTTTGGGTACAAAAATGACAGACGTCACTTTATTTTGAATGTCCTTTGGTATTAGCGGTTTGGGCCAAAGCCATATCACACACGCAATAACTCCTATAAGCAGCAACAGACCCGTTAGTAAGTACCATAAGCGTTTCATGACAATACCATACCATTCCCTGGCAACATTTATGGAACCAGATTATCTAATGTTAACATCTACCAATATTGAGCCACGGCAGGTGTCGGCATTAGCTGTAGTACTGCATTGCGTACCGGGGGCGTTATATGGTGATTGAGCTAAACCGAGGTAGGTATACGGTATATCCGTCTGCGCCGTTGTAACAAGCGCAGATGTATTTACCACGCCGGAGGTAGCGGTCGGCTTGACATAGGCACCAACCGATCCAGCTGAAGCTGTTACATAGATCGGTCCATGGGTGACGACTACGCCGTTGATGGCAGTGGTTTGCGTGGTGCCGCTCCAGATAGCTACCACACCGTAGAACGGGTCGGTGGTGGCAGCCGTAGGAACTGACTGTCCAATCGTGCCATTAAGTTTAACCGCGAAGCCGGGGCTAACGGCTGTAGAAAGTGAAACGAATGCTTTAGTGGAATCTGTAAATACACGGGTATCATAGATAACTCCTATGCCGCTGCCTCCGGAGATTTCTTTAATTGTCGCTAGGCAAACGGCTGGGCTCCCTGGCGAGAAAGACGGCACGGTAGCTGACGTCCAAGTAGTGCTGGCGGTACCAAAGCTCGGCCCACTTCCGGCCGTAAATATACAGAGATTTTGATAAGCACTTCCTGTGGTAGTAATGCTTGTAGTGTAGTTCGTGGCCTGCGCCGCAATAATTTGTTTACGGCCTTGGCTATACATAGTGCAGCCAGTCCAGCGAACAGAATTAGCGACGCTACCCATATAGACGTGGCATGGTCCCTTTGAGGCATCAGCAGCATTTACGCCGGCTAAGTCGCCGGGCGTTGTGCCGGAATCTGGCACTATACCATAGGTGAGTATGCCCAGACCGCTGGTTGTAACAACATCTTCCCAACCTCCATTTATACAAGCCCGGATAGCCATAGAGGAGGTGTTGGAGTTAAAGTACAAGGCTCCGTCATTAGCCGTTGCCGTACAGGTATTGGCCGTCTCGCTATAGGTCGTTGTTGAGTCTAGGACCAAAGGTATAAGATTGGTGTCAGAGGTGGAAAAGCCGCCGCCAATGTCTACGCCGCCCTGGTTGTTGGTGGTGGTTATTACGCCGCCCTGCAGGGTCAAATCGCTGGTAGAGTTTTGCGAACCGATGGTTATAGTTTGAATAGCGGCACCGGTACCAATTTGGATGGTGTGGGCGGTGGCGCCGTTGAACAAAGCCGTGGTGCCGGTGCCGGCTTCTAAAGTCAAGCTGTTAGCAGTGTTAGCTGACGAGCCAATTGTGATAGCTTGGGTCCCGGTGCTGCCCGAGGTATCGCCTATATGGGTGGTCGAGCTGGTTGAAGAGGTACCCGTAGCGCCTAGGCTAATTGTTGGCGTCGTTGTTCCAGAGACAATTAGAGCAGGGGTAAGCACTGTATATGATCCTTCGCACTCTATTCGCGAGCCAGAAACAGTAATTGTCGTGCTGTTGGTATAGCCTGTAATTGTATCCTGTACGCCGTCCGGCAGCGTTATGGTATCGCCAACCATGGCAGAGGTGAACCCCGGGAACGATGTGCCAGCGCCGGTAACGGTAGTACTGGCTGTATAGCCGGTAGATTCATTGGTTGAGGTACACGCAGGCATAGCGGAGCCGCTGCCTTGATAAACATAGTTATTGGCGCTGACGCCAGTACCGTTGATAACGACTGTCTTATAAGAAGCCGTACCGTCAACTTCCAAGGTGGAGTCTGGTGAAGAAGTACTGATACCAAGACGGGTGTTTGAGTTGTTCCAATAAAGACCGCTGGCCAGCGGCGATACGGTATCAATATTATATCTGGATGGATCAGAACCGAGCTTGGTTACCAGCAAGCCCTTGATATAGTGGATGTTAGTATTGCCGCCGGTGCGCGAGCCAAAGCCGAAATCCTGATTGGAAAGGGTGCGGCCAAATGTGTCCGTGTAATTCAGGACGATATTGCCATCCCAGCGGACAGTGATGACGTTGTAGCGAAGCTGGATATCAACGTTGTGGAAGTTGTTGTCGTCAATATTCCAAAGTGACGCTGAAGTTAACGGGTTAGCGCCGCCGCCAGAACCACACTGGTTGCCGTCGGTATAGGGGCCCCAGGCAATGCCGACACAGTGATGCCATTCGCTGAAGTAGATTAGATAACCCTGAGTGTAGGCTCCGCCGGCGCCGTATTCTGTGGTAGGTACTCCGTCAGCGTAGCTATAGAACCAGGTGGAGTCGGCATGTGTACCGCCGCCGGCTTTGAACTGGAACTGAGTCTCCTCAAAGGAAACCTGGGAAAAGCTCCAGTTTATTGAACCCGAGGTGGTGGTACAAGCCGGAGTCAACTCTTCGCCGCTACCGCTGACAAAGGCCGGTGCCCAGGTTCCGGAGCAAGAACCAACGGAACCTGTTCCAGTGCCTGATACGCTAGCTAGCGGATAGGATTGACTGCTTGTCGTGGGATCATTTAAACCGTCCCAGTAAGCTAAAGCTGGCGAGGTCAAAGATACGGAAGCCTGCGATAGACCAATGTTGCCTGATGTATCAAGACCCAAAATACCCGTATATTGTGTGCCGCCGGCATTGGCGGAAGTCAGGTTCCCAAATTTCAGGCCGGCAACATTGCTGGTGCCGGAGGAGATCGTTACTACATTGTTAGTGGTGTCAACGGCCAGCACCGCAGTTGCGGAAGCGGCCGGCTGGACTTGGAAGGCGGCCGTAGAGTTGGCGCCCGGTTTTACCAACACGCCGGTGTTGCTGGTGCCTGAAGGATTAAGATTAATGTTGCCTGTACCGGAGTCAATTGTGGTAGTGCTGGCGCCAATAGTTGAGCCGATGGTCACATTGGTTACCGAACTGGCCGTAGCGTTGTTACCAATGTAAATCGTCTGGGTTACAGCGCCGGTGGTGTTACCAATTTGGATAGTGCTGGCTATGCCGGTATTGCCAAGGGAAAGGGTGGCGGTAGTCGTATCAGCCAGTATGAAGTTATTACCGGCGGCATTTTGCACCTGGAAGGCATTAACCGAATTGGCACCATCCTGAATAATTACCGGGTTACTAACAACCCCGTTAAGGTTAATTGTGCCGTCGCTATAGTTGCTAGCGGTACTTGCCTGCTCAAGCTGTACTCCATCAATATAGAAAGTATGGGCTGTGGTATCTGAAGCGCCTTGGGTAATCTGGATATAACCGGATGTGCTGGGAGCGGTCGCGCTGGATACCGTACATTGGTAGCGCGTCCATCCGCCGGTAACTACCGTTTGATTGGTAGGTGTGCAGCTTACGGGCGCACCGCCAGCCGGCGAGTAACTGGCGATAATAGTGGTAAACGCGCTGGAAGAGCCGTCAAGTATGGCGTACCAGGAAATAGTGTAGGTGGTGCTGGCAGCAGTTATTACCGGATTTGTCGTGAACCTGGCGCCAGAGCTGGCAGTCGCCGAAGTAGCTACCTTTAGCGAGGCGATACCAGCGTAGGCCTGAGTGGTATCACGGCGGATAGTGGTCGTGCCGCCGGTAGCCGCCCAGCCGGTGGTATTAACCTCAAAACCGGGGTTAGAAATCAGGTTGTTGGTGTTGGTAGTGGAGACATTTAATATCTGTGAGCCAAG
>Ga0187777_10002409_pt1 | contig 11979 bp, 10 predicted proteins | sample 1015_Q2_SP5_10_M_FD_132416 | JGI IMG/M metagenome (GOLD analysis project Ga0187777, IMG submission 132416) | Tropical peat soil microbial communities from peatlands in Department of Meta, Colombia - 1015_Q2_SP5_10_MG | ecosystem: Environmental > Terrestrial > Soil > Wetlands > Peat | place...
GATACCGAGGTAATCATGATAACGGGATTCGCCACCCTTGAGTCTGCCGTTGAGGCCATGAAGCACGGTGCCTTTTACTACATCGCCAAGCCCTTCAAACTCGACGAGGTGAGAAAGGTTGTGAGGGAAGCGGCAGAAAAGGTGGGTCTGAAGAAAGAGAATAGGCAGCTGAGAGATCAGATAGAGAGCTACCAGGGGAAGGTAACAATCATCACTCAGAACCAGTTGATGGAGAACCTGCTCGATACGGCGCGCCAGATCGCTCCAACCGACTGCAATGTTATCATCAGCGGAGAGAGCGGCACGGGGAAGGAACTCTTTGCCCGGTTCATCCACGTCAACAGCATGCGTTCGGCGGGACCTTTTTTTGCGATCAACTGCGGCGCCTTCAACGAGGAGCTCCTCGGCAATGAACTATTCGGCCATGAGAAGGGTGCCTTTACCGGGGCCATGGCGATGAAGAAGGGATTGATCGAGGCGACTTCGGGAGGCACGCTCTTCCTGGATGAAATCACCGAAATGCCGCCCTCGATGCAGGTAAAGCTGCTCAGGGTAATCCAGGAAAAGGAGGTCCTGCGACTCGGCTCCACAGAGCCGCTTCAGGTGGACGTGCGATTTATCGCCGCAACGAACCGGGATATCCAGGACTCGCTCAAGAACGGTCATTTCCGACAGGACCTTTACTTTCGGCTCAATGTCGTCTCGATGCGCATTCCTCCCCTTTCAGAAAGGAGGGACGACATCCCGCTCTTGAGCTATTATTTCCTCAAGAAATATGCGGCTCTCATGAAGAAAGGCGTCACCGAAATATCCCAGGATCTGATCGGGCTCATCATGAACTATGACTTCCCGGGAAATGTCAGGGAGCTCGAAAACATTATTGAGCGGGGCGTCGCACTTTCATCCGGGAATACGATCGAAGTCGCCCACCTGCCGGAAGACCTGAGGGAACTGAGCATAAGGACCTTCAGGAAGAAGGAGGGTAAGATTCCCTCGCTCGAGGAACAGGAGATGTCATATATCAACTGGGTGTTGCGCGAGGTCGGAGGCAATAAGACCCTCGCTGCCCAGATCCTCGGCATAGACAGGGTCTCCCTCTGGAGGAAACTGAAAAAGTTCGGGCTCGAGGCAGATTGAACGGGGAGTGAAATGCTCCTTCATGAAATTCACACAAAAGGAATCGGATCGAGCACGGCAGAGCACCTTTGGTATTCAATACCCATGCTCCTGGAATTATAATGCTTGCAGAAAGCGAGGAAGTATTTTGTCTTGCACCCCGGAAAGGAGACTGATGTGAAAGAACTATGTTCGAGAACCTATCTGGTTTTTCTTCTTGGCGTGACTGTTCTTGCAACGATGCTCTCTGCCTGCGTCGTGTATGAGCCATACTACTACCCGGCGTCTCAATATGATCGCGTGTGGGAAAGCGCGATGAAGGCTGCAGGAGATGCGGGAATCACTATCTCCACGGCTGACAGGACCACCGGCCTGATTCTGGGTAGGAAGGGGCCCACAGACGTTACGATCGCTATACAGACGCTGGCCGATGGAAGAATTAAGCTCCAGTTGAATGTCAGGGGACCGGAAGACGCGGACCCATATCTGAAAGATCGTTTTCTTCAGGCCTATCAGCGATACATGGGAAGATGAATTCCCAATGTTACTCTTTAGAAGTAAGGAGTACAGGGGGAAATTGCAGTCTTTAGCCGCTTGCTTTTTAAGATGACAAATAGATTCCTTATTCTCTTCCTTGTTATATATTTCTTAGTTTGTTTTGCGCTTACCGGTGGCACTCTCTTGATAATTGGGGGTAATGCTTTTCCGGATTATTCTGTTACTGTTAAAGTTATTCGTCTCTCAATTTGTGCAATATACCAAGCTATGATGGCCTACATTTTTATCTCACAGGTATATAAATATTTCCGCAAGTTCATTGACGTGACGTTATTGTCCAAACTTGCGATATATCTTGCTTTACCATGGATAACGCTTTCGGTGATTATTCTTAAGTCTTTCCAGCGATAAGTCATTGCACTGGCTTTATCACATTCGTGTCCTCGGCTATTTATTGCGCATTTTTTCTGTGAATCCTCACTAGTTGCAATTCACAGTAACTCTCGAGTAGCCGTGAAGTGGACATTTGATGAGTTGTCGAAGGGGACTCGCTTTCGAGAAAAACTGACTGTTCTGACTTAAAGGTGCACCGTCTGTCAGATCAAATCCTGGCCACTAAAACAAAAGGCAGGAGAGGACCCATCCCTCCTGCCTTTATCACGATGGAAGCAAGTATTAGCCGAGGTGTTTGTTGACCAACTTCGTCATCTCGAACATCGAGACCTGTCTCTTCCCGCCGAATACCGCGAGAAGATTCACATCGGCATTGATATTCCTCTTATTCTTCGCATCCTGGAGCTTGTTCTTCTTGATGTATGCCCAGAGCTTCTTGGTCACCTCAGTCCTCGGAAGCGGCTTATTACCGACTACCTTAGCGAGTGCGTCGCTGGGCTTCATGGCTTTCATGAACGCCGGATTAGGAGTCCTCTTCTTCTTTACGACTTTCTTTGCGGCAACGGCTTTTTTCTTGACTGGTTTCTTAGCTACCGTCTTTTTCTTCACCGCTGTCTTTTTCTTCACCGCCGTCTTCTTCTTCACCGCCATAATTCTCCTCCTTATGTTATGAGATCCGGAGGCTCACTGCCTCCATGTCCGGATGCGCTACGAAAATTATACACGAAACAGGTAAGGAAATCTCGAATTTTCTCATTTTGGCTAGGAAGGCAAATTGAGGCGGCTTCTCATCGTTGTCCCCCGCAGGTTAGGGAAGGATATGAGGGCAACTTGATACGGTGCTACTCTTCTCTCTTTTTCCTCGTCTTCTTTGTATAGGAGGCCTTCGTCATTTTCCCGGCACCGGAATCGTGATCCGTAAGATACACGACCGGTTCCTCCTCGTGGTTCATGACCTTCAAACCGAAGGCCATCAATTCCTCCGACTCCTTCCAGAGCAAAGCCCTGCTCGGCGTTCCGAGCAGCGCAATGATAAGAGTATCGTTGCCCCGTTCTCCGACGCAGACGAAACAATGTCTCGCTTGCCGAGTATAACCCGTCTTCCCTCCGACGATATCTTCATCGGACCACAAGAGCCGGTTCGTATTCTTCATGAAGATCGTCTTTCCCGATTGGGTCGACACCTCGGCGACCCGCGTATTGAGTATCTCTCGCAGCACGGGAAAGCGAATCGCCTCCCTCATGATCTTTGATAAGTCATAGGCCGTTATATACTGCCCCACGCCGGGAAGGCCGTTCGCGTTGATGAACCTCGTATTATTCGCCCCGATTTCGACCGCTTTCCTGTTCATCATCTTCACGAACTCTTCTTCCGAACCTCCAACCGCTTCAGCCAGCGCGACTGCAGCATCATTGGCCGATTTCATGAGTGCGGCATAGAGAAGGGTCTCGATCGTAACCCTGTCTCCCTCCTTCAATCCGGACTTCATCGGAGCGGTACGCGCCGCCCTCCTGCTTATCGTGACAACATCCTTCAGTCCGGAATGTTCAAGAACAACGAGGGCCGTCATTAATTTCGTCGTGCTCGCGGGAAGGAGGCAATGATCGGGGTTCTTCGCGTAGAGCACCCTTCCGGTCTCCGCATCCATGACAACAGCTGCCTTCGCTTTGATTTGTGCGGCGGAAACAAGAGTAACCAACGATAAGGAAACGGCAATAAGAAGAAAGAAACAAAATATTGCAGATCGCTTAAGAAGTATCCCGTTGCTCGTTATTCGCAGGCCGCTAATATTCAAGATTTCTTCCTTCTCCGAGTGCTGTAGAGTTCGCTTACAGTATACATGAAATGATGTTAAATTCGGTAATCTGAATCACAAGTTTTCTCAATGTCACCGAAGAGGGGCGTATCGTTTTCGTAAGCTGCAACCCTCTCAAGGGCGACCGTACGGCGTTCCCATTTCGGGCCGCACCGGCTAATTTCCCTGTTGAAGCAGGTGTGCGTCGAAGGCATGCGATATTTGAATAACTCCGTTCCCTCGAATATAATACTAATCAGCTGCGTGGTGCGGGGAAATCACGTTTGGGGCAAGGGGGAACGGCTTGTCAGTCATAACGATATCGCGGGGTTCTTACAGGCGGGGAAAGGAGATAGCGGAAAAGGTCGCTCACGCGTTGGGGTACAAGTGTATCTCACGGGAGATACTTCTTGAGGCCTCCGAGCAGTTCAATATACCGGAGATAAAACTTGAGAAGGCGATTCATGATGCACCATCGGTTTTAGAACGATTTACCCATGCCAAGGAAAAATATATCGCCTTTATACGGGCGACACTGCTCAAGGCATTACAGAAAGATAACGTTGTATATCATGGACTCGCAGGCCATTTTTTCGTCCAGGGGATACCCCACGTGCTCAAGGTGCGTATTATCGCTGACATCGAAGACAGGGTGAGGGAGGAGATGAAGGTAACGGAGTTTTCTGCTTCGGCCACGCGCTATCTCCTGGAAAAAGACGACGAGGAGCGGCGCAAGTGGGGTCTCCGTCTGTACGGAAAGGACACGTGGGACCCTTATCTTTATGACATGGTCTTGCATATTCGGACCATGACTGCGGATGAGGCGACCCAGGTCGTCGTTACGGCTTCGCAGTTGCCGAGCTACCAGACGACACCGCAATCACAGGGTATCCTCGATGATCTGTGCTTGGGAGCCCAAGTGGAGGCGAGCCTCGTGCACGAATTTGATGTGGCAGGTGTGACAGCGAAGGAGGGGAGCATCCATGTGGCTATCAGGGCCTCTGCGAAAAAGGAGGTAGAGATCAAAGCAAGGGTCACCGACATTGTTCAGGATGTCTCCGGTGTTAAGGCCGTTTCAGTGGACGTCGTGTAGCAGATAGCAGCGGGAGAACATATAAAATCCTTCAGCGAGAAGTTAATCCTAACGTATGGCACTCACGAACCTGACTTATCCGGGAGGCAGGGCCATGTCTTGGCGGATGATGCCGCATACAACTGTTTATGTAAATTGTGAAAATCACAGTCTCATGAAATAAAATTAATCATAATATCCTCTATTATTAGGAGCCATCTCATGTATGCTAAATGTAAAACAAGGATTACTAAGAAGTCTTTAAGTCTTCCTTAACTGGCGCCGTTTTAAGATGAATCGGAGGCATCTGCGTGTGAAACAAGGCGGTATGAGAGAGTCCAAGGGAATATCTATTCAACCGATCGGTCTTCTGCTTATTCTGATTGCGTCGATATTTGCCACATCGGCCTTTGTGAATCTCCTGTTATCGATATTCTCCCCCTTGTCGATTGATCTTAAGTTTTCGCTTCTCGATTCGGGGCTTTTGGTGGTGATACTTTTCCCGGTCGTTTATTACCTCGTATATGAGCCATTGACATCCTCTATCAAAGGGCTTGCCCGCTCAGAGGAAGCACTCCAGGAGAGCGAGGAGAAGTTTCGTTCACTCGTAGAGACGACTGATGACGCGATCTATGTGGTGAACAGAAATTGTGAATACTTGTTTATGAATGCGAGGCATCGGGGCAGGATGAATGTGCTCTTTGAGGGGGAATACAGGGGAAAGAACTTCAGCGAGTTTCATGGAGCTGAAGATTCAGCCGTATTTTCTGAAAAAGTTAACGACGTATTCAATACAGGTGAACCTTTGCAGCAGGAATTACGGAGTAAAAAGGATGGAAGATATTTTCTCCGAACCTTCAGTCCGATTAAAGGTCCGGGCAAAGAGGTAAGGGCGGTGAGTATCGTTTCAAGAGAGATCACCATGTTGAAAAAAGAGAGCGAGGCGCAACTGCGGTACAGTGCGATCTTTGAACAGTCTCCCTACGGCATAGTAATAATTGATAGAAAGGGTCATTTGATTGAATTCAATGAAACAGCACATCGTGATCTTGGATACTCAAGGTCAGAGTTCGCGAGACTGAGTATCGCTGATATTGATCCGGTCCAAACTGAAGAGGAAATACAATCGAGGATTAGTGAGGTACTCAAAAAAGGACATGCTGAATTCGACGTAAGGCATAAGACCAAAGGCGGAGACATAAGAGATGTCCAAGTCCGTACACGGGTATTGGATTTGTTCGGCGACAAGTATTTGCAAGCCATATGGCAGGACATTACAGACCGAAAGCGGGCCGAAAGGGACCTCGAGCTTTACCGGCAAATACTCGCCTCCATGGCAGAGGGGGTCTTGCTTATCCGCGTCAAAGACGGGGTAATTGTCTATACCAATCCAAAACTTGAAGAGATGTTCGGCTATGCTCAGGGTGAGCTTGCAGGACGTCATGTCTCATTGCTAAATGCCCCTACCGAAAAGAGCCCGGAAGAGACGGCTCAGACGATCATGAACGCGCTTCATCAAAATGGGGTATGGACGGGTGAGATCCTAAATATTAAAAAGGACGGCACACCGTTCTGGTGCCACGCAGTTGTTTCCACATTCGAACACGATGTGCATGGCAGCGTGTGGATTTCAATTCACCAAGATATCACTGACCGAAAGCGCTGACGCATGGCAATTCTTCGAACATGTAAAGTTTCCTCAGTTGCTTCGGACAGGGTCTGACAATGTCTTTTAAGATATGCTCACCTTGCACCTGCTCATATGGTTAAGGCGGTCGCCGCACTGGAGAAGACCTGAATAAAGGGCAGAGTAACAGCCTACTTTGCAAAGTTACTAAAGAATATCAGCCAGCTTTTTTCGGTTCGCAGTCCTTAATTTTTCATTTGGCTGGTGTATCCATTCCAGATGAAATTGATTTATAAAGTCATCATTCACAAACCGCAACAGTCTATCGTAAACCATCTTGCCGACAACGATAATTCTTTCTGGGTGTATATCACGAATTATTGGTAGGCAGTAGTTATTCAAAGAACGTTGCATGATGCTGTCATATTCATCACTGCCAGCACTTATCCTGCATAGCCCCATAATACTTGCATCAAGTAACCATATTCCCTGATTTTGCATTTGCCTCAGCAAGGCTATTTTTTGTTGGATTTTATCTTCCTGATTCGTATTGTGAGTGACACGATATTCCCCATGAACAGACTCATTAAACAAGTTCCAAAATTGCCATGTCCCATTGTTATTTATTACTGGAGGTAAGTTCACTCTATGACTTGCACCATATGACAGACAATACACAAAACGGACGTATCTATGAGGATATTCGGGAAGTTCGTTGAATTCATGTTCATATTGCGTAATTTCCCAATCCGTGTATTTATGAGATTCGGCAAGCAGGCAGATGTCTACGTGACGTGGTGGTTTCCAGAACATTCTATAGTCGTGAACAAGTTGAACGACTTCTCGATGCTCACGTTCAAAATTTAAGGGCAACTCTTGAATACTGTCGTATGTGTTATTTAATTCGTGGTCGTATGGCATCAAATTAGTAAATCATTCGTTGAAAGAAATGCTAACTTCTAGCCCCCAATGGTTGTCGCTTCTTCTTACGAGTGACTTGCTTTCAAAGGCAAGTCCTGATGATGAGCGATTAGTTTTGTTAAAAAAGTTGTTGAGTTCACCAACTTCTTCAATGTCTTTTGCAATAATACAAATTTCGTTATCATAAAATTTGATTTCCATGTTCCCTTCTTATGCTTCTCGTTCCTTTCCAATAATTTAGAGGAATACATTACACCTCCATTCCAAGAAATTATTGGGTGATTACATATATCACATTCAATAGAATCCTTATCCCGCATGATGATTTTATGCTTCGTTATTTCATATTTTGAACCGCAGACAGGGCATTCATATTTTTCAGTAGTCATACCATCCCCCTTTAGACATGATTACATATTATGGGAAATCATCCACGGCAATACAAGAAGATTTTGTCCTTTGTGGCACTATAAATATTTAATAAAGCATTAAGGGCATCCCAACCATTGATTTATGAAACCAAATGTCATATTCTTTCCTTAAATGAGCATCTTATAAGTATGGTTTAGATTGAACAATCTAATGCTTTTGGGAGGTGTGTGATGAAACCTGTATCAATTTGGAGTTACATTTGGGTTGGTACTTGTGTAAGATTTTTGCAAGATGTCCGTGAGGGGCTTTCGATTCATAAACCAGGTTTCGTTATGGACAACATTAAATACTTCTTTGATAACTTAGACTCATTGGGATTGCATGTGACAAAACGAGCTTCCAATGAATTGGAAGAAATGCGAACAACATTTAAGGCACTACCACCCGATGCAAAACTAACGAAGGAACAGGCAACTAACCTATCAAATATAATGAATAAAATAAGAAACACTTTTACTGCCGAATCCAGCGGTATTTACGCATACATTGTTACAGAGAAAAAATTTGATGTTAAGAAATTATTAGAAGCCGTTGATAAGTTGTTCACACCAGATGTCTTTGCGAATTGTCCAGACATAGCATGTTATGATTTCAGGGAGGCAGGACGTTGCATAGCTTTTGGGCTACCAACCGCATCAGCATTTCACATATTAAGAGGAACGGAAGCAGTCTTACGTCAATACTATAAAAGATTCATTCGCCCTGCAAAAGTTGATTTGACATGGGGGCAGATTTTATCAGAATTAAAAAGCAAGAAAAGCGGTAAGAAACCAGATTCTGTTTTGCTTAATAATCTTCAAAATATAAAGGATTCTTTCAGAAATCCCACGCAACACCCAGATAAAATTTATGATATCCATGAGGTTCAAGACTTGTTTAGTTTATGTATCGATGTTGTAAATAGAATGGTTGCAGTTATTGCAAAGAAATGAAATTATAACCTTCTCCTACCTTACAAAAACCAGACAATAAGCATATTTCAGAGGGCAGGTATATTGTCATAACCTCAATTAATGTGGTATTTTATAGGCAGTTGGGGCTGTAGCTCAGTTGGGAGAGCGCTTGAATGGCATTCAAGAGGTCGACGGTTCGATCCCGTTCAGCTCCACCATTAATCTTCTTAGCCTAATGTCCTTCTTTGTCTATATTCTCAAGAGCGAAAAGAGCGGCACATCTTATATCGGTCACACTGCTGATCTTACTTGTCTTCTATTCCATCGTCTGATTTATTCTGTAAGATAAGTACGGCAATAAGGTGTTATCGCCTCATCAACGTCTGTAATACCCTGCAGCCTTCTTTATCTCCTAAATCACAGGCCTTCTGAAAATCCGACAGGGCGAGTTCTCTGTTGCCCGTTTGAAGAAACATATTGCCCCGACTACCGTAGGCTTCAGCATAATTTCGGTCCAGATCTATCGCTTTATCAAAATCTTTCAAGGCCTGGTCATTTTCCCCGATGAGGTAATATGCGAGGCCCCTGTTCGCGTAGGGCCGGGGTTGGTTTGAATTAATCTCTATGGCTTTACTAAATTGTTCGATCGCCCTATCGAAGGACGCGACTTTGCCATAGACCATACCCTTGTTGTTGTATGCCTCGTAGTAACGAGGATGTAATGCGATTGCCTCATCAAAATCTGCGATCGCCCTGTCGAAGTGGCCCATTTCGCTGTATGCCATTCCCCGATTCAGGAAGGCTTCATAAGAACGGGGATTCAAATTTATTGCCGCGGTGTAGTCGGTCACTGCCATGGCAAATTGCCTTCGATAACTGAATGCTTGAGCTCTATTCCTATAGACAAAGTCGACTTTCTCGGAGCCGCCTTTCGCTATGGCATGACTCCAGAGGGTGAAGTCGTTTTCCCACAAACGCATCTGCCCGACCGCCAAATATCCTATGGTAATAAAAACGACGCATGCGGCAAATCCCATGACACCCGCAGAAAATGTCCCTTTTTTTGAGACGGCACTCTTAGCTGCTACCCGGGCCGCCAGCAGGCCGATCAAGAGAAACGGACCGATGCTCGGTAAATAGGTGTATCTGTCTGCCATCGACTGAGAACCAACTTGAATAATACCGAGAACCGGCATAAGGGTAATTACATAGTAACACCAAGCTGAAAAAAGTATTCTGTTTTTTCGGGCCGTGAGGATTCCAAAGGCCGAGATCCCGATCACAAAGATTACAGAGGAGAAATACTTTAAGGAGAGCAATGAAATTCTATCGGGGTATGCATAAAAGGGAGACAGATTCAACGGCAGGAACATATTGAGAAGGTAAGCCAAGAGGGAGTGAGCCGCCACCAATACTCTCGACTGGATCGGGACAGTCGTCATGATCTCCATCGCGTCTTTTTGCGCCGAAACGGTTAGCACCGAGGAAGCAAGGCTCAACAGAATAAACGGGAGTTTTTCGATGAACACCGCAAGAAATGACCTCATTGAGTGAATCCTATTTGAAGGATACCAATCTATGATTAGAAGGACGAACGGAAGAGATACGGCCATGGGCTTGCTCAACAGGGCGAGCGCGAAACATCCCAAAGAGAGAAAGTAGAACCCGCCGAAGCGGACGGCTCTTGCGGTATCGTTTGTCGGCGTATGGCCATTACCACTCACATATTTTAAATATGCGAAGATGCTCATCAAAAAGAATAATGCGCAGAGAAGATCTTTTCTTTCCGCAACCCATGCCACGGATTCCACATGAACGGGATGAAGTCCGAAAAGCAAACCCGTAATGCAACCGGTTATCAATATGCCTCGCTCTCTGAGCCACGGTACGGCATCTTTCCTCACCGTCGGTCTGTATAATGCGAGCAACCGAGTGGCTACCATAACCACCATCGCAGTGTTGAACGCATGTAAAATGACATTCGTGAGGTGATGTCCGACGGGATTCAATCCCCAGATTGCATAATCTAAGGCGTGGGATATCCAGGTGAGAGGATGCCAATTTGAGGCGTGAAATTTGAGGAATGCCGATCTGATTAAATCCAGATTCATCGAGCGGATCATCGGGTTATCGGTGACATAGTAGACATCATCCCATACGAGAAATTCGTTCTGCAGACTGGGGAGATACACAAGGAAGGTTATGACTGAGACCATCCCGGCAAGGAAATATTGAGAAGTTCTTGTTTTTGGGGCTGGTCCTTCTCCCGACCACTGCCTGTCAACTGACAGGAGTGAAGTTTCGGAAGAGATGTCATTGCGAGCAAGGGTGCTCTGCGGAACTTCTCTCTTCTTCCTAGAGGGCTTGCTCATCCGCCATAAAATACCACATCCCTGATAATCGAGTCATCTCACTGCTCAGCCAGCTGAAGCATTGTATGGGCTTTGCATACAAGGCGGGAGCAAATTGGGGTAACACTGGAGAAGATGCTATCTCAGGTGGTGATTGTCTAATCTGTCCTGAATACCATTGCATGTAAGAAATGGGCAAACGATCAAATGGGGTTCGGCCGCTACTTGAGGTATCGTGGTGCGTTACAGCCGAAGGAATCTCCCAATTCACAAGCCCGGTTGAAATCCGCAATGGCAGGTTGTGCCCTACCGAGTTTGAGATAGACAAGCCCGCGATTGACAAAGATCTGAGGATCATTTTGGTTCAATGTGCTGGCCTTGTTGTAATCGTCGAGAGCCCTGTCGAGCCGGCCTATCTGATCATAGGTACTGCCCCGGTTATTATAGGCGTCATAATAATATGGGTTCAGCGCAATCGCCTCATCAAAGTCAGCGAACGCCTTGTCGAGCTGACCGGCTTCGACGAGCGCGTTTGCTCTGTTAAAGTAGGCCAGGGGGATCGTTGACGGCTCCTTTTCGATCACGTAATTCCAGAAGACAAGAGAATCCCGCCATATCCTTATCTGTGCGAGAGTCAGATATGTCAGGGATATGAATGCCGTGGCGATTACGAAAAGATAGGAGAACTGAAGAAGCAGCCTCCTCTTTTTCGCGGCGCCTACCTTTATCCAACCCCATGCCGCTCCTATCCCTGCGATGGCAAAAAGGCTGATGCTCGGCAGATACAGATATCTGTCTGCCATCGATTGTGCACCTACCTGAACGATGCCGAGAACCGGGAGCAATGTTATCAGATAATAACTCCAGGCTGCGAGAAATA
>Ga0187777_10002410_pt1 | contig 11975 bp, 13 predicted proteins | sample 1015_Q2_SP5_10_M_FD_132416 | JGI IMG/M metagenome (GOLD analysis project Ga0187777, IMG submission 132416) | Tropical peat soil microbial communities from peatlands in Department of Meta, Colombia - 1015_Q2_SP5_10_MG | ecosystem: Environmental > Terrestrial > Soil > Wetlands > Peat | place...
GAATTGGTGAAGCAATTGCTCACAACGATTTTTTCGCTCGGCTTTGCTCAACGGCAGCGTTTCTAAAATTGCCATGATGTTTTGTTCGACCGTCATCTTTCGAAAAATCGATTCCTCCTGCGGCAGATAACCCATGCCGAGACGAGCTCGTTTGTACATCGGGTAGTTTGTCACATCCGTGCCGGAAAACATGACGCGGCCGCTGTTCGGCCTAACGAGTCCGACAATCATGTAGAAGCTCGTTGTTTTGCCGGCGCCGTTTGGTCCAAGCAAACCGACGATCTCGCTTTCAGCCGCGGTAATATTCACTCCGTTCACCACCGCGCGACCGCCATAAATCTTTACCAGCTGATCGGTGGCGAGCACATTTTCCAGCTTGGCGGCGTTCTGCTGGGAGACGCTCTGCGAACTTTCGACCGATGTTCCTTCGGTGATCATGCCTTGGGCGAGGCCGAAGGTTTCGCCGGCGATTTTCCTTCGGCCGGGCTTTCCTTCGGCTGCTGACGAATCTCCGTCCGGCTCGGCCCGTGGGTTGTGAGTTCGCCCTTTTGATTGACCACCATGACCGTATCCGGGCTGGTAGCGATGTGCGTGTTCAACCCTTCCTGCACTCGCGGCGTGCCGGTGAGCTCGACGTCGCCGGTCGCCGAAACATAAACTGCCTTGTCTGAACGTCCGACCGAGCGAGTCGGCGGACCTCCGTTTGGATCAGGCCGGTCTCGCACCACTGCCACATCTCCTTCTGCAATCGCTTTTTCCAATCCCTGATTCTCGCCTTTGCTGACGAATACCGTCAATTTCTCGGATTGCAGATTGAAGCGGGGATCCACCACTTTCACATGACCGCTGAATACACCTACGTTCTTATTCGAATCGAAAAACGCTTCGTCCGCATAAATCTCGGTGGTGGTCGGCTCATTCGATTGTCCGTTCGGACCCAACAACTTATTCGGCTCGGCTTTCGATTTTTTCTGATCCTTCACGGCTGGGGTCGGCGACTTCGCCGCGGCAGCATCCTTTTGCGCATGGAGGGCCGCGCCAACCACGAACAGGAAAATTATTTCAAGTGCGACCAATCTTCTCATTTTGTCGCCTGCGGTTTAAACTTTGATTGATCGGTAATGACCATCTTTACGTTGCCAGTCAGTTTGCCCGTCCGCGTGTTGGTATCAAATTCCACCGAGTCGCCGACAATGTTAAAATCTTCGCGCGTCACCGTTGTTCGATTCTTCGAACTAAGGATTCGCGTTTTCAAATCGAAGACCGATTCACTCATTTCGATGGTTAGATCGGTTTTACTCTCCGGCGTATAAGTTGTGATTTTTAAAACGGAAAACAGGACGTGCTCCTGGTCGATCCGTCGGGCGGTGGCAGCTTCAAATTTTCCGCGCAAATGCCCGTCCGAATCGAAATCTGGCAAAGTTAAACCTTTCGCTTCATGACCGATCGGCAATGGAATGTTCGTCAGGCTCTCTTCACCCGGTGATGCAGTCGACAGAGCTTGTTTCTTTTTTCCGCCTTTGCCTTTTGCTTTCTCGGCAAAGACTTCATGCGCAGAAAACAGAATCGACAGAAACAGAACCGACAAGAAGGGCGCGGTCCAGCTCCAGTTCGCGGAGCGGCCGCTACGAAACAGCAGCATGAATAGCTTTTAACATGCGCAAATGCTTCGGCAAATTCTTTAGCGGAATCTGGACCGCAGCGTCCGACAAGGCGCGAGTTGGGTTCTCATGCACCTCCATAAAGATTCCGTCACAGCCCGCTGCCATTGCTGCCCGCGCCAAAACGGGCGCGATTTCGCCATCGCCCGATGTCACGTTCCCCGCTCCGGCCGGACGCTGCACCGAATGGGTCGCGTCGAAAATAACTCGATAGCCTTGTTCGCGAATCCAAAAAAGCGAACGCATGTCGGCCACCAGATTATTGTAACCGAAGCTGGTGCCGCGCTCGGTAAAACAAAATCGCTTGTTTCCAAATGCGCTCAATTTCTCCGCAATATTCCTCACGTCCCACGGCGCGAGGAACTGTCCTTTCTTGACGTTGATTGGACGGCCGGTTTCCGCGGCCGCTCTTAATAGATCCGTTTGTCGGCAGAGGAACGCCGGAATTTGGAGCAGGTCGATCTTCTGGCCCGCGATTTTCGCCTCGGCCGGCGAATGGACATCGGTTGTCACCGGAATTTTCAAATCGCGACCGATTGCCGCCAGAATTTCACAACCTTCACGCGCGCCGATTCCTCGAAACGATTTCGCCGATGTTCGATTCGCTTTGTCGTAAGACGCCTTAAAAATGAGGTCCACATCCTCTGCTCTGCAAATGTGAACGATCTTCCGGGCCATTCGCCAAACGAATTTCTCCGACTCGATCACGCATGGCCCGAGAATGAACACCGGCCGCTTGCCGCCAATGCTGATTCTGCCGACGCGCAATGATTTCATCCTGGGCATGAATGTCTAAGGAAAGCAGGAACGCAGGATTTTTAAAGGTTTCCTTCCTGCTTTTGTGCCTTCCCTGGCGATTTCCCCCTGACAAGGTCAACTATTGCAAACGGCGCATAGAGTACGCCGAAGAAGATCCACGCCAGAAGATGGAATTCGATCAAATAAGGCACGCGCGAATCGGACAGGAAACTCAGTAACGAGGCCGCTTCGGGTTTGTGGAGTAGAAAGCCGTAATCTTCGCCGGTGAACAGATCGACGGTAAATGCGATGACGAAGTAAATCTCTGTCCAGGCTATGGTGTGAAGGAGGCTTATTAGTCGCGGCCGAAATCCGTAGATTAGCATCAGAAAAACGACGCCGATGATGATCCCCGAATGGGCGACGAAAAAACTGACGAAACGCAGATCAGGAAATCCGAATTGCAGGTTAGGCGTTAGGACCGCCTGGAGCGTTCCGCCGATTCCCCAAAAATAAGCGATTTCGAGCCAGCGCCGGTTACCGGTCCAAAGCGCAACGATAATGACGACCATCGCCCAGTCGCATAACTGCATGGGTAGTTCCTTGTACCAGGCGTTCACCCCAAATTGACGAGCGACGACAAGATAAGCCGCGTAATTGATAACGAGCAGTGTGGACAGCGCCAAGCAGATCGTCCGCTCGAGCAATCGCGATTTTGTCCGATGCACAATGAACGCGAGAGTAATTGGGAGCGCCACCGTCAGAAAAATCACCGTCAGATGCGCTGCGCCGTAAGCGTGAAATTCGGGACTCATTGCCATGTCGAGCCGAGTCGAGATGTCTCTCTACAGTCTTTCGCTCCAGAATAGGTATGCGAGACTCCTCGACCTTGCCCGGAGACCAGGGACCGGCCTAACGAATGAGCCAGAGATTGCACGGAATCACGTCGGTGAGCCAGGCAACGTTCGCAGGCAATGTCTCGCCGCCGCTACTCGTGGTCGGTACTACCATCAGGTTCGCGTCCACCGATTTTGCAAAATCGGCAATCGCAAAACCGGTATTCCCACGAATTAAGCGGGCTTCGATCGGCACATCGGTTTGGCCGGCGGACAAAATAAACTCTTCGAGTTCGGCTTCCTGATCGTCCTTACTCTTTTTACCACTCTTCCTCGCTTTGTTGCGCGCTTCGTCGAACGTGGTGACCATCTTCGTGACATAAAGACGCTCGCATGATTCGCCTAACGCCAGATGAAATGTACGCTTAAGCGCTTCGCGCGCTTGATCAGAATAGTTTGCGACAAAAACAATTCGCTTCATCCGTTTCGGTTCGTGCTCCGGCCTGGTAAAAAGCATCACCGAACACTCGGCGTCTCGCACAAGGCGGCGCGCGACGTTGCCGAGGAACGGATGAAGCACGAGTTCCTTTTCGAGCGCGCCCGCAATAATCATGTCGATCTCCTTTTCCCGCAGCGCCCGCAGAATTCCGTCAGCCGGGTCGCCCTTCTCATAATGGACGGTCGAATCGTCCGGTAATCCAATTTTCGCGAGCGCATTGCGGAATTTTTGTGTCGTTTCCTCCGTCCGTTCGCCCACATAAATCAGGCTAAGAGCCGAGCTGAAGCGGTCGCGGATTCGCTTTCCTTCGGCCAAAACATGGTCAAAACGCGGCGAGAAGGTGCTCGCAACGGCAATTTTCTGGTAGGGCGATGGATCGGCCATGGAAATCCAATCTCCTGCCTGAGCTGTAGATCGGCAACTGTAGAAGGAATTTGAAGTTTGCGGTTTGCTGTCTGACTTTCCGCTCGCCATGAAGCGCGCGATCTATCCGGGCAGCTTTGATCCCGTGACCAACGGTCACCTCGACGTAGTGGAGCGGGCGTGCAAACTTTTCGACGAGGTCATTGTCTCGGTCGCGCACAACGATGAAAAACAGCCGCTTTTTTCGCTGGAAGAACGGATCGAGTTTTTGCAGCAAACGGTCGGCCAGATCGGCAATGTCCGAATCGCTCATTTTGACGGGCTGCTGGTTGAGTTTGCGATAACGCAACAGGCTTGCGCCGTCATTCGCGGTTTGCGGGCCGTTTCCGATTTCGAATTCGAATTTCAAATGGCGCTGATGAATCGGAAACTGCAAGGCGCGGTGGAAACGATATTTCTTATGCCAAAGGAAGAATACTGCTATCTCAGTTCTCGGATCATCAAGGAGATTGCGCGGCTTGGCGGCGATATCTCCAAGTTTGTTCCTTCTCCGGTATCAGACGCCCTGGCCAAAAAATTCTCGCGGTAAGAATCAGAAGGTTCCGGCAGTGAAAATTCATTTGAGACAAATCCCAGCCGATGGCTCGCATCTCGAAGGAGAAGAAGATTGCCCGATCGGCGAAGTGGAAGCAGAAGGGGTTCGGTGCGCCGGCCCCCTTCGATATAAAGTCGACGTCGGGATTTCAGAGGGCGCGCTCTGGGTCAACGGCTCGCTTGCCCAACCGGTGGAGCTTCGTTGCGTTGCCTGCCTGCAAAATTTTGCTTACGAAATCCGCGTCTCATCATTCACCGTCCATATGGAACTGAATGGCCCAGAAGTGGTCGATCTTACCCCATATCTGCGCGAAGACATTTTGCTGAATCTTCCTGCCCATCCGCATTGCGACCGCGAAGGCGGGCAGGTTTGTCGGGCGGCGCATCGGGCGGCCGCCCCGTCCGAGGCGAAACGAAAACCGGACTGGAGTGCGTTGGACAAATTGAAGCTTTGATTCTGTAATTTGTCTTTTCCTAATTTCCTGCTTTGATAGTCGCTCTCATGGGAGTTCCAAAACGGAAAACTTCGAAGATGCGTTTGCGGACACGCAAAGCCGCCAACCGATGGCGCGCGGCGCAATTCAACAAGTGTCCGCAGTGCGGCAGTACCGTCGCGTCACACACGGTTTGTCCATCGTGTGGATATTACAAAGGCCGGCAAGTAGTCACGGTCGGTGGAAAATAAGGTGGAGAGACACGCGACGTCGTGTCCCAAATACTGGAGCGCCGATCGCGCAACCCCTTTGAGGCTTCGATTTTGATTTTGCAATTCGCGGCCCAACTTCGCACAGTTTAGCTTGATGAAGATCGCCTTGGACGCGATGGGCGGCGATTTCGGCCCGCCCTCTTTGGTTGCCGGCGCGGTATTGGCATTGCGCGAATATCGCCACGTTCAAAAGCTTTTTCTCGTTGGCGACACCGCCCAAATCGAAAACGAATTGCGCAAGCACGATTGTAACGATTCGCGTATCGAAATTGTTCACTCGACCCAGGTGGTTGATATGAGCGATCGCGCGTGGTCGGCTGTGCGCCGGAAAAAAGATTCATCCGTCAGTCGCGCGGTCGATCTGGTGAAATATGGGCGTGCTGATGCCATTGTCAGTGCCGGCCATACTGGAGCGGCCGTCGCCGCCAGCATGATAAAACTCCGAACACTGCCGGGAATCGACCGACCCGGCATTGCGGCCGTTCTGCCTACGGAGACCAATGTTTTTGCTTTGGTTGACGCCGGGGCGAATATCGACGCGCGCCCGGAACATTTGTTGCAATACGCGTACATGGGCTCGGTCTATTCGCGGCACGTCCTCGGTTACAAAAATCCGACGGTCGGGCTGGTGTCGCTCGGCGAAGAAGACGTCAAGGGAACAGAAAAGACCAAGGAGGTTTTCCAAATGCTCAAGCGTAGCTCACTGAATTTTGTTGGTAACATTGAAGGCCGCCACTTGTTTGAAGACCCGGTCGAAGTTGTGGTCTGTGACGGTTTTGTCGGGAACGTGATTTTGAAAACCTGCGAATCGATAGCCGTCGCGATCTTTCAGTGGCTCAAACACGAACTAAGCCGCACTCCGGTCCGCAAACTGGGCGCGTTACTGGCGAAAGACGCCTTTGACACGATCAAGGATAAAACAAATTACGAAGAGTACGGCGGCAGCCCGCTCCTTGGCGTAAATGGGATTTGCATCATCGCGCACGGAGCGAGCACGCCGCTTGCGGTTAAAAACGCGCTCCGAGTCGCGGCCGAGTCGATTGAACAGCAGGTCAATCCGCATATCGTCGAGGAAATTCGCCGTTATCATGAAACGACAGCCCCGCTCGAGCCCGCGCTCAGCTAGGACCCAGCGCACTGTTTCGATTGTTGGGACCGGAAGTTACACGCCGGAAAAACGCCTGACGAACGACGATTTGTCGAAAATGGTCGATACGACGGACGAATGGATTACCACTCGCACCGGAATCAAAGAACGCCGGATCGCCGCGAAAGACGAGCAAACCAGCGATATGGCCGCCAAGGCGGCCTTAAAAGCCCTTGAGCAGGCCAATGTTTCGCCGGAGGAGGTCGATCTGATTTTGGTTGCGACCGCTACGCCCGACATGCTGTTTCCGGCCACCGCCTGCTTCGTCCAAAAAAAAATCGGAGCGAAAAACGCGGCCTGTCTCGATATTTCCGCGGCCTGCGCCGGATTTCTTTTTGGAATCGAAATCGCGCAGCAATTCATCACTTCACACACCCACGACACCGTGTTGGTAATCGGCGCGGAAAAATTAACATCGATCACGAATTGGACCGATCGAAACACTTGCGTGCTTTTTGGCGACGGCGCGGGCGCGGCCCTTTTGCAACACCGCGGGCGCGCGCATGGCGTAATCAGCACTCATATCGGCAGCGATGGCCAGTTTACCGACATTTTGTTCATGCCCGGCGGCGGCTCACGTTGTCCGATCACGAAAGACAACGTCGATCTCAATCTGGCGACCATTCACATGACCGGAAAGGACGTCTACAAACAAGCGGTTATCGCCATGCTCAGCGCTGCGCAAAAAGCGCTCGATCAAGCCGGCCTTTCGATCGACGATATCGCCTGCATTATCCCGCATCAGGCGAACCTGCGCATCATCGACGCAATCGCCGATCGTCTCGGAATTTCACGCGACAAAGTTTTCGTGAATCTGGAGAAATACGGAAACACTTCGGCCGCGGCGGTGGCGATTGCACTGGACGAAGCAAATCGCACCGGCCGGATCAAACCGGGGGATTATATTTTGATGGTGGTCTTCGGCGGCGGACTGACCTGGGCAAGCACGATTGTCGAATGGTGACGCAGAACAAGTTGATCGTCGTCAGTTGAGAGTTGAGAGGATTTTTGGGTGAACTCTCAACCATCAACTCTCAAGTGCAAGCTGGTTGAGACTCACGCGCACCTGGACTACCCCGATTTCGCGGAAGATTTTGAGGACGTCCTGCGTCGCGCCACCGAAGCCGGCGTCACGCGCATCATCACCATTGGGACCTCAATCGAAAGCAGCCGGCGGGCAGTCGATCTTGCGGAAAAATATTCGAATGTCTTTGCTGTAATCGGAGTTCATCCCACCTGCGCGGCAGAGACCGGCCACGAGGTCATTAGCCCGCTAGGCGAGCTGGCAAAAAATCCCAGAGTAGTAGCGATCGGGGAAACGGGTCTCGATTACCACCGTCTGCCGAGCGTCGAAGCTCGAAAGCAGAAAAACGTGCAGGTGTTCAACGCGCTCCAAAGCGAAACAGAAGAGCAGATTGAAGCGAGCATTGAGGACGGAGCTTACAAATCGAAACAAGCCGAATTATTTCAAGAACAACTGGACCTGGCGGTCGATCTCGGTTTGAACGTCGTCATTCATCAGCGCGATGCATGGAGTGACACGCTCGAAATCATGCGACCTTACGCCGGCAAGCTCCGCGGCGTTTTTCATTGTTTTGGTGGCTCGTTAGGCCAGGCGAACGAAGTCATTGATCTCGGTCATCTTGTTTCATTTACCGGAATCGTGACATTCAAGAATGGAAAGCAGGTTCGCGAAGTTGCGGCACAAATTCCGCTGTGGAAATTCATGGTGGAAACCGATTGCCCTTATCTTGCGCCTGAACCTTTTCGTGGAAAACGGTGCGAACCGGCTTACACGCGATTAGTGGCGGAGGAAATCGCAAGGGTACGCGGCGAATCTTTGGAAGAAATTGCTGGCGCGACGACCGCAACTGCGGAAGAATTCTTCCGATTTACACATGACTAGAATCGGTAGCGGAAGCATTTTGGTGGCAATTGCGGTTTTGCTCGGGTCCTGTGCGGCCCCGCAGGATACCACTCATCAGGTGATAATTAGCGCACACGATCAGCGGTTGGCGCTGGTTGAGAATGGCCATCTGGTAACGACCTATCCCGTTTCGACTTCAAAATATGGGCTAGGCGACTCGCTCGGCAGTTATCGAACCCCGCTCGGAAAGCTGAGAGTTGCGGGAATGATCGGTAACGGTGCGCCAGTTGGTGCGGTCTTCAAAGACCGTCGAAGGACCGGTGAAGTCGTGGGAGTGAATGCGCCGGGTCGCGACCCGATCGTCACGAGAATTATCTGGCTAGCGGGCAAAGAGCGCCAAAATGCGAATGCGTTTCGACGCGACATTTATATCCACGGCACACCCGAAGAACGGAATATTGGACGGGTCGCAAGTTACGGCTGCATCCGAATGCGCTCCGTCGACGTCGTTCAGCTGTTCAATTCCATCGGTTACGGCGCCGAAGTTTCGATCATCAATGCGCCGTTAGGAACCCTCGTTCCTGAGCTCCAGCAAAAGAAAGACACCATCGGGCTGGTCGTTCGTTAGGCCATCACGGCATCCTGCCGAGATGTCTTCGGGGCGCTTCGCGCGATAAAAATTCCATGTCGGCATCCACCATGATCCGAACCAGTTCCTTGAATCGCACTTTCGGCTCCCAGTTAAGAATTTTTTTGGCTTTCCCCGGGTCGCCGATCAGCAAATCCACTTCCGCCGGGCGCTCGTAACGCGGGTCGTGTTTCACGTAACTTTTCCAATCAAGCCCGACGTGAGAAAAAGCAGCTTCAACGAATTCGCCTACGGTGTGCGTTTCTCCGGTTGCGATTACAAAATCGTTCCCCTGATCATGTTGAACGATGCGCCACATCGCCTCGACGTACTCCGGCGCGTAACCCCAGTCCCGTTTGGCCTGGAGGTTTCCGAGAAATAATTCGTGCTGCAAACCATGCTTGATCGCAGCGACCGCGCGCGAAATTTTCCGGGTGACAAAGGTTTCGCCGCGCCGCGGGCTCTCGTGATTAAACAAAATGCCATTGCTCGCGTGCAATCCATAGCTCTCCCGATAATTCACGGTCGCCCAATATGAAAAAACTTTCGCCACACCGTACGGGCTGCGCGGCCAAAACGGCGTTGTCTCGCTTTGCGGAACTTGTTGCGCCTTCCCGAACATTTCGCTGCTCGAAGCCTGATAAAACCGCGAGCGCAACCCTGCTTCGCGGATCGCTTCCAGAATTCGGATGGTGCCGACGCCCGTGACATCGGAGGTGTATTCGGGAATATCGAAACTGACGCGGACGTGGCTTTGCGCAGCGAGATGATAAATCTCGTCCGGCTTCAAATCATAAAGCAGCTTCACCAGATTGACCGAATCGCTCAAGTCGCCGTAGTGCAGAAACATGCGGACCCCGTTGATGTGCGGATCGGCGTAAAGATGATCGATGCGTGATGTATTGAACGTGCTCGCCCGCCGGATGATTCCGTGGACTTCGTATCCTTTCTCAAGAAGTAAATCGGCCAGGTAACTGCCGTCCTGGCCGGTAATTCCGGTGATGAGCGCTTTCTTCATGAGTGGCGACTGGCTTCGTTAGCTCACGGAATGCCACCGGGCAAATTATTAGGTCTCCGAGGAGATAGGTTCAATCCGGACCCAAAATTTGGAACGACGGGGAGGCGATCTCTCCATCAGTCGTGCGGTGAAACCATTATCCGGGCGAGCACAGCGCGCTGGGCCGCGATCAAATCAGCAATCCCTTTTCGCGCCAGCGCCAGCATCTCCTCGAGTTGCGATTGGGCAAAGGTCGCTTCCTCGCCTGAGCTTTGAACTTCCACAAACTCCCCGTCCTCGGTCGCAACCAGATTGAAGTCGACCGTGACCGCTTTGTCCTCTTCATAGTTCAAGTCGACAATTGGGCTGCCGTTCAGAATTCCGGCGCTGACTGCGGCTACCAATTTTCTGATTGGTGGCGTCTCGACCTTCTTGTCTTTCGCCAATTTCCGGCAGGCCAGCGCTACCGCCAGACTGGCGCCCGTGATTGCGGCAGTGCGCGTACCGCCGTCGGCTTGAAGGACATCGCAATCGATCCACATCGTCCGCGGCCCAAGTTTTTCCAGATCGACCACCGCCCGTAACGATCGACCGATCAATCGCTGAATTTCTGTGCTGCGACCATCTAAACGACCTTTGGAAATGTCGCGCGGCTTTCGCGGCGCGGTTGAGTACGGTAACATCGAATACTCGGCCGTTAACCAACCGCCGGTCACGCCTTGTTCTTTCATCCAACGCGGGACGGTTTCCTCTACTGTAACTCCACAGATCACCCGCGTGTTCCCCATCGCAACCAAAACCGAACCGCTCGCGTTGGGCGCAACGTTCAATTCAAAAGTGATCTGGCGAATCCGGTCAGATTCGCGACCATCGATACGTTGCATCCAGTACTGTAGGGCAGGTGCTCCCCCTGCCAACCAAAAGATCGTTCAACTAACATTTTGCACCCCAGGAGGGCGATTGAGCCGCGCCGTAACCAAGGCGGGGGACCGACAGAAAATCCTAAAAAAACGTCTTTCGGCAATTGACGGGCGTCGTTTCCCGTTTAGGATACTAATCCCGCTGAACGCGGGACTCCTCTAATCAAGGAGTTCGTTCTACGTACATTTGGGACTGCAAATTGAACTCAATTTTGTCCCGGTTTATCGCGCCGTCGCGTTGAGGCCATCCGGCCATTGACCGAAGGCGGACTAGATCGGAAGGCGGATTGGGTTTTTTTGTCGCCGTGAATGTGCGTGAATGCGGTTCTTTGACATCTACATACAGGGTAGTAAGAAAGTACAACTTTAAGAGCTGAGTCTGAAATCAAGAGGCCGCTGGTCGCAAGATTGGCGGCAAGAGAGTTTCAGTTATCAAAGAATCTTCGGTCCGGCAGCTGCCGGACCGAAACAGATTGATCAAGCTACAAAGAGCGCATCATGGATGCCTTGGTGCCAATAGGCGATGAAGGACGCGGTAAGCTGCGATAAGCTACGGAGAGCGGCAAACACGCTTTGACCCGTAGATTTCCGAATGGGATAACCTGAGTGAGGTAATACTTGCTCGAGCTTCTGTGAATTCATAGCAGAAGCATCGCGACACCCGGTGAAGTGAAACATCTCAGTAACCGGAGGAATAGAAATCGAAAGAGATTCCGTCAGTAGTGGCGAGCGAAAGCGGAACAGGCTAAACCCAGCTCATTCATGCGTTTTGAAACTTGTGTTTCGATTGGAAACGCCACCGGCGTTTCCGAAATCGCTCCTTTCTCTGGGAGTGCGATTGGAATGACAAGACAGAGCGCGAGAATGAGCTGGGGGTTGTAGGAGCCCGATGTGGCAGTGCAAAGGTTAGGTGAAGCTTCTGGAAAGCTGCGCCAGAGAGGGTGAAAGGCCCGTAACCGAAAACTGGAGCACGCCTAGGGATTTCCTGAGTAATACGATGCACGTGAAACTTCGTATGA
>Ga0187777_10002412_pt1 | contig 11969 bp, 6 predicted proteins | sample 1015_Q2_SP5_10_M_FD_132416 | JGI IMG/M metagenome (GOLD analysis project Ga0187777, IMG submission 132416) | Tropical peat soil microbial communities from peatlands in Department of Meta, Colombia - 1015_Q2_SP5_10_MG | ecosystem: Environmental > Terrestrial > Soil > Wetlands > Peat | place...
GGCTGATGGACTCCTCCATCAGGGTGCCCCCGAAGTCGTTGGCGCCGGCCAAAAGCCCCATCTGCGCCAGCTTGGGCCCCATCTTCACCCACGACACCTGGATGTTGGTGATCCATGGCCGCAGGAACAGCCGCGCGACCGAGACCAGACGCAGGTCCTCCGGCATCGAGGAGCCCGCCCGCGCCCCCATCTCGTTGTACAGCTTGTTCAGGGCGTGGATGAAGCCCAGGGGCACGAACTCCGTAAAGCCCCCGCTTTCCTTCTGCAGGTCGCGCAGCAGGGAGAGGTGGGCAGCCACGTGCTCGACGCGTTCGATGTGGCCGTACATCAGGGTCGAAGAGGAGCGCAGGCCCACCGCGTGCGCCGCCCGGACGATCTCCACCCAGCGGTCGCGCCTCAACTTGCGTGGCGACACGATCTTGCGTACTTCGTCGTCCAGGATCTCCGCCGCGGTGCCGGGGATCGTGCCGAGCCCCGCCTCCTTGAGCCAACGCAGGTAGTCCTTAAGTTCCATTCCACTTTTCTTGTGGCCAAAATCGATCTCTTCAGGCGAGTACGCGTGAAGGTGGAGCTCAGGAAACTCGCGCTTGAGCGCGAGCAGGATCTCGCGATAGTGCGTGTGGTCCTTCCCGGGATCGATCCCGCCCTGGATGCACACCTCCGTCGCCCCGCGCGCGACGGCGTCCCGGGTCTTCTCCAGGATTTCCTCCAGCGTTCGATCATAGGCATCGGGATCGTCGCGGTGCCGCGAGAAGCCGCAAAACGAGCAGCCTACGTAGCAGACGTTGGTGAAGTTGATGTTGCGATTCACCACGTAGGAGACGTCGTCGCCGACGTCGGCGCGCCGGGCCACGTCGGCGGTGCGCATCAATGCGTGAAGATCCGCACCTTCCGCGCGCAAGAGCCGGGTTGCCTCTTCGAGCGAGAGCTCACGGCCGTCGAGAGCGTGGTCGAGGATGCGAGCCACTTCCGGTCGGACGTCGGCGAGCAATCGAGACAGCATTAGGCGGCCTCCTGACCCGCGCGCGGAGTCACCCCGCGATCGCGGAGACGAGCGAAACCCTGAGCGTCTGAGAAGCGCGGGAGCGCCGCGCGCACCTGGGGATCGAAAAGATCGGGACGGCCCAGCACGTGCTCGGGGTACACGGGAAGGCGTTCGCGCAGGCGGCCCCCCGTAGCCTCGGTGCGCTGGCGCAGCTCGAGAAGCGTGGGCCACGGGGCCTCGGGATTGATGAAGTCGACGGTCACCGGGGAGACGCCCCCCCAGTCGTTTGCCCCTGCGGAGAGCACCCGCTCGAGCGCTTCGGAGGCGAGGTTGGGCGGCGCTTGCACGTTCATCTTCGGCCCGAGCACGAGTCGGGCGATCGCCACCCAGCCTGCGACTTCCTCGTCGCAAAGCGAGGGAGCCGCCCGCATCGGTGTTCCCGGCTTCGGGTGGAAGGGCTGGATGATCGCCTCCTGGATGTGCCCGTACTTCTCGTCGAGCGCCCGGATCGCGAAGAGCGTGTCGATGCGCTCGGCGTCGTTCTCCCCGATTCCGAGCAGGATTCCGCTGGTGAAGGCGATCCCAAGCTCGCCGGCTTCCTCGTGCATGCGCAGCCGTACGGCGGGATCCTTGTCGGGTGCCCAGAAGTGCGCCATCCCACGCCCGCGCAGGCGCGGGCTCGTGTTTTCGAGCATGAGTCCCATGGATGCGTTCCAGGGGCGAAGCCGCGCCATCTCCTCTTGCGACAGCACTCCCGCGTTGGTGTGCGGAAGCATTCCACCCTGGAACGCCGTTCGGCAGGCCTCGACCAGGTACTCCGCGGTGGTTCCGAAGCCCCGGGCGTGCAGCCAATCGCGATAGGAGCGGTAGGCGACCTCCGGCTTGTCTCCGAGGCAGAAGAGCGCTTCGCTACAGCCCGTGGCCACCCCGCCGCGCACCACCTCCGCCACCTCCTCGAGGCTGTAGGTCTTTGCTTCGGGGGAATCGGGCGGTTTCGCGAAGGTACAGTAGGCACAGCGGTCCCGACACAGATTCGTAAGAGGGATGAAGACGTTGCGCGAGACGGTGACGACGTCACCCTTGTGACGGAGTTTGCTTTCGCGCGCCGCTTCGCAGACCACCGCGTGGATGCCCGGGACGCAGAGGTGTTGTGCGAGCCGCAGCGCGGCAGCGCGCTCGATGCGCCCCGAGTCAAGTGCCTCGCGGCAAAGGCGTTCGGCTTCGGCCAGATCGAGCACGTCGTCGGAACCGGGCAGGGACACGGGTTACCCCTCGGCTCGTTGCAGCATACTAGCGGCCCCGGGCGCCCTTAAGCCACGCGGCGCCCCACGAGAACGCGGACTCACGAAGGGGCGCCCTCGAGGTCGATCCACGACCGCAGCTCCGACGCGTCGACGCGCTGGAGAAAGTCTCCGACGGGCTCACCCGGCCGCGCATGGGCACGGATCGAAGCGAAGAGTCCCACGAGGGCAGGCACCATCTTCTCTTCGGGCAGGCGCTCGTAGAGCGCCTTGGCGAGACGACTCCCCTCCCGCGACCCGCCCACCAGGATCACGTGGTCATTCTTTCCATAGCCGTAGATGCCGATCTCCGCGGTGGGGGGGCGCGCGCAATTGTTCGGGCATCCCGTCATGCGGATGACCGCGTCGATGTCGCCGTAGCCCGCGCGTTCGATCGCGTCGATGTAGCCGGGCAAGACGTTCTCCGCCTCCGTCATGGCGAGCCCGCAGGTCGGTTTGGCCGGGCAGGCCATGGCATTGCGGCGCACGAGCGAGATCGCTTCCGGTCGGGCGACGCCGTGGGCGTCGAGCATCCCCTCGAGCGCCGCGCGGTCCGGCACGTTGCACAGGAGCACGTCCTGTTGGGCGGTGAGCCGTACGCCCAGGGCAAGCTCGTTCACCGCGGCGCGCACCGCCTCGCGCAGCGGCGGATGCATGCGCCCGTTCTCCACCGAGATTCCGAAGTAGCCGCGTCCGTCCCTCTGGGCATGCCAGCCCAGGTGAAGATTCATCTTGGGCAGGGGCTGCGGGGCAGCGTCCTCGAGGCTCAGGCCGAAGCGCAGCCGCAACTCCTCCTTCACGAGCTCAACTCCGAGACGTCGGAGGGTGTACTTCCAGCGCGCCATGCGGCGGTCCTTCCGTTCCCCATGCTCCTTCTGCAAGATGGCGATGGCGCGCGTCGCCTCCACGACCTGCGCGCGAGGAATGCGGCCGAGGTAGAGCCCGAGGAGCGGCGCGGTCGCCGGATTGTTGTGCGTGAGGCCAAGCCCGCCTCCCGAATAGAGGTCGAAGAGGCTCCCGTCGCTGCGACCGTGGCTCACGATCGGGACAAAGCCCACGTCCTGGGTCAGGACATCAATCGAATTGTCTTCGGGGTGGGCAATGCCGACCTTGAACTTGCGCGGCAGGTACTGGCTCCCGTAGACCGGTTCATCGAAGTTGAGGGGTGCGACCGTCTGTCCGTACTCGTCGGTGAGCCAGATTTGAAAGTAGGACGAGCTGTGCGGAGCGAGCTCCTTCGCAATCGCATGCCCGAGCTCGCCGCCCCGCACGTCGTGGCGCGGCTCGAGCCCGTCGATCGGCGAAGTCATGACGTTGCGGTTCACGTCGCCACAGGCGGAGAGCGTTCCGTCGCGTCGATAGTGACGCGAGAGGTGCCGCACCAGCTTGGCGAGCTTGGGTCCATAGACGTGGTGGTACTGCAGGCCCTGGCGGGCGGTGATGCGCAGCGTGCCATCACCGAAGAGATCCGCGGCGTCGTCGAGCGCGGTCCACTGCGCGGGCGTGAGCTCGCCTCCCGCCGGATTCTTGATCCGACACATGAAGAAGTAGTCGTCGGTCTTGCTCCCGCGCGCTCCGCGCGCTTGCTGCTTGTAGATTCCGAAGAATTTTGAGAGCTCCTTCGCCTCACCCGAGATCGTCGGGCGCTCGCCGCTCGTGAGAAGCCGGATCTCGTCGAGGAAGGGATGGACGTCGCCCTTGCCGTCCGAGACGAAAAAGAGGCCCTTGCTTTCGGCCTTGATCCGCTCGTTCTTCGACATCCGGGAGAGGTCGGCGTTCGCAAGGCTGATGGCTTCGCCGGACGGTCCCGGGGGATGGGGGGCCATGCGGGTCCTCGTGCTGGGTGTGCTGGGCGGCCCTGGAGCGGCAGGAGCCCGCCCCGCAATTGCAGACTAGCGGCTCGGGAATTCGATCTCCAATTCTTGTCAAGATCGCGCGAGAATTATCCGCTTCGGGAGGGGCCGCGAACCTCTAAGGATCCGGCAACCCGACCCGGGCCGCCTCAAAGAGAGAAAGCGGGCTCACCCGGTGGGGGGTACCTGCTCCGTCACAGGACAGGCCCGTCCACCAGGCTCTGCTCCACCTCGGCCAGTTCCGCCATCACCGCGCGATCGACTTCGCGATAGCGCCGCAGGGCATCGTCCACCCGGCCGACACCGCCCTCCCGCACAGCAAGCTCGCGGGCTTTGGAGCGAATCCAGTCGACGTGCCAGACCTCGTCCTTCGAAACCGCACGCAGGACCTCCTGGGTTCGCGGCGGTACTCCGGGCCGGCGCAGATGCTGGCGGTAGCGCCGGAGCGAGCGCTGCTCCACCACCACCGTGAGCGCCAGCAGATCGATCACATCCCGCGGAACTCCAACGCGTTTGCCGATCCGAACCTGATAGCCGTCCTCGATGGGCAGCGGCACTCCACCGATCTCCCGGATGCGCTCCGTCCAGAGCCAGGCGTGACGCGTCTCGTCGGCGAGGTGCTGGGTCAGGTTGACCTGCGCCTCTCCATCGTTGAGGATCCGCAGCAATCGGTACAGCAGGTTCGAACCGCGTAGTTCTGCGTCGCGGTAGTAGGAGTAGACGATGATCTCCCGGCGCGCTGCACCGGGGTCGAGAATCTCCTCGGAGTGCTCCGCCTTTGCGCTCATCAAGCGTCCTTTTGGCTTCGAGTGATCCGCACGCCAGCGTGGTCCAACACGCCGGCAATCGGCTTCGGTTTGCGCACGGTGACCGTCACGGCTTCTGCGTCGAACTTCGAGAGAATCGCTTGTGCGATGTGTTCTCCCAGTGCTTCCACCAGTTTGTGCTCCTGGTTCGCTGCCACGTCTTCCACCACCTCGAAGATCCGTTTGTAGTGGATGGTCTGGCTGATGCGATCGCTGCGCCCCGCCGCGCGCAGGTCCCGGACCACGGCGATGTCGAGGAGAACCGGACGTCGCATCCGGCGCTCGGCCGCTGTGACACCCAGCGCCGCAGGCACCTGGATGCCCTCCAACAGGATTAAATCAGGCATTGCGATCTCCGCCCCCTCCGAAGCTATCTCAGCTTGACACTGGCCCGCACCTCTGGGCAGTCACCTTGACGACGTCCGGGAATCGCCCACCCTCGCCCTCATGGACACAAAGCTGAGCTCGATCCGCGCGCGCGAGGCCGCCCATTTCTTGCCGGTGGTCAAACGCCTCCCGGTGGCGCTTGTGGAGGGTCGCGGGTCGCGGGTACGCGACGTGGCGGGTCGCGAGTACATCGACCTCATGGCGGGTTGGGGGGTCACCTGCCTCGGCCACTGCCACCCCGCTCTCGTGGAGACGATTCGCGAGCAGGCGGGCCGTCTCATGCAGACCACAAACGTGTTCTACACCCTCCCGCAGCTCGACCTGATCGAGCGGCTCGCGGAGGTGCTGCCCCGGGACCTCACCAAGAGCTTCATCGTGAACTCGGGCACCGAGGCGGTCGAAGGAGCGCTGAAGCTCGCCCACCGCGCCACCGGGCGAACCAAGTACGTGTCCACGCACAATTCGTTCCACGGTCGAACCCTGGGTGCGCTGCGCGTAATCGGCCAGGCCAAACACCACGACCCCTATCGCGCCTTGCTGCCCGAGCGCACGCTCGTGCCCTTTGGCGATCTCGCGGCGGCTCGCAGCGCGGTCACGGGTGCCGGGGGAATGGATGGTGCGGCAGCGGCCTTCATCGTCGAGCCCATCCAGGGCGAGGGCGGGGTCAACGTCCCGCCGGACGGCTATCTCACGGGTCTGCGCGAGGCCTGCGACGCGGCGGGCGCGCTGCTCATCCTCGACGAGGTCCAAACCGGCATCGGCCGAACAGGACGCATGGTCGCCTGCCAGCACGAAGGCGTCGTTCCCGACGTGCTGGTCCTGGGCAAGGGCCTCGGGGGCGGCTTCCCTGTCGCCGCGTTTGTCACGACCGAACGAGTCGCCGGGAAAATCGCCCTTGGCGATCATGGCGGCACCTACGTCGGAAGCCCTCTCGCATGCGCCGCAGCGAACACCGTGCTGAGGGTGGTAGTCGACGAAAAACTGCCCGAGCGAAGCGCCGAGCTCGGCGCGCGTGTCCTGGCGAAGCTCCGCGCCTTCGTGCAGGAACGACCGGATCTTGTCGAAGAGGCCCGGGGAAGAGGCCTCCTCGTGGGTCTTGTGCTCCGCGACGCCGACCGCGCGGCCACGCTCGCCGAGCGCGCGCTCGGGCGGGGCGTGCTCGTGAATGTCACCGCGGGTCGGGTGCTCCGACTGTTCCCGGCGCTGAACATTCCCGAAGACGAGCTGTGGCCTGCCCTCGACGCGGTGCTGAGCCTGGTGGCCGAGGGCTGAGCCCATCGCCCACGGCGCGCGGCGAGACGGGTACCCAAAAATGGAGGAGCCAGCGTGCAAAGCCGACGCCTTGGCCATCTCGAGGTCTCCGCACTCGGTCTTGGCTGTATGGGGATGAGCGAGTTCTACGGCCCGACCGACGAGGCGGAGTCCATCGCCACCATCCACCGCGCGCTCGAGCTCGGAATCACCCTGCTCGATACCGCAGACGTGTATGGCCCCTTCGTGAACGAGGAGCTCGTGGGCAAGGCGATCCGGGGCAAGCGCGACCGGGTGGTGCTGGCCACGAAGTGTGGGATCGTACGGGATCCGGATCGACGGACCGTGCGCGAGCTGAACGGGCGCCCTGACTACATCCTCAAGGCGTGCGACGCCAGCCTGCGCCGCCTCGGTGTGTCTCACGTCGACCTGTACCAGCTGCACCGCATGGACCCGAAGGTGCCGATCGAGGACAGCGTGGGCGCCATGGCCGAGCTCGTGAAGGCCGGCAAGGTGCGGGCCCTTGGCCTTTCCGAAGTGGGTCCGAACACGCTGCGGCGTGCGGCAAAGGTGCACCCGATTGCTTCCCTGCAATCCGAGTACTCGCTCCTCACACGCGACGTCGAGGCCGAAGTGCTCCCCACCTGCCGCGAACTAGGGATTGGCTTCTTGGCCTACAGTCCGCTCGGCCGCGGACTGCTCTCGGGCCGCTTCCGGTCGCGCAGCGACTTTGGGCCGGACGACTACCGCCAGTTCAGTCCTCGCTTCGCGGAGGGCGCGTTCGAGCGGAACCTCGAGCTCACGCTGCGCGCGGCGGAGCTCGCGAAAGCCAAGGGATGCACCCCGGTCCAGCTCGCCCTCGCATGGCTGCTCGCCCGGGGACCTGAGATTGTGCCGATCCCCGGCACGAAGAAGTGCTCCCGCCTCGAAGAGAATGCGGGCGCCGTGGACGTCGCGCTCGGGGCGGGCGATCTGCGCAGGCTCGACGAGCTGATCCCGCTCGGCGCGGCTGCGGGCGAGCGCTATGCGGCTGCGATGATGCCGCGCTGGGAGTAACGAGCCCTTAGGAGATCGGTCCCCCGTCTTCCGTGGGGGAGGTCTCGCCTTCGAGCAGGGAGACCAGCACAGGACGTAGAGCCGAGGCGGGAAGAATGCGCTCGAGGGAGCCCACCTGTTGCGCGCGTTCCACGGTGTGGATGGCGTCGAACTCTGCAGCGATCTCGGCCTGCTTCTCGAACCGAATCTCCTCGAGTCGTCGCTCGTAGGCTGCACGCGCTTCGGCGCTGGGATGCGCTCCGAGCTCTCGGCGGAGTGCTCGGATCCGCGGGTCGGCGGCCGCCCGAGCACCCACTTCGCGTCCGAAGACCACCGCCGCCGCCGGTCCACCGCCAATCACGGAGGCAAACGAACCTCCGAGCGCGAGGGCACGCACCTGCGGGTTCAGGGCTCGCGAGAACACGACATAGGCTCCACCGTGGTATCGCGACACCACGACAAAGAAGAGCGGACCTCGAAAGTTCACCACCGCGCGCGCAATCTCGGCCCCATACTCGAGCTGGAGCTTGCGCATCGATTCCGGCGAGCCGTCAAAGCCTGAGAGATTCGCAAGGATCACCACCGGTCGGTTGCCGCTCGCCGCGTTGAGCGCGCGCGCGACCTTCTTCGAGGAGAGCGGGAAGAGGGTCCCGGCGTTCCACCCCGCCGGCCCGTCGGCGGGCCGGTAGCCCTGGCGAGCCACAGTGCGGCTCTCGATGCCGATGAGACACACCGGAACGCCGCCGAGCTGTGCGTCCCACACGATGGCCGTCTCGGCACCGGCCATGGCGCGCCAGCGTTCGAGGCGCCCTCCGTCGCGGTCGACGAGCGCCCCCATGACGCTGCGCATCGCGAACGATCGCTTGCGGTCCGGGTTCGCGCGCGGGTCGAAGATTTCTCCGACCGTCCGGAACTCGTCTTCGCCCTCGCAGCGCGCTTCGCAAACGTCCCGGTCCGGCGGGTCCTCGCTGGGACGCCGGCGTGGACGGGCCTCGCCGGGCATGACGTAGGTGTAGCGGTAGTGCTGGTAGAGGATCGCGTAGGCTTCGGCCAGATCGCGCGCGTAGTACTGTGCCTCGCCGTTCGCCCCCATGACCCGTTCGTAGCCGCCAATCGCGATCTCATCTTCCGCCGCGACCGCGCCCGACGCCTCGAGCGCGGCGCGCCCGGTCAGCACCATCGACGCGTTCGGGGTCATGATGAGCACACCGCGTGTCCCCATGCCCATGGTGGCGAGTGCGTTCCAGTAGCTCTGTGCGCCGACGTTCACGCCGTGCACGATGAGGTGGATCACTCCTCCGGCCTGGGTAAAGGTCACGATGCGCCGGGCGACGCGGGCCGTGGCATCGAGATTCTCGGTCCCGCTGTCCATTGCGATCCGCGCCCCGCTCGAAATCGGCACCCACTCGACGGGAATGCCGCGCTGCTCGGCGAGGTCGATGGCTGCCACGATCCGATCGCACTCCGGTGCGGCGAGGGAGCCCATCCCGAGGGTCGGGTCTGAAAGGATGAGCACGCGGTCCGCGCCTTCCGGGAAGCCGTCGAGAGGCGTAGACAGGATCCCGAAGACGACGGCGCTGGAGTTGTCGCCATGCGGACGCCCCGCCACGGAGACCGCGCGCGGCGGCGACTCGTCCGCGGCGATGTCGTACTCCTCGAACAGGCCGGCGGGAAGCTGGTCGTGCGGCGTGGTCAGCATGCGCACGATCTCATAGGGATAGACAAGACCTCGCCGCCGCGCTTCGACGACCCGTCGTTCGTACTCGCTTGCGGGGCGGAGGCGATCGCGGTGGGGCGCGCGCCACGAGATCTCCATCCGTGCGCCGGTCGGGTCGCTGATCACGATCTCCACTGGCCGCGGCGGCGCGTCGGGGGCCTCGCGGTCTAGCAGTGCGAGCCGCACCACCACCTTCTCGAGACCGAGGTGCCTTGTGGCGGGAGCCAGGTGGTTGGCGAGGGCACCGGCGGTCTCTGGATCGAGGAAGATGCGGGGCCCGACGAACAGGAAGATGCGATTCCACTGCAGGCGCCGCTTCGGATCGCGCTCGCCGAGGATGGCGCGCAGCGTCCGAGCGGCAGCGTGAAAGGTTCGTTCGAAAGCGGCGACGTGCTGCGCCGCCTCGCTGCGCTCGCCCGCCGAAGCCGGGGCCACCTCCGCCAATACAAAGACCCGTTCGTCGCCGGGAAGCTCCCGGCTTCTCGCATGAAACGCGACGACACCATCTTGGGCCTCGAGCCGCTCAAGCTCGAAGGCCGCAAGGCGCGGAAGGTCGACCCGCGCCGCGTATTCGGGGTGAAGGCCATGGAGCTCGTCGAGGACGCGAACGCCTCCCGCCTCGGGAACAAACGTGTGGTGCAGGCTCGGCACCCCGTCACGTACCAGCGAGACGGTGAGCCGCTGCGCGGGCAGTCCAGCCTGCACCGCTTCTTCGGCGGCGCCGAGGAGTGGCGACGGATCGCTCTCCCCAGGCCACAGGATGAGCAACTCGAGCGTCACGTGGGGACCCGCGTCCCGAGCGGACGCGCAGAGCGCCTGCGCGGTGGCCTCGACCTCGTCCGAGCTCGCGGAGGCCGCTGCGGCAAGCAGTGTACGCCCGTCCGCGAGACGGGCCCGCAAGACCTCCCGACCCGCGCCGCGCACCGGCTTCTGGGCGACGGGGATGAGCGGCGCGTAGAGCCTCCGCAGCTGTGTGTCGAGAGCGGCCCACTGGCGCTGTGGAGCGAGATCGAGCACCTCGCCGCTGACGCCGCTTGTCGCGTCTGCGGTGGGTTCGGGAGTCTCGAAGATCGCGTACGTCGCCTCGAGCGCTGCGTCCGCCAGCGCATCGGAAACGAGGCTCCGCAGCTCCGCGATCCGGGCCAGCGCGTCCGCGAGCGAGGGTTCTCCACGCAGCGGAAGACCCGCGTTTTTGAGGCCCGTCACACGACGCACGATCCCGAGGACAAGGCGCCGGCGCAGGGCGCGCGTGTGCTGCGTCGCCAGCAGACGCAGCAGCGCTCGCTCGAGCGCATCGGTCGGGGCGAGCGACATCACTCCGTAGTGGGCCACGGCCGTTCGGATCAGCGAAAGGAACTCCGGATCGATCCCCGCACCCTCCGCGTGCAGGCGCCGCACGTACATGCGTAGGCGCGCAAGGTTCGAGGGCTCGGGATCCCCGGATTCGCGCACGAGGGGCGTGCGGATGAACAAGCGCTCGATGTCGGCGAAGAGCGTGAGCTCGTGACGCAGCTCGGCCAGCTCGGCCCGGAAGGCGGGCGAGATCTCCACGGGAAGGGGCGCCTCGAGGAAGGCGGCGAGCTTCTCCCCGCGCTCGGGATCGGCATCGTAGCCGAGAAGAACCCGACGGATCTCCTCGCGCGCTGCAGCGATCGCGGCGCGCCGCTGCTCGGGAGGGGCCACCTGCGCCGCGCGCAAATCGGGGGTGTCTCCCGGCTCGACCTCGCCTGGCGCGGAAGCGAACAGCGCATCGAGCGGGTCGGGCTCGTTCGGGAGCTGGATGCGCTCGCGCCCGAGCCGCGCTGTCGAGGGACGTGCACCCGGATCAATCACCAGCAACACATCACCCGCTGCAACCTGTTGACCGCGCTGCACGAGCACTTCTCGGACGACGCCGGACACCGGGGCCAGAATGCCGATCTCAGTCTTCATCGCCTCGAGCACGCCCAAAGCCTCGCCCACGTCGACGCGGTCTCCGGGAGCCACATGAAGTGCGACCACCATGGCGGGTGAGCCCGCGCGCACTTGCCCCGCCCCGTGGCTTCCGAACTCGTGGGCGCAACCCTCGATCTCGACGCGCAGTCCCGTCTCACGAACGTCGTGCAGCACGCGCAGGGAGCGGCCCCCCACTTCCAACCGAGCTGCATGGGCGCCCTCTTCGCGCAGCGTGGCGGTGATGGACGTGCCGTTCTGCTGCACCCGATAGCGCCAGGCACCGATGGCAAAGACGCCGAGGCGATAGCTCTCCCCCCCATGGACGAGGTCTACCTGCTGGCCGCGCGAGAGGGGCACCCGGGACGGTGAGACGTGGGTCGTGTCGGCGTAGAAGTTGCGGCGCGCCACGAGTCGCTCCCGCTGGTAGGCGAGGATGGCCGCGGCTACGAGCGCCTCGGGACCAAAGGCCGAAGCGGAGGACTCGCTGAGCGTGCGCCGGTCGAGCCAGTTCGTCTCGACGCCCCCTGCGCGGAACTCGGGCGACTCCAGGACCCCGATCAAAAACCCACGGTTCGTCGCGCCACCCTCAATCACGAGCTCGAAGTCGCGCAGCGCGGCGGCCAGGCGGGCACGGGCCTCGTCGCGCGTATCGCCGCTCGCAATGACTTTGGCGATCAGCGAGTCGAAGGCCTCCGGGATGCTGCAGCCTGCCACCACCCC
>Ga0187777_10002414_pt1 | contig 11962 bp, 11 predicted proteins | sample 1015_Q2_SP5_10_M_FD_132416 | JGI IMG/M metagenome (GOLD analysis project Ga0187777, IMG submission 132416) | Tropical peat soil microbial communities from peatlands in Department of Meta, Colombia - 1015_Q2_SP5_10_MG | ecosystem: Environmental > Terrestrial > Soil > Wetlands > Peat | place...
AGGACTACTTCCACGACCGGATCGTGATCTTCCGCGACACGCTGCTGCGCGACTTCGGCCACGATCCCGACCTGTTGAAGGCGCAGGTGACCCGCACGCTTCGCCACGAGCTCGCCCACCACCTCGGGTGGGACGAGAAGGGCGTGAGGGGACTCGGGTTGTAGGCCGTCGCCGGAGGGCCCGGCGGGGCGTCGCCCGCGTCGGTCGCCGACGTCCGCGCGCCGACGCCGGCAACTACGCTTGGAATGCCGGGCCGTCGCCCGGTCGTCGCCATCTTTGGACACCGACACCAGGAGCGAAACCACATGCCAGAAGCCGTGATCGTCGACGCCATCCGTACGCCGATCGGCCGGCGGGCGAGGGGTCGCTGAAGACCGTCCGCGCCGCGGAACGCCGGCTTGAGCTTCGTCAGCACCTCCATCGTCGTTCCGGCCCGCGCCGAGTCGACTGCCGACGCAGAGACGATCGGGCTGCTCCAGGTGCCAGCGCCGTTATCAGCGGGGCGGCATCCGAAGCGCGCCGTCAAGCCTGATCACCTCGCCGTTGAGCATCTCGTTCTCGACGATGTGCGCGACCAGCGCGCCGAACTCCTCGGGGCGCCCGAGGCGGGACGGGAACGGGACCGCTTGACCGAGGACCTCGCGGGCGTCGGCGGGTAGCGCGGCGAGCAACGGCGTGTCGAACGTGCCGGGCGCGATCGCGCACACCCGGACGCCGACGGACGAGAGGTCGCGGGCGGCCGGTAGGGTCATGCCGACGATCCCGCCCTTGGAGGCCGAGTACGCGATCTGGCCGATCTGTCCGTCGAAAGCCGCGATCGATGCCGTGTTGACGCACACGCCTCGCTCGCCCGACTCGGTTGGCTCGGTTTCGACCATCGCCGCGGCCGCGAGCCGCAGCACGTTGAAGGTGCCGATCAGGTTCACGCGGATGACGGTCTCGAAGGGCTCGAGCGCGTGCGGTCCGCGCTTGCCGGCGACCCGCGCGGCCGAGCCGCCGATCCCGGCGCAGCAGACAGCGATTCGCAGCGGGACCGGCTGCGCGGTGGCGGCCCGCATGGCCCCCTGCACCGCGGTCTCGTCGGTGACGTCGGTCGCTACGAACGTGGCCCGCTCGCCGAGGTCGTCCACCAGCGCTCGTCCGCGGTCCTCGTTCATGTCCGCGATCACGACGTGGGCGCCGCCCGCGTGCAGCTGGCGGACGGTGGCCTCGCCGAGACCGGAGGCACCCCCGGCGACGAGCGCGCCGTTGCCCTCGATCCGCATGCGCGGAACCCTAGTGGACCCGTCGCCGCGCTTACGCCCGGGCGGCCAGCGACAGCGCGAACAGCTCGTCCGGGTCGGTGTACCAGGTATCGAGCTCGAGGCCGGCGGCATGGAAGTCCTCCTCCACGCGCGCGCGAGTGAACTTGGCGCTGATCTCGGTCCTCAGCTCCTCGCCGGCGGCGAACTCGACCCGCAGGCCGAGGTCCGCCACGAGCACGCTGCATGGGCGTCGGGAGCGCAGGCGCATCTCGACCCACTCGTGCCTTCGATCGAAGAACGCGATGTGGTCGAACCCAGAGGGGCAGAAGTCGGCGTCGAGCTCGCTGTTGATCACGTGCAGCACGTTGCGGTTGAACTCTGCGGTCACGCCGTCGGCGTCGTCGTAGGCGGCTTCGATCACCGCCGGGTCCTTGACCAGGTCGGTGCCGAGCAGCAGCCGGTCCCCCGGCCCGAGCAGCCGACCGATCTCGCGCAGCAGGCGCCGGCGCGTGCCGGGCAGGAAGTTTCCGATCGTGCCGCCGAGGAGCGCCACGATCCGAGGCGTTTCGCCGGGGTCGGGGATATGAGCGAGATGCCGCTCGAAGTCGCCGATCACGCCGTGGACCGTGAGCTCGTCGAACTCGTCGATGAGCTCCTCGGCCGCCGATTCGAGCGCGCTTTCTGACACGTCCAGGGGCACGTAGCGGCGCAGCGTCCCGGCCCTCGACATGGCGCCCAGGAGGATCCGCGCCTTGTCGGGCGATCCCGAGCCGAGCTCGACCAGCTCGCCGGCGCGGGTCCGCCGTACGATCCCGTCGGCGCGTGCGACCAGGATTGACCGCTCGGCGCGCGTGGGGTAGTACTCGGGGAGCTCGCAGATCTGCTCGAACAGCTCCGAGCCGCGGGCGTCATAGAAGTGCTTGGCCGGGATCTCCTTGAACGGGCGGGTCAAGCCATCGAGGACGTCGTTGGCGAGCGAGCGGTCGTCGGTCTCCGACAGGAACGACTCGATCCGGATGTCGCCGCTCTGGGCCAGCGATCTCATGCGTCGCTCGCGATCCGAAAGCCCGAGAAGATCTGTCGCCGTCGGGGGTAGTCCCAGTTGCGGAAGGTGGCGGTCGCGACGCGGGTCCGCGTCGCCCACGAGCCGCCGCGCAGCACCCTGTAATCGGTTCCGAAGAACACCTCCGAGTATTCCTTGTACGGGTGGGCGACGAACCCGGGGTAGCTGTCGAACGGGCTGCTCGTCCACTCCCAGACGTCGCCGATCATGCCGAGGCAGCCGTAGGCTGAGCGGCCGTCCGGATAGGCGTCCACGGGGGAGGTGCCGCAGCCCCGGTGGTCGAGGTTGGCGTGCCGGCCGGGCACGGGGCGCCGGTTACCCCACGGGTAGCGGCGGGCGTGCGGGTGGGCGGGATCCGTTATCTCGTCCCAGGTCGCCGCCTTTTCCCATTCCACCTCGGTGGGGAGCCGGGCACCGTGAGCGCGAGCAAACGCGTCGGCCTCGAACCAGGACACATGAACGACCGGCCGGTCCGGGTGTAGCGGCTCGAGCCCGCCCAGACGCCACTCGCCGTCCAGGTCTGCCGTCCACGCACCTGGCCGGGTGATGCCGAACTGCTCTTTCCAGGCCCAGCCTTCGTCTGACCACCACTCGCGACGCTCGTAGCCGCCGCCTTCGACGAACGTCAGGTAGCTCGCATTGGTGACAGGGGTCCGGCCGATCAGGTAGCCGCGTACGTCGGTCCGGTGGCGCGGGCGCTCGTTGTCATAGGCAAAGCCGTCAGGGGTGGCACCGATCGTGCACTCGCCCACAGCGATCTCGATCATGTCCAGTCCGGTCGGGGCCGGCCGCTGGGAATCCGGCATCGGGCGCCGTCCGGCGAGCTGGTAACCGTCCAGGCGCGCCAGCATCAACGTCTGCAACATCGTTTCGTCGTGCTGGTGCTCGTGACGCAGCACCATCTCGTGTAGCGACCCGTCGCCGATACCGCGCTCGTCGATCACCTCGAGCGTTCTGGAGCGAACCTCATCGAGGTACTCGAGCGCCTCTGCCGGGCCGAGCAACGGGAGGTCACCTCGCACCGCGCGCGGCGTCTCGAACGCGTCGTACATCGCGGCGAGGTCGTCGCGCAGCAGCGGGCGCTCACCGTAGCGGTGCACGAGCCACAGGTCCTCGTAAGCGGCGATGTGGGCGAGATCCCACACCAGCGGGCTCATCAGCGGGGAATGCACGCGCTCGAGATCGTCGTCCGACACCGACGCGACCAACGCCAACGTCCGCCGCCGTGCCTCCTGCAGCGTCTCGACGACCCGCGTCGCAGTCAGGGTCTCCGTGGCTGCGATCGAACTGGTCACTGGGTGCCATTGTAAGCGCCCGGTTCGTTAACTTCCGGAGAATTCTGGTGACTGTGTGAAGGTAACTTTTAGTGAACCGGTTCACGTGCGTGGGTGAACCGGTTCACTATTTAAGGTGAATCGGTTCAGTGGACCGAGTAGCGCAGGTACAGCGAGCTGTCGCTCTCCACCACCCACTCGAGCGTGAGCTTGCGCAGCTCGGCGAGCGGTTGTCCTCTGGTGATCCCCGGGGCGGTGCCACCTCCGGCCAGCTTCGGCGCCAGCGACAGGAACAGCTCGTCGACGAGGTCCTCCTGGAGCAGCGCCCCGAACAGCGTGGGGCCGCCCTCGCACAGCACCGCGCGGACGTCGTAGGCCGAGCGCAGCCGGCGCATCATCGTGGTCAGCGTGAACTCGCCGGGGTCGAGGTGAACCACCTCCACCTGGGCGGCGAACCTCGATGTGTCGAGTTGTGCGGGCGTGAATACCACTATCCGAGCCGCGGGCTCGGAGAACAGAGGTATGTCGGTGGGGAGGTCGCGACCGCGGCTGAAGATGCAGGCGAGCGGTTCGGGGCGGAGGCCCGAGGCGGCGCGCCGGTGCCGGCGCTCGGAGTCGCGGACGAGCCTCCCATAGCGCTCGGCGCGAAGCGTTCCGGTTCCGACCAGGATCGCGTCGACGTGCTCGCGCAACCCGTGGAACATCTGCCTGTCGCCCGGGTCGCTGAGCCCCCGCGAGAGCCCCTGGAACGCCACCCGTCCGTCGGCGCTCGAGACGAAGTTGACGATGAGGCAGGGGCGGTCGACATGCGCACGGCCGGCGAGGTTGAGCGACGCGAGCAGTTCGCCGACGCGGACCGACTCGGGCTGAGCGACGAGCCGGCGGAGGTCCGGGCCCGCGCCGGACGACGGGGCGGGGGTCACGCAGTCGAACCTATCAGCAGGGTGATAAACACACATCGTTGACGCCAAGGCTGGTTTGAGGGAGGGAGCATGCTCGACTGCACCTATCGCGTCCAGATCCGACATCACGCCGGGCAACTCGCACGCGTCGCCCAGGCGATCGCCGACGGCCAGGGTCTGATCGGCGACGTGGTCACCGTCTCACTGGGGCGCGAGAATTCGGTCAGGGACATCACCGTCGAGGTCCGGGACATCGCACAGTCGGACCGGATTGCCGAGCTCGTTGGCGAGCTCGACGGCGTGAAGGTCTTGTGGCACCAGGACCGGGCGCTGCTCCGGCACGTCGGCGGCAAGCTCCGGATCGACGCCCTGCGGCAAGTACGGACCGTTCAGGAGATGAGGGACGTGTACACGCCCGGGGTCGCGCGCGTGTGCACCGCGATCGCGCGGCAGCCCGAGCTCGCCGCTCGCTACACGATGATCTCGCGGAGCGTCGCGATCTGCACGAACGGCTCGCGGGTCCTTGGCCTCGGCAACATTGGGCCGGTCGCTTCGATGCCGGTGATGGAGGGCAAGGCGGTGTTCTACGACCAGTTCGTCGGGATCTCCGCGATGCCGATCCTGATCGACGCCACCGACGTCGACACGTTTGTCAACACCGTCCTGCGGATCGCGCCGACGTTCGGCGGGATCCACCTCGAGGACATCTCAGCGCCTGAGTGCTTCGAGATCGAACGGCGGCTGAAGGCGGAACTGCCGCAGCCAGTGATGCACGACGACGTCCACGGCACCGCCGTGGTGTCACTCGCCGCCGTGATGGTCGCGTGTCGCTACGCCGGGATCGAGCTCCGCTCGGCGACGGTCGGCCAGCTCGGCCTCGGCGCCGCCGGGTACGGGATCGCGGCGCTGATGGTCGATGCGGGCGTGCGCCGCGTGATCGCGTTCGACCCGCTCGAGGCCTCGCACGCACGCGCGCGCGACCACGGGGTCGAGATCAGCTCGATGGAAGGGGTGCTCGCCGAGGCCGACGTGGTCGTGGCGACGACCGGTCGCGCGGGATTGATCCAGCCGGAGATGATCCGTGCCGGGCAGGTGATCCTCGCGCTCACCAACCCCGACCCCGAGATCGAACCCGAGCAGGCAGAGGCGGCCGGCGCAGCGTTCGCCGCTGACGGCCGCAGCGTCAATAACGTGCTGGGGTACCCCGGCATATTCCGAGGCGCACTCGAGGCCGGGGCGGCCGGGATCAACGTCGAGATGAAGCTCGCGGCCGCCGACGCGATCGCCGAGCTCGCCAGCGACGGGGAGTTGGTACCGAACGCGCTCGACAAGAGCGTCCACGAAGCGGTCTCCGAGGCGGTTAGGGTCGCGGCCGTTCAGAGCGGAATCGCCCGTCCTGAGCGGGCCACGAGCGACTTCTAGAGCCAGCGCCGCAGGAGCACAAACAGGCTAGGCTGGCTGCCGATGGATTTCAGGCAGCTCGACCGCGGGGAACTGATCGCGGTCCTAGGCGGGGCCATCTTGGGCCTGTCGGTGTTCCTGGCTTGGTACACGCTCGGGGACAAGTACACGGTGCTCGGCAACTGCCGAGGACCCAACAGCTCGTGCACCGCCTGGAACTCGCTGCAGATCCTCCGTTTCCTGCTGCTGATCGCGGCGGTCGCGCCCGCGGTCCTTGCGTGGATCATCCTGCGAGGGCATGCGCTGTCCTGGCCCCGCGGCGAGATGACCGCAATCATCGCGATCGCGGCGCTAACGTTCACGGTGTTTCGCGGGGTAATCGACAAGCCGGGAACGCCCCCCGGCGAGATCGGTATCAGTTTCGGCTGGTGGATCGGCCTGGTCGGCGGCCTGCTGATCCTGATCGGGTCGGTCGCGCGGACGAAGGAGAGCATGAGAGCCCGTAAGCCACCCGGTTTGCCATGAGCCAGACTCAAGGACCGCCACGGCCGGACCGTAACCTGGCGCTGGAGCTCGTTCGCGTGACCGAGGCAGCGGCGCTCGCCGCCGCCCGGATGGTCGGGCGGGGCGACAAGGAGGGAGCCGACCAGGCCGCGGTCGATGCGATGCGCCACGTGCTCGACTCGGTGTCGATGGACGGGGTGGTCGTGATCGGCGAGGGCGAGAAAGACAAGGCGCCGATGCTGTTCAACGGCGAGCAGATCGGCGACGGGACGCCGCCGCTCGTCGATATCGCAGTCGATCCGCTCGAGGGAACGCGCCTGACCGCGCTCGGGATGCCGAGCGCGATCTCGGTGATCGCGCTGGCCGAGCGCGGGTCGATGTTCAACCCAGGACCGATCGTGTATATGGAGAAGATCGCGGGCGGCCCGGAGATCGCCGATCTGCTCGACCTCGACCGGCCGCTGCCCGAGACGCTTGCGCTCATCGCCGAGCGCAAGCGGATCGACATCCGCGACGTGATGGTGGTGATGCTCGACCGCGAGCGCCACCACGAGGCGATGGACGAGATCCGTCAGGCGGGCGCACGCGTCAGGCTGATCCTCGACGGCGACGTGTCGGCGGCGCTGCTCGCGGTCAGCGACAACACGCCGGTCGACATCCTGTGGGGGATCGGCGGCACGCCCGAGGGTGTAATCACCGCGGCCGCGATCAAGTGCATCGGTGGCGAGCTCAAGGGGCGGCTGTGGCCGCGGAACGACGAGGAACGGTCCGCCGCGATCGACGCCGGCTACGACCTCTCTAAGATCTTGACCTGCGACGACCTGGTTGCGGGCGAGGACGTGTTCTTTTCGGCGACCGGCGTCACCGACGGCGACGTCCTGCAGGGCGTTCGCTACCAGGGCGACCGGGGCGCGACGACGGAATCGCTGGTGATGCGCTCGCGGTCGGGCACCGTCAGGCGCGTATCGGCGCGCCACGACCGGGCCAAGTTGCGGGCACTCACAGGCATTCGCTACGGCTGACGCGCCGCGAGGCCGCGGGCGATCCTGCCGCGCTACCCACGGCCATAACCCCGCACTCGACGAGCGCCGGCGGCCGAGAGCGCACTTGGGGCCAGCGAGCGCACCCGAATATGTATTCGGCCGCCGCGCGGGGCCGAGTGTCGGGTTTGGCCGAGCGCGAGCGCGCACTGCCATTCCAGGTGCCGCCGGTGACTGTCCGCGGCGGACTCCGTGAAGCGCATGGGGGTTGTTTGGGCCTCGCTGCGCTCGGCGTCCGTGGGGCCGTTCCGCGGGGCGTCCGTGCCCCGCGGGGCTGGTCGCGAGCCCCTCGGCCGGGCACGGATGCCCGGCCGCCCGGCCCCACGGACGCCGCCGCAGGCGGCCCCTAATCAGTGAGGCGCGTGGTCGCGTATCTGGCGGGCGCGTTCGATTGCGGCGCGTCCGGCGGCGCGCACGTCCGGCCGATGTGGAGCGAAGCGCCCGACCTTCGACGGGGCGAGGTCGAGCTTGGCCAGCGAGCGGAGGAACGCATGCGTGACCAGCACGTGAATCGCCGACTGCGTCGCCTCGTACACCGGCGTGCTGAATCCCACGGCGATCGCGGGGTAGAAGTTCGCCACCTCGACCTCGATGCGGACCTTCACCCGGCCGTCGGGCGCGTCGCCCAGATGCCTCACGTCGAGCGACAGGAAGCCGCAGCCTCGGCCCGCGCGCGCGACCAGCAGTCCGTCCTGGATCCGCCAGCGGACCTTGCCGTGGTCGCGCTCGAGCTCGTACTCCGGCGCGTCGAACCGGAGCAGCGTCAGCGGTCGGCCGAGGAACACGACGGACCGCTGGTTCTCGTCGTAGACGACTCGGATCAGCCAACCGGTCACTCGCGACAGGAACAGCCAGTAGGTGCGGGCCAGGTTCTCGAGGTGGGTGGCGTTCCACATGCGCTTGAAATCCGCCTGCGGCAGGGTCAGCTCGGCCGACTGCACCGACCGGACGGCGCCATCGCGCGCGATCGCCGTCGACTTCGGCGGGGACACGATCTCTGCGACGGCAGGGAGGCGTCCCGGGCGCCGGCGCCAGCGCCTTGAGGCCACTAACGCGGTGAGCGCTGCGACGACCGCGGCGAACACAGGCACGGCGGGATTGTCTCAGCGCGGAAGGCGCTCGAGCGCCACTGCCGCGCCGGCCTCCAGTTCGCCCGACCCGGCGGGAATGAACGCCAGCGCGTCCGCGCCGAGGAGCGAGGTCACGATGTGGGACCCTTGCGGTCCGTTGGGCATGGCCACGAGCTTCCCGCTGCGGCGCTCGAGGCGCACCCGCACCACCTGCTCGCGGTCGGGATTGCGGCGGACGGCGGCTCCGAGCACGGCTTCGGGCTCGAGCAGAGGCTCCTCGGTCCGCCCCTGAAGCGCAGCGAGCGCCGGACGGACGAACAGCGCGAACGTCACGACGGCCGAGACTGGATTGCCGGGCAGTCCGAACACCAGCACCGGTCCCCGGCGGCCGAACCAGGTCGGCTTGCCGGGCTGGAGCGCGACCCGCCAGAACCCCTCCTCGACGCCGAGTCCGGCGAGCGCCGGCTTGACGTGATCGTGCGGGCCGACGGAGACCCCGCCCGTGACGATCACCACGTCGGCGGCGTCGAGTGCGGATGCGAGCCCGGCCTGGGTCGCCGCCCGGTCATCGGGCAGCCGCCGCGCCGTACCGCCGATCGCGCCCTCAGCAGCCGCGAGCGCATCGAGCATCGGCGCGTTCGAGTTGTGGATCTCGCCCGGGCCCAGCGGCTCGCCAGGGGCGCGGAGCTCGTCGCCGGTGCACAGCACCTGCACCCTCGGGCGCCGGTAGACGGTCAGTTCGGCCGCGCCGGCCGCGACCGCGGCGCCCAGCTCGGCGGCGCCGAGCCTCAAGCCGGCACGGAGCACGGTCTCGCCCGAGCGCATGTCCTCCCCGGCGCCGCGCAGATGGTCGCCGGCCATCACGACAGCCTGGGTGAGGATCGTGCCGTCGTGCACCTCGACGTTCTCCTGCGGGATCACCGCGGTGGCGCCGTCCGGGATCGCGCCGCCGGTGGAGATCCTGATCGCGCCACCGTCCCCGAGGATCGCCGCCGACGGCGTCCCGGCGCGCGACTCACCGACGACCTTCAGCGTCCGACCGGCGTCCCCGTCGAGGATCGCATAGCCGTCCATTGCCGAGCAGGGGAAGGGCGGCACGTCGCCGGTCGCCACCACATCAGCAGCGAGCACGCGACCGTGGGCCGCGTCGATCGCCACCCGCTCGGTACCGAGCGGCTGGACGGCGCGCAGGACCCGCGCGCGGGCCTCCGCGATCGTGATCAGAGTGGCGGGCATCGCCTCATTTTCGCGAACAATGCCGATCGGCTGGCCTCGACGCGAGTGGGCCGGGTCGATGCGTGGTAAAAGTGGCGGGATGGAGAGGGGTGTGCCACGGCGTCGACGACCAGGGCCGGTCGCTACCGAAGGAGTCGAAGCGCTGTTGCTGCGTGGCGACGAGCTGGCCAAGGGCTGGCTGCTGGCGCTCGTCGAGGATGCGCCGCTCGAGTCGGCGGCGGCGATCATGGCCGGCGACGTCGCGCGCGACGGCCCGCGCATCTGTGATGCGGTGGTGCGCGCGATCTACGATGAGGCCGACCTCCGACGAATCGAGGCCGGCGGGGCGCTCGAGCCGCTCGTATCTTGCGCCGGCGAGCTCGCCGGCGTGCGGACGGCCGAGGGCGCCGCCCATGCCGTCGAGGCGCTCCGGACCGTCATCTGGAGCGCTCTGCGCGGCGAGCTGGCGCGGACCGACCCCGACCTGCTGGCCGACGCCGGCGAGCGGCTGTCGCTTGTCGCCGAGCTGGTGCGCGCAGCCGCTTTGCGCCGTGGCGAGGAGACCGAGGCCGGAGGTGAGCGCGGCGCGGGTGAGCGCGGCGGCGCTCAGCGACCGCGCGTGCCGCCGCTCCGAGTCGCGCAGACTACTGTCCCGACCGCGTCGCGCGGAGGCGAGGGCGGGAGCTCGGAGAGGGACGGCGTTACGGAGGGCGCGGACGACGGCGAGGCGGCATCGCGCACTCCGAGCGACACGCCGGAGCGGGGTCTCGGCGACACGCGGGAGAGGGGCACGGGCGACGCGCTCTGGATCGGTGCGCTCCGCGACGAGATCGTTCGGGCCGCCCGGGCGCGAGCCCCCCTATCGCTGCTGCTCGTCGAGCTCGAGGAGGCCGAGCGGATGCTCGCGGCCGAGCCCCGCGGTGAGGCGAGCGCGACCTTCGGCAGGTTCGCACAGGCGGTGCGGAACGCGCTCCGCCACCGCGACGTGCTCGCGTGCGAGACCGAGAGCAGGGCCTGGATCATCGCGCGCGACACGGGCCGGGCCGGCGCCCAGGCGCTTGGGTCCCGGATCGTCACCGCGGTGCCGACCCGGGAGTCCTGGCGCGGTGCTCCGCTGACAGTGAGCGTCGGGCTCGCGGTGCTCGGCGAGGACGGGCACAACGCCGCGGCGCTGATCGACGCGGCCGAGCAGATGAAGTTCGCGGCCGAGGCGAGCGGAATCGGGATCGTCACCGACGAGCCCGCACAGGGCGGATCGGAGCCGCCGACGGCCGGTCCGACGCTCGTGAGCTGACGCGGTTACTGCGAGGCCGGGACGGCCGTCGAGATGGTGCTGCTCTTGGTCGCGGCCGGTACCGGGGCCGCGCCGATCACGACCGTGGTCAGCGCGCCGATCGCGCGCCCCGTGGCCATCGTCAAGTCCCAGTTGGCGCCGTGTGCGTACGGCCCGCGGTCGATCACCGGCACGGTGATCACGCGGCCCTTGTAGTAGAGCTGGACGAGGGTCCCGCACGGGAGCGTCCGGTTAGCAACCCCGATCGTGTTGCGCCTGAGGATCTTTCCGCACGCGGTGCGGCTGCCCCAGAACCCAGGGCCGTAGAGCGTGGCGATCGAGCGCCGGTAGACCGTGAGCGACAAGCTCGGCGCGGCGGCCGCGCTCGAGGCCTGGGAGCCCTTGATCACCGCGCGGATCGTCAGCTGCCCAGCGCGGCTCGGATGCCAAGCCACCGCGAACGTACCGCCCGGCTGGGGGTCCGCGTTGGCGACCGGCACCCACGTCGCGGCCGTGGCGGAGCTCAGCTGATCGATCTCGACGACGTCTCCGGCGTCGGAGGCCGGAACGCTGCCCGTCACCGACACGCCCCCGCGGATGAATGCCGAGGCTTCGGAGGTGATCGTGATGCCGTCGCTGCTCGCGCTGACTGGGACGTTGCCGGCGGTCACGGGGACAGGGGGGTTCTGACTCGAGCTCGAGCCCCCGGGGCCGGTTCCGGCGCCGCCCGAGCCGGATCCGCCCGAGGCGAAGGCCAGCCCTGGGATCATCATGGCGCCGGCGACGGCGGCCACTAACGGGGCCAGATAACGATTGGCGCGAACTCTCGCGAGCAGCTTCGTCGGTCCTCTCGTGCTGTGCCTACGGGGTGAGCTGACGGGCTCGCGCCTTGAGCGCTACGACCCTGCCGGGCCGATTCGCCCCTGCGGATTTTTGGACCCGCAAGTGGTTCCCCCGCCGATCGCCCGCGGACGGA
>Ga0187777_10002415_pt1 | contig 11962 bp, 9 predicted proteins | sample 1015_Q2_SP5_10_M_FD_132416 | JGI IMG/M metagenome (GOLD analysis project Ga0187777, IMG submission 132416) | Tropical peat soil microbial communities from peatlands in Department of Meta, Colombia - 1015_Q2_SP5_10_MG | ecosystem: Environmental > Terrestrial > Soil > Wetlands > Peat | place...
GAATGCCGTGTTCGGTGAGCGGCGCGTCCGCCAACGCGAGGCGCTCCGCCCGATCGAGTGCGCGGTTCAGGTTGACGGCCTCCAGGTGCTCGCGCAGGCTCAAGCCGCCGACGGTCGTGCCGTGTGCGATCAGTTCGTTCGTCTGTTCCCGCGAGAGCCGGTTGCCACGCACGGCGTTAGAATGATAGATCTCATCAATCCGCATGCGCTCGCGCAGGGCGTCGCGAGCGCGCGCCGCGTTCGGTGACGACGCGAACCGCAAAGCGCGGGCGTGCAGCGCCTCGAGCCGATTGTCGAGCTGCGCGTCGAAACGGAGACCCGTCGCATCTTCCTGCGCGCGTGCCGGTCGGTCCAGCCCGAGCGCCCCAAGGTCGACGCCGTGCTCGCGCAACCACTCGAGCGCCATCGCTTCCAGGCGGCGGGAACGGTATGCGAGCCACGAGCGCCGCGCACGCGGATACGCCCGCAGCGCTTGCAGGAAGCGCGCGGTGGGCGTTGCGCCGATCGCGGCCTCGCGCAGCTTCTCCGCCAGTGCACCGTCGCTCAGGCTGGCGATGAAATCCACCACCAGCTGGTGCGCATCTGCGTGGGACAGCGGGCGGATCGCCAACGCGTCGCGCCGCGCCGCGGCGGCCTGGGCCGATGGATCGTCGGCTGCATATGGCTCGACCCGCCCCTGACTGAGCATAAAAAAGTAGCGGAATTGTCCGCTACGGTCGTCGAGGGCGTCGGTCAGCTCTTCCAGTATGAGATTGCGCACGATTTCAGGGCTCCCGGGATGAGAGCCAGGTGTCGCCAAGTGCCGCCTCCGGGCAACGCCCAGGGTGGTGGGCGTCACCGTTCTCGGGCCCGGCAGGCCAAGCCTCGTGCGGGGCCGTAGCGTTCGTGCCCTGGCTCATACTCTCGCTGTACCGATAAGGTCCGCCCTGATGCAGCCCGATACACTATGCGATGACTCCCCGCACGCGCTGACCCCGGCCGCGCGGCGCTTGTGCCAGGAGTCACAAAGGCCGAAGACCGCGGGTTTGGTGAGCTGAAAAACCGATGTTCCCGATCTTTTTGGGTGTAACAATCCCCGGCGCCGTAAGGTCATATCACCTAGAGCCGGTGTCGAACAACCTCGACGTCGAGCTCATGACCAAGGTCGCTAACGGGGACGGCGAGGCCTTTGCGGAGTTAGTCAAACGATATACCCGAATGCTCTACAACGTAGCGTATCGCTACAACGCATCTGCGGCCGAGGATCTGGTCCAGGAGACCTTCCTGCGGGCCTATCAGCATGCCAAGACGTTCTCGGGTCGCAGCAAAGTCTCGTCCTGGTTGTACCGCGTATGCGTGAACGTCTGTCTCACGTATCAGAGCCGCTCCGGCAATCCCACTGCGGATATCGACGATGTGAACGAAGCCGAGCTCTTGGTTCGGGACGACGAACGGCCCGACGTCATGGCGCAGCGCGGCGAGACCTTCAGGGCGCTGGAAGACGGACTGCGGGCCTTGCCCAGCCAGCAGCGCATGGTGTTCATCCTGCGCGAGCTGCAAGGGTTGTCGTACGGGGAGATCGCCGACGTTTTGGGCATGAACGAACAAGCCGCTCGGACCAACCTGTGCCGCGCCAAGCGCCGGCTGCAGGTCTGGCTCGACCCGCTGCTGGTGTAGGGGAGAGACGCTATGGAATGCTCTGAAGCGCTCGATCTCCTGTACGAATCTTTTGACGCCCAGATCACCCCGGCGCAGCAAGCGCTGCTCAACGGCCATCGCCGGACGTGCTTCGCTTGTGCGGGCACGCTCGCAAAAGCGCAGCGCTTCCAAGACCTGATCCACCGCGTGCCGCAGCTGTCGGTACCGCGCGGCTTGGAAGCACGCATCCTCGAGCGCGTGCTGCACAAGAGCCCCGAGCGGCTCGCCCGCCAGGCGACTGTGCTTCGCCCGCAGTTCTCGTGGCGTGACGCGTTGCGGCCCGCATACGCGTTGGGCGGAGTGATGGCGGCCGGCCTTGCGGTCTTCTTCATCGCCCATAACATCTTGTCTGCGAATTTCCACCGCCCGTCTGACGAGACGATCACGGCATCCATCCAGGGCGCGTTGCAGGCCACTGCGGCCAACAACCAGAGCCGCGACGTCGCCGAGACGGACACCCCCATCTCGACCGGCGAAGTGCTGCGCCCCGAAGGGGCTCAAGCTGCCATCGTCGCCATCACGCCCCACCTCGCGCTGACGCTCCAAAGCGGCTCCGAGGTGCAGGTGAGCCGGCTGCATTACGACCAGGCCAGCGGCGCCGCCGACGCAATCTTCTTGAAGCTGCGCCGTGGCACGCTGCGCATCAACGAGATCTTGCACCGCGACGTCTCCCCCGTGCACGTGGCGACCGCGCAGGCGACCTTCGTGCCGACCGGCACCACCTTCTCGCTGACGGCTTCGCAGGACGCTACTGACCTGACCGTGACGGCGGGCAGCGTGGCGGTGCACATGCCCGGCCGCACATTCAGCGTCGTCGCCGGCCACGGCGCGTTTATCACCCAGGACGCGGTGATCCGCCAGACGCTGGCTGGCAACAAGCACGCAAAGGCGCACATCAAGTAGTTCTGGCGCGGTCGCGCGCTGCGAGAGCGCAACATGATGCGAAGAGGCCGGCCGCAAGCGCGGCCTCTTTTGTTTGCCGCGCAGCCGCCCGCTGCCCTTATGAGACGCCGCCGCGGACCAGTTGTGTCCCCGAGAGCCGCTCGTGGAGCCAACGGCCCGTGAAGGCTCCCACAGCTACCGGTATCACGGTGAGGATGCTGAAGACCGCCAATGCATATCGCCAGAGCGCTCGCAGCGTACCCACTGGCTTGCCCCCTGCACGCACGACTCGCAGGTCGAAGACCATCATGCCACACGTGCGCCCGATGAGGGCGACCATGGTCAGGCTGTAGAGCAAGAGCACGATTGCGCCCGCTGCCGGCACCACGTCCGGACCAACAAGCGCGGCGTGCGCGGCGAGCCACCGACCGAGATCGGCGCTGCTCGGATCGCCCTTCAGCGCCGCGACGGCTGTGTCCAGGTCACCTCTGGAGACGGTGACGTGGACGACGAGCGCGCCGGACGCGCTGATCGCCCCGGCCACGATCGCGTCGACCGCGAGCGCGAGCGATCGGATGTACAGCGTCGGTGCCGCGGGGCGGCTCGTGAGCGAGGCGGATTCACGGGGTATACCTTCCTCCTCCAACCGTTGCGACCAGAACGCATATGGCGCGGCCGTCGCAAAGCGCCGTAGCTCCATGATGCGGTTGACCGCATACGGCGTCTCGCCGAGCCATTCGCCCATGGCGAGCGACGGGTCGCGCTGGATGGCTTCGCGCTGCTCGATGAATGCCTCGTGCTGCACTTGTCCTTTGTGCTCCCGAAACGAAAGCGCGTAGATCGCGCGCAGCGCCGCCTCCATAGATCGGCAACAAAGCAACCCGACGCGGTCGGCGGTGTATTCCGTGCGGCGCAGCCATGCGCCGAACACGAGCGCGATGAGGGGATTTTCCCTTCCCGATGCGGAGAACAGCGAGCTGATCCGCGTGTGACCGGCCGCGATGTGGCCCAGCTCGCAGCCGATGAGAAACTCGAGCTCCTGCTCGTCGATATGCCGTAGCCACGAGCTGGAGACGATCACCGAGTATGGCTCGGCGAGGCCCACCGCGGTGACCGGCACGAGCAGGTCGTCGCGCACGAACACTTGCGGGGTACGCATGCCGAGGCGGCGCGCGCAGCGGTCGATGACGTCGAACAGCTCCGGGAACTGGCGCTCGTGCGCGAGCGCGCTCGTGCCCAACAGCCGCCCGCGGGCAAGCGTGACGTAGACGACGGCTGCCGCCACGATGATCGCGATCTCATTTGCCTGGAATGGTGAGTGCAGGAGCACGCCGATCGCGCCAGCCGTCAACGGCGCCGTCAAGAGGCAGATCCAAAACCATGTCCGCTCACCGCGAAAACGCACCGTGTGCTGGCCACGGAACAGATCGCCCGGCAAGCGCAGCGTATCGGTGGCGTCGGCCCCGATCATAAAGCCAGAGCGGCTCCGTCACCGCGTGGGTCGGCGCCGCCGATCATCACACCACGTTGGCGATCGATGAGGATCGCGCCGGCGTGCCCCATCGACTCCTCCCATCCCGAGAGCACATCGAGATCGTGGCCGCGCGCGCGCAAACCTGCCAGACACGCCGCGTCGAAGCGGTCTTCGAGATGCAAGCGCGCAGGCTCGCCGAGGACATCGGCGCCGTGGCGCCAGCGCGGTCGCTCGATCGCAGCCTGCGGATCGAGTCCGTCGAGCGCGATGCGGGCCGCGAGCTGCAGCGCCGTTTGCGGCTGCCCCTCACCTCCCATGGATCCATAGACGACCCACGGTCTACCGTCGCGCAACAACATGCACGGCATCAGCGTGTGGAACGGCCGCCGTCGGGGAACCAGCGAGCGCGGTCCACCGATTGTCAGCTCGAACGAGGTTCCACGGTTTTGCAGCGGGATGCCAAGCTCGGGCACGACCACGCCCGCACCAAACGAGTGGAACAGCGATTGGATGAAAGAGACCGCATTGCCCGTGGCATCTACGCAGGCGAAATATGCGGTGTCGCCGGCATTGACGCGGCCAACCGGTTCAGGGGCAGCGGCATTGGGGTCGATCAAAAGAGCCAGCGCGGCTGCGTGCTCCGGCCCGAGCAGCCGCTGCCAGTGGCCGGTATCGCCGGGGTCACCAACCACCGCGTCACGGTCGGCGAAGGCAAGGCGTATCGCTTCCACCTGTGCATGGACACGCGCCGCACCCTCATCTGCGAGTGTGGGGACATCTGGCCGTTTCGCATATGCTTCATACGCTGCCTGAGCGATCAAAGCCGCGATACCTTGTGAATTGGGCGGCACGGTCAGCGAATCGTATTCGAAGAAGCGGCTTCTCGCGGGCTTTGTGAACTCGCCGTGGTGCCCGGCCAAATCGCCCGCGCACAGCGGACTCGTCGCGTTCGTGCACCACCTCCCAATGAGGCGTGCGCCTTCTCCGGAATACCACCAGTCACGGCCGGACGATGCGATCGCCTCGAGAGTCGCCGCCAGCGCCGGGTTGCGGAAACGGTCACCGGTGCGCGTCGGACCCTGCTCGAGGTAGAGGGCGGACGCGCCGGGATCGCTGGCGAGCACGTCGCGCAGGCGGGCGACCGCGGCGACGAAGCTGCGTGCCGCCGGTGCGCCCTCGCGCGCATATCTTATGGCCGGCGCGAGCAGCCGCCGCATCTCAAGCGAGCCGAACCGGCCATGCAAGGCGAACCAGGTGTCGATCGTGCCCGGCACGGTGAGCACGGCCGCTCCACCACGTTCGGGGATGCGTTCGTGTCCCAATCGCGCGTAATGTTCGAGCGTCGCCGCGGCGGCAGCTGCACCTGAACCGTTGTAGGCGTCGACGACGCCGGTCGTGGCATCGTAGTAGAGGAAGAAAGCGTCGCCGCCGATCCCCGTCATGTGGGGATACAGCACGGCGAGACTGGCAGCGACGGCGATGATAGCATCCGCCGCGTTGCCCCCGTCTGCTAGCACGGCCACGCCGCTTTGGGCGGCAAGCGCATGGGGCGCCGTGACCATGCCGCGAGCACCGAGCGCCGGAGGACGTCCTCCGCTCGGGTTGGGCGACCCGATGCCGATCATGCCGCAGGTGTGCGCGTCGCGAGACGATTTCTCCCGCCGTGGCCTCCGATACCTAAGAGGTGGGCGCTCGCATGTGCCGCGGCCGAACAATCCGCGTGCTCGCCATCGCGTCGGGCTTCGCTGCCGCACTTGCCTTCGCCATCGCCGCGCTCCCCGCAGATGATTGTCGGCTCCCGGCGAGCATCGTGCCGCTGCGAGTCGGCGACACGATCGCCCAGCGCACATTCGAGGTGGACAAAGTGGATTGGCGGCTGCCTAAAAAGCGCCTCGAGCGTTTCCGCGCGGCAGGCGTCATCATTGATGAGGAGCAGCGCGTCGCCATCACCGCCTCGGGAGTGGTGTTAAAGACAACGTCCTTGGGCCCGGTCCTGCAGGCTCGCGCCGCGATCAGCTCGTTCGACGTGCCACGTCAGACGCAGATCGTGACGAGCTCGAACACGACGTTGCAGCTGGGGCCTGACAACCAGCCCCGCGCGGTTGGGCCGATCGACCTCGCCGATGCTGCCATGATCGATCTCCCGCAGACGTTGCGCAAGCTCGGCCAGCGCTGGCGCACGCATCTCGCCGTCGAGACGACGCTTGGCGATGGCGACGCCACGTTCGACCATATCATCGTCGCGTGCGCGAACGGGCTCGTGGAGGTCGACGTGCATGGGCACGGCACGATCACGGGCCCCCAGTATCATCTTCCCAAACTCTTGCCCGGCACGATCGAGCTTGACGGGAGCGCATGGGTGAACGTACGGCTCGGGATCGTGACGCAGGAGAGCTACGTCATCCATGACACCCTGCTCAAGCCCGCGGAAGGCGAGCAGATAGGTTTTGACGAGCGCCGCACGCTCGACGCGAACGCCCAGCTCCACAAGGCTGCTCAGGGCCCAGGATAAATGAGGGCGAAATTTCGGAACCACACCGAACCTTGCTCGCGGGCCTCTGACCCGCGCTCCACGAGATAGAACCTGGTCCAGGTGACCGGCCACGAGTTCTGCGGCGGCAGCTCGATCCGGATCGTCCGCCAACCTTGCCAATCAACGTGCCGCGCGATCGTGAGGCTCTGCGGGTTGCCGTCCGCATTGCGATAGCCTCCCCGCAACCAGCCCCCGTTGCCATCGCCGTACACGTCGATGGAGAGCGCGAGCGGCCGGCCCGCCAAAACGACTTCCGTCTGCGCGTAAGCAGCCCGCGTGCCCGTGGCATTCGAAAAGTCATACGCCAAGCGCAGCGCTGCCGCACCGTCGGGAGCACTGCTCGCGTCCACCGCCCCGGGGAGTTGCGCCGGAGATGCGGCATAGCGCCATTGGCCGCTCGCACCACCTGGCTGTGGCACCGCCTGAAAAGCGATGGCATGATCTCCGCTGAGCACGGCCGCCGATGCTTGCGCCCCCGGAACCGATGCCCGCACGATTGTTCGTGCCGCACGGTCGCCCGCGACAAACGTGCCGTCGACGAGCAGCCGTCCCTGCCCCGAAGCCGTCCACCGCACGACGGCTGGATCGATCGCGATGGGCTGTCCGTCCGCCGATGCCGCGGCGACCGTCAGTTGCAGCTTGCCGCCCACCGGCACGTATGGTGAATCAGGCACGATGCGAAGCGTGCCGACAGCGCCGACCACTTTGACGGCTGCGCCCGCCGCAACGCCAAACAGCTGGGCGCTCACGCTCACATTACCAGATGCCACAGCATGCAGCACGCCGTCGCTGTCGATGGTCGCTAGCGAGGACGGTTCGGCGTGCAATGTTACGTCGCGGACCACCAACGCCTGCGGTTGTGCGTTGGCGTCCACGCCGCGGACCTCGATCGGCATCGAACTGCCGGCCAGCACCTGTGCCGCCGGCGCCCGTAGGATGAGTTTCGCGAGCGGACCTTGGGGCGCGGCGTTGAGGACGAACAGGCCATCCGCGATCGACCGTTCGCGCCCATCGCTCGGCGACGACGCCGCCGCGCTTTGCAGCTCGCCCTCGTGCCGCACGACCATCTCGCTCGAACCGCCGCTATCGAACGCCATCGCGGTCTGCGCTCCCAACGCGACGAACAACGATGCCAACTGCGGGCGCGTCAGACCGATCGAGTAGGCCGGCCGGCGCCCATCCACCACTACCAGCCACAACGTGCTGCCATCGGCCGAAACCCCGGCGCCGGTCACGGGGTTGCGGACGTTGGTCTCCTCGGGCGCTGGCGCATATGGGTCCGAAACTGGCTGCCCACCCTGGACCAAGAGCGGCCCACCTCCGATCCCTATGCCACTGCCGTCAAGCGCCGGTACGCTCGACTCGCTCAGCGTCACGAGATCTCCTTGATGGAAAACGCTTTGCAGCGACTGCGCCTGAGCACCGCGTGCCGCCACGGCAAGCTCTCCGCCCGCGAGGAACAACGGTCCGCTCACTTGCGGCTCCACGCGCGTCACCTGATACTGCCCAGCTGCGGATTGCGGATGTAGGACCATCTCGGTAGCACCGTCGCCGGCAGCCGAACCAAGCTCCGGGGTGATGAGCGCGAGATCCACCGAGGGTGACCACTCGTTGACGGCGCTGATATCGAGAGCGACGCCGCCTTGCCCGGCGAGGTGCGCTTGGAAGCTGGCCGGCCCCATGGTGATCCGGCCCTGGGCGTCTATCACAAAGGTCGCCGCCCTGGAAGGCGCATGCAAAACCTGCTGCCCGCTGGCGACCAGGTTCAGCGGGCTGCCGCTCTCGTTGATATCGAAGTAGTCCGCATTGATGCCAAGTTCCGCACCGAGGCGGTCGGCCATCGAGCTCAGCCGTTCGCCGCGTCCCACGATGACGTCATCATGCGTGGCGATGGCCAGCTTCACCCGGGGATCACGCAGATCGACGGTGGCCAAAAAGACCGAGAGCGGCCCGGCTTGCGTTGAGAGATCGAAGCGCTGATAGTGCACGCCGGGACCGAGATCTTCAGCGGCTGAGGTCTGCGCGACGATCGCGGGCCAACCGGCCGGTTGCGGGAGCGCGTCCAGCGCCTGCGACCTTCCCGAGCCGAGCACGAGCATCGCGATAGCCGCTGTGCAGGCGGTGAACGACGATGCGATGCGGAAAGACACGGCGACCGTCTTTCTTGAGGAGACCCGTCTTTGCCTCATGCCCGCTTCCAAAACCTCGTGCTTGCCGCAGCGGCGGCGCTCGCCATCGCTTGTACGTTCGGCGCGTCGCCCACAGCCACGCCCGCCGGCGACCAGGTGCGCCTGGCGTGGCACGCGCCCGCCAAGGGGACGGAGTTCACCGGTCTGTCGTCGGTGCAGCACAACATCGCGTTTCAGATGAGCACAGCGCTCAAAGCGATGGCCGGCCACCGCGCCGACCCCATCTATGTGGTCGAGGATCGCACCCGCACGTATAGCACCCCGAACGGCGACGCAGATGTCTATGTGGATGACGCGTTCGCCCGCCACCACGGCGGTCCGAACAACACGGATCCCACCGTGAAAAAACGGGCGCGCAAGCAGATCGTGCCATTCGACGAAAACGGCCGGATCGGATACGAACCCTACTTATGCAAGGACGAGCCGCCGCTCAACGACGCAAATCCCAATCCGACGACGTTCACGCAGTGCTCTGCCGCTGCGTCAGATCCCGACACGCGCACGTACGAGGATCCTGGTGACGCCGTGCTGGCACAGTTCCCCTCGGGCCCCGCACAGACTGGTCAGACATGGACGTTCACGCGACCTGTCGTGGTCGGTCGCGAGGAAGGCTACGGGTCGCTGGACTACGTGCTCACGCTGCAGCGCATCGACCAACGCGGCAAGCATCAGATCGCCGTCTTCGACGTGAGCGCGACCGGTCGTATCAACCCATCTAAAGACCTCCAAACCCGCGGCTTTCATACGGCCACGATGACGCTGTCGGGCACGGCCGAATTCGATATCGGACAGGGCACGCCGGCCGCGCAGCACTATACGGGGCACGTCGAATTCCACGCCAGCATCATGGGCGCTAATATCGGTTACACCTTCGATGAGGTATACGACGGGCAGCCATGGACGCAAGGCTCGGTGCAATAACGGCGACCGGCTCCAGCGACGATCGCGATCACAAGCGCGACCGCCATCTGCGTGACGCGTTCGAGCACGCGCAGCGCGAACATCCGGGCGTCGTGCGGCGAGCGGGCGCGTACTGGTGTGACATGCCGTCGGGGCAGGTCGGACAGTGCGAGGCCGACGCCGACATCTACCCGGCGAGCATCGTCAAAGTGCCGATCATGGCGGCGGTCTTCGCGCGCTTCGCCGACGGCACGATGCGACCGGACGACCCCATCACGATCGATGCGCGCAATCAGACGGCCACCTCGGGTCCGGCGCCGTTTGTCACCGGCTACCGCACGACGGTGCGGGAGCTCGTCGACCACATGATCGCGCACTCCGACAACGTCGCCACCAACCAGCTCATCGACCTTCTCCACCGCGAGCGCATCACGGCGCTCATGCACGATTGGGGCCTCCCGTCGTTTTTGCTCGGGCGCAAGCTCTCGGGGTGCGAACCGCTCATCGACGACCCCGAGCAGGTGGGGCGCAACCGGCTGATAGCGCGCGAGATCGGCACGCTCTTGCTGCTCATCGCGCGCGACCGTGTCCCCGGGGCCGCCGAACAGCGGCGCATCCTGGGCAGCTGCGTAGATGACGCCAAACTCGTCCCCGGCCTTCGCCCGGGTGACCGCTTCGCGCACAAAACCGGAGAGACGTCGACCGTCAGCCACGATGCGGGCATCCTGACCACCCCTGCGGGCGCTCACATCATCGTCTTATACACAGAAGTGGTGCCGACGCCCGAGCACGCCGACGCCACGCACGCCAACCCGTTCATGGCGACGTGGATGCGCTCGCTGCGCGAAACGCTATGAGCGCTTCGGATCTGCGCGGGATTATCGCGCTCGTGACCGGCGGTTCGAGCGGGATCGGCGCAGCCACTGTGCGTTTGCTGCACGCCTGCGGTGCGTCGGTCTTCTTCACCTACCTCCACCATCCCGATCGTGCGCAGAGCTTGTGCGGCCAGCTCGGCAGCGAGCAAGTCGCCTGCACGCGGTGCGACATGGCGGCGCACGACGAACTTCCCAAACTCGTCGAGGCCTGCGTTGCTCGTTTCGGACGGCTCGACGTGCTCGTCAACAACGCCGCCGTCTTCTACGAAAACCCGTTCACCGCCGACGATTATGCAGCGTGGCGGAGCGGATGGCGGCGCACTTTCGACGTCAATCTCTTCGGCGCTGCGCATCTCGCTTGGCTCGCCATGCACCAGATGCGCCGCCAAGGCGGCGGGGGGAAAATCATCAACGTCGCGTCTCGCGCGGGCCATCGCGGCGAGCTGACGTTCCCCGACTATGGCGCCAGCAAAGCCGCACTCATCAATCTCACCAAGTCCATTGCACGTTCGTGCGCCGGCGATGGCATCGTCGCCGTCGCGGTCGCGCCCGGCTTCATCGAGACCGATATGGCTGCGCCCGATCTGACCGCACGACGAGCACAGATCGAGGCGGAGATTCCGATCGGCTACGTCGGCCACCCCGAGGATGTGGCCCACGTCATCGTCTTCTTCGCCTCGCCGCTCGCGTCGTATGCCAACGGTGCGACAATAGACGTCAACGGCGGCTCCTACGTCCGATAGCCGACGGGCCCCGCGTCGGTGTCGCCGCGCAGCGAGCGCGCAAAAGCCAGGGCGCCGTTGCGCATCCGCGGAAGCTGACCCGCGTGCAGACGTCCGTCGAAGTGCTCCTTCCAGAGATGGGGGAATCGGTCGCCGAAGGTTCGGTGACCAGCTGGCGTAAGAAGCCCGGTGATTTCGTCGCGGCCGGCGAGGCGCTCGTCGACGTCACAACCGACAAAGTGGACGTCGAAGTGCCTTCACCCGCCGCAGGAACGCTCACCAAAATCTTCGTCGAGGAAGGCAAGACCGTGAAGGTGGGCGCCAAGCTCGCCGAGATTGACGCGAGCGCTACCGCGGGCCAAAGCGCGGTGAGCATGCCCGCACCCGACGGTCGCGCCGCAACCACCCCGTCGCGACCGGATGGCGCGACGCAGGCGGGCTCCACGCCCGCCGCTGCGAACGCGGCGACTGCGACACCGTCCCGGCAGACCGCCGCCGAAGCCGAACCCTCAGCGTTCGTCTCGCCGCTTGCGCGCCGTATGGCAGGCATGCACGGCGTTGATGCCTCACAGGTGCGCGCCGCGCATGCGGGCATGCCCGTTCGCCGCGCCGACGTCGCGGCCGCTCTCGACGCACGCGGGCAAACAGCTTCTGCCCCCGCGCCGCCCTCGCCCGGCGACGAGCGGGCGATCCGCCTCAAGGGAGCCGCC
>Ga0187777_10002417_pt1 | contig 11953 bp, 12 predicted proteins | sample 1015_Q2_SP5_10_M_FD_132416 | JGI IMG/M metagenome (GOLD analysis project Ga0187777, IMG submission 132416) | Tropical peat soil microbial communities from peatlands in Department of Meta, Colombia - 1015_Q2_SP5_10_MG | ecosystem: Environmental > Terrestrial > Soil > Wetlands > Peat | place...
CAGGGGTTGGTACAATCCGTCGAGGATGCGGGTGTGGCGACGCTTTCCGGCATCCGGCAGATCGGACAGGTTCTCGGCGGGCTCTTTGACGGGAAGGTATCGGTACGGGATTTGCAGACGGTGGTGGGTATTGCGCGCGAGGCTGGGCAGGCCGCTCAGCGCGGCCCGATGAGGCTGTTGGAGCTCACCGCCATCATCAGCTTGAATCTGGGACTGCTGAATCTTCTTCCGATACCGATTCTCGACGGAGGGCACATCCTCATGCTGGCCATCGAAGGGACGCTGCGGCGCGAGCTGAGCATCGCCTTCAAGGAGCGACTGGTTCAGGTTGGGCTCGTGTTCCTGTTGGCGTTTTTTGCCTTCGTTATGTACAACGACATCATCCGAGTGATCCAAGCTCACCACTAGCCGCTCTCAGGCGAGCCTCCTCGTTCTGATATAATGGCCGGGAATCCATGTCCTCGCCATCCGCACATCGCGTATCCACGGGCGAACGCATCAACGTTGAGGAGGAAGGTCATCTCCAGCGCGAACTCGGCGTGCGGCACATTCGCTTGACGCGCCAGCGCCGTGTCGTTCTGAAGGTGATGGAATCCGCCGCGCGCCACATGGATGCCAACGAAATCCTCGAGCTTGCGCAGCAGATCGACCCCGAGATCACGCGTGTCACCGTCTATCGCACGCTCGATCTGTTGAAACGTCACGGGCTGATCGACGAACTCGATCTACTGCATCTGCGCGGGCATCGCCACTACTACGAAAGCCACGGCCCACGCGATCACATTCACGTCGCCTGCGTCGGCTGCGGTAAGGTGCGCGAAGTCGAAAGCCCCCTGTATGAGGAACTCAAACAACAGATTTCTCGAGACTGCGGCATCGAGATCAGCGTGGCCCGCACCGAGATCGGCGGCCTCTGCCAGGATTGTCGCGCGAAGGCGTAATCGAGCCAGCCTGCTTTCGTTTCCAGCACTCTAAACTTAGCCCTTGTTCGGTTTCGGAAGGGGCGAGAGGCCGCTTTTTTCCCGAGCGTCGAAGTACTGCGCGGTTGTTTCAATGTCCCGGATGATTTGTTCACGAAGCTCCGCGGGGCCTGAAAACTTTCGTTCGTCGCGAAGACGTGCCCAAAAACCAAGCTGCAATTTGCCGCTGGTGAGATTTTGATGGAAGTCGAGCAGGTGGGATTCGATCGTCGTGTGTGCGCCGTCGAACGTGGGTCGCACGCCGATGTTCGTAGCGGCGCGGTAGGTGGTCCCCTCGACAACTGCTTCTGTAGCGTACACACCAGCTTTCGGGAGAAGTTCTTGTTCGGTTGCCAAATTGAGAGTTGGAACCACGAGCTTGCGGCCCTGGCCGGTTCCCGGTTTGATTTCGCCTGCCAGCGCGAAAGGTCGGCCGAGCATGCTCCGCGCTTGGTCCACTCGGCCTTCGCAGAGCGCCTGGCGAATGGCCGTGCTGGAGACCACGACCCTGTCGATCGTGATCGGCGACACGATTTCGACTTCGAAACCGTGCTTACGTCCAAGATCGGCAAGCAGCTTTGCGTCGCCTGCCTGGCGGTGGCCGAAGCGAAAGTTAGCTCCGATCAGCACGGCCTGCGCGCGCATGGCATCCACTAGATAGTGGCGTACGAACTCTTCCGGAGCGAGGTTTGCCAGGGCCACGTCAAAGGGGAGGACGAATATGGCCTCGATACCGAGCGCGGAAATCGCGGCCAGCCTCTGCTCGAGGGTCTCGAGCAGTGCAGGGGCTTCGGTGGGGCGCAGCAGACGGGCGGGGTGTGGATGAAAGGTGAGAACGGCGCTCGTCAGATTCTCCAGCCGCGCGCGATCGTGAAGTTTGCGGAGAACTTGCTGGTGGCCGAGGTGTACCCCATCGAAATTGCCTATGGTAACGGCCGTACGTTTTCTTCCATCGCCGAAATGCGCAATCCATTGATCGGCAGAGTGAACGATGACAGGCATCAGATCGCGACCTCGAATTGCAGACCGTCGTAGGCTAGGCGAACGTTGGCGGGCAGGCGAGCATTTGTTTCGGCATGCCCCAGATCGTGACAGATGTGTGTGAACCACGCCCGCTTCGGCTTGAGCTCTTCGACAAGCGCCAAGGACTGCGCGACATTGGAGTGCGTCGGGTGGGGCACGTAGCGGAGGGCGTCGAGAATAAAGTCGTCGAGCTTCGACAGCAGCGCCTTGGACGGTTCCGGCACGCTGCTGAAATCCGTTAGGTAAGCGAAGTTGCCGAAACGGAAACCCAGCACGGGCTGCGTTCCGTGCATCGCTGGAATCGGTACGATCCGGACGCCAAACAAATCGAATGGTCCGTCGATTTCACGCAGCTCGATGAGAGGCAGTGTGCTGCCCGGAAGCGCCTCGTCGAAGATGTAGGAGAACTGACGGCGCAGAGTCTCGAGTGTGCTGCGCGAGGCATACACCGGCACCACCGACTTTTGTCTGAGATTGTATGGGCGAATGTCGTCAAGGCCCAGGATGTGGTCTGCGTGACCGTGGGTGAACAGGACCGCGTCGAGGCGTTCAACGCGCTGACGGATGGCCTGGCCGCGGAAGTCGGGAGTCGTGTCGATGACGACATTTCGTCCGTCGTAGGACAGGAGCACCGAAGGCCGGGTGCGCTGATCGTGTGGGTCGGATGATTCACACACTGGGCAATGGCAGGCGAGCGTTGGTACCCCCATCGAGGTACCTGATCCGAGGACCGTCAGTTGAAGGAAGGGCATGAACCAGCGAGCGGTGGGTTATCGCGTCATCACTTCTTCTGCGTCGCTTTTTTCGCCATTGCTTCGGTGGCAGCCTTGGAAACTTCCATATATGTCAGTTTCAAGCTGCCGAGCACTTCGACCAACAAATCGTCGTCTGCTTTAGCGAGATTGCCGCGCGTCTTTTCGCGTAATTCGTCGAGCATGTCAATCATTTCGCGAGCACCTTCCAGGTCGAGGAAGGCTTGACCGGTCCGCGGATCGGCCATCCCTCCCATCATGGCGGCGGCGTTGCGCGTCAAGAAGTCCACAAGCATCTGAAAGTTGCGCGACGGCGCGACCGTCTCGGCAGACTCGTCCCCAGCAGACGACCTCCCAACTTCGGGTACGCTCGCCGCGGGGCGCTTTTCCGCTGGGCCGCCTTTGGACTGGGATGCGGTCGAGGCCTTGCGGGCTGCCGCTTCTTCTTCCCGACGCTCCTGCTCGACGGCCTCCTTGCGGAGTTCTCCCTCTTCGGTGAAGAGCCGGCGGTCAACTACCTTAAAGCCTTCGTCTTGTCTGGGATCAGCCACGCCCGAGGGTCCTCGCGTTTCAATTCCTCGTGGAATTAGATGCGCCTGCTTCGGCTAGCTAAGTTTAGCATTCACATAGGTTCGCGACAAGGCAGCGGCAGGGCCACAACTTTCTGTCCCGTCCGAAGATGCACGCGGTGCTTGTTCGGCAATGTTTGGCACGGTAGAGTGGTTTTTCCTTTCGAGCCAAGCCTTTGTCCCTACGCGCACGCAAAATAACGAGGAAGTCGAAGGCGGGGCGAGCCAGAGACCGGGAGGTCAAGATTGCCCCTACGCGACGCGATCGAGTCGCCGGTCAGTGGTTCACCCGCCTGGTCGCGCTTCAGGCGCGGCTCCGAGACGGCTGTCCCTGGGATCGCGAGCAGACGCACAAATCGCTGCGCAAATTCCTGATCGAGGAAACCTACGAAGTGCTCGATGCGATGGAGTACGGCGATGGTGCAAAATTTGCTTCCGAGCTTGGCGATCTGTTGCTACAGGTGATTTTCCACGCGATCTTGGCCGAAGAGGCGGGTCAATTCACGATTTCCGACGTGATCGAATCAGTGTATACCAAGATGATCCGGCGGCATCCGCACGTTTTCGGTGACGTGGCAGCCAAGACGTCGGCTGCGGTTTTGAAGAATTGGGAGGATATCAAAAGGCAGGAACGGGCCGGGGAAGGATTCGAAGATTCCGTTGTGGCGACGGTGCCGCGGTCGCTACCGGCCGTTCTGGAGGCGTATCAGCTGACGCGCCGAGCGTCACACGCTGGGTTCGATTGGGAGAACCTAATGGGTATCCTCGATAAACTCGACGAGGAAAGACGAGAGATGGAGTCGGCGCTGTCGCCACAGGCTCTGAAAACAGATTTATCTTCCCCGGAACCGCGGCCGACGCAGAACCTCGAGGAGGAGATCGGAGATTTGTTATTTGTTTGCGTCAACATCGCACGCTTCCTCAGTGTGGACCCCGAAATCGCTCTGAAAAGGGCGAATGCCAAATTCAGGAGGCGTTTTCAATGGATGGAGTCTGCGGCCGCTCGCACGGGCCACCGATTTGCCGATCTCCCGCGGGAAGCCAAGGAAGAGCTCTGGAATCGATCCAAGCTCGGGCAATAGCTCGAAGTGCGTCTTCAAGGACGAAGTGTTTGCCTGTACCCTTCACGACCCGGTGTGGTATCCTTAGCCGTTCTCGACGAGCTCTCACGCAGGAAGTGCGGCACACCGATCGCTTCGAAGATCAGGCAGCGTGCGCGACAATGGTGGCGCGGGCTTCCAATGCGGGCAGGACGTTACCGACATGTCGACCCCAGCCGCGACACAAAAGCCGGTAGCCTTGCGCTTGGCGCACTCGCCCGACAGTGACGACGCCTTCATGTTTTACGCCCTTGCAACCGGCAAGGTGCGGCTACCAGGCGTAAAGTTCGAGCATATCCTCTCTGACATCGAGTCGCTCAATCACGCCGCGCGCGAATCCAAATATGACGTCACAGCGGTCAGTTTCTATGGCTACGCCTTTGTTGCGGACAAATATGTCCTACTCGATTGTGGCGCAAGTTTTGGTGAAGGTTACGGCCCGATCGTGGTGGCCTCGCACCCGATCAAGAAGCATGACCTGGCTGGCCGCAAAGTCGCCATCCCCGGCGAGCTCACCTCCGCCTATCTGGCGCTAAAGCTTTTCGAGCCTAAGGTCGAAACCGTCACACTGCCTTTCGACAAGATCCTCGGCGCCGTCCAGGCCAAGGAGGTCGAGGCCGGTCTATTGATTCACGAAGGCCAGTTGCTTTTCTCGGGGATGGGCTTGCGTCGCGTGGTGGATCTGGGGCAATGGTGGCAGGAGGCTACCGGTCTGCCTCTTCCTTTAGGAGCCAACGCCGTGCTGCGAAGCCTGGGGTCGGAAATGGGTCTTCAGGTCGCACGGATCATTCGCGAGAGCGTCAACTATGCGCTCGAGCATCGGGAAGCGGCCGTCGCATACGCGATGCAGTTCGCGCGCGACATGGACCCGGAGCTGGCAGAAAAATTCATCGGTATGTACGTCAACCACTGGACCCTGGATTACGGCGAGAAAGGTCGACGGGCCGTCCGGGAATTGTTCGCCCGCGGCTCGGCGATCGGTCTGGTCCCGTCGTCGTTCCGACTGGAATTCCTTTCCGAAGCGGCCTGAGGACCCCGAGGGGATCCTGGTTGTCGATTCCACTCGCATGCCGCCTCAGACGTGCGCGGCTTGATCGGGCTGCCTGCCTGGCGCGCTATTGACGCGAAACCAGTTTCCACCGACCATAGATGTTCGCACGTGTAGGCGTGTGAGAACTGCATGCAACGGATCTTATCCACGTACAGGTACGTGAACCAGCCGCTCCTTCCGGAGTTGCTTGCCTCCATCCGGTCGGCAGGTATCGGGGCGATCGAGGTCTTTTGCGGCTCGGGACATTTCAGCTACGGCTCCCCGCAGATGGTGCGGGAATTGGCGGGTCGCCTGGCTGAGTATGGAATTCGGCTCCAATCGCTGCACGCTCCCACCGAACGCGGCTCGGGCGCGGGCCGGAGCGGCGGGGCCCCGATTTCCATCTCCGATCCCGAACGCATCCGCCGCGTCGACGCCATGGACGAAGTCAAGCGCGCGCTCGAGGTCGCGGAAACGATCCCGTTTCGCTACCTCATCCAGCACATGGCGACCAGTCGCCAAGCCGTCGATCCTCGCACTCTCGACGCCGCGTTCAGTTCGATGGAACATCTCGTGCTGTTCGCCAAACAGCGGGGCGTTGTGATCGCCATGGAAAACACGCCCAACGAGTTCGGCTCTCCCGAGTCACTTGTGCAGTTCATCAAGCAGACCCGACTGAACGACCTGCGCTTTTGCTTCGACCTCGGGCATGCGCACATTGGCGAAGGAGTTGCCGCGGGCCTTGAGCTCATGCGCGACCGTATTGTTAGCGTGCACGTCCACGACAATCACGGCGAGACGGATGACCATCTGCTCCCCTTTGACGGAACCATTGATTGGGATGCCGCGCTTGCCGCACTCACCGCGGCGCCCGAATCTCCCGCCCTCGTGCTCGAGCTCAAGGAACGATCGCCGGGAGTTCCCTCGCTCGAGCAGATTCGCACGGCCTTCGACAGACTCGAAAAACATCTCGATGAGAAGGGCGTGAGCGCTGCGCACACGTGAAGCCCGCATCGGGTGAATCCACCGGAGAATCCATGACTCAGGAATCGCAGGCGACCCTACCGGTCGTTACGATTGAACACACCGGCGACTACGCGGGCCGCACGGTCACCTTTCGCGGATGGCTTTACAACTTGCGGGAGTCCGGGAAACTGCTTTTTCCGATTCTGCGAGATGGCACCGGAGTCATACAGGGCGTGGTCTCGCAGAAAGAGTATCCGGAGGCGTTTGCCGCGCTGAAAGGCCTTACGCAGGAATCCAGCCTTATTGTCAGCGGTCTGATTCGAACCGAACCGCGCGCTCCAGGCGGGTATGAAATTCAGATCCACACCGTCGACATCGTGCAGCGCGTGCCCGATTCAGAGCCGTATCCGATTCAACTCAAGGAGCACGGCGTCGATTTTCTTCTCGATCACCGCCATCTCTGGATTCGCACGCCGCGCCAGGCCTCGATTCTGCGGATTCGTTCGACGGCCATTCACGCCGCGCGGAATTTCATGGACCGACAGGGCTACATACTGACCGACGCGCCCGTCTTCACGCCCGCTGCCTGTGAAGGCACGACCACGCTGTTTGAAGTCAACTATATCGATGATCAGAAAGCCTATCTCACGCAGTCGGGTCAGCTGTATGTCGAGGCGACGGCGGCGGCCCTGGGCAAGGTCTATACGTTTGGTCCCACTTTCCGTGCCGAAAAATCGAAGACGCGCCGCCATCTCACCGAATTCTGGATGCTTGAGCCGGAGGCTGCATACACGCACCTGGAGGATATGATCCAGCTCGGCGAAGGCTTGGTGAGCGCGATTGTCGAGGAGGTCGTTCGGAGCCGTTCGCGCGAGTTGGAAATCCTTGGCCGCTCCGTCGATACGCTTGCCAAGATCGTCCCGCCGTTTCCCCGCGTCCGCTATGACGAAGCTGTGCAGATTCTACAGAAAGCCGGCAATCCCACGAAGTGGGGCGACGATTTTGGCGGTGATGAAGAAACGCTCCTCTCCCGAGATTTCGACAAGCCACTGGTCATTGATCGCTATCCGGCGGCCATGAAGGCGTTCTATATGGCTACCGATCCCGCACAGCCGGACCTGGCTCTCAGTTTTGACATGATCGCACCCGAAGGTGGTGGCGAAATCATCGGCGGCGGCGAACGACAATCGAATTACGAAACCCTGCTCCGACGCATCCGCGAGCACCATCTGCCGGAACAAGCTTTTCAGTGGTATCTCGATCTGCGGCGCTACGGGAGCGTTCCGCACGCGGGATTCGGTTTGGGGCTCGAGCGCACCGTTGCGTGGATTTGCGGAACCGAGCACATCCGCGAGGTCATCCCCTTTCCACGCATGCTCTATCGCGTCTATCCTTGAGAGGTTGTTGAAGGGCGTTCCACCTCGCCGCTGGGAACGGGCTTTCTCTTCTGCCGGTTCCGGGTGGCAACAACCGCGCCAAACATGCCCGATAAGATCCGTATCATCGGCGTACCGATGGACCTCGGCGCGAGCCGTCGCGGCGTCGACATGGGGCCCTCGGCCCTCCGCGTCGCGGGCTTGCAATCGCGCCTGAAGCAGCTCGGCCGCCAAGTCGAGGATGTAGGCAACATCTCGGTGCCTCAAGCGGAGGAGCAGCCGTATGGCGAAAAACGCGCGCGCTATTTGGACGAGATCTCCGAGATTTGCAAGAACCTCGCAGCCATGGTCGGAGCGGCGCTGGACGAGGGCATGCTCCCAGTGGTGCTTGGCGGGGACCACTCGATCGCCGCTGGAACTGTTGCCGGAGCGGCCTCGCATTTCCACCGGGAAGGTAAGCGCATCGGGGTCATTTGGCTCGACGCACACGCCGACATGAATACGCCGGAATCATCCCCGTCGGGCAACGTTCACGGAATGCCCCTGGCCGCGATCATGGGCAGTGGTCCGCCCGAGCTAACGGATCTGGCGGGCTTCAAGCCCATGGTTGAGCCGCGCCACGTGGCGCTTGTCGGCACACGTGATCTCGACCCCAAGGAGCGCCGCTTGGCCAAGGAATCGGGTGTTCACGTCTTCACCATGCGCGATATCGACGAGCGCGGCATGAGAGAGGTGATGACCGAGGCGCTGCGTTTTGCCAGCGACGACACGGCCGGCATCGCTGTCAGTTTGGATATGGACTTTATCGACCCATCGGATGCCCCCGGCGTCGGCACCCCTGTGCGGGGAGGCGTTACCTATCGCGAGGCACATCTCGCGCTGGAAATGATCGCGGATAGCCGCGCCATGATTTCCTTCGAGCTGGTCGAAATCAATCCGGTGATCGATTTGCACAATACGACGGCCACCCTGGGCGTCGAGCTGATTCTTTCCGGCCTCGGGAAAAAGATCTTGTAAGCCGAGGGGGCGGGCGCTGGATGGAGATATCGGTTGATTCGGGTGATGACTTGAATTTTAAGAAACGTCTTCGCGTGGGTGTGATTTTCGGCGGACGCTCCGGCGAACACGAGGTTTCTCTAGCCTCGGCCGCGTCGGTGATCCGCGCGCTCGATCCAGAGAAATACGAGGTCGTGCCCATCGGCATCACCAAGCAGGGCCGCTGGCTGGCGGGCACAGGAGCGCAGAAGATGTTGCCCGACGTTCTGAAATCAGGGCAACCCGTCCTGCTCCCGCCCGATCCGACTTCAGCTGGTTTGGTTCCGCTCGTTTCGCCCGCCGATCGTCCCAGCGTCGCCGTCGACGTTGTGTTTCCGGTGCTGCATGGCACGTTCGGCGAAGACGGCACCGTGCAGGGCCTGCTCGAACTCGCGGGTCTGCCGTACGTCGGAGCGGGCGTACTCGCCTCCGCCGTAGGAATGGACAAGGACGTCCAGAAGCGGCTCTTTGCGGAAGCGGGCCTCCCGATCGTTCCCTTTATCTCCGTAAGGCGCTCGGAGTGGGAAGGTGACCGAGCGAAAGCAATTCGGCGAATCAAGGAAAGGTTCCGATTCCCCGTGTTTGTGAAGCCGGCGACGCTGGGCTCCTCGGTGGGAATGACGCGCGTGAAATCGGCGCGCGAACTTCCCGCTGCGCTCGATCGAGCCGCCGAATATGCGTTGAAGGTGATGGTAGAGCGCTGCGTCACGGCACGTGAGATCGAAGTCTCTGTTCTCGGCAATGACGATCTGCGGGCCTCCGTGCCTGGTGAGATTCTGCCGCACCGGGAGTTCTACGATTACACGGCGAAATATTTGGAGCAGGGAACCCGTCTGGTGATCCCGGCCGTGCTCAGCAAGAAGCAGGTGGCCACGTTTCAGGACTTTGCCAAGCGCGCGTTTCGAGCGATTGACGGGACGGGGATGGCGCGCTGCGATTTTTTCCTCGAAAAGAAGACGGGAAAAATTTTTGTCAACGAGCTCAACACCATCCCTGGTTTCACCTCCATCAGCATGTACCCCAAGATGTGGGAAGCCTCCGGGCTTCCATATCCCAAACTCATCGATCGCTTGATCGAGCTGGCTTTCGAGATACACCGCGAGAAGGCCAGGACGAAGTATTCCATCGAACTTCCGCCGGGCGTCGGGGGTGCCCTCGAAGCGTAGTCCCGCGGCGGGCGAGCGGCGTGCTTGACAGCGGTGCGCGGCGCGATTAAACTAACCAGTTAGTTGAAGAATAACCTTCCGCGGAGGACTCCGATGCAGTATCGCCGACTGGGGAAAAGTTCACTGGTTGTTTCCGCCTTGGGCCTTGGCTGTATGGGGATGTCGCAATCCTATGGCACGCCGGACGATCACGAATCGCTGGCAACGATCCACCACGGGATCGATTGTGGCATCACGATGCTGGACACGGCCGACATGTATGGCGGCGGATCGAACGAGGAGCTGCTTTCCCAGATTCTCGCGAAGCGGCGCAACGAGGTCGTGCTGGCCACCAAGTTCGGCAACATGCGAAATCCGGACGGCCGTTTTCTCGGTGTGAATGGAAGGCCCGAGTATGTGCAGCAGGCGTGCGAGGCGAGCCTGAAGCGGCTGAAGATTTCGACGATTGATCTTTTCTACCTCCATCGGGTGGACACGGGCGTGCCCATTGAAGACACAGTCGGCGCAATGGCGCGGCTGATCGAGCAAGGAAAGGTACGCTATCTGGGCCTGTCGGAAGCGGGCGCCAAAACCATCCGCCGGGCCCACCGCACCTACCCGATCACGGCGCTGCAGAGTGAATACTCGCTGTGGACGCGCGACCCGGAGGAAGAGATTCTCTCGAGCTGTCGCGAGCTAGGGATCGGTTTCGTTCCCTATAGTCCGCTGGGGCGCGGCATGCTGACCGGCCAAGTGAAAACGGCGGATTTCGGCCCCAAGGATTTCCGGCGAATGTCTCCTCGTTTCCAGGGTGAGAATTTTCAAAAGAATTTGCGGCTGGTCACGCGGGTGGAGGAGCTGGCCGCAGAGAAGCACTGCACCCCGGCCCAACTGGCGCTCAGCTGGGTGCTGGCGCAGGGCCAGGACGTCGTACCGATTCCAGGGACCAAGCGACGGACCTACCTCGATCAGAATCTCGGTGCGTTGGACGTCACGCTTACGCCGAGCGACGTACGGCGGCTTGAGGAAGCGTTTCCACGCGGCGCGGCAGTGGGCGCGCGCTACCCCGAGGAATACATGAATCGTCTCGGAGTGTGAAACAAGCATGGCACGCGGACGTAGACGAGTAGAAGATCCGGCGACGGCGCGTCGAATTCTGGCTGCCGCGGAACAGCATTTTGCCGCGCAGGGCCTTGCCGGAGCGCGCACGGACGAAATCGCTATGGCGGCGCACGCAAATAAGGCGATGCTCTACTACTACTTCGGCAACAAACGTCGCCTACATCGTGCCGTGCTCGAAAATCTGCTGCGCCAGCTGCGCTCCGCGGTCTTCTCGGTGCCGAAAAAGGGCCGATCCCCGCGGGAGAGGTTTTTCGCAGGGGTCAGCGGCTATTTCGATTTCCTGGCCACGCACCCCAACTATCCGCGCCTTGTACAGCGGCAGGCCATGGAGCCGGGCCGGGGCTTCGATTGGATGGTGACCGAATTTTTTCGCCCGTTGCACCGGGAGTTCGCGCGTCTGGTGGAAGAGGGGGTCGCCCAGGGAGAATTTCGCTCAGTCGATCCGGATCAGACCGCGTGGCTTACCCTGCAAATGACGACGTCCTACTTCGCCGCTGCCGCGATCCTCAGCCGCGTCGTAGGCCGCGACCTGCTGGCCCCGGAGGCGGTGGCAGCGCGCAAGCGGGCCTTGCTCGATTTTCTGCGCCACGCCATTGGGCGGAACGGAGCGAACTCGCGATGAAAGCAAGCCTGCGATCGTTCGCGATCATCGGGCTCGTGTTCTTGGTCGCGCTCATCTTCTACATCTTTACGACCCCGCACGGCGGAGAAATCCCTCTCACCGGCATCGTGGACGGCAACGAGGTGATCGTGAGTCCGCAGATCATGGGAAGGATCATCCAGCTCACCGTGGATGAGGGTTCGGAGGTGAAAAAGGGGGATCTGCTTGCCGAGCTGGACCCGAAAGAGCTTCAGGCGACCCTGGCGGCAGCCCGG
>Ga0187777_10002418_pt1 | contig 11952 bp, 6 predicted proteins | sample 1015_Q2_SP5_10_M_FD_132416 | JGI IMG/M metagenome (GOLD analysis project Ga0187777, IMG submission 132416) | Tropical peat soil microbial communities from peatlands in Department of Meta, Colombia - 1015_Q2_SP5_10_MG | ecosystem: Environmental > Terrestrial > Soil > Wetlands > Peat | place...
ACGCATGCTCCGCCCTGCCCAGATCGAGACCCGCGAACCGCTCATCAGCGAGGAGCCCTCGTCCGCCGACAGCACCAAGCGGCGCCGTCTCTGGCTCATCGCCATCGGCGCCCTCGTGCTCCTCATCCTGTTCCTCGGCGGGACCAAGTTCTTCCAGATCTCGACCATGATCAAGGCGGGCAAGGCGATGGTTCCGCCGCCGGAGTCGGTCACCTCGGCCAAGGCCGAGCTCGCCGACTGGCGCCCGGTGCGCGCGGCAGTGGGCACGCTGGTCGCCGTCCGGGGCGTCACCCTGAGCGCCGAGGTCACCGGGACCGTCCGGGAGATCACCTTCGAGAACGGCGGCCAGGTCAAGCAGGGCCAGCTCCTGGTCCGGCTCGACACCTCGTCGGAACAGGCACAGCTCGAGGGAGCGCTGGCCGACGCCGAGCTGGCGCGCCTCACCCTGGAGCGCGCCCGGACCCTGCGCAAGGACGTGGTCAACACCCAGGCCGAGCTGGAGGCCGCCGAGGCCCGCGCCGCCCAGACCAACGCGGCGGTGGCCAACCTCCGCGCCATCATCGCCAAGAAGGTGATCCGCGCTCCCTTCGACGGGCGGGTGGGCATCCGGCAGGTGGAGCTCGGCCAGGTGGTGTCCCCCGGCTCGCCCATCGTCTCGCTGCAGACGGTGACGCCGATCTACGCCGAGTTCCAGCTCCCCCAGCAGGCGCTGGCCGACGTCAAGCTCGGCCAGCAGGTCCAGCTCAAGGTGGACGTGTTCCCGGGGGCCTCCTGGGAGGGCACGGTGACCACCATCAATCCCGAGGTCGATCCCGGCACGCGCAACGTCCGGATGCGGGCCACGGTGCCCAACCCGGACGGCCGCCTCACCCCGGGGATGTTCGCCAACGTGGAGGTGCTTTCCGAGCAGCAGGAGAGGGTGCTCCTTATCCCGGCGACGAGCATTCTCTTCGCGCCCTTCGGCGATTCGGTCTACGTCCTCGAGACGGAGAAGAGCGCGGACGGGACGAGCGAGAAGCTGGTCGCCCACCAGCGCTTCGTGCGCACCGGCGAACGCCGGGGTGACTTCGTGGCCATCGTCTCCGGCCTCAACCCCGGCGAGACGGTGGCCAGCAACGGCGCCTTCAAGCTGCGCAACGGGATGGCGGTCCAGCTGCACAACGCGCTGGCGCCCCCGGCCCAGCTCGCTCCCGCTCCGGTCGATCGCTAGGGAGCCCGCCCCGAGATGAAATTCACCGATCTCTTCGTCCGGCGACCGGTCATCGCCATCGTCGTCAACCTGGTCATCGTCATCGCCGGCATCCAGGCCATCCGCTCGCTCAACGTGCGCCAGTACCCGCGCAGCGAGAACGCGGCCATCACCGTGACCACCGTCTACGTGGGCGCCAACGCCGAGCTGGTGCGTGGCTTCATCACCACGCCCCTGGAGCGGGTCATCGCCGCCGCCGACGGCATCGACTACCTCGAGTCCACCAGCGCGCAGGGCGTGTCCACCATCCGGGCGCGCCTGCGGCTGAATTACGACTCCACCAAGGCCCTGGCCGAGATCAGCTCCAAGGTGGACCAGGTGCGGGGCGACCTCCCCCCCGAGGCCCAGGTCCCGGTGCTGAACATCGAGTCGGCGGACAGCCAGTTCGCCTCCGCCTACCTCAGCTTTTCGTCCGAGTTCCTGAAGCAGAACGAGATCACCGACTACCTGGTCCGGGTGGTCCAGCCGCGGCTCTCGGCGGTCGAGGGCGTGCAGCGCGCGGACATCCTCGGGGGCCGCACCTTCGCCATGCGCATCTGGCTCAAGCCGGACCGGATGGCGGCGCTCAACGTCAGCCCGGCGCAGGTGCGCCAGGCGCTGGCGGCGAACAACTACCTGGCCGCGGTGGGCACCACCAAGGGCTCGCTGGTCCAGGTCAATCTCACCGCCAACACCGACCTGCGCTCGGTGGAGGAGTTCAAGAAGCTGATCATCCGGCAGAGCGGTGGAGCGCTGGTGCGCCTCTCGGACGTGGCCGACGTCGTGCTCGGCGCCGAGGACTACGATGCCGCGGTCAACTTCACCGGTCAGACGGCGGTGTTCGTCGGGATCTGGGCGCTCCCCAACGCCAACTCGCTCGACGTCATCAAGCGGGTGCGGGTGGAGCTGGCCGCCATCCAGAAGGAGCTCCCCCAGCAGATCACCGCCACCATCGCCTACGACGGGACGGAGTACATCGACAGCGCCATCCACGAGGTGACTCGCACGCTGCGCGACACGCTGATCATCGTGGTGGTGGTGATCTTCCTGTTCCTCGGCTCGTTCCGGTCGGTGCTCGTTCCGGTGGTGGCCATCCCCGTCTCGCTCATCGGGGGCGTGTTCCTGATGCAGGCCTTCGGGTTCACGGTGAACCTCCTCACCCTGCTGGCCATCGTCCTCTCCGTCGGTCTGGTGGTCGACGACGCCATCGTGGTGGTGGAGAACGTCGAGCGGCACCTGAGCGAAGGGCTGTCGAAGTACCAGGCGGCGCTGGTCGGGGCGCGCGAGCTGGTGGGACCGATCATCGCCATGACCATCACCCTGGCGGCGGTCTACACCCCCATCGCCTTTCAGGGCGGTCTGACCGGCTCGCTCTTCCGCGAGTTCGCGCTCACCCTGGCCGGTGCGGTGACCATCTCCGGCGTGGTGGCGCTGACGCTCTCCCCGGTGATGTCGCGCTACCTCCTCCGCTCGGGCGGGACGCACACCGGGTTCGCCGGCCACATCAACCGCCAGTTCGACCGCCTCCGGAAGGCCTACGGGGGCTGGCTGGACACCGCCCTCAGGTACCGGGGGCTGGTCTACTTCCTCTGGGGCGCCTTCGCGCTGCTCCTGGTGGCCATGTTCCTCTTGCGGGTCAACGAGCTCGCCCCGGCCGAGGACCAGGGCGTGATCTTCGGCGTGGTGTACACGCCCGCCAACTCGACCCTGGACCAGCTCATGGTCTCCACCCGTGAGGTGAACCGGACGGTGATGGAGGTCCCGGAGTCGAGGTTCACCTTCCAGATCACCTTCCCGGCCAATGGGTTCTGGGGCGTGGGCCTCAAGCCCTGGGATCAGCGGAAGCGCACGGTGGACCAGACCATCCCCGACGTGCTGCGACGGGTGTCGGTGATTCCCGGCATCCAGACCTTCCCGTTCAATCTCCCGGCGCTGCCCGGCGGCGGAACCTTCCCGGTCGAGATGGTCATCGCCTCCACCGCCGAGGAGGGGGAGATCCTCGAGTTCGCCAAGCAACTGCAAGAAAAGGCGGCCAAGAGCGGCAAGTTCTACTTCCCGCCGCAGCTGGACGTGAAGATCGACCAGCCGCAGTCGGAGATCCAGATCGACCGGGAAAAGGTGGCGCAGCTCGGGCTCAATCTCCAGCAGGTGGGCCAGGATCTGAGCGCGGCGGCAGGCGGCAACTTCGTCAACCGGTTCAGCATCTCCGGGCGGAGCTACAAGGTCATCCCCCAGCTCTTGCGGGTGGAACGCCTCAACCCGGAGCAGCTGGAGGACATCTACGTCACCGGGCCGAACGGGCAGCTGGTGAAGCTCTCCTCCATCGCCACGGTCAAGGACACCGTCACCCCTCGTTCCCTGAACCGCTTCCAGCAGCTCAACGCGGTGAAGATCAGCGGGGTGGCGACCTCGGTGGACGAGGGACTGCGCTTCCTGGAGGACGAGGCGGCCAAGATCCTCCCCAAGGGCTACAAGATCGACTACACCGGCGAGTCCCGGCAGCTGCGCGTGGAGGGAAGCAAGTTCCTCCCGGCCATGGTCCTGGCCCTGGTGCTGATCTTCCTGGTGCTGGCGGCCCAGTTCAACAGCTTCCGCGACCCGCTGATCATCCTCTTCGGCTCGGTCCCGCTGGCCTTCTTCGGGGCGATGATCCCGGTGTTCTTGAAGATGCCCAATCCGCAGATCCCCTTCTTCACCGACCGCTTCACCACCACCTTCAACATCTACTCCCAGGTGGGCCTGGTGACCCTGGTGGGCCTGATCTCCAAGAACGGCATCCTCATCGTCGAGTTCGCCAACAAGCTCCAGGAGTCGGGGAAGGCGAAGCTGGAGGCGGTCAAGGAAGCGGCGATGACCCGTCTCCGGCCGATCCTCATGACCAGCGTGGCCACCATCGCCGGCCACTTCCCGCTCACCTTCGTCACCGGTCCGGGCGCGGCCGCCCGGAACAGCATCGGGCGGGTGCTGGTCACCGGCATGGCGGTGGGCACGGTGTTCACCCTCTTCTTCGTTCCGGCCATCTACATGCTGGTCGCCCGAGATCACCGCGCCGATGCCCGCCTCCCCGAGGAAGAGCCGGCCGGCGGGCTGGTCGCGGCTCCGGCCGCCATCGAGCACTGACCCGGCGCGGGCGGCGGGCCCGGGTGCTCTTGTCGATGAAGCTCCACGTCTTCTCGGATCTCCACTTCGAGATGCATCGCTCGGTGGCGGAGCGGTTCTTCGCCTCCGCGGAGTGGCGGGCGCTCGAGGGCCGGGCCGAGGTGGCCATCCTGGCGGGGGACATCGGCTCGACGGTACCCGGCCGGATCCAGCAATCCCTGGTCGCGCCCCTGGAGGTCTTCGCCTGCCGCTACCGGCACGTGGTCTACGTCCCGGGGAACCACGAGCCCTACGGGTCCAGTCTCGAATCGTCCCGGGAGCAGCTCGAGGAGCACGTCGTGCGCAACGCCGGCCTGAGCAACGTGCTCCTCCTCTCGCCCGGGCCGGGGCGGCCGGCGCTGGTCCTCGAGGGGCGGGAGGTGCACGGGGGAGTGCTCTGGTTCCCGGCCAACGACGAGACGCGGGCGCCGTGGCGGAGGCTGTTCCTCTCGGACTTCCGGCTCATCGAGGACGTCGAGGACGCCCCGCGGGAGCACGAGCTGCTGGTGGCGGCTCTCCGGGAGCGCGTGCGACCGGGTGACGTGGTCATCACCCATCACGGCCCCAGCCTGCGCTCGGTGCCCGAGGAGTACGCCGGGAGCCTCGTCAACTGCTTCTTCACCACCGACCTGGAGGAGCTGATTCGCGCCGTCCGGCCGGCGCTCTGGGTCCACGGTCACACCCACAGCCCGATGGACTACCGGGTGGACGGGACGCGGGTCTACGCCAACCCGATGGGCTACCAGGGCGAGGGAAGCAACCCCGACTTCTGGAAGCGGGTGGAGATCGATCTCGCCGCGCCGGGTCGCTGACTGCCCGGTCGCCGGCGGACTCCGGACCTGGCTCCGGTCGAGACCCGGAACGCCGGCCAGCCCGCATCCCCGAGCCGAGGGCGGCCGGAACTCTATCGCCCGGGAGCCGGAGGCCGCGGCGCCGGGCCGAGCCAGCGGTCGAAGTGGGCGATGAGCTTCCGGTAGAAGTAGAGGGCGTCGTCCGGGCGCGCCGCCCAGCGGTGGGTGGCGCCGGCAGTGAAGGCGAAGTCGAAGTCCTTGTGCTGGCGCACCAGCTCCTCGGCGAGCATCACCGAGGTCTGGAAGGGCACGACGTCGTCGGCCATGCCGTGGATGATGAGCAGCGGATCGCGCAGGTTCCTGGCGTAGAGGGCGGCACGCCCGGCCTCGAAGACCTCCGGGTGGGAGGCAGGCGTGCGGGCCACGGCCACGTCGTCGCTTCCGAAGTAGCGCGGGTCGGAGGCCGGGGCGGCGGCCACGCCGGCGGCGAAGAGGCCGGGCTTCTTGAACAGGGCGAAGAGGGTGATCAGCCCGCCGTAGCTCGTCCCGAAGATGCCCATGCGCGCCGGGTCCACGTAGGGCAGCGACCTCATGAACGCCGCTGCATCCTGGTAGTCGTCGAGGTCCGAGCTCCCCCACTGGAAGAGGAACTTCTCCCGGAAGGCGCGGCCGTACCCGGTGCTCCCGCGCGAATCGACCTGCACCAGGATGTAGCCCCGCTGGACGAGAAGCTGCATCAGTCCGGAGAACCGGCCGTCCCAGCGGTTGCGGACGGTGTCGATGTAGACCGGGCCGAAGATGACCGGGTACCGGCGGCCCGGCTCGGGGACGGGCGGCTCGAGGATCCGCGCGTGGAGGTCGATGCCGGCCGTGCTCCCGGGAAAAATGACGTAGCGCACGTGCGCCCAGGTGGTGCGTGCGAACTCCGGGGGAGGCGAGTGCGTGATTCGGCGATCGCCGAGGAAAAGCTCGGTGGGCATCCCGTCGTCGCTGTGCAGGAAGGCCACCGTCCGTCCATCGGGCGCCGGGAATGGGGAGTTGGCGCCGGGAAGCGGGCTCACCCGGAGCCGCTCTCCGCCGTCCGCCGGGATGCGCCACACGTTCCGCTCCTCGGGCCGGGGCTCGGAGGAGACGTAGTAGACGGCCGGCCATCCCGGGCGGGAGAGGGCCGCTCCCTCGACGTCGTAGGGCCCGGGGGTGAGCATCCGGGGCGAGCGCTCGCCGGGGTTGAGCAGGTAGAGGCGGTAGCGATCGTCCAGGTCGCCGGTGAGCAGGATGCGCCGGCCGTCGGGATGCCAGACCGCCGCCACCTGGGTGTAGATGCGCGACGCCCCGTGGTCCCGCCACACCTCGCGCAGCGCTCCGGCGTCGGCATCGGCCACGGTGACGGTGCGGTCGACGTCGTCGTCGGTGGCGCGGTCGATGAGGAGCGAGCCCCGGCTGGACCACTCGAAGCCGAGGATCTGCCAGCGCTCCGGTTCGGGGAGGTCGAGCAGCCGGAGCGCCCGCGTCGACACGTCGAGGAGGCCCACCGTCCGCCGCTCGTTGACGTCGCCGGGAGCCCCGCGCCGGACCTCGTTGAGGATGGCGTCCGCGGTCAGATAGTGGGGAATCGGAAACCGACGCACCTGGCGGCGATCCACGTGGTGAACGGCGATGCGTCGTCCGTCGGGCGACCAGGCGTAGGCCGTGGTCCGGCCCCAGACGGGGCTGCCGATCTCCACGTCGAAGTGGAAGTACGTGCCCTGCTCGACCCGGCCGATGGGCGGGACGGCGACGTGGGTCGCCTGCACCGGCGCTCCACCGGCCAGCGGCAGGAGCCACAGGTCGCCTTCCTGGAGGTAGGCGGCGGTGCGGCCGTCGGGTGAGACGGTGAGCCCGGAGCGCTCGGCGCGGCCGCGGGTGAGCGGCTCCGGAGCGCCCCCGGAGAGCCGGATGCGATACACCTCCCCGCCGGCCAGCACGAGGAGGCTGCTCGCGTCGGCCCAGACCAGCTCGCTCACCGCCGGCGCCCCACCGTCGGTGAGGTGGGTCAGCCGGCGGGGAAGGGACCCGTCGCGGTCGACGAGCCAGACCTCTCGCGCCGGCATGGCCGTGTCGTTCCAGAGAAAGGCGAGCAGCTTGCTGTCCGGTGACCAGGCGGGGGCCGAGGGTGGCGTGCCGAAGAGCGCCGGCGCCCGTGAGACCACCTGCTCCACGGTGAGCGGTGGCGGCGGATCGCCGAGCGCCGGTGCCGACAGGAAAACGAGGGCCGCCAGCGCGAGCAGGGCGGGCGTCGAGAGCCTGGTCATCCGGCGAGGCTGCGCCGGCCGAGTGCGGCGAGGCAAGGGAATCCACCGGCGAGCTTGCCAGGACGCACATCCGTTGGGCAGAGTGCCCGGGCGTGCGACCCGGCCTCGCTCGTGAGATGGGGCTCCTCGGGCTCACCTCCACCGGCATCGCCTCGATGGTCGGCGCGGGGATCAACGTCGTTCCCTTCATGATCCAGCGCCACGTCCCGGGCATCGGGCCGCACGTCCTGCCTGCCTTCGCGGTGGCCGCCGTCCCGGCGGCGCTCGCCGGGATGGCCTACGCCATTCTCGCCTCGGCCATGCCCCGCGCGGGGGGGAGCTACGTCTACGCCAGCCGCGCGCTCCACCCCTATCTCGGCTTCGTGGCCAGCTTCTCGCAGTGGTTCTCGCTGTGCGGGGCGATCGGCGTGGTCGGCTACCTGCTCGTGCCCTTCGTCCGCGACGTGGCCCTGGCCCTGGGCGCGACCGGCCTGGCCGACCGGCTCGAGACCGGCGCCCCGCGCTGGGTCATCCCCCTGGCCGTGCTCTGGGCGTTCACCCTGGTCAACCTGCGCGGGGTCCGCCTCTACCAGCGGGTCCTCGTCCCGCTCGTCGGCCTGACCCTGGTGCTCGGCGGGGTGGTCATCGTCACCGGATTCTGGTTTCAGCCGGAGGACGCCGCCCGCGTCGCGGGCTTCTCGGCGCCGGCGCCCGGACCGGAGCCGGTGGATTCGCTCCGCACCTTCCTCACCGGGGCGGCGCTGCTCTTCTCCAGCTTCATCGGCTTCGATTCCATCGCCCAGGCCGGCGGCGAGGCGCGTGACGCCTGGCGCACGCTTCCCCTGGCCATCGGACTGGCCATCGGGCTTTCGACCGTCTTCTACATGCTCTTCGCCGCAGCCGTGTACCACGCCGTGCCCTGGACGCTGGTGCGTCAGGAGGCCCTGCGCCACGACGTCTCCGCGCCCGGACTCCTCGGCCCGCTCCTGCCGGTTCCGCTCCGGGTGGCGATGGTGGCCGGCGCCGCTCTGGCGCTGGTCAAGGACCTTCCGGCGATGTTGCTCGGCGTCTCGCGCCTGATGTTCGCCTGGGCCGAGGACGGCATCTTTCCGAGGGCGGTGGCGCGCGTGCACCCGCGCTTCCGGACGCCCTCGGTGGCCATCCTCGCCAGCGCCGCCACGGCCACTGCCGCCGTCCTCGGGTGCCACCTCGCCGGGGACTTCTTCCTCGGCGTGGACGTCCTGGTCACCTCGATGCTGGTCACGTTCATCCTCATGTGCGGCTCGGTGCTCGGCCTGCCGGTGCGCAACCCGGGGCTGGCGCGCGAGGTGCGCGTGGTGCGGGGCCGCGCCGCCCAGCGGGCGCTCTCCCTGGCCGGCATCGCCCTCCTCGGAGGGCTGCTCGCCGTGCACACCTGGAAGGATCTCACCGCCCCCGTCTCCGCCTGGTACTTCCGGAGCACGCCGGTCTGGTGCCTGGTGCTCGGGCTGGGGAGCCTGGTCTATCTTCGAGAGGTGCGGGCGCTGCGCCGGCGCGGCGTCGACGTGGACGCCATCTTCGCCGCCCTTCCGCCGGGATGACGATGAGCCCACCCGTCGAACGACGTGAGCTGACGTCCGGGCTGGCCGTGTGCCGGGTCATCACCGGCCTTTGGCAGATCGCCGACATGGAGCGGGACGGGGGCCGGGTGGACGTGGAGCTCACCGCGGCGGCGATGGCCCCCTATCTCGACGCCGGCTTCAGCACCTTCGACATGGCCGACCACTACGGGTCTGCCGAGGAGGTGGCCGGCCGCTTCGCGCAGAGGAGGCCGGGCGCCGTCCAGCTGCTGACCAAGTGGGTCCCCGAGCCGGGGCCGGTGACCCGCCAGGCGGTCCGGACGGCGGTGCAGCGGTCGCTCGACCGTCTCCGGGCCTCCCGCCTCGACCTGCTCCAGTTCCATGCCTGGCGGTTCTCCGACCCCGCCTGGCTGGACTCCCTCTTCTTCCTCGAGGAGCTCCGCGCCGAGGGGCTCATCGCCCACCTCGGCCTGGCCAACTTCGACGCCGCTCACCTGCGCATTGCGCTGTCGAGCGGGGTGCGGGTGGTGTCCAACCAGGTGGCGTTCTCGCTGCTCGACCCCCGGGCCCGCGGCCGGATGAGCGCGCTCTGCCTCGAGCGAGGCGTCCGCCTGCTCGCCTACGGGACCCTGGCCGGCGGCCTGCTCACCGAGCGGTGGCTGGGGAAGCCGGAGCCTTCCGAGGACGCGCCGGGCACCTGGTCGGAGATGAAGTACCGGCGCTTCGTCCGGGCCGCGGGGGGATGGGAGGTGCTCCAGCGCATCCTCCGCGCCACGTCGGCCGTCGCCCGGAAGCACCGGGTGTCGATGGCCAACGTCGCCTGCCGGGCCATCCTCGACGAGCCGGCGGTGGCGGCAGTCATCGTCGGCGCCCGGCTCGGTGAGCGCGAGCACCTGGCCGACAACGCCCGGGTGTTCGCCCTGGCGCTGGACGAGGAGGACCGCCGCCTCCTCGCCGACGCCCAGTCCTCGCTGGTGCCCATCGCCGGCGACTGTGGCGACGAGTACCGGCGCCCGCCGTACCTCACCGCCACCGGCGACCTGAGCCATCACCTGCGCGAGTTCCCGCCGCCCTACGCCACTCGCGTCCAGGGAGACCGCACGCTGTGCCTCAGCGGCACGCCCTGGGAGCCGCTCGCCGGGTACTGCCGGGCGGTGCGCCGGGGCAGCCGGATCTGCGTGTCCGGCACCACCGCCAACCACCGGGACCGCGCCATCGGCGGGGACGATCCGGCAGCGCAGACGCACTTCGTCATCGACAAGCTGGAGGGCGCCCTCCAGTCGCTCGGGGCGCGGCTCGAGGACGTGGTGCGCACCCGTGTCTTCGTGCGGGATGTCGCCCACTGGGAAGCGGTGGCCCGTGCCCATGGCGAGCGCCTCGGCCACGTGCAGCCGGCCAACACCTTGGTGGAGGCGGCGCTGGTCGCCGACGGTGCGCTGGTGGAGATCGAGGCCGACGCCGAGCTCTGAGCGCCCGCTCCGGGCGCCTCAGCCGGGCGGCGGCGCCCGGTTGCCCTGGCCGGTGTCCGGCCGAGCCGCCTCCCGGAGCGGCCGGCCGGCCCTTTCCCGGAGGAACGCCTCCCGGGCCGAGAGGCGCCCGGCGCGCATGAAGGATGGCCAGCGGGAACGATCCAGGAAGGTCTCGTAGAAGCGCGCCCCGCGCACCTCGGCGTAGGGGACCGGGTGGAGCAGGCGCAGCCGGTCGCCGGCGAGCAGCGCCTGCTCGCGTGCCAGGGCCACCATCCCCGACCAGCGGAGCTGGCCGCTGGCGCGGAAGATGGCGAAGGACCGGCGGCGCCAGCCGGTGACGTCCTCTCCCTGGAACCCTCGGGGCAGGTAGCAGTTGAGCCCGAGGATCAGCTCGGGCGCCTCGGCGATGACCGGGCGCACGGGGAAGATGTTGACCACTCCGCCGTCGCCGTAGAGATGCTTCCCCACCCGGACCGGCTCCACGAAGATGGGGATGGCGATTCCCACCCGCAGGGCGAGGGCCACCGGAATGCGTGGCGTGGTGCGGGTCCCGAAGAACTCGACGCGGTTCAGGTCGACGTTCCAGGCCGGCAGCGAGAAGGGGACGTCCGTCTCGCCCAGGCACCGGTTGCCGACGACGTCCCGGAGCGAGCGCTCCAGCGCCTCTCCGCGCAGGAGGCCGGCCCACCCGCCCAGCGCCCGGCCGGTCGAACGGAACAGTGCGCTCCAGTCCGGGTCGACGTAGCCGCGGCGGGGGAGGGTGAGCCAGAACCGCGCGATGGCGGCCGAATCCAGGCCGCATGCCCACAGCCCGGCGAAGAGCACCGAGGCGGAGCAGGCGGCGATGGCCGAGGGCAAGAGCCCGGCCTCCTCGAACGCCCGCTGTACGCCCACCACCGCCGAGGTGGCGCCGCTCCCGCCCGAGGCCACCACCGCCAGCCTTCGGCCCTTGAGCGCTCTTACGTCGAGCCGCTCCGGACGGGGAAAGGGATCCGGCGCGAGCAGCCTCTCCACGTCGGTGGGCAGCGGGAGGAGCGCCCGGCGGGCGGCTCGGACGAAGCTCGCGTCCTCTCGCAGCGCAGCCACCAGGTCGGAGCCGGCCGAGACGGCGTCGAACAGCGGGCGGAGGTTGTTCGGGTCCAGTGCTCGGGTGAGGACGCTCATGGCCGGGTTCCAGCGAAGCAAGAGCCACGCCGCCGCCCCGGCGTCACGGGCGCGGGGCCGGGGAGCGCAGCTCTTGCGCCGGAGCGGGCGCTTCCGAAGGCCGTGCGGAGGGGCCCGGCGACCCCCCGGGGCCCGAGCGCCGGCTCAGCGGCGGCCTGAACCGGGCGGCCCGCTTGCGTCGAGCGCGTAGCGGATCGTCCCCTCCTCGGCGCCCGGGCCGACGAGGCGGAAGCCGAGCCGCTCGAGCACGCGGATCGACGGGGCGAGCCCGGGGAGCGTGTGGGCGACGACGGTGTGGATGTCGGGGTGTGCGAAGGCGCGATCGACGAGCGC
>Ga0187777_10002419_pt1 | contig 11952 bp, 10 predicted proteins | sample 1015_Q2_SP5_10_M_FD_132416 | JGI IMG/M metagenome (GOLD analysis project Ga0187777, IMG submission 132416) | Tropical peat soil microbial communities from peatlands in Department of Meta, Colombia - 1015_Q2_SP5_10_MG | ecosystem: Environmental > Terrestrial > Soil > Wetlands > Peat | place...
ATTCGTAAATTTGCTCATCCGCCCCCGCCCCCGAATAGCGAGCTAACTGCGGATGAGCCACTGCTGCCACTGCTACTGCTACTGCTACTCGAGCCGCTGCCGCCCGCGGCGGCGCCGGCTCCGGCACCGGTGTCGCTGAGCGTGGTCGCCGCGACGGTGCCGTCAGAGTTCTTCGCGCCGGCGACGACGACGGTGTCGCCCGGGCGCACCGCGTTCTTGCCAACGGTCACGTTCTTGGTGACCTTGGTCGCGCTCGAGAGCGTGACCTTCACCGTGTTACCGGAGCTCTGCGTGATGTAGAGGTTGTTGCCGCTGATGCTGCCGACCGTTCCGAAGGTCGCGCCGGCGCCGCCGCCCGCGCCGGCGAAGCCACCGCCGCCGCCGAACAGCGAGCGGAAGCCGCCACCGCTGGCGCCCGTGCGCGAAGCCGCCCCGGATCCCGTGGCCCCGGCAGCGCTGCTACCGGTGGCGCCGCCGGCGCGCGCGGCCGCGGCACGCAACGCCGCCGCGCCTCCGCCCGCACCCAGCGCTCCGGTGCTCGAGGTCGAGTTCGACACCTGGCTCTTCTCGACCCGCACCTCGGCGTAGAAGCCGATCGCGCCGAGCAGGATCGCGAACACGGCCGCGCTCTTCTTGCCCCACCATTGCCGGCGAGGACGCCCGGGGAGCGCGAACTCCTCTCCGGTCCCCTCCGGATAGCTGTCCCACTGCTCCTCGGGCCCGTCGTAGGGGATGGCGTTCATCTCGACACCTCTGGCTTGTTGTTCAGATTTAGCGGGCTCGGACATGACTAATTACTTGTTGAGACGCCCGAATGAGCGTCGCCTGGCTGCGTCCTCGGGGACTTGACGTGGCACTGCTACGCCTGCGCCCCTGCGTCCTTGCCATGCTCGCTCCTCGGACGCCTCAACTGCGTACTGACTCATGCCCGAACCCTCATCACTCAAAACGGAGCGCCTCGATCGGCCGGAGCGCGGCGGCGCGGCCGGCTGGATAAGTCCCGAAGAAGAGCCCGGTCAAGACCGCGGCGCCGAACGCGAGCGCTATCGAGTAGGGCGCGATCACCGGCTCCACGCCGGCGATCTTGAACTGGCTGCCGACGATTCCGGCGATCACCCCCGCAACGCCCCCGAAGAACGACACGAGCACGGCCTCGACCAGGAACTGGACCAGGATGTCGCTGTGGCGGGCGCCGACCGCCTTGCGGATCCCGATCTCGCGAGTCCGCTCGGTGACCGACACGAGCATGATGTTCATCACGCCGATACCACCGACGAGCAGCGAGATCGCGGCGACCTCGCCGAGCAGCGTCGTGAAGACCTTGCTGCTCGCGGTCGAAGTCTGGATGATCGAGCTCTGGTTGATCACGTTGAAGTTGCTCGTGGTCAACGACCCGGCCGTGGGTGGATCGAGCTGGTTGAGGATGTTCGTGACCTCGGTCTGCGCGGCGCCCAGCTGATCGCGCGACTTCGCCTGGACGACGATCTGGCTGATGTTCCCGTACCCGGTGAGGGTGTCCTGAACGGCCGTCAGTGGTGCGATCGCGACGTCGTCTTGGTTGGAGGTGCCGTTCGAGCCCTTCGGCGCGGTCACGCCGATGATCTGGAAGTTCGTCCCGTTGACCTGGATCGTCTGCCCCACCGGGTCCTGGCCGCCGAACAGCTCGCTCACGACGGTCGGCCCGACGACCAGCACGCGACTGTGGTTCTGCTCGTCGGCGCTCGTGAACCACGACCCTTCGGCCATCGTGTAGCTTCGCGCCCCCTCGTATGACGTGGTCGTCCCGACGAACGACGACGGCGAGTAGGTCGTCTCACCGGAGGTCAACGTGACCTCGTTCGCGGTTACGACCGGCGAGGAGCTCTCGACGTCAGGCGCCTGGTAGGGATTCATTAGCGCGTTCGCGTCGGCCACAGTCAGCCCGGTCGATGCGGAGGCCTGCCGCCGGAACAGCCCGCCGAGCGTCGGCGCGCCGCTTACCAGCAGCACGTTGCTCCCGAGCTGGTCGATCTGGTTCTCGACCGCGGTCGACGATCCGGTCCCGACGGCGATCAGCACGATCACCGAACCGACGCCGATCATCAGTCCAAGGATCGTCAACCCCGACCGCAACTTGTTCGCGGCCAGGCCGGCGAGCGCCACGCGAATCGTCTCGATCACCGTACGCGCTCCGCAGAGTCTGAGTCGGTGACCTCGTCGGACAGGATCGTCCCGTCGCTGATGCGGATGACGCGGCGGGCGTGGGCGGCGACGTCCTGCTCGTGTGTGATCAGGATGATCGTTCGCCCCTGGTCGCTGAGCCGCCCGAAGATGCCGAGCACCTCGGAGGAGGAGACCGTGTCCAGCGCGCCGGTCGGCTCGTCGGCCAGAATCATCGCCGGGTTGGTGACCAGTGCACGCGCGATCGCCACGCGCTGCTGCTGCCCGCCCGACAGCTCCGAGGGCATGTGGTGGACGCGCGGGCCGAGTCCGACCTGGTGCAGAGCTGCGAGTGCGCGGTCGTGGCGCGCGGCGCGATGCACCCCGGCATAGGACAGCGGCAACTCGACGTTCTGGAGCGCGCGCGTGCGCGGGATCAGGTTGAAGCTCTGGAACACGAACCCGATGTGACGGTTGCGAATGTCGGCCAGCGTGTCGTCGTCGAGGCCGCGGACGTCGATTCCGTTCAGGTGGTAGGTGCCCGTGGTCGGCGTGTCGAGGCACCCGAGGATGTTCATCAGCGTGGTCTTGCCGCTCCCCGAGGCACCGATGATCGCCACATACTCGCCGCGCTCGATCCGCAGGCTCACCCCGCGTAGCGCGTGCACCGCGATGTCGCCCACTGCGTACGTCTTGTGGACGTCGACGAGCTCGATGACGGGCGCGCTCCGAGAACCTGCCACGAGCGACGGCGCCCTCGCGACCGCCGGCTTCTTCGCGGGCGCGGGCTGCGCCGCCCGTTCGCGCCGCTTCTGAAGGACGCGGTGCGCGCGCGCCATGGCAGTGCGCCGCGGGAGACTTGGCTCGCCCGCCATCAGCCGCCGCCTCCGGCGCCGCGGAAGAGCGCGCCGCCACCGCCGCCACCCCGGAAGAACGCACCGCCGCCGCCGCCGAGACCGCCGAGACCGCCTCCCAACGTGCCCGAGCCCGAGCTCGAGCTGCTGCTCGAGGACGAGAGCGACGGGAGCGCGATCGTGATCACGAGCTGGTCGCCCGCGTTGACGCCGCTGATGATTTGCGTCCGCGAGTCGCCCCGGAGCCCGACGACCACCTGTTGGGTCACACCCTTGCCGTTCTTCATTAGCGTGACCGTCCCCAGGGAGCCGCTGCCGGTCACAGCCGCGTTCGGGACCGTGACGCCGGACGCCTGGCCGGTGATCACCGACGCCGACGCACTCATCCCGGGCTTGACGCGAGAGTCGTTCTGATCGAGGGTCAGCGTCGCGTCGTACGAAACGACACTGCTGCTCGTCGTTCCCACCAGCGCAATCGAGCTGACGTGGGCGGCAAGCTGCACACCAGCAAGGGCGTCGAGCGAGACCGTCGCCGGCTGACCGACCGCGACCTTGCTGATGTCCGACTCGCTGAACGCGACGGTCATCGTCAGCGAGTTCGTGTTGACGATCTCCGCGAACCCAGAGCTCGAGCCGCTCGACGAGGAGCCCGAGCCGCCAAGGCTGCCGGCGGTCGCGGCTCCGCCCGCCGCGCCACTACCGGAGCCCGAGCTCGACGAGGAGGACGAGCTGCTCGAGGAACCGCTCGAGGAACCGCCGGCGGACACCGTGTCCCCGGGGGTCAGGCTCGACAGCGACGCGATCGTCCCGCTCGTCGGCGCGTACAGCTTGGTGTTGTTGACCGCAGTCTCGGCGGTGTGGACCGCGGCCTGCGCGCTGTACACCGCGGCCTGGGCCGAGGCGAGGCTGCTCGGTGACGGTGTCGCCGTCGTCGTAGTCGGGGTGGAGGTGGTCTTCGCCGCCGAGCCGCCGCCGCTCGACGGCGACGACGCCTTCGTGCTCGGCACGACCACGGTCACGGTCACGCTGGGGGTCGTCTTCGTGACCTTCGTTCCGGATTTGGTCGGCGTCTCGCCGGCGCCGGTCTTGGTCGGCGCCGCGCCGGCGCCGGTCTTCGGCTTCTTTGCCTTGCCCGACCCCGGCTGATACGACGCGTACTCGATCGTGCTGCCCGAGCTCGGGGTGAAGCTGGTGGTGCTGCTCGACCCCGAGGACCCCGACGATCCCGAGGACCCGGACCCCGAGGCCGAGCCGCCGCCCGACCCGCCGGATCCGCAGTTCGCGGTGGTCTGGTCCTGGAGGCAGGTCAGCTGGTCATCGGCCGCGGTCAGCTGCGACTGCGCCTGGCTCAGCTGCAGATCCGCCGACGTCGGGTCGAGGTCGGCAAGGAGCTGGCCGCCGTTGACGTGCTGGCCGACCTTGACGTAGACGTCCTGGAGCGTGCCGCTGGCGTTGAAGTTGACGGCGACGTCCGTGCCGGCGGCGATGTTGCCAGTTCCGGTAACGGCGGACTGGACGACGCCCTGCTCGGCGGTGACGATCTCCTTGGACGTCCGCGCCGAGCTCGTCGGCGGCCCAATCTCCGTCACCGCGAGGACGGCGACGACGATCGCCACGACTCCGAGAGCGTAGAGAAGCCAGGGCCTAGACGGTCGATCCCGGCGGCTGTTCATAGGAGTGGCAATCCGTTGCCGGGATGAGGGCAGGCAGACCGCGCGCGGCGTTCGATGCGGAGGTCATGATGCCTACGCGTTGTAGCGCCGCCGGTATCAGCTCTGCGTAAGCGCTCTTCCGGTCTTCTTAGGTACGACAGCGACGCTCACTCGCGGGAGCGCCGGCAGCTCGATCCGGACGTCGAGGCCGCCTTTCTCCGGGGCCCGAATCTCGATCGTCCCGCCGTGGGCCACGACCACCGAACGGACGATCGACAGCCCTAGGCCGGACCCGCCGGCGGTACGATCGAGGCGCCGGAACGGCTCGGTCAGCTTCTCGGCCTCGGCGGCGTCGATCCGGGGCCAGCCATTTGCCACGGTGAGCCGCGCGTGCCCGCCGACCGTCCGCGTCGAGACGCGCAGATACCCGCCCGGCTCGTTGTGCTGTATGCCGTTGTCCACCAGGTTGGCGATCATCCGTTCCAGCAGCGCGGGCTCTCCCCTCGTCCAGGCCGGTTCGAGGTCGTCGCGAACCTCGATGTCGGCCTCCCTCGCCCGTGCCCGCAGATCGGTGATGCAATCGGCCGCGAGTGCGGCGAGGTCGGCCGGCTCCTCGCGCCCGGTCGCGGCCTCGCTCCGGGCCAGCATCAACAGTCCCTCGATCAGCCGCTCGGATCGATCGACGGTCTCGCGGACCGCGTCGCCCATCCGCCGCAGCTCCTCGACGGTCGCGTCCGGGTCGGCCAGCGACACGTCGACCTCGGTCCGCATGATCGCCAGCGGGGTTCGCAGCTCGTGCGAGGCGTTCGCGACGAAGTGGCGCTGGCTGGCGAACGCCGCGTCGAGCCGGGCGAGCATCCCATCGAACGTGTCGGCGAGTTGCTTGAGCTCGTCCGCCGGGCCCTTGAGGCTGATCCGCTCGCCCAGGTTCTCGCCCGAGACCCGGCGCGCGGTCGCGGTGATGTCCCGAAGCGGCCGCAGCGCTCGTCCGGCCAGCAGCCACCCGGCCACTACCGAGACTATCGTCATCGCGCCGAGCGCCACCACGTACTCGATCAGCAGTCGGTGAAGCGCGTCGCTGCGCAGCTGGGCCCGGACCGCCTCGGCGATCCGCGCGTCGGTGGAGCCGGGGGCGAACGCCGGGGGGCGCCCGAAGAACGGCGGCGTGAGCCCGAGCTTGCGCAGCTCGTTTCGGTAGTCCGAGGGCGCGTTGAGGTTGTGGTGGACGAGCTCGTAGCCGATCGTCAGCAGCACCGCGCCGGTGACCAGGAACACCAACCCGTACAGCGCGGTCATGCGCAGGCGGATCGTGGGCGCGGGCATGCGGATCGAGGCCGGCCCGACGCGCATCAGGGCATCCGGTAGCCGACGCCGATCACGGTCTCGACGACTGGCGGATCACCCAGCTTTCGCCTCAGCGTCATGATCGTCATGCGCACCACGTTGGTGAACGGATCGGTGTGCTCATCCCACACGCGCTCGAGCAGCTCCTCCGCCGATACGGTAGCCCCGTCGGCGTCCATCAGCACCTCGAGCACGCCAAACTCCTTGCGCGTGAGCTCGATCGATTGCCCGGCGCGGCTCACGACCCTGCGCGCCGGATCGAGCTCGATGTCGCCGCGCGTGAGCACTGGCGGCCGGCTCGGCGAGGCCCGACGGGCCAGCGCGTGGATCCGGGCGACCAACTCGGCGAACCGGAACGGCTTGGGCAGGTAGTCGTCGGCGCCGAGCGACAGACCCTCGACGAGGTCCTCGAGCGCCCCCGCCGCGGTCAGCATCAGGATGCCGGTTTCGGGCCGCTCGCCGCGAACCGCCCGGCACACATCGTCGCCGTGGAGCCCGGGCAGGTCCCGGTCGAGCACGAGCACGTCGTAGCGCACGACGCGCGCCTTGACCAGCGCGTCGGTACCGTCCGGGGCCAGGTCGACCGCCATCCCCTCGCGCCGGAGCCCCCGCGCGATTGCCTCGGCCAGTCTCAACTCGTCCTCTGCGATCAGCACGCGCAATGCGCAATCCAGGATGACGGCCGGCGCATAAGAAACCCATAAGAAGCGATCGCGGCGGCGGATGGTGTGCGGTACCTGATTTTGCAGGGGATTCGAGGAGATACCGTCGCCCGCGATCTCTCCAGCGACACCGTGATGACCCGCGCTAGTGGACGCTCATCCTGAGCACCTGAACCGCGTTCCAAGGGAAGTGGCTCATCAGCTGATCAGGCCACAGACCGTGAAACGGACCCGTGCGGCTCGGCGCTGCATTTGTGTAGAACGGGTTGGTCCCGGTGGTGGGAGGGCTTTCGATCCAGAAGCCGATGTCCCAATGTGTCTGGTTGCGCACGATCATGCCGTATTTCTGAGCGGCCTTCGCCATGACCCGCACGAGCCGGGGAAGATGGAGCGCGGGTATGTTGAGGCTCGGGTCGAGTCGCAGGTGCGCGCCCTCGGGGATGCAGTTGGCCGCGGTTCCGGTCCCATCTGTGCGCTGCGCCGGCCATGAGTAGATCGCTTGACACGGGTACGGCAGGTCGACCGCGAGCGCGTGATTGATGACGCCCTGCTTGATCTCGGCAAGGGTGATGACACCGGCAGCGTCCGGGAGGCTCGTTGCAGTCGCGCCCCAACTCGTGGAGGCACCCGGCCATGCGCCTGCGTTGTAATAGCCAGGACTCCGCGAGACTCTCCGGATCGCGCCACCCCAAGCGGCGTGCCAGCCGTCCGACAGGAGCCGCATGTGGAAGAACTCCCACAGCTTGTCGCTCGAGGGCTGCCAGATGGTCATCTCCCCGTCCTGGTCACCGCTGGGCTGTGCGCCGGGTGGGATGGGCACAGCCCGGAATGCACGCTGCAACGAAGCTCGCCACGACGCGGTCGGATCGTCGAGCCGTACGAGCACCGTCGGCTGATGCGGGTCAACTACGTAGATCTTCGCGCCTATCGATATCCACGGGCCTATACCGAGTCCCTCCTCGCGCGCCACCTCCACGTTGAGTCCACCGACCATCGCCGGTGAACCGGGGTCGAGCTGGGCCATGGCCCGGAGAGGTTTGTTCCACACACTGCTCGGCGAAAAGAGCCGCGGGACCGTTGCCGGTGAGTGCTTTTGATGCCGGTGGCCACTCGCTGCCTGACCAGCCCCGGCCACCGCTCCCAATAGGAGGACGAGAACGACGGCGCAGCACCCAACGGCACGCAAGCGTTCAGTAATCAGCCGAGACTTGCTCATCTTCACGTTCACACTCGTCGCCGGCGAAGCTAAGCATGCCGCAACCTGCGCGCCTTGAAGACCCGACCATCGAGAGCGGGCCCGCCACGAGTCACTCGCGACCTGAACCTCTCGCCCGTGGAGACACGCGCGCCGGCGCGGCCGACTCACCCGGTGCCTCGTCCACGGCATGAATAGTGAAAAATCACTCACAATAGGGAGGATTTCGGGCGCTGGCCTGGAACCTGTCGGGGGTGGTGTGTTGGACGTCGTTGGGTGACGAGCCGTTTGCGCAGCCCAGCACACAACCCGACGTATCTTTTTACTCACGCGGCGAACCGGCGAAACCACGAGGAAGCAAATGCGCGACTTGCGGCTAGATGAGGCAGCGGGGTTGTTGAGCGTGAGTCCGGACACACTGCGAGCGTGGGAAAAGCGATTTGGCTATCCCCACTCAGTATCTGGCGCCACCGGACAGCGTCGATACCTCCAGCGAGAGGTGATCGCCCTACGGAACACGTTGGAGGCCGGACTGTCCATCGCCGCAGCAATCAACAAGGCTCGCGCCGTCTGCACAAAAACCCAAACCACGCGCGCGCGCCGGCTCAAGCGTGCTCGCGCTCGCCCTGGCAAGCCTCCCACCCCGCCGGAGTGAGCCGCCACAGCTGCTCGTGTTGGTCGTAACCGGCGGGAACGATCAGCCTCGTGCCTTTCGCGTGTTCCCACGCGTCGGCGACCAACCACTCATCGACGCATAACTCCCAGGCCACCAGGCCAACGCTGGCGCCACCGTACTCATCGAACTCGCCGACCACCTGAAGTAACGCCTGCAGCCAAGTCGCACCAGCCATCAGCCCACCCTTTGCCCTCGTTGAGGAGCTTACACCCGGGATGGGTGAAATTCACCAACGTCGCGACATTCTGAGACGGATCGGTGGTGGCACCACGATCTCGTGCTCCGCGACGAGCTGGCCTGCCCGCTCTGTCCGGGCACGATCTCCCGCGTGTTAGTCCGCCACCGCAAGACGGGAGCGCCGTCCAGCAGGATGTCTTCGAGGCAACGCGTCCACTACCGCTTGTCGACCCCGCACGAGGCAAGATTCAACGGCCGATTTTGCAGGGTATCGTATTCGACATCGATTGACGTTACATCGATTCATGTTATCTTTACGAGCGAATGGCTGAACCGAACTTCACTGAGCGGGGAATGGCAGTCGGGCTGCGGGCGCTCAACCGCCTCGCGAGCAACGGGCTGATCGACCGGTTCGGCCTGCGCGACCCGGCGCAGCGCGTCCTCCACGGCGCATCGAAGGCGACCGTGCGCACCGCCACGCGTGCCGGCCGCTCGTTCGCCGCCACTCAAAAGCTCCCGGGGCCGGTCCGCCAGCCCCGGCCAGGCCGCAGCGACCTGTTCGACCTGACGCCAGACGACGAGCAGCAGCTTCTCCGCGAGTCGGTCCGCGACTTCGCGCTCGCGAAGCTCCGCCCTGCCGCACAGGGGGCCGACGAAGCCTACGCCACCCCGGGCGAGCTGCTCGGCCAGGCCAATGAGCTTGGGCTGACGATGGTCGGCGTCCCGGAGGAGCTGGGCGGCGCCGTCGCCGAGCGCTCGGCGGTGACGACCGTGCTGATGGCCGAGGCGCTCGCGCAGGGGGACATGGGTATCGCGGTCGCGTGCCTCGCGCCCGCCGGCGTCTCGACCGCGCTGAGCCTGTGGGGTGACGCCGAGCAGCAGGCCAAGTATCTGCCCGAGTTCATCGGCGAGAACATCCCGGCGGCGGCGCTCGCCCTGCTCGAGGCCCGGCCGCTGTTCAACCCGTTCGAACTGCAGACGCGGGCGCGCCGGTCCGGCGACGGGTTCGTGCTCGAGGGCGTCAAGTCGCTCGTCCCCCGCGCCGCCGATGGCGAGCTGTTCGTCGTCGCCGCCGCGCTCGAGGATGAGGGCCCGGCGCTGTTCATCGTCGAGGCCGGGACGGCGGGCCTCTCGATCGAGCCCGATCCCGCGATGGGGATCCGCGCCGCCGCCACCGGCAAGCTGATCCTCGAGGACGTCAGGCTCCCGGCCGGCGCGCTGCTCGGGGACTCCAGGCGCGAGGTGATGGCCGAGTGCGTCCAGCTCGGCCGGCTCGGCTGGTGCGCGCTCGCGGTGGGGACCGGCCAGGCCATGCTCGACTACGTGATCCCGTACGTGAACGAGCGCAAGGCGTTCGGCGAGCCGATCTCCTCGCGCCAGGCGGTCGCGTTCACGGTCGCGAACATCGCGATCGAGCTCGACGGCATGCGTCTCGCCACCTACCGGGCGGCGAGCCGTGTCGACCAGGGTGTTCCGTTCGCCCGCGAGGTGTCACTGGCCAGGCGGCTGTGCTCAGAACGCGGGATGGCGATCGGCTCCGATGGCGTGCAGATGCTCGGCGGCCACGGCTACACCAAGGAGCACCCGGTCGAGCGTTGGTACCGCGACCTGCGCGCGGCCGGCGTGATGGAAGGGGCGTTGGTCGTGTGATCAACCTCGAGACCCCCAAGAAGTTCGAGTTCCTCGTCAGCCGGGCGCACCAGGTCGCGACCGAGATCTTCCGCTCGAACTCGCGCAAGTACGACGGCGACGAGCACAGCTACCCCAAGGAGCTCGACATGCTCGCCGCGGTGATCGACGGCATGAACGAGGGCGGCGCCCTCAGCGGCGCCGGCGCCGCCGGGGTGGGCGAAGGCAACGGCTCCAAGCCGGGCCGCGCCGGAAACCGCAACGGAAGCAACATCGCCAGCCTGCTCGGGCTCATCGAGCTGTCCTGGGGCGACGTCGGGCTGCTGTTGACGATGCCGCGCCAGGGCCTCGGCCAGGCCGCGATCGCGGCGGTCGCCAACGACGAGCAGCTGAAGCGGTTCGGCGGCAAGTGGGCGGCGATGGCGATCACCGAGCCCGAAGCCGGGTCTGACTCTGCGGCCATCCGCACGACCGCGACGCTCGAAGGCGACGAGTACGTGCTGAACGGCGAGAAGATCTTCGTGACCGCCGGGGACCGGGCCGAACTGATCGTGGTCTGGGCGACGCTCGACCGCAAGCAGGGCCGCGCGGCGATCAAATCGTTCGTCGTCGAGCGCGACACCCCGGGCTTGATCCTCGAGCGGCTCGAGCACAAGCTCGGGATCCGGGCGTCTGACACCGCGGACTTCCGCCTCGAGAACTGCCGGATCCCCAAGGACAACCTCCTCGGCAGCCCCGAGATCGAGCGGGGGCGCGGGTTCGCGGGGGTCATGCAGACGTTCGACAACACCCGCCCGCTCGTCGCCGGAATGGCGATCGGCGTGGCCCGCGCGTGTCTCGAGCGGACGCGCGAGCTGCTCAGCGACGCCGGCGTCGAGATCGACTACGACCTCCCGCCGCAAGCGCAGGTCGCCGCCGCCTCGGAGTTCATCGCGATGGAGTCGGATTGGGAGGCGGCCCGTCTGCTGACGATGCAGGCCGCGTGGATGGCCGACAACAAGAAGCCGAACTCGCTCCAGGCCTCGATGGCCAAGGCCAAGGCCGGCCGGACCGCGACCGACATCGCGCTGCGGTGCGTGGCGCTGTGCGGATCGATCGGCTACGGCGAGGGCGACCTGCTCGAGAAGTGGGCGCGCGACGTCAAGATCCTCGACCTGTTCGAGGGCACCCAGCAGATCCAGCTCCTGATCGTCGCGCGCCAGCTACTGGGGAAGACGTCCGCCGAGCTGAAGTAGCTCCGGCTCGGAGAACATCGCTTCGTGGCCCGGCCGAAGGACGGGCGACTCGAGGTGACCCGCGGCGCCGCCGCGGATCCCGACGCCACCATCGCCACCGATCCCGGAACGCTCGAGCACGTTCTCTAGCACGGCCACCCGCTCGCGACCGAGGACCTCTCAATAACCGGCAATCGGGAGGCGGCGGTGCGATTCCTGACGATGTTCCCGCTGCCAAGTTGACGTGGGGGCGGCCTGGTTGCCGCCCCTCACACGATGCGGCGCACTACTGCTTCATGTTGACGGCGGTTTGCATCATCTGGTCGGCCGTGGTGATCGTGCTCGCGTTGGCCTGGTAGCCCCGCTCGGCCTCGATCATGTTGGTGAACTCCGTCCCCATGTCGACGTTG
>Ga0187777_10002420_pt1 | contig 11949 bp, 10 predicted proteins | sample 1015_Q2_SP5_10_M_FD_132416 | JGI IMG/M metagenome (GOLD analysis project Ga0187777, IMG submission 132416) | Tropical peat soil microbial communities from peatlands in Department of Meta, Colombia - 1015_Q2_SP5_10_MG | ecosystem: Environmental > Terrestrial > Soil > Wetlands > Peat | place...
CCGCTCAGGTGCGCGACACGTCCCGGAGCAGGGTGTCCGCGTCGCTGACCTCGAACTTGCCCGGGGCCTCGAGGTGGAATGCCTTCACCACCCCGTTCTCCACCAGCATCGAAAAGCGCCGGGAGCGGACGCCCATCCCCTTCGCCGTCAGGTCGAGCTCGAGACCGAGCGCCCTGGTCCACAGCGCGCTGCCGTCGCCGAGCATCCGGACCTTGCCGGCGGTCTTCTGGTCCTTGCCCCAGGCTCCCATGACGTAGGCGTCGTTCACCGCGACGCACCAGATCTCGTCCACGCCGGCCGCCCGCAGCGCCTCGGCGCGCGCGACGTACCCCGGGACGTGCTTGGCCGAGCAGGTGGGCGTGAAGGCCCCGGGGAGGCCGAAGATGGCCAGCCGCTTCCCGGCGACCATGTCCTTCACCCGGAAGTCGTTGGGTCCAAGGCTGCAGCCCGGCGTCTCCACGTCGACCAGCTCGGTCAGCGTGCCGTCGGGAAGACGATCTCCCACAGCGATGGTCATGGCCGCTCCTCCACGGTCTGCACGTCCGGGCTCAGCCTCTTAGCAGACTGCCACCGGAGCGGTCAGCGCCGGGCGGAGGGCGGCGGGGGCCGCTCGAGCCCCAGCTCCTTCATCCGTGCATAGAGCTGCGGCCGGGCGATGCCGAGGAGGCGCGCGGCCTCGGCACGGTTTCCCCCCGAGCGCTCCAGGGCCCGCTGGATGTACTCCCGCTCGAGCCGGGCCAGCGCCGGACGGAGGGCGAGGTCGCCCGGCCCCCGGTCCTCGGGCTCCGGGCCGGGGGGGCCGAGCTCGAAATCGTCGGCGTCGAGGACCTCCGAGCGGGAGAGGACGGCGGCGCGCTCGATGGCGTGTCGCAGCTCGCGCACGTTCCCCGGCCAGGGGTGGGCCTGGAGCCGCGCCAGCGCGGCCTCGGAGACCGCTCGCCGCGGACCCTCGAGCGCATCGAGGAAGCCCTGCACCAGGAGCGGGATGTCCCCCCGGCGATGGCGCAGGGGCGGGACGTCGATGACCACCACGCCCAGCCGGTAGTAGAGGTCGGGCCGGAGCGAGCTCTCCGGCTGGTCGGGGCGGACCGGCCGGGAGGTGGCGGCCAGGACCCGCGCCCGGGACCGCAGCTCGGCGCTGCCGCCGACGCGCCGGAAGGCGCCGTCCTGGAGGACGCGGAGGAGCTTGGTCTGCAATGACTGGTCGAGATCTCCGATCTCGTCCAGGAGGAGCGTCCCTTCGCCGGCCGCCTCGAAGTGGCCGGGGTGCTGGGAGGTGGCGCCGGTGAAGGCTCCCTTCTCGTGGCCGAAGAGCTCGCTCTCGAGCAGGGTGGCCGGGACGGCGGACAGGTTCACGGCCACGAAGGTGGCCTCGCGCCGGCGGCTGTGGGCGTGGATGGCGCGGGCCACCTGCTCCTTCCCCACCCCGGTCTCGCCGGTGATGAGCACCGGCACGTCGGTCCGGGCCGCCCGCCCGATGGCCTTCCACACCTCGAGCATCGCCGGGCTGGACCCGATGAGGCCGCTCGGCGCCTCGACGGGGCGCATGCGAGCGGGCGCCGGGGCCCGGGCGGCCCGGAGCAGGGTGGTGGTCAGGAGCCCCAGGTCGAAGGGCTTGGTCAGGTAGTCGAACGCTCCGCCCTGGATGGAGGCGATGGTCCGCGCGCTGTCGCCGTAGGCGGTGGCCATGATCACCGGGACCTCGGGATGCGCTTCCTGGAGCTCGCGGAGAAACTCCAGCCCGTCCCCGTCCTTGAGGCGGATGTCGAGCAGGATGCAGCTCGGGAGCCGTCCCCGGAGGCTCTCCCGGGCGGCGGCGATGCCCTCGGCCGGCTGCGCGTCGAGCCCCGCCGAGTGTACCGCCCGCACCAGCGTCTCGCGCAGGCCGGCCTCGTCCTCGACGATGAGCACCGTCGGGCTCACGCGCGGGCCCTCGCCAGCTGGACCCGCAGCTCGGTTCCCCGGGCATCGTGGAGGTACTCGATGGAGCCTCCCTGCGCCTCGACCAGCGACCTGCTCAGCCACAGCCCGAGCCCCGTCCCCCCGCTGCGGGTGGTGAAGAAGGGCTCGAAGAGCTCCTCGGCGTGCTCGGCGGGCGCCCCCGGCCCCTGGTCGCGCACGCCCAGGGTGGCTGCTTCCCCGGACTCGGCCAGCGCGACGGTGACCGTGGACCCCGGCGGCGCCGCTTCCACCGCGTTGCGCACCAGGTTCTCGAGGACGCGCTCCAGGGCATCGGGGTCCGCCAGCGCGGAGGCCTCGCCCTGGCGCACCAGGCGCACCGAGCGCTCCTCCGCCATCGCGCTCAGGCGGCCGAGCCGTGCATCGACCCACGGACCCAGCTGGAGCTGCTGCGGCTGGACGGCATTGCTCCGCGCCACGGTGAGCAGCGAGCGGACCACACCGTCCACGCGGTCGACGTCCTCGATGGCCGCCAGCACCTCCGGGTGGGGGCCGCCCGGCGCGCTGGCGCCGTCCAGGAGCTGCAGCCGCAGCTTGAGGGTGGCCAGGGGATTGCGCACCTCGTGAGCGATGCCGGCGGTGATGCGGCCGAGAGCGGAGAGCCGGCGGTCCGACTCCATCCGTCGCTCGAGAAGACGCTCGCGCTGGCGCGCCTCGGCCAGGTGCCGCGCGAGGTCGACGATGCCCTGGCCGACCGTGGTCAGCTCGGTGCCGCGGGGGAGGTCGACCTGCGCCCCGAGGTCGGCCTCCAGGCTGTGGAGCGAGGCCTGGAGCTGCCGGATGCCGCGCTGGAGGGCCCAGAGCGCGCTGAGGCAGACGACGATGAGCGCACCGGTGGCAGTGGCCAGGACGACCACCGGCAGGCGCCACTCCAGCGCCTCCTCCGGAGCCCGAGCGACGGCCGCCACCGCCCAGGCGAGCACCGGCTGGCGCGAGCTCCGGACGACGGTCAGGGCGCCCGGCATGCCGGCGATGTCCATCTCCCGCTCGGCCTGATCGCGGGAGCCGAGCGCGGCGCAGGTCTCGAGGATGACCCGGCGCGCCTCCGGCGGAGGCTGGCGGCGCAGGAGCGTGCCGCCGGCGCCGATCCCCACGCTCCCGAGGAGACGGCCGGCGTCGGTGCACAGCCCGGCGTCCCCCATTCCCAGGCTCCGCACGGCCGGCGGGAGCGCGGAGGGCACGAGGGGGGCCTCGCCTCCGTGAGGCGGCGGTCCCTCGCCGCGCGGAGGCGGCGCGGGTGGGGGCCCGCGCGGGGGAGGCGGAGGAGCACCGAGCGGGGGCGGCTCAGCCCCCGGACCGGCGACGAGCAGGCTCTCCGGAACCTCGCGCGCCAGCTCGGCGGCGGCGGCCCGGCTGCGCGCCCAGGCGGCGTCCGCCCGCGCACGGGCGGTGGTCGCCAGGACCCGGGCGATGGCCAGCGCCGAGGCGCCGAGGGCCACCGCGGCGAGGACGGCCACCACGGCGATCCGGGCACGCAGCGACATGGTCCGGTTTCTACCAGGGCCATGCTACCCGGCGCTCACCGTCCCCACCTGGATTCCCAGGGTGGCCGTCCCGGCGTACCCGGCGGTGGCCGTCCCCTGGAGGGAGAGCAGGAGCTGGCTCCGACCGGCATAGATTCCGTCCGCGGCGTTGCGCGTGTCGCGCGCCCCGCGGGTGTCGTAGGGGGCGTTGGCGGCGAAGACGGCGTCGCTGACCGAATCGTCGAAGAAGACCTGCGTTGTCGCCTCGGTGGTGGTGTTGCTCGAAGCGTCGAAGAGCCGCACCTTGACGTGGATGTGGACGGCGCGGCCGGAGTACCAGCCCGGATAGATGGTGGTGAAGCCGACGATGCCGTTGAGGTCGGTGACCTGGTAGCCGCGCAGGAAGTTCTGTCCCAGCGTGCTCGTCCCGCCCAGGTTGGCCACGTCCGAGTAGAGCCCGCTCCCGTCGCAGTGCCAGATGTCGACCTGGGCCCCGGGGAGCGGCGTGCAGCCGCCGGCGGAGTAGGCATGGACCGCGAACTGGAGGGCGAGCGGGAGGCCCGGCCGGGGATCGGGCGAGGCGAGGCCGTGGGTGTCGGAGCGGATGTCGGAGCGGTCGAGGCGCTCGTCGATCCAGTAGGGCCCCTTGGTCAGGTTGGGATCCAGGATGCAGGAGGACGGGCCTCCATCGGTCGCTCCCGGTCCACCGTCCGTTCCCGTCAGCCCCGAGCCGCCGTCGGTGCTGGCCAGCACCGTCTCCTCCCCGCAACCGAGGAACAGGGCGATGCCGGCGGCACCGAGGACGCCGATGGCCTCGCGGCGGCCGGGGTCCATCCCTCTCGGGCCTGTCCTGGGCGCGGCCCCTCTCCCCTTTCCACCGGTCATCATCCGACCTCCGATGTCATACGAGAACTCCCGGGCGGCCGCTCGAGCCTCGGCGCTCGTCGAGCCCGAGCGGCCATCCCGGGCCCGCTCACTCCCGCTTTCCGGCAGAGGCGAGGGGCTGAAGGGCGCGAACCGTTCCGTCCGGCAGCGTCATTCGCTCGAGGCGCAGCGCGGCCGCTCCGGCCGGCGCGGTCCCGGAGATCTGCAGGCTCGTTCCGCGGGTCAATCCGGAGACGTCGATGGACTGGTGCGGGCCGCCCATGGCCACCGTCCCGTCGGCGAAGACGAGGCCGTTGACGCGGCCGTCGGGCGCGGCGAGGAAGGCCTCGAGCGTCCCGCTGCGGGTGGTCTCCGTCTCCGCAACCGGGTCACCGGGCGGCGGGCCGTCCGGAGGGGCGCCCGGCGGGCGGCCCTCCCCCGGCTGCGGCGCCGAGATGAGCAGCACGCCGGCGCGGGTGAGCCGGACGCGGTGGTAGACGAAGTTGAGCGGGGTCTGCACCGCGTCGCCCTCCACCTGCACCCGCTGACCCGGCTCGAAGCCGAGGTCCGAGGCCAGATGCGGCGGGAGCACGACCACCGAGCCCTCGGCGAGGAGCAGGGCGAAGACCTCGCCCCGCGGGCCGACGAGCACCTTGTCGATGCTCGCCGAGCGCTGCATGCGCACGGCGCCGACCGCGGGGGGGTCGGCGGAGGCCGCCAGGGGAAGCGTGGAGAGGAGAACGACGGACGCGAGGAACGGCGATTTCATGCGAGGAACCTCCAGGGACGATTTCGACGGGTCGGCGCCTACGCAGCTCCCGTGCCACCCCGGCCTCGACCGGGAGCCGGGCACTTGGCGGGCAAGGCCCCGTCACCGCCGGCGACAGGTGTCAGCGAGGGCGACGGCCGACCACCCTCGTGCGCGGCTGGCGAAGCGCCGCCCGGACGTGCTTAGAGGGGCGGCTCCCATGGCGCACCGATCCCTCCTGCTCCTGGTCGCCCTCGCGGTCCCTCGCCCGTCGCTCGGCGAGGAGGGGATGTGGCTCCTCAACGACTTCCCGGTCCAGGCGATGGAGCAGGCACACCACTTCCATCCGGAGCAGGCCTGGCTGGACCGGGTGCGGCTGGGCGCCATCCGCCTGGCCAACGGCTGCTCCGCCAGCCTGGTCTCCGAGCACGGCCTGGTGATGACCAACCATCACTGCGTCCGCGAGTGCGTGCAGGACCTCTCCAGCCCCAAGGAGGACTTGCTCGAGGCCGGCTTCCTCGCCCCGAGCGAGCGCGAGGAGCGGCGGTGCGCCGCCCTCGAGGCCAACCAGCTGGTGGCCATCACCGACGTCACCGAGCAGATCCAGGCCGCCACGCGGGGGCTGGAGGGACCCGCCTACGCCAGGGCGCGGCGCGCGGAGATGACCCGCATCGAGGGCGCCTGTGCGCAGGGGCCGGCCGTGCGCTGCGACGTGGTGACGCTCTTCCACGGCGGCCGCTACCAGCTCTACACCTACCGCCGCTACCAGGACGTCCGCCTCGTCTTCGCCCCGGAGTTCCCGATGGCCGCCTTCGGCGGCTACCCGGACAACTTCAACTTCCCGCGCTACGGCTTCGACGTCGCCTTCCTCCGCGTCTACGACGGCGGCTCCCCGGCGGCGACGCCGGACGCGCTGTCCTGGGCGCGGGCTCCGGTCAAGGAGGACGACCTGGTGTTCGTGGCCGGGCATCCGGGCGGCACGGAACGGGTCCAGACGGTCGAGCAGCTCGCCTTCCAGCGAGACGTGGCGCTTCCCTGGACGCTCCTCCGCCTGGCCGAGCTCCGGGGCGTTCTTCTCGAGTTTGCCCGCGGGAACCCGGAGCTGTACCGCATCACGCGGGCCCGCATCCGCACGGTGGAGAACTCGCTCAAGGCACTGCGCGGACGCCACGCCTTCCTGGCCGACCCCGGCGCCTTCGAGCGGAAGCGCGCCGAGGACGCGGCCCTCCGGGCTGCCGTGCAAGCCGACCCGGCCAGGACGGCGAGATACGGAGGAGCCTGGGACGCCATCTCCCAGGCGGTGGCCGCCGAACGGCGCCTGTGGGCCACCTACCGCCTCCTCGAGGCCGGCGAGGCCTACGGCTCCGAGCTCTTCGACATCGCCCGCCTCCTGGTCCGCGCCGCCGACGAGCTTCCCCGGCCGTCGGAGGAACGCCTTCGCGAGTTCACCGAGGCCCGGCTCCCGAGCCTGAAGCAGCGGCTCCTCCGCCCGGTCCCCATCCACCGGGAGCTGGAGCGCGTCACCCTGGCCTTCGGCCTGCGGCGGCTCCGGGACACGCTGGGCGCGGACGATCCGCTCGTGCAGCGAGCGCTGGGCAAGGAGGCGCCGGAGGACCTCGCCCGGCGGCTGGTCGACGGGACCCGGCTCGACGACGTGGCCCTCCGCGAGGCGCTCCTCGCCGGCGGCCGGGCGGCCATCCAGAGCTCCCAGGATCCGATGATCCGGTTCGCCCTCCAGGTCGACGCCGAGGCCCGAGCGGCGCGGCGCGCATTCGAGGACCAGGTGGAGGCCGCCCTGGCGAAGAACGGCGAGCTGCTCCACCAGGCCCACGTCGCGGTGAACGGGACCTCCGGCTATCCCGACGCCACCTTCACCCTCCGCCTCTCCTACGGGACGGTCGCCGGCTGGCGGGAGAACGGGCGGGCCGTCCCGGCGATGACCGACTTCGCCGGGCTGTTCGGCCGGGACACCGGACGCTTTCCCTTCGCCGTCGCCCCGAGCTGGCTCCGGGCGAGGAGCTCGCTGGACCCGAAGACCCCGATGAACCTGGTCACCACCAACGACATCATCGGCGGGAACTCCGGGTCGCCCCTCCTCGATCGGAACGCCGAGGTGGTCGGCCTCGTCTTCGACGGCAACCTCGCCTCGCTCGGCGGCGACTACGGGTACGAGCCGGCCACCAACCGCGCGGTGGCGCTCCACGGCTCGGCCATCCTCGAGGCGCTGGAGAAGGTGTACGGCGCGGGCCGGGTGGTGGCCGAGCTCCGGCGGACGGCCCCCGGGGCCAGCCGCTGAGGACGCCGGCCCGCGCGCCGCAACTCAGGTGACGACGGCCAGCTGGTAGAGGTAGTCGACGAAGGACCTCACCGCGCCGTCCAGCCCGAGCACCTTCGGGTCCTTGGAGTCGACGAGGAAGTACTCGTCCGGCGCATGGGCTCCGTCGCCGTGGCCGAGCCCGAAGTGCCCCGCCGGAAGTCTCAGCGGCTCGCCGGTGAAGACGTATCCCGGCCACGACCCCGGGCTCCTCGGCCACAGGACCGGAGTGATGCCGTCGGCACGGTAGACGTCGATCTGTGCCCGGATGACGGGCGAGTCCGCGGAGGTGGTGGTGGGATCGTAGCCACCGGTCATCCGGACCTCGATGTCGCCGAAGCCGCGCTTGGCCAGGTGCGCCTGGAGCGCGGCCAGCGCCTGGGCCGCGGTCATGTCCGGGACGAGGCGCAGGTCCAGCTTGGCCACGGCGCGGTGAGGGAGCACCGTCTTGCCGCCCGGCCCGGTGTAGCCGCCGACGATTCCCTCGATGTTCACCGTGGGCGAGGAGGCGAGGAGCTCGAGCGACTCGAGATAACCCACGTCCCGGATCCACCGGTCGACGGTGAGCTGCTTCTTGTCGACGGCCTCGCTCATCCGTTTCGCGGCGTCGGCGATCATCGCCTTCTCGGCGGCCGTCAGGGGGCGGACGGGCGCGGTCAGCCCCTCGATGGCCGGGGTGTTCCCGTCCGCCGCCACCAGGGTGGCCAGGGCCTGGACCAGGTGCCAGGCCGGGCTGTCCACCCGGGCCCGCTGGCCGGAATGGATGTCGTGCTTCGGTCCCCGCCCCCACGCCTCGCCGCTGGACACGAGCTCGAGCTCGATGACCCCCTTGCCGCCCAGGGTGATGGTGACCACACCGTTCAGCTCCTGGTCGGCGGAGGGCATGAACACGCCCAGACAGCGGCCGAGCGCGGCCTGGACGTCCGGACGCCGGACCACCTGTGGGAAGTGGGGCGAGCCGATCTCCTCCTCCCCCTCGGCCACCAGGACGAGGTTGACCGGGAGCTTCCGCCCCGCGGCGCGGATGGCATGCAGGGCGGAGAGGAAGGCCGACTCCGGGCCCTTCTGGTTGACCGCGCCCCGCCCCACCACCACCGTCCCCAGGCCGGGCCGGTTCACCAGGTCGGCGGCCCAGGGCGGCGAGGACCACTCGGCCGGAACCACCTGCTTCACGTCGTACATGAAGTAGAGGCCCACCGTGCGCGGGGCACCGGCGTCGAGGGTGGCGAAGATGCCCGGTTGCCCGTCGGTGGGCACGCGCTCGGCGCGCTGGAAGCCCGCATCCCGGAGGAGCCGCAGGGTGAGGTCGCAGCCCTCGATCATCCCCACGTTCTCCGCGGCGATGGAGGGCTGGCGGATCCATTCCTGGAGGAGCCGCACCGAGTCGCCGTGGCGCTTCTCCACCTGCGTGTGGACGGGCTTCAGGTCCACGCCCGCGGCGTCGGCCCACCGGGGAAGGGCGAGGGCGGCGGCCGAGGCGACCGATGCTTCGAGAAAGGTCCGGCGGTCCATGGGGCCCTGGACCCTAGCAGGAGGCGCCGCTCCCGCTCACCCGGGCAAATCATGGCTGGACCCACGCCCCCGGGGTCTGAGAACCTTCCGCGCCGTGCTTCGGTACCGCGCCGACCGCCGGACGCTGGGCATCCTGACCAGCTACGGCGTGCTCTTCATCGGCGGATGGATGCTCTCGCCGTCGGGGCCGCTCCTCTGGGCGTGGGTGGCGGTGCTGAGCGGGAACGCCTGGCTCTGCGCGGTCGTCGCCCACAACACCGTGCACTGCCCGGTCTTCACCCGGCGCTGGGCGAACCGCGCCTTCCAGGTCTGGGTGAGCCTGTCCTACGGCTTTCCCATCAGCGAATACATCCCCGGCCACAACCTCTCCCACCACCGGTACACCCAGGCGCGCGAGGACGTGATGCGCACGAGCAAGGTCCGCTTCCGGTGGAACCTGCTCAACTTCCTCTGCTTCTTCCCGGCGGTGACGCCGGCCATCCTGCGCGGCAACGCCCGCTTCCGGAAGCTGCGCGGGGAGAAGGCCGCCGCCTGGCGGCGCCAGCTCCTCCTCGAGGCGACGGCGGTGTGGGGTGTGAAGGTGGCCCTCCTCCTCGTCGACTGGAGGAAGGCGCTGCTCCTGCTCGTCATCCCGCACCTGGTGGCCAACTACGGCATCGTCACCATCAACCTGCTCTGGCACGACGGCTGCGATGCGGAACATCCCTTCAACCACTCCCGCAACTTCGTCGGCCCGCTGCTCAACTTCCTGACGGTGAACAACGGCTACCATGGCATTCATCACCTGGAGCCCGGGCTGCACTGGAGCCTCTTGCCCGCGGCGCACGCCGAGCGCGTCCGGCCGGGCCTGCACCCGGCGCTCGAGGAGCGCTCGCTTCCCGCCTACTTCTTCCGCACCTTCATCTACCCGGGGAAGCGGCTGCGCTACGACGGGACGCCGCTGGTGGTGACCGACCCCGGGCCGGACCGGGACTGGGTCCTCCCCGGCGACGCGGGATTCATCGCCGGGCTCGAGTCGGCCGCCCCGGCGCGCGTCTAGCGAAGGCCGTCCGCGCCGGCCAGCGCCGTGCCGGCGGCGTCCAGGTGGCCGGTCAGCTGGTCCAGGTCCACCGGCTTCTCGAGGCGGGCCACCACCAGATGGTTCTCCAGGGCCACCCGGGTCACCACCTCGTGGGCCGAGACGAGAACGAAGCGGAGCTGGTGCGCGTCCTGACGGCGGGAGAGGGTCTGCAAGAGCTCGGGCCCGCTCGTCCCGGGGAGCATCAGGTCGAGCAGCACCACCAGCGGCGGCCCGAGCTGCTCGACCAGCGCCGCCGCCTCGTCCGCTTCCTGGGCGGTGACCACCGTGTACCCGCGCCGGGCCAGCTCGGTGCGCATCTGGGCGCGGAAGAAGGGCTGGTCGTCCACCACCAGGACCAGCGGGCGATGGAGCGTGAAGGTGGCCTCGGCGTGCACGGAGGAGCTCACCTATGCCATCGGCCCGGGCGGGTGGGGAAGTGGGTGAGCGTCGACCCCGAGCCGGGGGCTCACTCCAGACCCAGGTCCTTTCGTGGATTTCCCACCATCCGCTCCGGAACGACGACGCGGTCGAAGTCGGCCGGGCTCACCCCGCTGGCGATGGCCGCCTCGCGCAAGGTGACATTCTCGTGAAGCGCGCGGTGGGCGATGGCCGCCGCCCGGTCGTAGCCGATGACCGGGGAGAGGGCGGTGACCAGCATCAGGGACTCGCGCACCAGCTGGGCGATGCGCGGGCGGTCCAGCTCGATGCCCTCCACGCTGTACCGCCGCCACTTCTCGCAGGCGTCGCCGAGCAGCCGGGCCGAATGGAGGAGGTTGGAGATGATGACCGGGCGCAGGGTGTTGAGCTCGAGGTTGCCCGCCGACCCGGCGAAGGTCACCGCGGCGTCGTTGCCCATCACCTGGCAGCAGACCATGACCAGGGCCTCCTCCTGGGTGGGGTTCACCTTGCCGGGCATGATCGACGAGCCGGGCTCGTTCTCCGGAAGCTTGAGCTCGTGGAACCCGGCCCGCGGGCCGCAGCCCAGCCACCGGATGTCGTTGGCGATCTTCATCAGCGCCGCGGCCAGGGTGCGCAGGGCGGCGCTGGCGTGGACCAGGGCATCGGCCGAGCCCTGGGCGGCGAACTTGTTCGGCGCGGTGACGAAGGGGTGGCCGGTGAGCTCGGCCAGGCGGCGGGCGATGCCCTCGGCGTACCCAGCGGGCGCGTTCAGCCCGGTGCCCACCGCCGTCCCGCCGGCGGCCAGGGCATGGAGCCCCTCCAGGGAGGCCCGGATCCGCTTCGCTCCGTCCCGGAGCTGGGTCGCCCACCCCGACCACTCCTGGCCGACGGTGAGCGGCGTCGCATCCTGGAGGTGGGTCCGGCCGATCTTCACCACGTCCACGAAGGCCACCGCCTTCTTCCACAGGGCGTCGGCCACCGCCTCGACCTCCGGGAGCAGGTGCCCGGCGATCTCCAGCACCGCCGCCACGTGCATGGCGGTGGGGAAGGTGTCGTTGGTCGACTGGGACCGGTTGACGTCGTCGTTGGGATGGATGGGGGTCTTGGTCCCCAGCCGCCCGCCGGCCAGCTGGATGGCCCGGTTGGAGATGACCTCGTTGACGTTCATGTTCGACTGCGTGCCGGAGCCGGTCTGCCAGACCCGGAGCGGGAACTCGGCATCGAGCTTTCCGGCGATGACCTCGTCGGCGGCGCGGACGATGAGGTCGGCCTTCTCGCGCGGCAGCACCCCGAGCTCGGCGTTGACCTGGGCGGCGGCCTTCTTCACCAGCCCGAAGGCCCGGCAGACGCCGAGGGGCATGCGGTCCTCGCCGATGGCGAAGTGCAGGAGGGATCGCTGGGTCTGCGCACCCCAGAGCCGGTCGGCCGGGACGAGGATCGCCCCCATGGAATCGGTCTCCACGCGGAAGCGGCCGCCCTGAACCACGGTGCCGGCCGGCTCGCGCGGAACGTCGCCTTCGGAGCTCATCGATGCTTCCCTGCCCTTCCGACTTCGTGGTCAGCTGGCGGCCGAATGATCCAAGCACGGTGGGCGGCCGCCGTCGCCTGTTTGCTCGCCGGGGCGGCGCGC
>Ga0187777_10002421_pt1 | contig 11945 bp, 10 predicted proteins | sample 1015_Q2_SP5_10_M_FD_132416 | JGI IMG/M metagenome (GOLD analysis project Ga0187777, IMG submission 132416) | Tropical peat soil microbial communities from peatlands in Department of Meta, Colombia - 1015_Q2_SP5_10_MG | ecosystem: Environmental > Terrestrial > Soil > Wetlands > Peat | place...
TCGACCCCCATATCGGATGGCCTAGCAATGGAAGCCATCAAGCTTCTCTTCAGACACGGACGGAAGGCCTACAGCAAGCCCGACGATATCGAAGCGCGTTCAGGCATGGCAATGGCGTCCATGCTGGGGGGCATGGTGATTGCCTTCCCTTGGATCGGAGGGCCGGCGATACTGGGTCACTGCCTCGCGGAGGCGTTCGGCCCGAAGTACGGCGTCGCCCACGGCGTGGCGGTTGGGCTCGCACTCCCATACATACTGGACTTCAACATGCCAGCATGCAGGGACAAGGTCGTCTCCTTCGCACTGGCCCTTGGAATTGAGAGGAACGCGGAGTCTGCGAAGGCTGTTGCCACTAAGGTGCCTCAGGCCCTGCTCGAGCTGATGCGGGACGTCGACCTGCCCACCACTCTCAAGCAGGTGAATTTTCCCAAGGGTGATTTGGATGGCTTCGCCGAATACATCTTCAAACAGAGGCAGCACGTCTACGGCCTCCCGCGGTACAACCCCCGAAGGCTGACCATGGAGAACACTACGAAGCTGCTTCACGACATGTACGAAGGAGCCCTTGAGGCCTAACGGGCCGCGTGGGCAAGACCGCGGTCTTCGAGGAGATTCACGATGAGCGACCCTGAGCCTCGTAGTTCGTACAGGTGGGTCGTCCTCTTTGCCTACACGCTCGTAGCCTTTTCTACTCAGCTGATCTGGCTCAATTTCTCCGGGATTGCAGAGCCTCAGGTGACCGGCATCTTCAACGCGAGTATCGACCAGGTGGGCTACCTTGCCGCCTTCTGGCCCTTGGTATTCATTCCTCTGTCTCTCCCGACAGGCTTGAGCGTTGACAGGTGGGGCTTCAGGCTCAACGTCGCGGTCGGGAGCCTCATTCTTACAGTGTTCTCTTGGTTGAGGCTGACTGCAGGGCTCAACTTCGGCCTCTTGCTGCTCTACCAGACGCTGGCCGGGGTGGGGCAACCATTCGTCTACAACGCGATTTCGAAACTCGCCGGCTCCTGGTTTCCAAAGGGGGAACAGACGCTCGCAAATGGCATCGGGACCATGGGCCAACTGGTTGGGATGATTTTCGCTCTCGTCGTGGGACCATTGATGGTGCCTGACTCGTCCTTCAGTGAACTTCAACAGAACATGATTGTCTTCTCCGCCATCGTTACCGTGTCATTCGCACTGTTCGCTGTCCTCGCCCGAGAAAGGCGCGGCGCCGTCGAAATGCCCCACTCATGGAGCTCGTTGCTTGGCGAGATGAAGTCAGTGATAAGGATGAGGAACATCATGGTTATGATGATGCTCTTCTTCGTGGGCGTGGGCATCTTCAGCGGGCTCATCCAGTGGACGGAGAGCATTCTCTCGACCCGGGGACTAGGATCGCTGGACGCAGGGCTGATAGGAGCGGTGCTATTGGTGAGCGGCATAATCGGCATGGTAGCCGTCTCCTACATCGCCGACAAGTACTCAATGCTAAAGCGATTCGTGACCATCAACACAGTGGTATCTGCGGTGTTCCTCCTCGTCTTCGGTCTTCAGGGAGGATTCGCAGTCTACGCACTGTCGGCGGTGCTGATAGGCTTCTTCCTTCTGTCGTTGGCGCCAATAGGCCTTCAGATATCCTTGGAGACTGTTGGAGAGACGCGGTCTGGGAGCGCGGCCAGCGTCGTGTGGCTTGCCTCTCAGGTGGGAGCCCTCCTCCTAATCGTGGTCATGAGCGGCCTTTCAACGGTGACCTTCAACTTTGGGAGCTTCGTGTCCCCGCCTTGGTTCGTATCTATCCTTCTGTGCTCGATTTTGGCATTAGTAGGCTTTGGTCTTAGCTTCCTTCTGATAGATACTCGCAAGAGGCCTACCAAGCCACCAGCCTAGGGGAGCGAGCGCAACGAAACCCTGGTTGCTAGCGACGGACATAGATGGCACTCTTTGGGACACACTCGACATATCGCTGGTGGCCCCTCCGTACTTCGCCAATGGCAAGGGCAGGTTGCGCAGTGCAGACGGAACAATCGTCCGCCTCATCCCGGAGGCGATCGACTTCGTAGAGTGGTGCAGGAAGAACGGGGCGAAGGTGGCCAGCCTCAGTTGGAACATGCCGGAGCGTGTCTTTCCGGCCATAGAAGTGCTCGGAATATCGGACCTGTTCGACTTCCATGCTACTGAGTATACCGATGCCAAGCACGAGAGGCTGTTCGACCTCCTCGGCAAGCTTCGGCGAAGAGGAACGCCAATTCCCCCGCAGAGGGTGGTCTATGTGGACGACAGGGACATTCACATTGAGAGCATCCGGAAGAAGGTTGGTGATGTCGTTTGGATTCACATATGGAAGGAGGTTCCCGACTACGAAGCGGCAAAGAGGATCGTAAGGAAGAAAATCCTCGGGCGCTCCTGAATCACTGTCTGCTGCGGTTGTATTCCTTCAGGCTCCGCTTGTTGTTCTTGTAGTACTGCAGGAACTGTCGATACCCTTCCCTGTACGCTTCGACTCCCTCTTTCTGGGGTCTGAGGACCCGTCCAACGGGCTTCATCGCGCGGAGTTGCTCCAGGGTCAGGCTCTTGGTTCCCAGGGCGGCCAGCATCGCCGCCCCTTTCGCGGTCGAATAGACAGGGTCATCGATGACAGTCAGCTCTCTTTCGAGCACGTCCGAGAATATCTGTGGCCACACATCCGAAAGCGCACCCCCACCGGACATCACAATTCCTTTCGACCTTGATTTTCCGCGGGCACCCATGAGATTGTCAACGACACCCAGGAGCCATTTCGTGTTGTACGCCACCCCCTCCATGACCGCCCGCACCACGTCGCTCCTGTCATGTTCCAGCGAGAGGTTGAAGAGGCCGCCTCTGGCGTAGGGGTCTTCAATCGGAGTCCTCTCTCCGTACAACCACGGAAGGAAGATCAGCTTCTTGGCGCAACGCGGAGAAGCCGACGCCAATCGATCCATCTCCCTGTATTTGTTCTGCGATGGGAAGTTCAGGATGGTGCCCATGAACTCGAACGCATTTCCTGCGTTTTCCTGTGTGGCTATCACGAAATATCGGCCTGGAACGGCCGAAGGGAGGGTGGCGGTGTTGTGGAAGATGTCCGTCTTCTTGAAAGGCACGTGCGCGGTTATCCATGATGATGTGCCGACATACAGCAGAGGGAGATAGTCGTCCGCGCAACCCGCGCCTACGGGGGAGCACTGGTTGTCCCCGCATCCCGAAATCACCTTGGTCCCTTCCGGCAGGCCTGTGTCTCCCGCTGCGCGACTCGTAACCGACCCCACAACCTCAGTGGGCGCCACCAAGTCAGGCAGCTTCTCCCTGTCCAGGCCGGCCAGCTTCAGCAGCCCGGCGTCGTACTTCACGTGGTAAGGGTCCCTGTTGTCGGTGGCCCAGAGCGTGACCGTGTTGTCCCAGGAGCCGACGAAGGCGCCGGTCATCTTCATCACGATGTAGTCCTTGGGCTCCAGGAACTTGTGAGTACCCCTATAGAGGTCAGGGAAGTTCTGCTTGAGATACAGTATGTGGGCGAGCGAGTCCTTCCCCGAATGTGTCGGCGCCCCTCCGGTCTTTGTGAGCCATGAGTACAGTTTGTCCACCCTGTAGCCCGAGATCGAAGGAAACCCCGCAGTCAACCGGTGGATTATGTCCCTCCCCCTTGTGTCCAGCCAGATTATGGCCTTGTGAAGCGGATTGCCTTCCGCGTCGACGGGAACTGTGCCCCCCCACTGCCCTGTAAAGCCAATACCCTTGACACTTAGCACGGGTCCTGCTGAGAAAACGTCGCGGAGGCCTTCACTGACCGCCCCCCACCACTTGTTCGGATCCTGCTCTGCCATACCAGATTCGCCAAGTTCGATGGGGTAGCGCCTTGTGGAGGTCGCTCTGACATTACCCTGGAGATCGAACACCGCAACTTTAACCGAGGATGTTCCCAGATCCACCCCGACGAAGTCGGCGGAACTCTCCAAGAGATTCTCACCTAGCTGTAGAGCCACTCCACTATGTTCTTCATGAACAGCTCAACATCTGCCTTCGGCAAGGTCGAAGACAGGCCATAGATTGGCGCGAGCGGGGCGCTCTCGATCTTCCCTTCCTTGACTTCAGCAGCGGATAGCTTCAGGTCTCTGACGAATGCCTCCTTGACACCTTCCTTGGTGTGCCGCAGCGTGAGATGAATGTGGAAAGCTGGGGGGTTCATCAGGCCGCTCAGCATCCACCTCTTCTTCGACATCCCCTCCAGAACCAGATAGGGATCTAATCGATCCGAGGATATCGCTATGACCCACAGGGGGTTCCCGAGGATTTTCAGGCCGTCCACTTTCCTTACCTCTCTCAGAATGTAGTCGCCCGTATCGAGTATCTTCTTCGCCGATTCGAAGTATCCCTGGTTGCCCATCATCAGCATCACGGCCCAGGCCGCTGCGATAGGAAACCCGGATCTGCTTCCTGCCATCGTGGGGGTGAAGTAGATCCCTCCCTGCCAGTTCGTGGCCACATACAGATGATGTTGGAAGAGTTCGCTCCCACGGTAGAGTATGACCGAGGTGCCCTTGGGGGCGAAGCCGTACTTGTGGGTGTCCATGGAGATCGACGTCACCCCTGGGGAGAGGAAGTTCGCCTGGGGGACGTCGTATCCCGCCCTCTTCGCCCAGGGGGTGATGAAACCTCCGAGGCATCCATCAACGTGTAGGCCTATCCCCCTCTCCTTGGCGATGTCCGATAGTGCTTCAATCGGGTCGTAGGTGCCGAAGGGGTAGCAGGGGGCGGATCCGACCATTGCTATTGTGTCCGGCGTCAGGGCTTCCTTCACCTTCTCCACATCGACCCTGAAATCCTCGTCCAGGTCCACGTAGACGGGTTCAATTTCGAAGTAGTCGCACGCCTTCGAGAAGGCGACGTGGGCTGACTTCGGCAGTATCACTCGAGGATGGGCTATGCCCTTTTTCTTTCTGTAGAAATCCCGATACGCCTTCATTGCGAGAAGGATGCTTTCCGTTCCTCCCGAGCTCACGGAGCCTCTCACATGCTCGTCGCCATGCATTATGGAGGAGCACATGGCTACAATTTCGGTGTCGAGCTTGACGACGCTGGGGAAGACGTCGACATGCAACGGGTTGCACTGGGAGTAGATTGAATGGACCTTCTCGAAGAAGGATACTAGCTCATCTTCGCCGTGATAAACAGCCCCGGAGACACGCCCCTCTTCCCAGCCCTTGTTCTCCGCTGACGCCATTCTCGACAGAATATCTAGAATCTTCCCCTTCTCCAGGCCGTTTTCAGGGAGCGTTCTGAATCCTTCGACAGATTTCTTGTACGGCTTGAGACTCGTTTCGAGGAAACCCGCGATAAAATCCATCTCGGACATACGCGTCACAATATTGGATTCTCTTACTTAAACCGGCCATCGGAAGCCTCGCCCCCTAACAGGTTAGCCACGAGCAAACTCTCCTTTTAATTCGACCAGGCCAACGAAAGACGCGGGATGCCAAAGTTCCCCTCCGATGGATGGGTTCAAGAGTATGCGCAGAAACTGAACGAAAACCAGGCGTACAGGGAGGCCGGGCGGACCTGGGAAGGAGACATCATTTTCGTGGTCGAGAAAGATGATGCTTTTCCCCAGAATGCCTACATCTACCTCGATCTTTACCACGGCGAGTGCCGGAGCGCCAAGTACGCTGATTCCGCCGACCAGGTTCCGAAGGCGGTCTATGCCTACAAGGGTCCCTATTCTAACTGGCGTAGGCTGATTGGCAACGAGATAGATCCGATACAGGGGCTCCTTACGGGGAAGTTCAGACTTGACGGGTCATTGATGGAGATTATGAAATACATCCGCGCGGCAAAGGAAATGGTCAGCACAGCGACCATGGTGCAAACTGAATTCTGATGATGCCTTGGCACTCGACTGGGCGAGCTCCCAGTTACTGATCTCGCGACGAGCTATCGGGAATCACTCAATTGTCGGTCGACCTAGCAATGGAGATGTCAGGCTTCAGAGCGCGTGCGTCCGTTCCCCCTTCCTGAAGGAGTTAACATGAAACGACGCGCATCAGGGAATGATCTCGCAGCCGTTGTTGAGCACAGGGTAGTCGAAATCAGACGCCCTTATCGACCCCTCAGCAATAAGCGCCCTAATGCTGGGGAGGGCGCTCCGCAGCGCTTCGACGAGATGCTTCACCGTCAAGCAGATGTATGAATAGCCCTGCTCAATGAGCATCCCCTGGGACTTGTTGACAAACAAGCATCTCCCTCCACAGATGTGGTAGATGTCACACGATTGGCATGGTTCGCCAATCGCGGCCTTGCCGCAAAGCGATTCCGGATCACCTTCGAAGATCGAGCCTACCATTGAAAAGTCAAAGTCCACTGCGACCGGGCAAGCTGAAACTCTCCCGTCCGGCATGACAGTAAACGAGTCAATCCCGGATCCACATCGGAGGGCAGTTCCCTTGCCCGAGAGAAGGCTGTTCGTAACGCCAAGGAACGGAACGATACCCGGAACATGATGAGAACTCGTCATTTCGGACACCCACCAATCCACAAGTCTCGAAACGTCGGAGTTGTACTGGGATATCCATTTGGCAATATCTGTCGATCTCTCGTCCCATGACTTCCAGAACATGCTGAAGCTGAGCTGCCAATGTACGTGGTCGTAGAGCCCTGTGTCCACGAGATGACGAACGTTTCCATAAACATCCGTGCCCTGTTCAACCGTCATTCTTGCTACGAGATCACCCGTGAAGCCCCTTTTTCTCACGAGTCGTGAATTCCGAATAACTCGCTCGTAGACCCCCGTCCCCCTCTCACGGTCGGTGACCTCTTGCGTTCCATCAATTGAAACCAGTATCGTGTGAAGCTTGGCGAGGAGCCTAGACTCTACCCTATCGAGGAGAAGGCCATTGGTTTGAATCATATATGTCGCGGGAATCGTCTCCAGAATTGACTTCATCCACTCGTAGCGAAGGAGCGGTTCTCCCCCGTAGAACTCGATTGCGGGACTACTGTCCCTCGACAGAAAGGACTTCAGGTCGGCGATAGAATACTGGATCTCCTTCGGTGGGGTATCGCTTCCTCCCCCACAGTACTTGCACAGAAGGTTGCAATCCTTCGTGAGCACAACGAAGTACTGCATTTCTCAGAATCACGGCATCCGCACGATATTAAAGAGGACTTGGCTGAACTTACGCCGACCGCGGCAGGTGAAACTGGATACGGTCGCCGGCAGCGAAGCCGTTCGCACTCAGGTCTGCGACGCGACACGGTGAACCTGAAGCTGTCTCATCCTCGTCCTTCTGCCGAACATGTCCTTGACCTGCTCTTCTGTCATAGCGACTACGATGGTCGTCGGCTTGCCCTCCCAACTGCTGTCGACCTCAAGCAATTTGATTTCTGGAGTCAATCTACGCGCAATGTGGGTAAACTCCGCCAGGCTAAGATCACCCATGAGGAAAGTGACGGGGAAGTTCTCTGAAATGTCCTCGATGCACAACCGTCTTCCGGTTTTCTTGTTCCTGAAGGTGTCCATCTCCTCATCTTTTCCTTGGATTTCCCAGCCCTCGCCCGTCAGGAGTTCGCGAACTCTGGAATATGTGGCCGCTATCTTGAACACGTTTTCTTCTTCCAAGATTAACGCCCCTCTTGATCTCTTCATTGTATACCTTCCTACCAAATAATGATGTTGTGCCGCTTATTGAATGCTGTATGATCTCCGAGTGCGCCCGTGGAGGCTTGAGCGCGTGCGGTCTCCGGTTCCTAGGCCGTACCAGGTTCAAATCCCCGGACGCATTTCAATCGCCGGCGCTGATGAGCGTCGCGGGGTACCCGAGCCGGCCTTTATAATGCCGGAGGCGTGCTGTTGGCGCCCATGACAGACGTGACGATTCTGCTGCCCGAATTCTTCCCCCTCGATCAAATCAGGCAGACAGTGTCCAGCGTCCTTCCCGGCACCCGAGTCTTCCACGACACAGAGTTCGATGGGTCTGACTCGAAGGTGCTCGTAGTGACGACCTTCACCAAAGTGGATGCGGCCGTGGTGGCCAAGATGCCCAACCTCAAGTTCGTCCAGGTCGCCAGCACAGGGTATGACAATGTGGACTTGTCGCTGCTGAAGTCCAAGGGCGTCAAGCTCAGCAACATCCCCGTAGCGAACAAAGAAAGTGTCGCCGAACATGTGATGATGATGGTCCTGGCCCTGCTGAGGGGCCTTGTCCCCCTAAATGCGGAGATCAAGGCCAAGAGATGGCCCAACCTCACCCAGGGGAGGGAGCTCAAGGACAAAGTCTTCGCCATCATCGGCATGGGCGCGATAGGGACGAAGCTGGCCGAGCGGCTCCTCCCCTTCGAAGTCTCAACGATATACTACGACGTGGTGAGGCAGCCTCAAGATTCTGAGCAGAAGCTCGGAGTAACCTACTACCCTCTGGACGACTGCCTGAAACTCGCCGATATCGTCTCTGTGCACCTCCCCCTGACCGAGGAGACCAAGGGGATGTTTTCGACGGAGAAACTATCGCTGATGAAGCAGGGGTGTATCTTCATCAACACGTCGAGGGCCGAAGTGGTCGACGAGGCTGCTTTCGTCCAGGCCGTGAAGTCCGGAGCAATCGTCGCAGGCATCGACGTCTTCGCCCAGGAGCCACCGGACTTCGGCTCCGAGCTCTTTGCTCTCGATGGGGTAATCTTCACCCCACATTCCGCCGGCGCCACAATGGAGAGTCAGGAGAGGTTCATGATGGAGACGATGCGGAATGTGCTGCGTTACCTCCAGGGAGTCGAGCCCCTCTACAAGGTGGGCTAGGTGAAGGGTCATGAGCTCTTCGCACGAACCCTGAAGGACCTCGGAGTCTTCGGGCTTTTCGGGAACCCCGGGACAACAGAGATTCCGTTGCTGCAGTCTGTGGACAGGTACTATCTCACGCTGCACGACTCGATATCTGTGTCGATGGCCGATGGTTACTCTCTCTTCAAGCTCGAGCCTTCGGCCGTGAACCTCCATACAATGCCAGGGGTCGGCAACTCCATGGCCTTCATCAACACCGCGAAGATGAACAGGTCCCCCGTAGTGGTGACCAGCGGGCAACAGGACACCCGTCACGCTGTCCACGAACCCCTCCTCTCGGGCGATCTAGTCGGCCTCGTGGGAAACTCGGTGAAGTGGGCCTATGAGGTCAAGAACCCGTCAGACATCCCGATTTCTCTGAAGAGGGCAGTCGAGACAGCTCTTACTCCTCCAATGGGACCTGTCTTCGTCTCATTCCCCATGGATTGCATGGACGCCGAGGCCGATTATCCGGGAAGTCAATACGTCCGCCGAAGCTACGAAGCAGTTGATATCGAAGCTACAAAGGCCATAGCTGAAAGATTCGACAGAGCTGAGAACCCGGCGCTGGTGTTCGGTTATGAGGTTGACGCCTTCGGCGCCCACGCAGAAGCGAATATCGCAGCCCAGACATGCGGCTGTCCCGTCTTCATCGAGCCTCTGACTCACAGGGCCGCCTTCGATACCCACAGCGAACAGTACGCCGGAGAACTGACCGCGGCCTCAACCCTGATGGAGATGCAACTGGCCCAGAACGATTTGGCGCTTTTCGTGGGGGGAGGGACCACGCTCTATCCCTATTCTCCTACTCCTCTACTGAGCGGCAAGCAGGCGATGTTCGTGGGGTTCGACGTGGGGCACGGGGTCGGCGATTCATTCGTGATGAACCCGAAGAGCTTCCTCCGAGAGTTCGCGAAACTCGTTTCTAAGAAGCGGGGGTTCAGGCGCAGGCCGGAGATGTCCCTGGCGGGAAAGATTGCCAGAGCCAGGACGAGAATGGGAGCAGAGTTCGTTCTAGCAGAGGCCAAGAGAAGGTTCGAGGGCCACGCGGTAGTCGACGAGAGCATATCATACTCTCCGAGGTTGAGGGAGATTTTCGGCTACGCACCCAACCAGTACTTCTTCGCGAAAACAGGTGCATTGGGATGGGGGCTCGGTGCTGCCATGGGGCTCTCGCTCCACGGGAGGAAGGTCCTCCTGGTAGTGGGGGATGGCGGTCTGATGTACACGGTCCAGGGGCTTTGGACCATGAAGAAGTATGCCCTTCCGGTGAAGGTCCTGGTCATGAACAACGGCGGGTACAACATTCTGAAGAGTTACTCGAAGAGCTACCATCCGGCCATGGAGTCGGCTCCCTTCTTCCAGCTGGACCTCGACATGACGCAGGTGGTGAAGGGTTTCGGCGTCGAGACAGAAACAGCCGACAAGGACTTGAAGATGCTCGACTGGCTGAAGGAAGGCGAGGGGCCGCGCGTACTTGTGGTCAACATGGACAAGACTGTGGAGAGGATCTTCCTATAGGAATCCCTAGACGCTAGCGGACAAATACTTCGTCACGCTGCATCCGGCTCAAGCCAAGGGCCCCTATTGCATATTAATCAGGCCGATTCATCTTCAGAATGTCTTTGAACAACCTGTTTGTGGTCAGACATGGAGAAACGCAGGCGAACGAAAACGACCTTGATGCAGGCTCACTCGATTTCCCTCTTACAAAGAAAGGGAAGAAGGAAGTCGCTTTCATCGCGAAGTCACTTTCATCGATTGGGATTGAAGGAGTGTATTGCAGCCCTGTGCACCGAGCGGTCCAGACCGCAAAAATTCTAGGACGACCCCACCAACTGAGGCCCACCCTTCTCAACGATCTGATCGAAGCGAAACTCAAGCCAAGTTTTGTTGGCAAATCTGGGAGACACCACATCCTGCAATCCCCAGAGGCGTTCCAGGAAACCTACGAAGAACTGCAGAAGAGAGTGCTTAGGGCGGTTAGCAAGATACAGGCCGATGTGAAAACCAATGCCATCATGGTTAGCCATGGAGACGTGATAGTCGCCCTGCTTCAGCACGTGATTGAAAGGAGGGATGGGCATGCGGGGTACTACGTCCTCCACCCGAGTCCCGGGTCGCTTTCTGTGATACAATTCACCGACAGGCCACGGCTGGTATTGTTCGATTATCGCCGGAAGCTCTTCGAAAGCTTCGAGAAAACGGCGAAAAAGAAAGGTCGCGTATAGAAGAGTGCGGTCGCCGGTTCTTGAACTCAATTGGGTTCAAATCCTCCATGCAGGTTCCGACTAATCGGTGAACCTATGGGCGGGCGTTCAGGAACCCTTAACTGAGCGGACGGACCCTGCGCCAATGTCGTGCGGAGCTCCTATCCGCTCACCATAGGCTCGCTTCTCAAACAGACCATACACAGAGACGGGACCGCGGAGATAGTTTATGGGAAGACACGCTACACATGGCCGAAGCTCTTCGAAAGAGTCAACGGCCTTGCCGCCGGGCTTGCCTCCTTGGGCGTTCAGCAAGGTTCGAAGGTGGCCGTGGTCGACATCGACACCAACCGCTACCTCGAGACATACTACGCAGTCCCGATGATGGGCGCAGTCCTGCACACAGTGAATGTGAGGCTCCCGCCGGAGCAGATAGCATACACAATGACCCACGCGGCGGATGACTTCGTGCTCGTCAGGGACGAATTCATCCCGCTGACCGCCAAGATTTGCCCTCAGCTGAAGACCCTCAAGGGGGTAGTAACCATGAGCGACTCTGGGACGTCCCCTGGGTTCCCCTTCCCGAACACTCGCGCCTACGAGGACGTCGTCTCTTCCGCTTCACACTTCGAGTTCCCCACCCTGGACGAGAACGCCCAGGCCACGCTGTTCTACACATCGGGCACGACGGGGATGCCGAAGGGCGTCTATTTCACGCACAGGCAGCTGGTGCTTCACACCCTCGGTCTCGCCACAGGGTTGGCCAACAGCCCCGTCAGAATCAACTCGTCCGACGTCATAATGCCGCTCGTCCCCTTCTTTCATGTCCACTGCTGGGGGTTCCCGTACCTCGCAGGCATGTGGGGGATGAAGTTCGTCCTGGTAGGGAAGTACGATCCCAAGGCGATACTCGAGAACCTTCAGCGGGAGAA
>Ga0187777_10002423_pt1 | contig 11939 bp, 14 predicted proteins | sample 1015_Q2_SP5_10_M_FD_132416 | JGI IMG/M metagenome (GOLD analysis project Ga0187777, IMG submission 132416) | Tropical peat soil microbial communities from peatlands in Department of Meta, Colombia - 1015_Q2_SP5_10_MG | ecosystem: Environmental > Terrestrial > Soil > Wetlands > Peat | place...
CCCTTTGGCTAAGTGCGTACCCGATCCGACGCACCGTCTCACCAGCCTTATATCGACGCCAAACCTCTTCGCGCTCAGCGGCCGTAACCGTTGAATGGCGTCCCATCTCACAACACCTCCTAGCTCAGACTAGCTAAAGGTGTTTCGCCGATCCCTTGAGACCACCTTACCCATTTGTCCGCTTTCGGACCCCTCGCGGACACTTCGGTCTCTCGTTACCGGACACTGAACATCGGTAAAGCAGACGTTACCAGCCGCGCGGGACTTTCGACCACTACTCGCCTGTTAGCCGTTTGTCGCTGACCGCCACGGACTATAAAACCTCCGCGCTTTCCGCCAGTGGTTCGGACTATGCCGGGCGGAAGCTCGCCAACACTGCTTCGTTGCCGCCGGCCCTCCGCGTCTTCCATCTTCGTCGGCCTCTTGCGCTCACGGCTCGATCCGCCCCGCTCAATGGGTCGCCGCAAGTGACCACACGATGTTACCGGGCGCCGATCCAACTGCGCTCGGCGTCAGGGCCCCGGTCGTTTGGTCGATCGTGTACCCAAGCACGCCCGCGGTCGTGCTGTCGGTGCCCGCGTACAGGAACAGGCCCGATGGATCGGCCAGTACGAAAAGCGGGGAGCCGGGGGCGGCGAATGGCGACCCCTGAATGGCGCTCAGCGTGCCGGTGTCGGGATCGATCGTGAACGCGCCGATAACGGCCGAATTGGAGCAGCTCACGTACAAAAACCGTCCAGACGGGTCGATCGCGATCGAGTCCGGCGTCGTGACCACCTGGAACGGCGAGGTCGGCATCTTCGCGAGCGCGCCGCTGCTCGGATCAATCAGAAAGCCATCAACTGTCGTCGACGTACCGGTGCCGGAATCAGAGATCGCGACATACAGAAACTTGCCCGCCGGATCGATCGCGATCGCGCGCGGGAAGGTCTCGGTCGCAGCCGGGCCCGCGGAGAGCGCCGTTAGGGCGCCGGTGCCGACGTTGACGGCAAATGGTGCGATCTGGTCGACCGACGAAAGCGTCTGGTAGTAGTACCGGCCGTCCGGCCCGATGGCGCCGAACTCGGGTGCGGTGGGCGCCGACACAGCGCCTGCCGCGGTGAGCGCGCCCGATGCCGGGTCGATGGCGTAGATGGCGACCCCCGATCCCTGTTGCGCAACGTAGAGGAAATCAGCTGTCGGGTGCGCGACCAGCGACAAGGGCCCGTTGCCCACGACGACCGGTGTGCCAGCGGCGTGGATCAGCGTGCCGTCCGGCTGGATCACGAAGCCGGAAACGTTGCCGATTCCGAAATCGGCCGAATATAGGAACCTGAAATCCCGTGTTACCGCGATTGAGGTCGACCCGCTGGTAGTCGCATAGGGCGTGCCGATCGCCGACAAGGCACCGGTCATCGGGTTCACTTGAAACGCTGAGATGGTGCTTGCGCCGAGATTCGCGGCATAGAGGAACTTCGTAACGCGGCGGGTCACGGTGACAGTGGTTTGCCCGCTGACCGAGCCTACCGTCGCCTTGACGTCCGCCGAGCCAGGCCCGCGGGTATTCGCGACCCCAGTCCGGCCTGCGGTCGTATTGACGCCCACCACCGAGACATCGCTCGACGACCAGCTTGCCGATTGCGTCAGGTCCTGGTGCGAGCCATCCGTGAGCGTGCCGGTGGCGGTGAACGGCTGGTTGGCGCCGAGTTCGAGCGCCGGATTTGCCGGAGTCACGGCAACCGATACGACTGTTGGTGCGGTAACGGTCAGAGATGTGCTACCGACAATGTTGACAAAGGTTGCAGTAATGGTCGTCGTGCCAATCCCGCTTGCGGTAGCAACTCCGTCCGCACTCACAGTGGCCACCGACGTGTTCGTGGACATCCACGTCACCACGGTGGTCATGTCGCTTCTCGAGAGGTCCGTCCAGAGCGCCGTCGCGGTGAACGCTTGAGTCAGTCCCTTGGCGAGCGTGGGGTTCGCCGGCGTAACCGTGATCACCGTGGGAACATTCGAGAAGCTGCCGCCCCCGCAGGCGGCAAGCATCATCACGGTCAGCAGCGCGGTAAGAGCGCACAGGTATCTCTCACATTCTAGTGCCCGCACGATCCGGCCACCGCACGCAGAAACGCATACCACGACTCCGGCCGCAAGGACTCTTGCGATCCCCATTTGGTTTCCCCCCGTGCAACGCCTATTAGGTGATTGAGTACGTTGCAAATTACGAGACTACACTGCGCTTGCGGGAGACGCTAGGCGCAGAGTGCGGAGAGGCCGCGACAGCGCCCATGCATACGAGATATATGGAAGATTTTAGACATCAAAAATGGCCATGGGCGCCGACTCGACGTGAGCTCGGTTACCGGAATCCACGCGGATGGCCAACGCGCAAGTGACAGCTTTCGCGAATTTTACACGATCACGGCGACCGGCCGGTTCTGGCCGTTAGCACCCTGAGCGACCTGGGTCACGTCGACCGGGTGCGCGACGGCCGCGCGCCTTCTGAGGTCAGCTTAACAGCGGGTGCCCCGGTGGCAGGTGTGCATACCACGAAGCCAGCCTGTGGCGAACCGTTTTCTCGCCCACCTGGTCTTCCGGCATCGGCGTGATGATTTTGTCATGAACGAGTAGCCGGTACACGTAGAGCGCTTTGTCGCTGGCCGAATCGGTCGGCTCGAACTCGACGGCTCCACGACCTTCGGCGTAGCGAATCCCGGCACGCAACGCCGCCTTGAACAATTCCGCTTCCTGTTTTGGCTTCACCTCGACAGCATAGCGCACGCGCGAACGGCCCCTTTCGGATAAATTGAACCGAGCCTCAAGTGTCGGCTCCTGGCCGACTGCTGACCGATCGGCCGACGGTGACATCACGGGCCCAGCACAGCGGCGGCCATTTCAGTATCCATGTACTCCGTTACCTCTACCAACTTGCCTTCGCGTAAACGACACACGTAGCAGTAATTGTTGTTGTACGCCTTGCCGGATTTAGTCGTCACTTTGCCGCGCGCCTCAACGACTACGTAATCACCTTCGGCAATCATGCGATGCGCCGTGCAGGTGTAGGTATCCGAAAAGCGCGCAAATAGCGGCTTCATCAGCTCATTCAGGACGACCTCCCTTCCGCGCCACTGAAGTTCGCGATCGTTCGTTGTAGTTCGATGCCCGAAGGGCCTTTGAACCTCTAAGCGCAGCTGGATCCATCTGACCGCTAGCGACCGCCAACCGAGGACACCGGCCTCGATCTGAAGCGCGGCGCTTATTTCGATGAGGCTGGGGCAGGGAAAAGTTGGCGCCATTGCGCGTCCGACAGCTCGCTGCGCAGTTGGAAGCGAAGGTCCAGCAAACTCTTGTTCACGTTGGCGTTGATCGTGTCGGCCTGCGTGGCTAAGGGGCGGAATTGCTCGCCAGAAGCGTCGTGCTGTTCGAATGCCGCCAGGGCGTCCTTCTCGAGTTTTGCACGCTCAGATTCCGTGCTCTTGTATGCCTGTTCAATCTGATCCACCGTGTCATCGACTGCCTTGCGCTTCTCCTTGTCGGGCTCTAATTTGGCGACCTCTTTGTGGAGTTGGTGAGTCGTTTGCCCGCCAAAGAGCCATAGACCTCCTCCTCCCGACCCTCCGAAAATGAGATACCCAATGAGCAGCGCGATGAGCATATGACCTTGTTACTCCTTACCCCGGCGGGATGCTGAGCACTTCGCGCTCGTAGGGAGAGAGTTTCTTCCACTCCTCTTCAGTGGTGGCAGCGATCATCTCAAGGTGTAACTGGATTATGCGTTTGCGGGCTGCGACGCGCTGCTGGTCATATTGCGTAAGGAGCGTATCGAAGTCGGCGCGTGTCGCATCCGGACGGGAATTCAACGCGAGAACATCGGACTGAAAATTTATGAGTACGTTATCAAATGAATCCAGCTCAGCTTCGAGCTGGTTGATCGTTTTGTTGATGCGCGCTGCGCGCTGCGCATCTGGCACATTCGCCGCGACTGCTCCGTGCATAGCCTCAACCTTGACCTCGAGAGTGGCCTTGGATTGGACCTCAGGAGAAACGTGGCTCGCACATGCACCGCATGCGAGTGCTGCAACTAGAGGGATCGGCACGAGACGCATGATGGCCCGAGAGGTTGGGGATCGTCGCCTAGGTACCTTGCCACTCGCCAAGCGCTTTGGCAATGCAGGTGGGGTCAGCGCGCTATCTGTGTCAGGAGGGCTGCAACGAAGCTGACGTAGCTGCAAAATAATAGTTCCTAACAGTTCATCTCTCGAAATCAGGCGGCTTGCAAACGCCTTTGCGAAAAGTGCCGGCTCCGGCCATAAAAGCGGAACTACAGCCACCGACCTTTCCCCGGTGGCGTGTAGACCCAGTTTGCCTCATTGTTTGGTTACTGTGGTGCGCTGTCGCTTTGCATCTCGCGTGCTCGAGTTCAGAGTAGATGATGCGTCTTCAACGCGCGGCTCCCAAACGTATGTGATTATCACACGCGCTTCTTTGGCCTGTTGACCGATCTGTGACCAGATCGTGATCAAGTTAAGACGCGATCTGAGCATGACCTAGAACGTCACCTCGGCAGGTTTGCGATGCGCGGTTTGGTCGCAGTCGGCTTACGATTTCGATCAAGGCATGGGTTAGGGAACGAACAAATGCCAGGTAGATTCACTGTGTTCATGGACTCTGCGTCAAGGGACCGCATTGCGCGACTGATAGCACTCGCTGCTTTGCTCGCGTGTTCCACGCTTCCGGCGCAGGAAAATAGCTCCACGACCAGCGACAGCAACCAGACGGCCTCCTCGAATCAGAGTGGAGGGGAGGCGACTAGCTCAACCGAAGCGTTGCAGAAGGCCACGCAGAACCCCGTGGCCGATCTGATCAGCGTCCCGCTGCAGGACAACGTGAACTTCAACGTGGGACCCTATAACGGCACGCAGAACGTGCTGAACATTCAGCCAGTCATCCCGGCGCATCTCACGGAGGACTGGAACCTGATCAACAGATTCATCCTGCCGATCGCGTTTCAGCCCTACACAGGATCGAACTCTGCTAACGCTTCCCTGGGCACCTTTGGGCTCGGGGACCTAAATCCGACCGTGTTCCTCACCCCCGCTCACGCCGGCAAAGTCATCTGGGGTATAGGTCCCGCGTTTGTCTTTCCGACTGCGACGAACCCGTCACTGGGACAGGGAAAGTGGAGCGCCGGGCCGTCGTTCGTTGTGCTGGCTCAACCCGGTCACTGGACGCTCGGGATCATTGCGAACAACGTGTGGTCGTTCGCAGGTCAGAGCGATCGTGCGACCGTCAATCAGTTTTATACCCAGTACTTCATCAACTATAACCTCTCGGATGGCTGGTACTTGACGTCGGCACCTATCGTCACTGCCAACTGGGCCGCGCCCCACGCAAAAGACGTATGGACGGTACCGTTCGGCGGGGGCGTGGGAAGGATCATGAAAGTGGGATTCCAGCCAATAAACCTCCAGCTCTCGGCGTACGGAAACGTGGTGTATCCAGCCGGGGCGTCGCCCTGGGGCATACGCCTGCAACTCGCATTTCTGTTTCCTCAGCTTACGCCGAAAGAACAAGAGCTATTGCTGGAAGAGAAACTGAAAAAGCTGAAAGAGCAGTCGCCTGACTGAACGCCGAACGGCGATTGCGTAGGTTGAGTCGAGTGCGCCGACGCTTCCAGCTTCGCGGGGAACTGTCTGACGCGCAATGGCGACAACTCTTCCCGACGCGCTCCGCGACAGCCCCGCATTAGCCGAATCGCGTCGCTTCCTGGGTCGTCGGGCCGCGCGGTTCGGGTACCCGGCGCTACTTCTCGCTGAAGAAGAAATTAAAAGTCACCCCTGCGACGTTCCAATATTCCGGAGTGCATCCGGAGCAGTTCTCTCGTCTGTAGTAGGTATCGAGCATAAACACGTGCTTGTAGGGCCATTGGATTCCTGCGGTATACCAATACTCGTTCCAGGCATGTTTGGTTCCATCATAGAAAGCCTCGGCAGAAACGTAAGGAGTGAAATGAAACTCCTGAACCAGCACGTCGTGTTCGACCGACAGCTGGTTCCGATAGGTTGTTTGATAGACCTGGTTTATCCAGCGGAACTCGAGCCAGTTCCGATCACGCACGAGAAAGTCGCCAGAAAGCCGAAAGCCGGGAGTTATATCTAAGGTAATTCGATTCTCGTCCTTCACGGCTCCCGACTGGATTGTTCGCAAGTATTCATAACCGACGCCGAAGAGAAAATAATGCTCTTTGTCAGCGTCAATGTTCACTATGTGCGGAAACAGAAAAGGCTTGAAGTGGTAGCCAAGCGCTAGCGCGGCGTACCACTGCTGGTAGGGATAGTCCACTCCCTGTTCCAATCCGCCGAACCCGAGTACTCTGAACTGCGACGGCAACTCCCAGTGAGCGTCGACTTCAGGCCATATTTGGGTTTCCGTAAGACCGCCCTGGGACTGACCGAGAGCACTTGAGCAGGAAATTGCCGCGAGCAACGCGGTAAGTAGGTTTCTAAGACGGCAGTTGACCAGCATTCGTCGCATCCCTGTGCTGGGCTTGAACTACCGCCAAGCGGTTCGCCATGAGCGACCGATTTTGAACCAGATTTGGTGGTTGGCGTGGCCGTCGTCTGGTGTATCCCAACCTTCGATCAAGAAGACGACGGGTCGCGAATCTGTTGCAATCGGCCATGATCCCAGAGGCAAAAACGCCAGGGCTGGCGTCAGGCCGAGCAAAGTCGTGCCGGCGATAAAGTCGCGGCGGTCGATCATCATGCAGTTGCTCCCCTCCGGTTCGACGAGTGCCGTTGCGAAAGTGGCGATGATCGAAACGCAGCGCTGCCACTCCAGCGTTCCGTGGCTGCTGCGAAGAGTTCCGATGCGGCATTTTGATCGCCGACAGAAAGGGCGATTGCATGCGCCTGTTCGAACGCACGTAACGTGGGGCGGTTCGCAACATTGATGCGTGCAAGATCAAGAGCCTTGCGGCAGTTGCTGCCGCTCCCGGCGTAGAACTCTGCGCCATGGTCCGCAAACGCAAGCAAGTGTCGCCGGAGAGCGTTCTCGAACCCGAAATGGGCGACTTGCATCTGCGCTTCGGCGTCGACGAAATTTCCCTGAGAAGCCAACACGTCGGACAGACGCCAGTGCACCTCGGGGTCGCTGCTCGAAATCGCGGAGATGAGCAGCGACTGTGCGTCGTTCGTTCGCCCGCTAGATGAGTAGATTTCAGCCAAATGCACGCGTGCCCTTGTGTAGCTTGGGAGACATTGGATGGCTCTCTCGTACCACTGTGCAGCGCGGGTCGCCTGTGGCACGGGTACAAGCTCTCCCCAGAGCTCCCCGAGCTGAAAGCAAGTCCACGCTTTGGGAAATGGTGAAACATCCTGGTACTCGCACAGGGCCTGCCTATAGGTCCGATCGGCCTCCGCAAATTCGCCCAGATCAGCAAGCAGTGCACCCAGCGCCACGAGATCTTCGATCCGGCCAGATTTTCTCGCGATATCCCGGCGCTCATCCAACATCCCGTCGAGATTCACTCCGCATGCCTGGTCGACGCTCAGCAGAAGACGTTTGAGATCAAACTGCGCCGCCCCACGGGAAGCGGCTTGCGTGAGGAAATGCCTAGCGTCGGTAAAGCGGTGCGCCATCGACGCTAGCTGGGCCTGCATCATCGCGGCGCGCGCTGAAACTGCATCCGCTTCGAGAAGCTCTTGCACCAGTGCCTCGAGGCGGTCGAGCGCACACACATCGCCAATGAACTGCGCTGTCAGCTGCTCGAGTTCGACTACGAGCTCAGCGATTCCGGCCCGAAGAGGGTTCTGAGAGAAACGGCTCCAGGATCGCCGGCGCGCGCTTTTCAAATTGATAGCGGCGATGTCGCCGTCGGTTGTCAGGAAACATTCATTGCCCCAATCATCCAGCGCTTCATTCATTTGGCGGTACCGAAGCGTGGCTTGAGGCTGTCGAGCCCTATCTTGAACAGAGTCGACACGATCGTCTTCACGATGAGTGTGCCTTGGCCGTTTGCCACGAATTGCGCCCGGCATTCGACGGAACTCCCAGTACCATTGGGTTCGACTGCAAGTGTGCCGGTGTAGTCCGTCGCCGGAATGCCACTCACGTTGCTATAACGCAGAAATCGCCTTGAATTATCTATCGCTTCGAGTCGCTCGATGATCTGTTTGCCGTCCGTCATCTCGATGACGCGAAGCTGCCCGACCCCGGTTCCGATCAGCTTGATATCGGCGATTAATGGATTCCAGTTAGCGCCGAATTGTCCGATCGACGCCCATACCCTGTCGGGGGAGGCGTCGAGATCGACCCGGTCCGTCACGCTTTGTAGCTCGGTGTTCGGCGTAGCGAAGTATGGGAAAGTTTTGGTGCCGGGTTTCGTTGCCTTGGTGGTGCCGCCTTGCAGCGGTTCGCGATCGCGATTCACCATCCACGTCAGCAGAATATCTATGACGTTGGCATCGACAGTGCGGCCGCCGCCGGTCTGATAGGCCTTTCCGTTGAGCGTGCTTTTTTCGATCTCCAGATGGCTGGCGTCGGTGATGGGTTTTGCAACGTCGAACAGCAAGTAATCGTCCAGAAACATGTTCGCGTTGGCAGTGAGTGCAGAAGGGGTCCAATCCTGCTTGCCATCGCGCATGTCCCAGTTTGCCAGGCTATCCTTCAGACGCTGGAGGAAAAGCGGTCGCACGTCCTGCGCAAGCGCAAATGGCGTCTGTTGATTCCACAAATCCCGTATATCATCGGCGCGTGCTAGTCCAGGATTGTTGAGACGAATGTTAGTCTGCTCAGGGCGACCAACCCAATCGAGGCGCAGGACCTCGTGTCCAACAAAGGCGTTTCCACTGGGCAGCGGCACCGTTTCGGCGATGACCCCGAACAGCGACCCCTTGTCCGGGTCCAGCACGCGTCGCGTGTCGCACTCAATGACGATGGAAAGAACATTGTCGTTGAACAGCAGATTTTCAAACGGTTTGAAGGCAGGAATTATCCATGAAAGGAAGAACGGATCGGAGCGCAAGCCAGCGAATGCGCGGAACCTGCCGTCCGGCGTGGATGCGCCCTTCTCGTCGTTGACGACGACGCTAAGCTTCTGACCGTCAGGAAAGGTGCAGGTACCGCGCTGGATTGGCTTATGGTGTGAGGAACCCTTTTCAAGAGCGTCGAATCTCACCCCAAACCGAATCTCCGGACCGCTCGTCTCGAATCTTGCCGAATCCCCAAGACCAACCACCTTTGCGCGTCGAACGACGATCGAGTGAGTGATTGCATTGGAGAAAATCGCATTCGGACCGCAAGTCGGAAAAACGTTTGCGGCGAATACGGTGCGGGTAGGATGTTCCGGGCTCGTGAACGCGAAAAGATCGGTAAGATCGGCAGCGGGGTCGCCGATTTGTCTCGGTCCATCGATATGATCCGACATCGCCAGGCTCCATTTGATTAGCTGTTGGTGAGCCGTCCGGAGGCCCTCACGAGCTCAGTTCTCACGGCTTCTTCGGAGGGCCGCTCTCCGGTGGTCCTCCGAATGGCGTTACCCGGCCCGACTCCTCGGGTATAGATTTCAGATACTCGATGAGAGCCCAGCGCTGGTCGTCAGCGAGGAGCGGGCCAATAATGCCGTTGCCGCGTGGACCATTCTGAAAAGAATGACCAGCGTTCGAGTTGCCAAGCAAGCTTGTATCGAACAGAAATCCGGAAGTGGCGGACGTATCCAATCCCACTTTGATGGGATCGAACGTACGAGTAACGTAGAACTTCTTGGTGCGATCGGCAGCGGGCACCAGCATCTCGTAGAGGTTGGGCACGGACCCATTGTGTAGGAATGGTGGCGTAGCCCACACGCCGTCACGCGGCGCCGCTTTGTACACCTCAATCGGCGACGCAGGCAGCGGATACTCTCGGTATCCGTGAATATTCGCCTCCTGGGCTGGGGTCAGGTTGAGCTTTGAGAGCGCCGTTTGAGTTACCAAGCTTGAAACGCCGTAGTAGAGAGCCCCCGTGGGCACGAGCTCTTTGCCGCGGAGTTCCCCGGGCAGCTCGTTGCTCAGTTGGCCGGTGATCGCATAGGGCCGCAGAATGCGGAATTGCTGTGGGTCCGTGCCCACGTCGGACTGCGGTATCAGGCCCACAACGATGAAGCGTTTGCCGTACTTGTTCGGTTCCGTCCATCTATAAGGCCAAGCGTTGTGACAGCTCGCACATAGGGTCACAAACAACGCCTTGCCGCTCTTCGCCTTTTCTCGGTCAATCTTGCCGAACACATCTTCTGGCCAGCTCGGCGGCGCCAAGCGAGCCAACTTATCTTCCACACGTTGGAGATCGAGCAGCGCCGCGTTCGACTGGAACAGCCCCTCTGCAGGTGTCTTTGACAGCAGATCGATGGACATGTACACGCCCATGGTCTCGATCAAGTTGCGATAGATCGGATCCTGTTGTACGCCGCGCCACTGCGTCCACAATCCTTGTGGAGCGTTCCAAAGGAAGGGGGGCTTCGTAGGTGCATTGGGAGTCGACCAATTCTCGGGAATGTTCGGGAGATCCGCCGTCACACGGTTGACGATCAGGGCAATGGCATCGATTCGGCCAGGCCCCCAGACCGTGGCGGGGACTACGGTCCGGGTCGAATAGTGGTGTACCTTGGCGGCATCCTTCTCAAAGCGCTTCCGCAACTTGTCTTTCGCGTCCGCGTTCGTCGCTTTAAGCCTCCCTGCCAGTCGGTCGAATTTTGCGGAGTCGCTTAGTGTTGTCTGAAGCGCTTCATCGAGGGCGCGAACATAGGCAAAGATGTCGAGTCGGTTGCCGGTTCCGCCCGTGATGCGAATGTGCTTACCCTGGTAGTCCCATTGTCCTTCATGGCAGGCCGCGCAGTTTATGCCGACGAAATCGCCGGTCTCGGCGTCCTTCCAAAGCTGCCTCGGAACGCTCGTCTTCGTGACGCCGACCGGCAACGCGTCCGGATTATATGAATTTGCGGCATCCGGGATCAGGCCATAACGCACGCTATTGGCATCGCTCCGGAATAACTCTTGGCTATCCGCAACTTCAAGGTTTAGGAAAATGTCATACGAAATGACAGTGGAGCCCTGCGAAAAATGGTAGTACCAGTCCCGATCATCTTGCGACCACGCCTGATTGAGGTGGATAACGGGTTCGCTTGCAGTTTGCGCCACAGCCCTTGCCGGGAGGATGAAACCCGACGCACACGCAAACAGAATCGATGATAAGAGCGAAGCGACTAATCGCAGGCAATGGGATCGTTGCATGGAGTCTCTCCCGCATTAATGCAACGCGGAGCATTACATCGATGCACCGAGGCGTGAGGTTTTCAGGATGTGGTTCTTGGGGCTCCCATGAAGCTTGGGGTTACCGGGCTCGCAGAGTCAAGGAACTCCCAAATGACGTGCATAAGGCCACTCTCGAGGTCAAGGTTGAGGCCATGTACGGAGCAGTCGCCGCGAATGTGCCCGATTCGCGGCGCGCGGCACACCTCAACAAAGCGATAAAGCAACTCGAAGCTGAGTTGGATTCATTTGATAACGTACTCACAAACTCTCAGTCGAGTTGTACTGGCGCTGACTTCTCAGTCGATTGCAAGACGGACCGATGCCGTGGGCCGGTCAGTGGCGACAGAAATCAATTGACAAGTTCAAGCAGTAGATAGCGGACGGAAAACATCCGTAATAGATGCTTGCAGGAAGCGGTCGCTGAGATTGTTGCATCCGCCGAGCCCAACGATTTGCGTCGCGCGACATGGCGCGAGGGAAGAGCGCGTTCGAGGACTTCGCCTTGGCCGAAAGCAGGACGGGGCCGCTTGTATAACAATTAGCGGCGCCCGATCGCTGAACTTCGCGCCGCGCTCAAGGATTCCTCGAAGGAAGAAGCTACTGGCAAGGGTCGTCGTTTCGGCAGCAGTCGCGAGGCCATTCGTTGGCTCGAGAGCTGATCATTTCTGCCGC
>Ga0187777_10002424_pt1 | contig 11934 bp, 11 predicted proteins | sample 1015_Q2_SP5_10_M_FD_132416 | JGI IMG/M metagenome (GOLD analysis project Ga0187777, IMG submission 132416) | Tropical peat soil microbial communities from peatlands in Department of Meta, Colombia - 1015_Q2_SP5_10_MG | ecosystem: Environmental > Terrestrial > Soil > Wetlands > Peat | place...
GATACCCTAGTCAGGATTGGTCTCACGACAGGGTAAGATGGAAGGCCGCGAAAATCGGCCACGGTCCCGCCACTGTGATCGGCCCCACGCAGACGTCCTTCCGACGGTCCGCCGGATGGCTTCCGGAGTGAAGCGGCCGAGAGTCAGGAACATACCCGAGCCAGTCGAAGCCGCGCTCTTCGCGAGAAAGAGTGTGCTCGCGCCTCGCGACTCTCGCGAGGCTTTTTTGTTGGAGACGCCGAATTGAAGCGGGCAAGTTGGGACAACGCGGTTAGGATCACGCTTACGATAGCGCTGTTTTCCTTCCCGGTGGCTCAGGCGTCGGTGGATACACAAGCCGCGCGACAAAACAACTCGCAAGCGATGACCTCACACGACCGCATCGTTACCGATGACGTCGGCCGCCCGGTGAAGATGCCGGCGGAGGTCAACCGCATTGTGACGCTTGCGCCGAACCTGACGGAGATCGTTTATGCGCTGGGCCTCGCAGCCAAACTGGCGGGCGACACCAATGAATGCAATAACCCACCTGCGGCGAAGTCGAAGCCGCATGTGGGCGAGCCGCAAAATCCGAGCCTCGAAGCGATCGTCGCCCTACATCCTGACCTCGTGCTGGCGACCACATCAATCAATCGCGTCGAGACCGCGGACGCCCTCGAGCGGCTGGGCATCGCGGTTTACACGAGCAACGGCGAAGCGCAGACGGTCCTCGGTATCCTCGATTCCATTACTCGGATGGCGGACCTGATGCTCGCAAGGACGCAGGGCGCCGATTTGGTCGCGCAAATGAGGCGGCGGCTCGAGGAACTGCACACGCGGCTCGAGGACCGGCCGATGGTTCATGTGCTCTTCGTCGTTTGGCTGGACCCTTTGACTACGATTGGACAAAACACGTTCATCGCTGACGCGTTGCGCTGGGCTGGAGCCGAGTCGGTTGTGCTCTCGAAGCAGAACTGGCCGCAGATCACCCTAGAGGAGGTCGTGCGGCTGCAGCCGGACTATATCGTCTTTGCGGGCAGCCACCAGGAGAGTGGTGCGGCGGAATTGGCCGACCTGCGTGCCCGTCCCGTGTGGCGCGATCTGGATGCTGTCCAAATGGGCCATGTGGTGAATCTCAACGAAGAAGCGATCCGCCCATCGCCTGGTTTGGTGGACGCGATCGAGCAGCTTGCGCACTCAGTGCATCCCGAAGTGTTCGCGTCTACAAACCCGGATCCGAGACCGAAAAACGGAATTCAAACCGCGTTACAAACCAGGGAGGAATGCGTTCGATGCGCCCGCTGACGGCACGGCGTCTCGCAGTGATCTGTGCCGCGCTGGGAGCGATGCTATTTGTCGCCGTGGTGATCTCCCTCCGCATGGGCGCCTATCCGATCTCGATTCCCGAGATCGTCATGACTTTAGTAAACCGCTTCATCGGTCGCCGCAACGAGATTCCTCCGGACTTCTGGAATGTAGTGTATGAAATCCGCTTACCGCGGATCGCGCTCGGAATCCTCGTGGGTGCCTCCCTTTCCACGGCGGGCGCCGGTTTTCAGGCACTTTTGAGGAATCCGCTGGCCGATCCCTATGTGCTTGGCGTCTCTAGTGGCGCCGCGCTGGGAGCGATCATTAGCCTGGCACTTGCACCACAAACAGCAGGCATGATTCAGTTTGCCGCCTTCGCGGGGGCGGGCGGGACCATTGCAGCTGTCTACTGCCTGGGACGCCGCGGCGGACACGTGGATACCGCCACCCTACTTTTGGCCGGGATCGTTGCTGTCTCGTTTCTTTCCGCGGTGATCATGTTTTTGATGACCACTCTTCCGGGCCACGAACTTCGCGGCATGGCGTTTTGGCTCATGGGAGACTTAGCGTCGCCACCTCCGATCAGTTCGCACTGGCTGTACTTGTTGCTTGTGATCGGCGTGGGATCCATCTACACGACATCGGCAGACTTGAATGTGATCCTGACGGGGGAGCAAGAAGCGCGCCATTTGGGCGTGAACGTGAATCGCGTGAAAATCGTGGTGTATGTGGCAGCTTCCTTGCTGACCGGACTGGCTGTTTCGGTAAGCGGCGCCATCGGGTATGTGGGACTGCTGGTGCCTCATCTGATGCGGATGATGTTCGGAAGTGATTACCGCCTGCTGATTCCGACATCAGCGCTTGGCGGCGCGATTTTGATCGTCCTGGCTGACCTGCTGGCGCGCACCGTGGTAGCCCCCACGGAATTGCCAGTCGGTGCGATGACGGCACTTGTCGGCGCGCCGGTGTTCATCTATTTGATGCGGCGGAGGGTGCGATGAGCTCGGTAGGAAGCGGCACGGCCCCGCGGCTCGATCCCAAGCCCGGAACAGCCCTTGTGCGCTTGAAGGTCGAGCAGGCCAGCTACGCTCATCTGGCGGCGGATCGCTCCGCGCCTACCTTTACGCTCGGTCCGGTGAGTTTCGAGGCCCAAGGGCAGGAGTTGGTAGCGATTCTCGGCCCGAATGCGAGCGGGAAATCGACGTTACTGACTCTGCTGGCTGGGTTAAACAAGCCGCTTTCCGGACGCATTGAGGTGGATGGAAACGAAGTGAGTCAGCTCGACCTGCGCGCGCGCGCGCAGCGAATTGCCCTGGTGCAGCAGGAAAGTGAACTACTGTTCCCTCTGCGGGTGTGGGAATACGTTCTGCAGGGTCGCTATCCCTACCAGCGAAGACTTCGGTTTGAATCCGACGAGGATTGCCTTTTCGCCGGGAACGCACTGGCGCAAGTCGGCGCGGATCTGTTGCGCGACCGTTGGATGGACCAGCTCTCGGGCGGTGAAAAGCAGCGCGTGATTTTGGCGCGCGCTCTGGCACAGCAACCCTCCCTGCTGCTGTTAGATGAGCCGACCCAGCATCTGGATATCGGGGGCAAGGTCGAGCTGCTTCGGCGCCTCAGGCGACTGGCGGATGGCCATCGCTATGCGGTGATGGTCGTCACGCACGAGCTGGATTTGGCCTCAGAGTTTTGTGACCGGGTTGTGTTGTTGCACAAGGGTCGATGTTTGCGCGTGGGAACGCCGGCCGAAGTGTACGAGCGTGCGTTGCTGGAAGAAGTCTTCGAGGCACCGCTGGAAGTCGAAATGCGGCCCAATGGGCGACCGCGCGTCATTTTGCAAGGAAGCTGATTGTTTCGTCATCGCGAGGGCTAGCGCCTTCGCAAGCGGCAAGCCGCCCTTCGCAGCGGCGCCGTTCACAATCACCGGAAGACTCCGTGCACGGGAAGACGGTGAAAAACCGTCGCCGCCGCGCGACTGTAAGGCGGAGGGTATTTCGGTGCGTGCCACTGTACGGCCAGAGAGTCCAGAGCGATTCATTGGCCGCTGGGAAGGCCGCACCTTAGCCCCAAGCGTCTTGGGAATCCGCCCAGCCAGGAGACCGACGGAGTCTCGACTCTTATTCCCAAGGTTGTTTCCGGGGAATCGGAGCTGCCTTCCACTCCCGCGCGAGAGGGAGAGGAGGAAAAATGAGACTGTCGCGTGGTTACTGGTTCTTGCGAGTCCTTGGTTTCCTGATTCTCTCCTCCGTTGCGCATGCACAAACCAACGCCACCCTTCGCGGGAATCTCACCGATCTAACCGGCGCGGCGGTAGCCAACGCCGCAATCGAGGCGCAGGCGCTTGATTCCCCCGCCCCCGTTGTGCGGGCTCAAAGCGATGCCGGAGGCACGTTTGTCCTCATCCTCGCACCTGGCCGCTACCGCGTGACGGTGGCGCATGAGTCGTTTGCTCAGGTGCAGCAGGAATTCACGCTCACAAGCGGCGAGGCCCGAACCTGGGAGGTGCAACTGGTCCTTGAAACGCTCTCTTCGCGCGTCATCGTAACCGACACGGCCACCCCCGAGAGCGCGCAAGCGACACCGGACCTCGTGGACGTCATTACCCGGGATCAGATCGATCAGCAGCAGGAGATTTGGCTCACCGAAATCCTGGCGTCCCAGCAAGGGGTGGCGTACGGTCGTCTCGGGCCGTTCGGCGGAATCACCAGTTTTTTCCTGGATGGTGGCGACTCTGATTACACGAAGTTTCTCGTGGATGGCACCGCGCTGAACGAGCCGGGCGGCGCGATCGATTTGTCGAACCTCACCCTGGAAAGCGTGGACAAGATCGAAATCGTGCACGGCGCGTCCAGTGCCCTCCACGGCTTGGATGCAATGGATGGTGTGGTCCAAATTTTCACGCATCGCGGGAGATCGACCGTGCCTGAAATCATTGTCCAAGGCGACGGCGGCACGTTTGACACAGGCCACGGGAGTGGGCAAATCAGCGGCCTGCTGGGCGCGTTCGATTATTCGCTCGGCGCCGGCTATTTTTCCACCGGCGGGCAGGGACCGGGGAACTACTTTCGCGACACCACCCTTTCCGGCAATTTCGGCTGGAAGTTTTCCGATGCGGACTCACTTCGTCTGAGCGTGCGCAACAACGCCAGCGGCGCCGGGCAGCCAGGGCAGACGCTGCTTCCCGATCAAACGGTCCTTGGCCAGTACAGCAACATCCACGATTTCACGGCCAACCTTTCCTGGAATCTCTTGATCAACGACCACTGGCAGAATCAAATCAACGGCTTCGAATGGCATTTCCAAGATGTAAGTTTTTCGCCGCTGTTTCCACCCGCCTTCGTGAGCAAATACAACCGCGCCGGATTCGATGAACAATCCACCTATTCCTTCCACCCCGGAGAGATCACGGTAGGGTATGAATACGAAGTCGAAATTGGCCCCACGGCGACGCGCCACAATCAAGCCGGATATCTTGAAGCACGCCGCCAGTTTGGTCGCCGTCTCACCGCCCTGGCGGGGGCTCGAGTCGAGGCAAACGGTTTCTTCGGCACGCGCACGGTGCCGCGGCTAGGCGCCTCCTACTTGCTGCGTGACGGGCTGGGTGTCTGGGGTGTTACCCGCCTGCGGGCCTCCTACGGTCAAGGAATCAAGGAACCCATCATCTTGCCTCCCGATTGCAGTCCGGAGCTGCAACCAGAAGAAAGTCGCACCCTCAATGGCGGCGTCGACCAGTCTTTTTCATCCGATCGTGTTCGCCTTTCGGTCACGGTCTTTTACAACCAGTTTCGCAATATCGTCAGCTTCGCATCTCCCGTCTTAGTGCCGAACTGTCCCGCGTTTGACGGAAGCTTTTTTAATACCGAAAAGGCGCGGGCCTTCGGTGTCAATTCCTCGTTCGAGGCGCGGGTCACCCGCTGGCTCGCGATCACCGGGAACTATTCCTATGACGATTCCAAGGTACTCGTGGCTGGACCTCAATTCGATCCGTCCTTTCAGGTGGGCAACCGGTTGTTCCGCCGGCCGCTCAATTCAGCCAATTTGATTGCCAATGCGCATTTTCTGAGGATGAACTGGAATCTCTCGGGGCATTACGTGGGGCGGAGAACGGACAGCGATTTCATCAGCACGTATGTGAACGGGGTTTGTCAGTACGATCCTCCTTTTAGTCCGTGTATCACCAGCAATCCCGGCTACGTGCGCTGGGACTTCGCCAACAGCATCGATTGGGGCCACGGTTTTTCCACCATCGCCCACATTGGAAATCTCTTTGACAAGCACTATCAGGACGCCATCGGCTATCCGGCGCTCGGCTACAACTATCGCGTGGGGGTGAAATACACCTGGGGCGGGCGGTAGCCGGGCCGATGGGGCGGAAGCGCGATGCGGTGGATGCTATAATTTCTGATCCGCCATGGCTCGCGCGACGACAGAAACGCCGCATCTGGGGCCCGACGTGACGGCTCGCTATGAAGCCATCATCGGGCTGGAGGTGCACGCGCAGCTTCAGACCCTGACCAAAGCATTCTGCGGGTGTTCGACGAAATTCGGTGCCGCACCGAACTCAAACACCTGCCCCGTGTGCCTGGGCTTGCCCGGAGCTCTGCCGGTGCTCAACAAGCGGGCACTCGAATTGGCGATGCGGGCTTCGTTCGCGCTCGGCTGCAAGATTCAGGAGCGCTCCCGTTTCGCGCGCAAGAACTACTTCTACCCGGATCTTCCCAAGGGTTATCAAATCTCGATGTACGAGCTGCCGCTTGCGATCGGCGGGATGATTGAAGTGGAGGTGGCGGGCGAACCGAAGCACATTGGCATTACTCGTCTCCACATGGAAGACGACGCAGGGAAAAGCCTACACGAGGGGTTTTCGGATTCGGACCGTTGGACCCATATTGACTTTAACCGGTGCGGGGTTCCGCTCATTGAAATCGTCTCTGAGCCTGACCTGCGCACGCCGGCCGAGGCCTATCAGTATCTGACGGCGCTCAAGCAGATCCTCGAGTACACCGAGGTGAGTGACTGCAACATGGAGGAAGGGTCGCTGCGTTGCGACGCGAACGTCAGTGTACGGTTGCGAGGAGCGACAAAATTCGGCACCAAGGTGGAAGTAAAAAATCTGAACTCGTTTCGCTACCTAGCGCACGCGCTCGAGTATGAAATCGAGCGGCATATCGGCGTGCTGGAGTCGGGCGGGGTCGTCGTGCAGGAGACGAGGCTGTGGAACGTGGCCTTGGGACGTACCGAACCGATGCGCTCGAAGGAATTCGCACACGACTACCGTTATTTTCCCGATCCCGATCTGCTGCCCGTCACCATTGGAACCGCCATGCGAGAGCAAGTGCGCCGACTGATGCCGGAGTTGCCGCACCAAAAGATGGCTCGCTTTTTAGGCGAGTACGGTATCACGCCCTATGACGCGGGCGTGCTGACTGCGACCCGGGCCTTGGCCGATTATTTCGAGGCGGTGGTTCGGTCGGGCGCTTTACCGAAGGCCGCCGCAAACTGGATTTCTGTCGAGCTGCTTCGACGACTAAAGGACGCTGCGAACATTTCCGACTGCCCGGTCACCCCGGCGGCGCTCGCGGAACTGCTTGGCACGATCGAGAAAGGCGAGATCACCGCCGCGAGCGGGAAAAGGGTCTTTCAGACGATGTTTGAAACTGGCAAGCGCCCGGCGGAGATTATCGCTGCGGAAGGGCTTCAGCAAATCGTGGACACCCGTGCGATCGAACAAGTCGCTCGGGACCTCATCGCCAGAAATCCCGAGAACGTTGCCAAATACCGTTCCGGCAACGAAGGCGTGTTCAAGTTTTTCGTAGGACAGGTGATGCGCCAGACGCGTGGCCAGGCCAACCCACAAGCCGTCAACGAAATTCTGAAGCGACTGCTCACGGAATAGCGCTAGGGAAGGGGAGAAACCATGCTCAAGGAAGGCGATCGAGCGCCGGCATTCCACACCACGGCCGACGACGGTGAGAAGGTTTCACTGGCCGACTACAAGGGGCAAAACCTCATCCTCTATTTTTATCCCAAGGCCAATACGAGCGGATGTACGCATGAGGCGGTCGAGTTCAGCAGCGCGCTCGAACAATTCGAGGCCGTCAACACCGCGATCGTGGGCTGCAGCGGCGACTCCGTCGAGGCGCAGACCAAATTCAAAACACGCTACAAAATCAAGTTCCCGCTGCTGGCCGATACAGAATTCGATGTAATCGACGCCTTCGGCGCCCGCCGTATGAAAACCTTCTTCGGGAAGTCGTTTCTGGGAATTGTGCGGATGACCTTCTGGGTCGGACCGGACGGGATCATTCGGAAAGTGTGGGAGAAAGTGACGCCCAAAGGCCACGCCGCCGAAGTGCTCGCAGCGATTCGGGGAGGCTGAGCCGGATCCGACAGGCCTGTTTACAGGGTTACCTTCAAAGATTCGGCCGTCGGCTCGATAAGAGCGTTATCGATCAGATGGGTAGTGCCGACTCGCCCGGCAATGAGCACGTAGCACACCTTTCGCAGGTGCAGGACTGGCTCAAACGTGTCCGCATCCACAATCTCCGCATAGTCGAGCGTGACAGCCATCTCGGCGTCGACAACTTGGCGCAAAGCCACGAGTAAGCGTGCCGGGTCGCGTTCGCCCGCAGCAACTTCTCTGCGTACGGCGTCCAGTGCTCGATAGAGTGTCGTTGCGGCCTGGCGCTCGGCGCCCCGCAGATAGGCGTTTCGGGACGAAAGCGCCAGGCCGTCGGGTTCGCGCACGATGGGGCAGACTACAATCTCACCGTCCAGATTGAGATCCCTAGCCATCTGTCGAATCAGGCGGGCTTGCTGTGCATCTTTGCGACCAAAAAACGCAAGCTGCGGCCGTGCGATCTCCAGCAGCTTCAAAACGACGGTGGTAACGCCGCGGAAATGGCCAGGCCGCAAACGCCCCTCCAGGCGCTCGCTCAGGCCTTCGACGAGGACCGCCGTGCGAAACCCCGCCGGGTACATTTCCTCCGGCGAAGGAGTGAACAGATACTCCACGCCCTGTTCTTCAAGAGTCGCGCGGTCCGCCTCGAGCGTACGAGGATATTTCTCAAAATCTTCGGCAGGCCCGAATTGCTTGGGGTTTACAAAGATGGAGACAATCACGGGCGAGCACTGCTGTTGTGCGGCACGGACAAGTGAAAGATGCCCCTCATGGAGCGCGCCCATTGTCGGAACCAGTCCGATCACGCGATCCTCTCGGCGCGCCTGGGTCACAACTTGCTTCATCCAAGCAACGGTATGAATTGTCTCCATGAGGTAAGCGCGACGACCGGCGGTAGTTCAGAAGATTGCTTTGCGGTGCCGGCGCGGAGTGGTCAGAGCTGTCACGCCTTGGCCTGCGCAGCGCGCTCGCGATAGAAGCCAATCATGTCGGTGCTCACAGCCTTGGCTCCCAGCTGTCTGAGCAAAGTGGTGACCTGACCGCGGTGATAGGTGCCATGATTGACCAAATGCTGAAGCATTTGCCAAAGCGGCTGCGCGTGCGCGACACCCGCCGTCGTTTTGATTTCGATGACGCGCTGCAGATCACCTGCCGTGAGCGAGGCGACGTAGTCCACTAGGTTGCGATCGATTTCGTTGAATCGGCGGCGCGTCGCTTCCAGATCAGGAAAATCGGTGGCGGAGGGAAGCCCGGTCGGGGTGCGTCCGTGCCAGCGTTCAAGCCAAATCCACTCGGCCCCGTAGATATGTGCGAGTGTATCCCGCAGCGAGCGAAAACTGGAGCCAAGATCCCGCGTGAACTGCTCCGGCGTCACCGCCGCACAGGCCTCGAGGGCGCGATGATTGGCCCAGGAGTTGTAGTCATAGAGAGTGCGAACATCTTCGATATTCATATTCCCTCCGAGGGCGGGTTTCGCGGGGTGATTCTACCTGGATTCGGTCGGTTGACGCGCCGAAAGCCGTTCCCGCACCTCTGTCGCCGAGTGATAGGACTCAGCATCAGAGGGAAAGCGACCGCTGCGCACATCCTCGCAGTATTGGGCCACGGCGCGTGAGATCTCCGTCGAAATGTCTAGATAAGCCCGCACGAACTTCGGCTTGTGCTCGGTCGCAAATCCAACCAAATCGTGAAACACGAGCACCTGTCCGTCGCAGTCCGGTCCAGCCCCGATGCCAATCGTGGGGATAAGCAGCTTTTCCGTGATGCGCGCCGCCAGCTCGCGCGGCATCGATTCGAGCACCACAGCAAAGGCGCCCGCGGCCTCCACGGCGCGCGCATCCCGCTCCACCTGCCTCGCCGCATCGGTGGTCTTGCCCTGCACCTGAAATCCGCCAAGGGCATTGAGCGATTGCGGCGTCAAGCCCACATGGCCCATCACGGGAATTTCGGCCTGGACCAGCCGAGCGATCAGCTCGATGCGCCGTTCGCCGCCTTCCACTTTCACCGCTTCGGCGCCGCCCTCCTTCACAAGTCGCACCGCATTCCGCACCGATTCTTCGAGCGAAACATGAAAGCTCCCGTAAGGCATATCCGCAACGACGAGGGCGCGACGGGTGCCGCGGCTCACCGCACGCGTGTGATGAATCATGTCCTCGACTGTGACTGGCAGCGTGCTGTCATAGCCCAGCACGACCATGCCAAGCGAATCGCCGACCAGCAGAATATCTACGCCCGCTTGGTCTAACAGGCGCGCGGTTGGATAGTCATACGCAGTGACACAGGTGATGCGGCTTTCGGGAAGCTGGGAAAGCAAACGAGACTTACGGGACACGATGTCGGGCACGGTAACTTTCCCGTTGCCCGCGTAGGGTCGGACGCTCATGTCATCCTCCGGTGCCGCCCCCAAGCTTCGAGGTGCAGCCCAGCAACCAACGTAGGATAGCAGATTTACGCCCGGTATTCTAAAGCGAATATTCCGGTTACAGGTGTTGCAAACCTTACACCCGCGCCACGGTCGCAGGAGGCGGCGGCGTGGCGGGCAGCTGCGGCTCGACCCCACGCCAGCCGACGGGCCGTCCGCGTACGGCCTCCTTGAGGGCGCTGAACAGCACCACGTACATCATTTGGCGATAGTAGAAACGCTGGAGGATGAGCGGTGCGAGAAGAGTCCAATCCTCGTTCTTTTCCAGTGCGAACGCCACGACGCAGGTGAAAAGGTCGATTACCATGAAGATCGCGAAGAAAATCAGCGAGCGCTCCACATCCTGAGAGGTCCACAGCTGCGGCAGGCGTGCGATTCGAAGCTGCGCCAGACCCCAGAGACCGAGCGACATCAAGAACAGCAGGTCAATCACCGGGGAAACGAGCGGCAACACAATCTGGAAGAGAAAGATATTCGGAATCGCGATCCAGCCGAGTGTGCCGTAGCGCGGATTGCCCGCCGTGTCGCGATGTTTCCAGACGGCCTGCAGGGTCCCGAACGTCCAACGGAATCGCTGCCGCACCAGAGTATCCACGTTCTCGGGAGCTTCGGTGCGTCCGATCGCATCTTCGTCATACAGGATTTTCCAGCCGTTGCGCCGGATGGTCAGCGTCAGGTCGGTGTCCTCAGCAACCGTATCGCCGGAAAAACCGCCGTTGCTTCGGAGCGCATCAGTGCGCCACGCGCCCACGGCCCCCGGAACCACGGGAATACAGTTGAGCAAATCGAAGGCCCTTTTTTCCAGATTCTGGCTGGTGACGTATTCAAGAGCCTGCCAGCGGGTGATCCAACGGTTGCGGTTCATCACCTTTACGTTGCCGGCCACGGCTCCGACGGTCGGGTCTGCGAAGTGGCGGATGAGCCGCGGTACCGCTTCGGGATCGACAATCGTATCGGCGTCGATCGAGACGACAATTTCGCCCGCTGCCTCCGCCAGCCCGTGGTTGAGCGCGGAAGGCTTGCCGTGGTTCGTCTGCGTCAGCAGGCGTACCCTCCGCTCTCGTCCGAAATTGGCGCGCACGAGCTCTGCCGTGTGGTCCGTCGAGCCGTCATTTATGACGAGCACTTCGAGTTTCGGATAATTCGAGTCGAGCGCCGCGCGAACCGTGTTAACGATGACCGCTTCTTCGTTATACGCAGGGATGAGGATGCTGACTTCCGGTTGATATTCGGGATGGTCTTTGGGAGCAGGCCGCATCTTCTCTACCAGCGCCAAAATGCCGATCACCAAGGCGCGGCCGCTGACCAACAAAATGCCGGCGGCAAAGATGAAGGCGATGCTTGAGCGCAACCAGCGGAAGACTTCGAAAATGAACGCGTCGGCCCGCACCAGCAGCCACTCCCGGTAGCTCAGCGGCACCATGACCTGAGCGCGCTGTTGCCCGAGCAGGTTGGCGACCGACACGAACTGGTACCCCTTCGCGCGCAAACCGTCGATGATTTGTGGCAGGGCCGCAATCGTATGGCTGCGGTCTCCACCGCCGTCGTGCAGCAGGATGATGTTGCCCTTATTGGCCTCGGCGTCTGCGAGAACGCGTGCCACAATCGTGCTCACCGGGGCGGGTGGTTTGCCGTTTGGCTCGCCCCAGTCGTGCGGATCGATTCGGGCACCGACGATCACGTATCCCATCGATTGCGGAATCGGCAGCAATTGGACCTCTGCAGCGTTTTCCGGCTGATGATCGATTCCATAAGGCGGGCGGAACAGCATGGTCTTCACGCCGAGGTAGCTTTCCAGCAGCAGTTCGGTGAGATTGAGCTGAAC